>Ga0316201_10000779_pt1 | contig 19693 bp, 16 predicted proteins | sample CS6wburrow_MG_FD_204516 | JGI IMG/M metagenome (GOLD analysis project Ga0316201, IMG submission 204516) | Coastal sediment microbial communities from Delaware Bay, Delaware, United States - CS-6 worm burrow | ecosystem: Environmental > Aquatic > Marine > Coastal > Sediment | place: USA... | reverse complement strand
AGTTGGTCATGCTGACACAACCGGTGCAAAAGCTGGGGGCGGGTATTTTGATGGCAGCGCCATTTGTTGGAATGCTGACGCGCGCGCCGATAATCAGCCTGCTCATGATACTGGGCGGACTGATGAGCCTCGGCGCCACCACCCTGGTCCACCTGGTAACGCTGCCGACCGAACTGGACGCGAGCTTCAAACGTGCCATGCCCATGCTCGAAAAGGGCGACATCCTCAAACCCGTTGACCTGCCACACGCCCGGCGTCTGCTCAAAGCAGCGGCCCTGACCTATCTTTCAGCCTCGCTGGCCAGCCTGCTGAACATAGCGCGCTGGTGGGCCTTGTTGAGACGGTAAATAAAATCCCTTTCCTGTACCAGGTGACTCAAACCTGGCACTCCCTGTTCCCCAGCCAGGTGGCGAGCGGGTTTGCGCTGATACAGTGGGCGACGAGGCTCATTATGACCGTGCAAACAACCACCAGGGCAATGAACTCGCCATGAGGCACTTTTGCATTGATCACCATGATCATCAACATGAGATATTCCAGCCTCCCGAATGGTCAATATTGTTCGGAGTTACAACGGCCAGACCCATAAGATGACTGGCGCACCGATCATGATGACAAGGATCTCCAGCGGCAGGCCCATGCGCCAGTAATCACCAAAACGATAACCGCCGGGGCCGAGTATCAGTGTGTTGTTCTTGTGTCCGATGGGTGTCAGAAACGCGCAACTGGCCGCCACGGCAACGCACATCAGGAACGGGTCGGGATTAACCCCCAGTGTGTTTGCCATGTTGAAACCGATGGGCGCCGCGATCACGGCGGTGGCGACATTGTTCATTACGTCTGACAAGGTCATCGTCACCACCATCAGGATAACCATCACTGCGGCAGGTGAAAGGCTGGTGGAAGCGTTGACGATCCCGGATGCGATCAGCGCGGTGCCACCGCTGGATTCCAGGGCGATGCCAATGGGTATCATGGAGCCCAGCAGCACGATGACGGGCCACTCCACCGACTCGTAAAGCTGGCGCAGCGGCATGATGCCGGTCAGCACCATCAATATCACCGCAATACCGAGGGCGACAGGCAAATACAGCACGCCGAAACTGGCTAACAGCACGGCGCCGGCAAAGATACCCACCGCCAGACCGGCTTTTTTGCGCTGGGTGACCTGAACGCCCCGCCCGGCCAGTGGCAGGCAACCCAGCCAGTGGGCTATGTCATCCAGCTTTTCATTATGACCGAGCAACAGCAGGATATCCCCGGCTTGTATTTCCAGGTCCTGCACCCGCGTGGTAAACCTTTTGCCCTGCCGCGACACACCGAGCAGGGTGACGCCGTGGCGATACATCAGGCGTAGCGATTGGGCTGATCGTCCATCGATGCGGGCACCTTGCGGGACCACCACCTCCAGCAACGCGGTATCATCAGAGGAGAAGAGGCCGCCTTCGGCATTTTTTTGCCTTCGGTACTCTAGCCCCAGCGCACCCACGAGCGCCTCGATGCCATCAGGACCCGCCTTGACCACGAGGATGTCATTCTTGCGGATTTCCACGCGGCGGGCCAAACCCGGTTGCCGTTGGCCGCGCCGGATCAGCCCGACGATTTCAAGCTCGTGTTCAGCCGTGACCGGGTCAAGGTCACGCACCTTCTGGCCAATGGCAGAAGAACCTTCGGGCACCTTGAGCTCGGCGAGATAGTCGCCAAGATGGCTCAACTCCTTTGTTGTATCGTGCTGGCCGCGCGCAACCGGTATCAACCGCCAGCCGATCAATGCGACATAGGCGACGCCGATGATGGCGACCGCCAGGCCCACGGGTGCGAAATCGAACATAAGATAGGGTTCGCCCAGCACACTGTTCCTGTATTCGGCTATCACGATGTTGGGCGGGGTTCCGATCAGGGTGATCATACCGCCGAGTATCGAGGCAAACGAAAGCGGCATCAGGCTCAGGGCCGGGCTGCGTTTTGCTTTTGACGCAGCCTGGATGTCGAGCGGCATCAGCAGGGCCAGCGCAGCGACGTTGTTCATCACCGCAGACAGGATCGCGGCAAAACCGGCCATGATGCCGATATGAGAGGCCAGCTTGCGGGACCCGCTGATCAGGTAAAGCGAAAGTAATTCGATGGCACCGGAGTTCGACAGGCCGCGACTGACGACCAGGACCAGCGCGATGACGACCACTGCGGGGTGTCCAAAACCCGAAAATGTTTCATGGGCGGGTATGACACCAAGCCCGGCAGCGATCAGCAAAGCTGAAAATGCCACGAGGTCGTAGCGCCAGCGGCCCCAGATAAGAAATACGAAAACAAAAAAAAGCAGGATAAACAGAATGTTCTGGTCTGTCATGGCGTTTACTTTTTGAATGGGTCGGGTGCATTGCACGACATTGGGCCCGGGCCCCGTGCAACCAGGATTGACCCATTGTAGTTTTTCTGCCCGGTAACCGCGAATTGAATTGTTTCACGGACTGCCGATCAAAGGTCATACGGCTTTGCTTCGGTTGCCAACGGGATACCGAACGTCAATATTTACTATACTACGTGTACCAGCACATGCATCGCAGGTGTTGGCAGATCTGAATCAGGAGAATCACATGAACAGGTTCTTATTTAGCGTTGCAGTTCTGGTTAGCTTGTGCTGTTTTGCCGGACACGCAAACAGCAAGGAGTTAATTCGGGAATTCAAAGGTAGTGAAAGCAGGACCACCACGGAATTCGAGGTAACGGCTCCATGGATTGTGGATTGGCGCACTCACGGCGACTACCCCGGGCAGATGGCGGTTGAGGTCAACCTTCTTAGCGTCACCGGTGAGTACTTGGGAAAGATCTTTGTTACCAAGTATGTCGATAATGGCGTGCGGTTGTTTGACGAGAGCGGACGCTACGTCCTCCAGGTCAATTCCAGCCTGGCAAACTGGACCCTGCGTGTTGAACAGTTGACCCGCAAGGAAGCCGAAGCCTATACGCCCACGGAAAAAATCGAGTTAAGACGACCCCTTGACTGATTGACGGCTTGAGTGGCTATTCCGCCATTGACCCGGCAAGATCTCGTCCCAACATAAGTTAACGGGATATCGTTGGGGCTTCCGCAACAATATCATTAATATTGCGGAGTTTATTGTCAGTCCATCTGTGAGTGGTCAAACCATGGAATATAAAGATTATTACGCTATTTTGGGTGTCGGCCGCAAGGCCACCCAGGACGAGATAAAGCGGGCCTACCGCAAGCTTGCGCGTAAGTATCATCCGGATGTCAGCAAGGAGGCAGATGCCGAACAGAAGTTCAAAGACCTCGGCGAGGCCTACGAAGTTCTGAAAGATCCTGAGAAACGCGTCGCCTATGACCAGTTGGGATCAAACTGGAACTCCCAGCAGGGCTTTCGTCCGCCGCCGGACTGGGGCGCAGGTTTTGAGTTTCATGGAGCACCCGGCGGCAGTGGGCGTCAGTCCGACTTCAGTGATTTTTTTGAATCACTGTTCGGCCAGGCAAGGAGCCAGGGCGGGAGAAGCCGGGGGTTCCATCTGCAGGGCGAAGACCATCACGCCAAAATACTCGTTGATCTTGAAGACAGCTACCACGGTGTGTCGCGATCAATTTCATTGCAGATGCCGGAAGTCACCCCGGACGGACACGTGGAAAGCCGCAGCCGGACTCTGAAAGTGCGCATTCCCAAGGGTGTGCGCCAGGGTCAGCAAATCCGTTTGAGCGGACAGGGCGCCAAGGGCACAGGCGGCGGTAAAGCCGGTGACCTGTACCTGGAAATAGAATTCAATCCACATCGGTTTTACCGGGTTGAAGGCGCTGATGTCTACATTGAATTGCCGGTTGCGCCATGGGAGGCTGCCCTGGGCGCCACCGTGAATGTACCGACGCCTTCCGGTGCGATCGACCTGAAAATCCCGCCGGATTCCAGGGCCGGTAAGAAACTGAGACTGAAGGGCAGGGGCATACCATCGAAGACGCCCGGTGACCTTTTCGTCGTATTACAGATAGCCCTGCCGCCGGCAAACGATGACAAATCACGGGAACTTTACGAGCGTATGCGGGAAGAGATCAGGTTTAATCCGCGTTCCGCGATGGAGGTGGCCTGACCATGAGCGTTGAAAAAAAAACCGGAACCGTCCTCGTCGGAGAAGTCCTGGGTGAAAGTGACCTGGTGAGCATTACCGACCTGTGTCGCAGCTGCACCGTGGAAACGAAAACCATAACCACGCTGGTGGCGGAAGGCATTCTGGAACCTGTTGGTACGGATGTCGAGCATTGGCAGTTCAGCGTGACCAGTCTTAGAAAAGTAAAGACGGTTATTCACCTTCAGCGTGACCTTGGCGTGAACCTGGCCGGTGCCGCGCTGGCACTGGATTTGCTGGACCGGATTGCCGAGCTGGAGCATCCCTGAGTCGCTCACCCGTCTCAACATCGTCGAATGACGCCGGTCCGGGGTTCTTTGAAAATATCATCGATGCCCAATGCGAATCTGAAACGCATTACGATGTAATGTCCGGCCCTCGAATTAACATCCCCAGCCTTATTCCTATATCATTGCACTCCGAATGTTTGTAACTGGATCACAGGGAATTCTGATGAAATATTTTTTAATTGCTTTATTGATTGTTTCTGCCGGCGTGGCATCTGCCGATGATTTCGAAGCCGTTGAGGCCAAACTGAAATCCGCACTGGCGGCAGATATCAGGACCGATGCTGAGAGAGAGCGGGACCGCAACCGGCGCCCCGTTGATACCCTGAAATTTTTCGGTCTTCGCGATGATATGAAAATCGTCGAACTGCTTCCCGGCGGAGGCTGGTACACGAAGTTGCTCGTGCCCGTGGTGAGGGACAATGGTGAGTATTACGCGGCGCTGGGCACAGGCAATATCTCAAGGAACCTGCTTGCCGAACCGGGCTTTGAAGATATGCAGATCATCGCAACTGATTCTGAGGTTTACCGCAAAGATGGTGCGCGTTTGTATACCCTGGAAACGACCGGGCTGGGTGTCACGGATATGGACATGGTGCTGACATTCCGCAACTACCATAATTTTGATGCCGAGGGCCGCGCGGCGATGAACAAGGCCGCATTTGACGCATTGAAATCAGGCGGAGTTTACGCCGTTGTTGACCACACCCGCCGACACATGGAAGGGGACAACCCCGAGAACCGTCGCAGGATCGATCCGGTCCTGGCCATCCATGAAATAGAGGCCGCCGGATTCAAGTTCGTAGATTTCTCAGACCTGCATTACCGAGCCGACGATGAGTTGCGTTATGAAGTTGGCCGCAAAACGGTCACCGGCAACACCGACCGCTGGACCCTGAAGTTCGTCAAACCCTGAACGGGCTTAAAAAAATCAGGCAACATCGTCCCCGCGCAAGCGGGGACCTGTCCGCTCCACCCAATCGTGTTCGAAAAGCAACGTCATCCCCGCGAAAGCGGGGATCTCAAACTGGATATGCAGTGCGAGTCCACGGAGGTCCCCGTCTTCGCGGGGATGACAGTGCCCTCGTCTAACTGACTGCGATATTCTTCACTGACCGCTCAAGGCTTCGCACAACGCAATATTGTCGTTGGCCACACGCTGGATTGGAACACTGCCCTGCCGGTTGATCGACGGAATGTTGTACTCGACGAGACCCGAACTGCAATCCGCAAATGTCAGGGTGATCGTGCCATCCGAGCCCGGCGGGTTGGTGTGTTCGACCTCGGTGGGGGTATCAAACAAGCCGCCGGAAGCAAGATCGATGTTCAGTACCGCAGTGTCGCCGTTGACGGTGCCGAGCGCGGTCAGCCAGCGGTGACCGGGAGAACCAAGATTGGCAGCCGATTCATCTTCGGGCAGCTCCGTGTCGTAGGTGAACCAGGCCAGGTTGACGAGGTTCAGGTCAGGAAACACGGTAATGAAGAACCCCTGGCCGTCGGTGATCGGGTTATACCAGGCGTCATTCAAACCGGGATTCATGACGAAGTCAGGCCCGGGTGTCACGTCCTTCAGGGAAATATCGGTCATGACCAGGTTTTCCGTTGCAAGGAATGTGCCGGGGGTGTAGTTGATTACCGGAAGTTCGGTAAATGAACCCTGGGCATTGATGATATCCAGCTGTGCAATGGCGTCTGCCACGGCCATGCCATTACCGATCACCCTCGCGAAAACAGTGAACCCGCCATTTGTATTGTCCAGGTTTTCCGAATTGTCGTCGAGGTTGATAAACCACTGGCTGGTGGCACTGTCAGGCTGGTTGTTCAGCTTGGCCATTGCCACGGTGCCGCGAGTATTGGAAATCTTGAATTCGTTTTCGATAGTACCGAATGGAAAAATGCCGGCCGGGTTAGCACCGTCGAAGGTGAATCCACCACCCTGGATGACAAACGGGGTCCCATCGATCTTTTTCGCGCTGCGGTGAATAAAAGAATTCGTGTACTTGCCAGTTTCAATGTAGCCGAGAAAGTTTTCAACTGTATTGGGCGCGTCATCCTTCAGCAACTCAATTTCAATGTCACCGAGCGGCGTCTTTATCAATACCGTATCGGCATGGGCCATGACCGGTAGCATCAGTAATGCACTTATGGCGAATGCTACAGTGAGGGTGCGGGTACACGCTGCAAGAGCACATATGTTGGTTTTGATCATGATTACTACTTCCGGGTCACATGCTTTAGCTTTTAGGGACACGCAATATACCAGACCGGCAGAATGGATCAAGGGTTCGACCTGATAAGCATCAGTTGAACCGCAGTCAGTCAAATGGGGTCATAATGTAGGTGACAGTCACGACAATCTGCGGGGTGCATGATCATGAAAAAAACCATACCTTTTCTACTGCTCTTCCTCCTTTTTGCAGGAGCCGCCTGGTACTCGTTGACGAGACAGCCAGAACCGATTGATGAGTTGCCTCCGCCGCAAGCTGTACCGGCGTTACCTGCAACACAGCAGCAACCACCGGTAAAAGTTGATGATGGCGAAGTCGAAGAAGTATTCGAGCCGGAGCCAGTGACGCAACCCGAACCACTGCCCGCGCTGAGTGAGAGCGATCCTGAAGTAACGAAAGAGCTGGCTGGCATCGTGGGTGATGGTCCTTTGATGGAATACCTCGTCACTGACCAGGTTCTCAGCAGGGTCGTGGCGTCGATCGACAGCCTGACCTCACGCCAGGTCCCCGTTCATATCAACCCGGTAAAACCCGTGAGTGACAAGTTCATTGTCGACAGCGATGGTGAAAACCTGGTGATGAGCGAGCAGAACTTTGAGCGCTATGATGGCTATGTATCATTGATGGCGGAGATGGACACCGATTCGATGATCACGTTTTATCGCCGTTATTACCCGCTCTTCCAACAGGCCTGGGAGCAAAACGGCGGCACGGGATCATTCAACAACCGCTTGTTCGAGGTGATTGATGACTTGATGGAAACTCCGGATGTCACAGGCCCGGTTTTCCTGGTCAAGCCGGAGGCCGTTTACCTGTATGAAGATCCGGAACTGGAGGCGCTGACGGCCGGGCAGAAGGTGCTCATTCGAATGGGCAGTGAAAATGCGGCGGTGGTCAAGCAAAAACTCAAAGAGCTGAAATCGGAATTCAATCCGCAGGGCGGGTAAAGGTTACCCCCTCCCGCGATGGTCATCAACCGGGGTCCTTGGCGGCGAAGGCGTCACGTTCCGGCATAATGTGTTTGCCGCTGATCTCGCTGATGTTGCGGCAACCGATCAGTCCCATGCCCCTTTCGATCTCGGCACGCAGCAGGTCGATTGCCTTGCTTACGCCCGCCTGGCCCCCTGCGGCCAGGCCGAAAAGGTAGGGCCGTCCCATAGAACAGGCTGTCGCGCCACGCGCCAGCGCTTTCAAGACATGCGTGCCGCGGCGGATACCCCCGTCACAGATCACTTCGCATTCGCCGCCAACTTCGTCAATAATCGGACCAAGCGCATCAAATGCAGACAGGGCGCTGTCGAGCTGTCGGCCGCCATGGTTTGAAACCATGATCGCCGTGACCCCGCGGTCGACCGCCTTGCGCGCATCGGATGCCGACAGGATGCCCTTGATGGCAAATGGCCCACCCCACTCGGCAATCATCCACTCCAGGTCATCCCAGGTGACCGACGGGTCAAACTGGCTGGCGATGTATTCGATCAGCGACGTGCTTTGTGAACTGCCTTCGGGAATTTTGTGCGCGACGTTGGCCAATATGGCTTTGGGGTGAGTCAGCGCGCGGTAGACCCATCCCGGCCTGGCTGCAAAACCGGCAATACCGGCGAGGTTCAGCTTGGGCGGCATGCTGAAGCCGTAACGCAATTCACGTTCCCTGTTTCCCGCCACCGGGATATCCACTGTCAATATCAGTGAATCGTATTTTGCGTCCTTGCAGCGCTGGATGAATTCACGGGTGATGCTACGGTCTTTCATCACGTATATCTGGAAGCACTTTGGTCCGTTACATGCCGCCGCCACGTCTTCGATGCTGGTTGAGCCAACCGTGGATAGCGAGTAATAGGTTCCGGCTGCGGCCGCGGCTTTTGACACTGCCGTTTCGCCATCATGATGAAACAGGCGGGTCATGCCGGTGGGCGCCAGGAAAAGCGGCATTGAAATCTCACGGCCGAGCACCGTGGTTGACATGTCGATGTTCGCGACGTCGACCAGGTATTCCGGCACGAGCCTGGCGCTGTCGAATGCATGAGTGTTGCCGCGCACATTGGTCTCATCGTCGGCGCCACCGTCAATGTAATTAAAAAGAGGTTTGGGCAGTTTCCTGCGGGCTATTTTCCGAAGGTCTTCAATATTGAACACATGATCGAGACTGGACACGATATTTATCCTCTTACCTGGGTTTATTGGTCAGCGCTCAGGCGTCTTCAACTTTGCTCAAGTCGCGCACTCCACCCTTATCGGCGCTGCTGGCGAATACGGCATAGGCACGCAGTGCCTGGCTGACCCGCCGCCGCCGCGGCCCTGCCGGCCGGTAGGCGTGCCCGGCGCCTCGGGATTCGAGTTTTTCACGCCGCTTTTCGAGTACATCGGGATCGACCTGTAAATGAATACTGCGTTTGGGAATGTCGATGTCGATGGTATCGCCTTCCTCCACCAGCGCTATCAGCCCACCACTGGCGGCTTCGGGTGAGACGTGACCGATTGAAAGTCCGCCGGTCGCGCCCGAAAAACGGCCATCGGTGATCAACGCACAGGTTTCTCCAAGCCCCTTCGACTTGATGGCCATGGTCGGCCCCAGCATTTCCTGCATGCCGGGCCCTCCGCGGGGGCCTTCATAGCGGATAATGATGATATCGCCGGGATTTATCCGGTCGGCCAGAATCGCTTCGTTGGCCACTTCCATCTCTTCAAACACCCTTGCCCTGCCACTGAAGCGGTACATGCTTTCGGCAACCGCAGCGGTTTTGACGATACAGCCTTTTGCGGCAAGGTTGCCATACAGGACGGCCAGACCACCTTCCGAGCTGTAGGCATGGTCGAGGTCGCGGATACAGCCATTGGCGCGGTCGAGATCAGCTTCCCAGTGGTTGTCCTGTGAGAACGGTTTTGTCGTGCGGATACCTCCGGGCGCGGCGGTGTACAGCCGGGTGGCGTCGGTGTTCTCGCTCCTGCCTATATCCCACTCCTCCAGTGCTTCAGCGAGACTGGCGCTGTGCACCATCGGAACATCCGTATTCAGCAGGCCGCCTCTTTCAAGCTCGCCCATAACAGCCATCATGCCACCGGCACGATGCACATCCTCCATGAAATAGTCGTGGGTCGAAGGTGACACCTTGCACAGGTGGGGGATGCGTTTTGACATGGCGTCGATATGCGACATGTTGAAATCCACCTCGGCCTCCTGGGCGGCGGCGAGCAGGTGCAATATGGTGTTGGTCGAGCCGCCCATTGCAATATCGACCGCCATTGCGTTGCTGAAGGCATCGAAGTTTGCGATCGATCTTGGCAGCACTGAATCATCATCTTCACGGTAGTAGCGGTTGGCGAGGCTGACTATCAGCCGGCCAGCCTCGAGAAACAGGGCGCCACGGTCGCGGTGAGTGGCCAGCAGTGAGCCGTTGCCGGGCAACGACAGGCCCAGCGCCTCGGTCAGGCAGTTCATCGAATTGGCGGTGAACATGCCGGAGCAACTGCCACAGGTGGGGCAGGCGCTGTCCTCCACATCCTCGAGACTGCTGCCCGGGTAGGCATCCATATTGACCGCACCCGAAAACGCGTCGGTGAGATCTACACGCATGACCGGCTTACCGTCGTTTTCCAGGCGGCCGGCTTCCATCGGCCCGCCCGACACGAAAACCGTGGGAATGTTGAGACGCAGGGCGGCCATCAGCATACCGGGTGTTATCTTGTCACAATTGGAGATACACACGAGCGCATCCGCGCAATGCGCATTGACCATGTATTCGACGCTGTCGGCTATCAGGTCACGGCTGGGCAATGAGTAAAGCATGCCGTCGTGCCCCATCGCGATACCGTCATCTACGGCGATGGTGTTGAACTCCTTGGATACCCCGCCGGCGGCGGCCACTTCGCTGGCGACCAGGCTGCCGACATTCTGCAGGTGCACATGCCCCGGTACGAACTGGGTGAAGGAGTTTGCAATGGCGATAATGGGTTTACCAAAATCGCCGCTGCGCATACCGGTGGCTCGCCACAGGGAACGGGCGGCTGCTGCGCGGTCACCGCTGGTGGTGGTGTCGGATCTTAAAGGTTTCATATTCCAAGCTTCAATCTGGTGAAAAAGGTAAAATATATACGATGTGGAATCGTAACACTCATTGCGGGTTACGGGTTCCATTTCTGTTGAGTGTCTAATGCAAACGAAACTTTCACGAGGTTAATTATCATCCCATGGGCCCACTGAAAGATTTCAGGATCATAGAAATTGCGGGTATCGGACCCAGCCAGTTCGCCGGCATGCTGCTGGCGGATATGGGCGCCCGCGTGGTGCGGATTGCCCGTCCGGTCGATGCTGAGCCGGTGTTCGCCGCAGATGCGCGTTTTAATCTCATGAACCGCAGCAGGCCAACCATCAGTGTCGACCTGAAAACACCGCAGGGCGTGCAGCTGGTTCTTGATTTGTGTCGTGATGCCGATGCGATATTCGAAGGTTTTCGCCCGGGCGTGATGGAGCGTCTTGGCCTTGGACCGGAAGAATGCATGGCGTACAACGCAAAACTGGTTTACGGACGCATGACCGGTTGGGGGCAGCAGGGACCGTTGGCGCAGACTGTCGGTCACGATGCAAACTTCATTGCGCTGGCCGGTGTTTATGCGGCTATCGGAGAGAAGGGTGGTGCACCCGTCTATCCGCTGAACCTGGTCGGTGACATGGGTGGAGGCGGCGCCTACCTGGTGATGGGTCTGTTATCTGCGATGCTGGAGGCTATGAAATCGGGCCTTGGACAGGTGGTTGACGCGGCCATGGTCGATGGCGCCGCTTCGCAGATGGCCTCTATCTGGGGTTTCAGGGCGGCGGGCGCCTGGTCGGACGAGCGCGGGAGCAATATCCTCGATGGCGGCGCACCTTTCTATACGGCCTATCGCACCCGCGACAATCTCCACATGGCTGTTGCACCCATTGAGAACCGTTTTTACGCAAACCTGCTAAACGTGCTTGGATTGGATGATATCAACCCGTCCGATCAGCATGACCGGTCCCGCTGGGATACCGTCCGTCAAAGGATACAGGCTGTTTTTGAGACCAGGACACGTGATGAATGGTGCGAGGTTCTCGAGGGTACGGAGACCTGTTGCACACCGATTTTGAATATGTCGGAAGTGACAGTGCATCCGCACAACGTCGGTCGCAAGACATTTGTCAAAATCGACGGTGTGAGCCAGCCTGCACCGGCACCCCGGTTCTCACGCACGGCATCTGAAGTCAGCAGCCCCGCTGGACCGGCGCGAACCGACCTGCGAGAAGTGCTGAGGGGTTGGGGTGCATCGGAGCAGGTCCTGGCAAATTTAGCAAAGGAGTATCAATGATGAAATCGAATGTGAGTTATGTCTGTGGCAGCAGTGATCAGCCACTCATTTACCAGACCATCGGAGATGCTTTTGACGAGGCGGTTGAGCGCTGGGGTGACAAGGAAGCCGTCGTCGTCCGCCATCAGAATATACGCTGGACTTACCGCCAGCTTGGCGAGGCGATCGACGCATTTGCCGCCGGCCTGCTGGCCCTCGACCTGGAGCCCGGTGACCGCATAGGTATCTGGTCGCCGAATAATATCGAATGGCTGATTGCGCAGTTTGCGACCGCCAAGGCCGGCCTGATTCTGGTCAATATCAACCCTGCTTACCGCAAGGCGGAGCTCAGTTATACGCTCAACAAGGTCGCTTGCAAGGCGCTGATCCTGGCCAGCGAATTCAAGAGCAGCAATTATGTTGCCATGCTGCAGGATATTGCACCCGCCATCCGGACGTCCAGGGCGGGGCAACTGAAACTGCCCGCATTGCCCGAGCTGCGTACATTGATCGTCATTGGCAGTGAACCGGTTGACGGTATGTTCCGTTTCGATGATATCCCTGCGATGGCACCGGAAGACGCCGCTGAAAGGCTGGCGGCTCTCGCACGCGCCAACGATCCGGACGATGCAATCAATATCCAGTTCACCAGCGGCACCACCGGGCTGCCAAAGGGTGCGACGCTGACGCATTTCAACGTGCTGAACAACGGATTTTTCACCGGTGAGACCATGGCTTTAACCGACAACGATCGCCTTTGTATCCCGGTTCCGCTTTATCATTGTTTTGGCATGGTGCTGGGTGTCCTCGCCTGTGTCAGTCACGGCGCCACCATGATTTTTCCATCGGAGGCTTTTGAACCCGGTGCGGTGCTCGAAGCAGTCAGCGAGGAACGCTGTACAGCCCTGCACGGTGTACCCACGATGTTTATCGCGGAATTACAGCATCCGGATTTCGATTCGTTCGACTTCAGTCACCTGAGGACCGGCATCATGGCCGGCGCACCCTGCCCGATTGAGGTCATGCGCAAGGTCATCCAGAGAATGAATATGCGTGAAGTGACGATTTGTTATGGCATGACCGAGACCAGCCCGGTCAGTTTTCAGAGCGCCATCGATGACCCGCTGGAAAAGCGGGTAGCAACGGTCGGACGTGTCCATCCGCATGTACAGGTCAAGATTATCGACGAACACGGGCGGATCGTATCCAGGGGCCAATCGGGTGAGCTTTGCACGCGCGGTTACAGTGTCATGCTTGGTTACTGGGGTGACGATGAAAAAACAACGGAGGATATCGACCGCACCGGCTGGATGCACACCGGCGACCTGGCGGTGCTCGACGAGGAGGGTTATTGCGATATCGTCGGCCGGGTCAAGGACATGATCATCCGTGGCGGCGAGAATATCTACCCGCGTGAAATAGAGGAGTATCTGTTTCAGCATCCGAAGATACAGGAGGCAGCCGTTTTTGGTGTGCCGGATGAAAAATACGGCGAGGCGGTCGCCGCCTGGATCAGGCTGAACGAGGGTGAAAACATGACTGTCGACGACATCCGGGACTACTGCAATGAACAGATCGCTTACTACAAAGTTCCAAAGTACATCGTCATCGTCGATGAGTTTCCGATGACGGTCACCGGAAAGATCCAGAAATTCAAAATGCGGGAATCAACGATTAAGAACCTGTGAGAATCGCAGCATGCGGTTCCCGCGCGCAACGTGTCAGAGGGCTCTAATCCCAACTGGCCCCCACCTGGATAATGTCTTTTGCAATGCGCATACCGGCATTTCATGCAGGGGTGATGACCTTTAAAGACTCGAAATCAACCCCATCTGCTTTAGATGGCTGAAAAGAATTCTTCCGAGCGCCCCAAGGCCAGCTCGCTCAAACCACTGCGGACCCTGGTCCCGTTTATCCTCGCTTACCGTAAAACACTGGTTGCAGCGTTACTGTCACTACTGGTGGCATCGGTGGCGCTGCTCGCCCTGCCGGTCGCGTTGCGATATTTGATCGACAATGGATTCGCAGCCAACGACGTGGGCACCATCAACCGTTATTTTGGCTGGTTCTTCGCGGCGGCGGCAGTGTTCGGCGCCTTCGCGGCATTGCGTTATTACCTGGTGTCCTGGCTCGGAGAGAGGGTGGTAGCCGATATTCGTACCCGGGTTTACGACCGTGTGATACGCATGGACCCGACTTTTTTCGAAACCACGCAGACCGGTGAGGTGCTGTCACGCCTGACCGCCGATACCACGCTGGTACAGAGCGTATCGGGCGTCAGCCTTTCCATTGCGTTGCGTACCACCGTCAACCTGGTCGGTGGTCTGATCATGTTGGCGTTGACCAGTGTGCAATTGACCGTCTATATCATGGTGGGTATTCCGGTGGTGATACTGCCGATGATCATTGTCGGCCGGCGTATCAGGCGTCAGTCCCGCGTCACCCAGGACCGGGTTGCAGATACCAGTGGCCTGGCAGACGAAACCCTCAATGCAATCCAGACGGTACAGGCTTTTACACTTGAGCCCCTGCAGAGCGAGCGCTACAACCACGCGGTGGTTGATAGTTTTAAAGCAGCTGTCCGGCGTGTGCGTACGCGGGCCTTTTTGACCGCACTGGGTATAACGCTGGTTTTCGGGTCGATAACGATTATTTTATGGACGGGTTCAAGGGCAGTACTGGCTGGGTCCATGACCGGTGGTGAACTGGCCCAGTTCCTGATGTACTCGATGTTTGTCGGGTCATCCGCTGCCGCCCTGAGCGAGGTGTGGGGTGAAGTTCAGCGTGGCGCCGGCGCCATGGAGCGTTTGTCGGAGCTGCTGGTTGCCAGTCCCGCCATTCGTGCGCCCGATGACCCCGTCGTGTTACCCGGTCGTGTCAACGGTTCTATATCGTTTAAGAACCTCACGTTTCATTACCCCTCAAGGCCGGATACACCGGCACTGGAAGATTTTTCACTGGATATCAAGGCGGGCGAGACGGTGGCTTTCGTGGGGCCGTCGGGAGCCGGTAAAAGTACCAGTTTCCAGATGTTGTTGCGTTTTTATGACCCGCAATCAGGGCATATTGAAATCGACGGTACTGATATTGCCTTGCTGTCACCCACTGCATTGCGTCAACAGGTAGCCCTGGTTCCACAGGATACCGTTTTGTTCGGCGACAGCGCCCGCGAGAATATCCGTTATGGCAGGCCCGGTGCCAGTGACTATGAAGTGGAGCAGGCCGCGGTTGCAGCGGCGGCAGATCAGTTTATAGCCGCCCTGCCGGATGCCTACGACACCTTCCTTGGTGAACGAGGCACGCGTCTGTCCGGCGGCCAGCGCCAGCGCATAGCAATTGCGCGCGCGATTCTGAAGGATCCGCCTATCCTGCTTCTGGACGAGGCCACCAGTTCACTCGATGCCGAGAGTGAGCGCCTCGTGCAGGTCGCCCTGGAAGGCCTGATGAAGAACCGCACGACGCTGGTTATCGCACACCGCCTGTCAACCGTTAAGAAAGTGGACCGTATTGTTGTCATGGACGCCGGCCGTATCGTTGCTATCGGCAATCATGATCAATTGATGCAAAGTAGCGAACTGTACGCCAAGTTGGCCAATCTGCAGTTTGGTGAAGTCTGAACAAGTAAGAACCGAGCGATAGCACAGTCATCCCCGCGAAAGCGGGGATGACTGTGTTTTTTGCTTGTGCTCGTTTGGGGCGGGGATGACGATGCCACTTCATGCGCTGCGTTACGAAAACTGCAAAAAAACTCAATCCGGTTAAACTATAGCTGTCCAAACAATAAAGCACAGGGTCTACATAATGAGTGACATCACATTGCGTGAAGCACCTCTCAGGTTTTCATCGAACCTGGGGCAGGGCGACGAGGCGCGTAAAGCCGATACCTTGAATCTGCTGCCCTACGCAGAGGCTATGAGCGATTTCATCCATGATTGCGAAACACCAATATGTGTTGGTATACAGGGTGAATGGGGTATTGGACGCACGACCCTCATGAACATGTTGCGCGGCAGCGAAACTGCCGGTCAATCGGGCTTGCTGGATGCCGGCCTGTGTAAAACCGTAAGCCTGGACAGCTGGCCCTATGCGCAATTCGATCAGCACGAAAACATGGCCGTAGCCTGTTTCCACGCCATGACCCATACGCTTGGCGAGGTACTGCAACACGAACCCGGTATTGATACCGCGGAATTGAAAATACGGCTTGAAGCCGCAAAGAACACGCTGCTCATTGTCATGCAGCAACTCAGGGAACTTGCCCAGGGTCGTGGCGGCAGCCGCCAGGACGGGGATTCATATATTGATGTTGCCGGCCAGATGCTCATATTCAAGTCAGAGTTTGCCAAGCTGGTATCACTCTGGACCCAGAGTGGAGACGGGCGCCGCGTGGTCATTTTTATCGACGACCTGGACCGTATCCGCCCGCTCATGGCGATGGAGTTGCTCGAGGGCATCAAGAATTTCATCGATGTTCCGGGTTGTGTGTTTGTCATGACGCTGGACTACGAGGTAGTCAGGCGGGGAATGATTGAAAAACATGGACATGATCTGCAAAAAACCAGTGGCAAGGCATTTTTCGATAAGCTGATCCAGTTGCCGTTTGTCGTCCCGACCACTTCATACCAGCTGGATGAATACATTATTGACCTGCTTGGCAAAGCCGGGCTGTCCTGTGTCGACAAGGACGCGAGTGATGCGGAAACCAGGCGGTTCTTTCTTGATATCACGCGCTTTACCGTTGGCCGCAACCCGCGCGGCATCAAGCGCGTGGTTAATTACATGAATCTGCTCGAGCGTATTCACAGCCATAATACAGGCCGTGAATCCACTGATGGGGAATGCAAGATCCTGTTTGCCCTGGTGAGTATGCAGATTGCCTGGCCCGAGTTATTTCAGTATCTGATCCGTGATCCCTCGGTGGGTTCTGTCACCAGTTTGCAGAGTTGGGACTTCCTGGAAAATTTACCCGAAGCGGTCCACCTGTTTGACCGGTCGCCTGATAAGGAGTTGGTCAAGAACGCCGTTTCAGCCTATTTCGACACGCTATTCAGCCTGCTTGACGTGAATGGCGACGGTCAGATCGATACAAAAGAATTGAGCCCGGTTCTGAAGGTCATGGAATCGGCAAAAATGACCAACATGGAGTCACGGGAGCGGCCCCGCGAATGGATCGTTCGCCGGATAAAGGAAAATAACGTCGATCAGAGTCCGCTGGTTGACACCTTTCTCGAAAATGTCTTCATGAAATCAATCTGGTACCTCGGTACCGAGATCAGGTATTACCGCGCCGGGCCACGTTATGTCACGCTGGTGCATAACCGGCGCCAGATTGGCACGATCGTCAGCCTGAAAACACAGCCGTTTGTTTTCCGGCTGGCCATGTCGCCGGAGCGTGTGATGGGTGGCCTGAAGGATTACTGGGGCAGTAAGAAGACCATTAAGAAGGAGGCAATTGTGCTGGTGAGAAATACATTCGGCACCGAAGCTTCATTGACCGGTTATGGCGATACGCTGGTTGATTTCAGCAAGATGACCTACATGGCGAGCAAGGAAGCCATCAAGCTTCTTAACGCCTTGTACCAGATTGTCACCGAAGGCCATCATTGAACCAGTGATCACGAGATAAGGGCCGGTCAGGTTCCGTCACGCAGTTGTCGTTTTTCACTTGCCCGGGCGGGCTGATGCAAACCGGCCCGGTAGCGGGAATGGATTTTAATACCTGGCCCGGGTTAAATGTATCAGCCGATACCAGTCATCATCTTGAAACGTAGGGTTTCTCCAATCTTGCCGGTACGGGAACCTGGCAGATATCCAGCACTTTCGGTGGTTTGTGGTGAAAAAATTTATGACTGCGGTTGCGGCGTTCGCTGAGCATCTTCCTGAAGCCATCGCTGTTGGTGTCAGCCACGTAGATATCCGCGCGCTGGTCTGGCCCCAGAGATGAAGCCAGGCGCACCCGCCTGATCCACGTGCGATCGAGATCTTCTTCAATGATCCCGTTGTCAAGGGCGGGACCGCGCCTGATGCGTTGCACCACGTCCATACCCCAGACGACGCGGCCAAATACTGTCAGGTTGCGGTCTAAGTAACGCGGGGCCTGGCCGATGACGATATAAAAATCGGTTGCGCTGCTGTCGGGGTCGTCGCTCCGCGCCATGGCGACGGTACCGGGGCAATGGGTCAACCACGCCTTACCAGCGTTTTTATCGTCACGGGCAGCGGGAAAGCCATCGATAAACCCGGTGAATGCCGCAAACATGTCTTCCGTTTGCACCGGCGTCCAGGACATCGGTACCCAGTTCTCCGCTTCTTCTTCATCGGCTGGTTTGAGCGGCCAGTCAATTTCAAACTCGGCTTTAATAGTTTCCGCAGCCTGGCTGCCGTCAATGTCGCTTTCATCGCCTCCCTGGGCGACAAACCCTTCTATGACGCGGTAAAAACTCGTTCCGCCGTAGAAGTCTTCTTCAATTAATTTTTTAAAGTGTTTAACGGTTTTGGGTGCAAATGCCGGGTTCAGCTGGATCACCACCACGCCCTCCTGTGTTTCCAGGTAAACGGTGTTTTCAGGATCCAGAGCGTTCCAGATCAGGCCATCCTGGGCAAAAACTGAAAACGTGACGGTCATCAGGCCGGCCATGAACATTCGGCGCAGGTTGGGAGAATTCAAGAGCTTTGACATGTCGCCACCGGTATCCAATTGCATACCGGTAGCATTTTAAATGAAATATCTGCTCATGCGGGCAGATATTAGATCAGGGCATCTGGATCTTCGAGTTTTCCCTGCCGGGCACAACGATGGATGATGCCTGCTGACGCTGCATTTCCTTCAGTTCTTCCATGGTCCGTTCAACTGCCACTTTGGCAGCCTCGCCAAACCCGTCAACGGCGCCGGCCAGCGTGTCGGATTCGATCTCGAATGAAAGCGGCAAAGCGCCACCCGGGGTCATGATCTGCGTGGATCCGACAAACTGTACCGGACGGCCCGGGTCCGGGTCACCGTCAAGTGTTACGGGGATCAACTTGCGGATCGAGCCAATACGGCTGTCGGTATAGACTTCTTCGCGGGTGAGCGCCGCGGCGTCCATGTTGATCTCCTGGCTGTTATTCATTTCGCTCATAGTCTTTTTCCTGTGTATGCAAACTACCGAAGTGGGGTCGGTAAGCGGAAAAGACAACCGGCCCGGGCGGCTTGCCGCCGGGATTGGTTGTCGAACTATAATAGGATCAGGACAAACGCTGAATTATTACTGCAAGAGGGTAAGGAGACATGGTGGACTTGCAAACACAACAAGTGACCTACCTGGCGGATGGTGTTGAAATGAAGGCATACATGGCCTGGGACTCGAGCGATACGGGACGAAGACCCGGTGTCCTTGTTGTTCATGAATGGTGGGGCTGCAATGACTACGCAAAAAGGCGCGCCCGGATGCTGGCCGAGGCCGGCTATACCGGCATGGCGCTGGACCTTTACGGTGACGGCCGTATTGCGGCAGACCGCGGTGAGGCTGGAGGGCTGATGAATGCCCGTATTGCCGATATGCAAGGCACGCGCGCCCGCTTCCTGGCAGCCCTGGATATTCTGAAGGCCCATGACACGGTGGATGTGGGAAACACCGGTGCGATCGGTTATTGCTTTGGTGGTGGTGTTGTCACCCACATGGCCAGGATGGGCGCACCGCTCAAGGTCACAGGTTCATTCCACGGGGCCATTGGCCTTGCCGCGGTTGAAGGCCCGCCCCGGTTCGA
>Ga0316201_10000778_pt1 | contig 19695 bp, 15 predicted proteins | sample CS6wburrow_MG_FD_204516 | JGI IMG/M metagenome (GOLD analysis project Ga0316201, IMG submission 204516) | Coastal sediment microbial communities from Delaware Bay, Delaware, United States - CS-6 worm burrow | ecosystem: Environmental > Aquatic > Marine > Coastal > Sediment | place: USA... | reverse complement strand
CCATTTGGCCGACGTTATAACAAAATATGGGCGCCAATTCGCATTGTGGTTGCTTTTGGTTTGCTTGTCCCTCTGACCGTGGGCTTAAACTCTTCTCAGTATTTGGTCTTGTCTGCTGCAAAATACGGATCCGCTTTTGCAACAAACGGATGGGCGCGTTTTAATACCGACCTGACGGTGAATTACCTTGGCGTAGCGCAAAGGTTGATATCAACACCGAATTCGCCAGAAATCGGCGCATTCACACAATTTATGTTCACGTCCAGAGTGTGCGCCTACGCTTATGATTATATCGGTGTATACACAGGGCCCGCATCGCCGGGACCGGAGTTAATGGAAACCAGCGCGGGGTTAATGGGCGCGTACGTTCTCGGGGCGCAGCTTAAAACAGGCGGGAACACACATCTTATTACGCCTGCGACAACCTATAATGATGTCATAAACTTCATTGAGCCAAACGCGAACGTGGTGACCATCCGCTTTGGTGTAAAAAATCAGGTTTCTTATCCCAAAGAACGGGGTTTTGTCTTCCCATATTGTGGAGAAATTCGCATAAACCTGGCCGATTCAAGGGATCCTGCAAGTCCAAACCCGCCCGAAGTCGGGCCTCTGTCTTTGCAATCATTTTATTTAAATTATGTCAAGCTAATGTGGTTCGATGCAGGCCCTTTTTTAACAGGTTTAAATGCGACCCAGCAAACGGCGACGACAAACAACCGTGCCATTAACGTGGCCTGTACCAACATCAATCACGACCCTTGTCCCGCAGCGCACTCTCAGGCTCTGGATATCGATTTCAGAAACGATGTAACGAACCAGACGCAGGCAGATGTCAAGATAGCAATTGATGCGGCTGTACTCTTGCAAATGGCAAGCACGGCATGGCTGGGCGCTTGGACAGGCGCGGCTGATCCGCTGTATAACAAGGGCTGGGCCGCGGCGGGCATTTGGTACAACAAAATTGCCGAGATGAATGGCGCGATGTCCATGTCGGTCTATAATGTGCCCTCTGCATCGCTTTATCCGCATGTGATGGAGAAGGTCAGGGCGATCAAGGCCCAGTACAATCAGGATACGCCCAATGCAGATCGCTTTGACCCGGATGTTTCGGGCATCAAAGATATGACCACCCTGTTGGGTCTGGCAAATGGCAAGATTCTCGCCAAAACGATGCATGAAGGATACAAGGGGTGGTCCGGTCCGGCGCTGGCGACAAGCACTGTCACAAAGCCCACAGGCAACGCATTTACGGACGCGATCTCCAGCCTTTTAGGGACCAATGGCCTTTATGATATGCGCCGTAATACAGATACGCACCCGCTTGCGCAGCTTGTCGGGGTTGGTCGCTCTTTGGTTGAAAGCTCAATTCGAAGCCTTGGGTATGCCACGATTGCGGGCCTGGCCGGGGCCGGGCTTGGCCAGTTGGATGCATTCGTCGGAAAATTGGGCAACACGGCGGCAAGCTTTTTCGTAACCGTGGCAATGCTGGGTCTAACTGTTGGATTTGTACTCTTTTATGTGGTGCCGTTTTTACCCTTTATCTATTTTTTCTTCGCAGTAGGAGGTTGGATCAAGGGGATATTTGAAGCCATGGTCGGCGTGCCGCTCTGGGCGTTGGCGCATATCCGTATAGACGGAGAAGGCTTGCCCGGAAATGCCGCGCTCAATGGTTATTTTCTGATTTTTGAAGTGTTCTTGAGGCCAATTTTAATCATCTTTGGGTTGCTTGCCAGCATCTCAATCTTCTCGGCGCTTGTGAAAGTGCTCAATGATATATTTACGATCGTGACGGAAAACACTGCTGGTTATGATATCGAAGCAGAAGTGACGGCAATTGGTGCATCAACGATTGATAAGATGCGCGGGCCGATTGACCGATTCTTCTTTACCGTTATCTATGCCATTATCGTCTATATGATCGGGATGTCTTCATTCAAGCTGATCGATCAGATTCCAAACAACATTTTACGTTGGATGGGGCAAAGTATCGCAACATTCAATGATCAGCGCGAGGATGCAGCGCAAGGGCTTGTGGGTAAGGCCTCCGTTGGATCACAACAGACATTGAGTAAAATCGGTGGCGGTCTTGGGGGCTTGGTAAGCCTGGGAGGCAAATAAGCCACTTTATGACGTATTAGATAGAGGCAAATGGTTTTAACAAAACGAAAAATTTTAAAATATGCGATGTTGCCCGGTTTTTTGCCAAGGATCTATGCCTTTGTGACCACCGGGTTTTACCATATGGCGTATATAATGGCGGTCATTTATCAAAATGTTGGCTTGCTGCCTGCTGGGCACCCCTATCTTAACCCGCATAATTTTGGACGCTACGGCGTTCGTCATGTGATCGCAGAAGCCTCCAATCATTTGGTGCTCAAAAAAGAAAATTTTGACAAGATTCTAATATATTCTACGATTCTGATTGGTTTTATTCTTCTGGTCGTACAATTCGTATTGTTTGTTCTGTCTTTTCTTGTCTATCCTGCTTTGGCTGGGCCAATCGCAAACATGTTCCTGATTACCCCTGTGGGGCCGCAGCAGGATATTGCGTTTGTGGTGCTAGATCGCGTGTTCGGGGTCATGAACTTTTTAGGAACAGACAGTTTTTTTGGTTCATGTGTTTCGGGCCTTGTCCCTTGCACAGATATAAGAGGAACCATTATCGCTGGCGTTGGCCCGTTTCCAACGCCCTTTCATATGGCGATGCATAATCTCATGATGTTTTATTCAATGGGAATTGCCTGGTTGTCCGGTGCCGTTATTCTATATTTTGTCGTTGCAATCATCGGGGAGACGGTTGCGAGCGGTACACCTTTTGGTAAACGCTTTAGCCGGGCCTGGTTTATTCCGCGTTTACTTGTCTTTTTTGCCCTGATCACGCCAATGAACACTTTGGGTTTGAACGCCGGAATAAGCGCATCACAATTTTTGGCCCTTGGCGTTGCAAAATGGGGATCGAATTTTGCAACAAATGCGTGGTCGAATTTCACCTCGGACCTTTCTTTTGCAGGGACGATGAATGACACGTTATTAGGGAATAAAACCTCTCTAATCGCCGAGCCAAACGTTCCGGAAGTCGGGGCGTTAACACAGTTCATGCACGTTGCACGCCTTTGTATGTACGGCGAAAAAATTGTAAACGGAATTGATGTCTTTCCTTATCTCGTCCGTCCGCAAGAAACAAAATATAACAATGTAACGGCAACATACCTCCCTTATAACCCGGTCACGCCCAATCATCACATCAATTATCTGGATCAGGTCTCTACACATCCAGACCCTTATCTGAATGCACTACAGTTTTCACGATATGGTACGGTTACCCTGCGTTTTGGTCACAGAAATCCGCCCGGAGGAACGGTGGGCGATCCAAATGACCCGCCGGATTCCTATGATGATGAATGGGGGTATGTCAAACCAACATGCGGTGAAATAACCTTCAACTTCTCGGCGTTGCCGACCGCAGCAGGCGCAACAGCCGATCCGGTTGTAACCGGTTATAATGCTGGTGGATGGGGAATTCAGGAAACATATTATCGAATGATTTCATGGTATCTTTTGACCGATTACGTATATGACGAGACAACTTATTGCCTTTTACAATCGACACTGCCCCATGGCCATGACCCAACTTGCGTGAATGCCAATCTGGCTTGGACAAGCACGTACCCTACAGGGCCACCCCAGAGTTTTAACGAACCGACACAACTATTAACCCGCACAGGCGCGCTGGATTCTCTGTCATATTACGACACGTGGAACAAACACCTTCTGACGGGCTGGTACTACAATAATGCAACCTATGGACTGCACAATCCGAACAACATTATAGCGCTTTTGAGGCTCAACTATGATTATACGTTTCCGCCCTTGATCCGTGAGCGTGGCTGGGCTGGTGCCGCGCTTTGGTATAACAAGGTCGCCGAGATCAACGGCGCTGTGGCATCCGCGGTCAGGAATATACCGCAAATCACAAAATACCCGGAATTGATGGAGCATATTGCCAAGCAACACAAAACCCACGACGTAAACCCGTCTTATGTAGATCGGTTTAACCCGGTATTACAAGACGGGAGGCAGGCAGACCTGCCACGGATGGAAGAACATGGACTGGCTGCTGCGATGTATGCGTCTTACCGTTATTGGACTGAAGACGACATTAATTCAACGACCTATACGAATAAAACCGGGAATAGCATCACGGATGTGGTGAATATGATTCTGGGAACATCGGGCTTGTACGATATTCTTGAGAATAATGGCACACATCCTCTGGCATTGCTCAGCGCTCTAGGGAAAGGCATGGTGGATGCCTCGATCCGCAACTTGTTTGCAGGTGTTGTCGGGCAAGGGCTTGGTGAAATATTCTCTGGCGGGTTTATTGGAAATATGGCGGAGGTAGGAAGTGGTTTTGCCTTCAAATTCGGGATGATCGGTTTGTCGATCGGCTTTGTTTTATTTTACGTTCTGCCTATCCTGCCGTTCATTTATTTTTTCTTTGCCTTTAGCGGCTGGATCAAAAGCGTGTTCGAAGCTGTGGTGGCTATGCCTCTATGGGCTTTGGCACACATAAAAATTGACGGGCAGGGGCTGCCAGGCCCTTGGGCAACCAATGGGTATTTCCTGTTATTGGAGATTTTCTTGCGCCCCATTCTCATTATATTCGGATTTTTAGCCTCAATCTCGTTATTCTCGGCCTTGGTCAATGGGCTTAATGATATGTTCCATCTGGCGGTCTTGGGGTCTTTCGGTTTTGATATCGAAGCCGATCTGTTTACGCCAACGGCGGTTTCGCCCACACAGAATTCAACGGACTTTTGGCGCGGGCCGATTGATGAGTTTTTCATCACAGCGCTTTATACGGTCTTTGTCTATATGACGGGATTGTCGTGCTTTAAGCTGGTTGACCAGATTCCCAATAACATTATGCGTTGGATGGGTGTCACCGTCAGCACCTTCCAGGAACAAGCCGGCGATCCAGCCGGGCAATTGACGGGTAAAATGTTCCACTCCTCACAGCTCATGGGCGCACAGCTCACCACGATGGTTAGCCGTATGAAGGGTTGGAAAGGAACAATGGGCGATGCTACGGTTAACGCGCAAATAGCCCTTGGTGGTGGGGCGCCACCGCAAAAGTAATATGATGAAAGTTAGCGATTATTCTTCCCGCAGATGGGCCAGAAGCACTTCGACCTGACCGCCGCCGCGCTGGATTACAGAGGCAAAGTCCGAGCGTTGCGTCAGGGACATACTCACCTTTTCAACGATGATATCAACGACCTTGTATTTGCCGCGCTTATAACGTACGCGCCACTCTACCGTGACTTTTGGGCCACTTTCGGGAACGATATAGGAGACCACAATCGCATCGGACTTCCCCGTAGGACGCGCTTTGGTGACTTCAAGCCGGTGCCCGTCATAATCACTAAAACGTCGAGAATAGACGTCTACGACCATTTCTTCGAATAATTTCAAATATTCCCGGCGTTCTTTTTCCGTACTGGTTCTCCAGTAGCGCCCAAGGGCAAAACGCCCGATGGTCTTCATATCAAAAGATTCATGTAAGAGCTTGCGGAATGCACTTGCGCGTTGCTCATCGCTCAGGCTTTCATCACTGAGAAAAGAAATACCGCTGCTCGCAATGCCCTCGATAAAGGACTGAGCCCCCAATGTAACTTGCGTATTTTCTTCACTAACACTAATGAAATGCTGAAGATGACTCTCCAGAGGGATACGCTCAGAAGATGGCGCATGCACATCAAAGGCATAGCCTTTTGTTGCGAAGCAAAAGGCTGCACTCGTTACGGCCAGTGTCAGAAAAATTTTATGACGCATATTGAACATCCCTTAATACGCTTAAAAGTTCATTTTACACTCGTATAGTATAGATACAGTAAATTTTTCAAGCCTTCTATAAAACTATCTACAATATACTCGAGGCAGGACATAAAAAAACACGCCATTTGATACAAACGGCATGTTTTCAATTCTATTACTTAAATGCTACGGCATTACTTTATTCGCTATAGTCATCGTAATCCGGTATAGCCGGGCCAGAGATTATCGAATTGGCATCCAGATCATTCACCATGGCATCGCGGCGCTGGTAATAAGTGCTCCGCACCGAGGCATAATAGTCAATCGAGCTGGCCTCGAGTTCATCCAGAACATCAACCAGTGATTCACGGATATCAAGATAGTCCGCCCCTGCTTTCGCGAAGTACCAGCCTTCTTCATTGATGTTAAATAACCACCAGCGCAGCGGGTCCGCCATACCATCGGCAAAATAGCCGCTATAATCACGTAAAGAAGATGGCCCAAGAAGGGGAACGACCAGATACGGCCCGTGGTCAACACCCCATACAGCCAGTGTCTGACCAAAATCTTCGGGTTCATATTCGATGCCCTCATATCCGGCAACATCAAATAGGCCGCCAACGCCTACAGTTGAGTTCACGGCGGCGCGCACAAGTACATTGCCGGCGCCTTCCAGATCACCCTGCAAAAGCTGGTTTGCCAGCGTAATAGGGCTTCTAATATTGCGCAGGAAATTTCTAAGGCCTTTTCGAACCGGGCGTGGTGTTACAGTGCGGTACCCTTTAACCACGGGATGGATCACAGCGCGGTCTAGGCCTTGGTTAAAAGCAAAAACACGTCTGTTGTTCTCTTCCAGCGGATCATGGATGGCGATATCGCCTTCAACGATCGGCCCTTTATCGTAATGATTTGCAGAGCAGGCGCTCAAAAGCAGCCCGGCGAAAAGAACCAGAAAGGTCCGTGCACCAGAACCATAAAAATAATTCCAGCTATTTTTATTCTTGTTCATCATGAAACTTATATTCTTTCATCTATCAAGTTATTGTAAGGCTTTTGATTTGATTACGCAGATATATGCAAGACCAAAATACCTTGATACCATTTTACAGTTATCAAGACGTTAACATCTTAAGCCAACCCTCAAAAAACCTGTTTAAAAGTAAAAAGGTGAATTGAAAACTCGCAAAAATAATTTTCATTTCTCCCCTTTTACAGGATAACGAAAAAAAGGAAATGGGTAATTGTACAAAAAATGGTTTTTTACGTGTTTTCCGATCTTAGCCGTCTTCAATATGTATCATCACGGTGAGACCCAGCAGAAAGCAAATGACAGCTGGAGACCAGGCCGCAAGGAAAACAGGGATCTGATGCGATCCCCCCAAAGCTTGTAAAAAGCTGGCAAGGAAAAAAACAACAAAGCCGATAAAAACCCCGGCTGTAATCATCATAAAGGTTCCGCGCGCACGCGGTGGACGCATCGAAAATGTTGCCGCCAACAGGACCATAGCCACAAACATCAAGGGCTGCGACAGGAGGTTATGATAATAAACCCTCAAACGCGTGGAATCGAAACCGGTTTCCTGCAGTGTCTGGATATAGCCGGGCAGCTTCCAGAATGACATGCTTTCCGGTGAAGAAAAACTCTCCTCAATATCGTCCCGCGTCAGGTTGGTCGGCAGGACATAAGCGCCCTCCCGTATGGGGGCACTCTGTGGCCGGCCATAAATGTAAACATCGTTAAAGTTCCAGTTGCCGTTTTCAAGCGTCGCGCTTTTGGCATCAACACGTTGCAAGAAGTCATTATTGTCAGTGAAATAAAAGACTGTGACATTGGTGAGAACCCAGCCGGGCTGTCTGACTTTTTGCGCATGCAAGATCACATAGCCGGACGTCAAATCCTCTTTGGGTTGAGGTTCTTGTGTGTCAGGCGGCTCGATCAGGATGGATTGCCGCAGCCATAAACCTTCTTTAAAGACAGCAATATGATTTTCCTGACGGACGAGGTGCGCGCGCTCCAGCTGCTCAAATTTGCTGATCAGAATAGCGCCAACTGGGTTGATAACAGCGATGTGCAAAAGTCCAAAGGCAATGGCAACAACAGATATTGGCTTCAGAAATTGCCATACGGAAAATCCAGAGGCGCGCACAACAATAAGCTCATAGCGCCGCGTGAGCTGCCAGAATGTATACATGGCACTAAACAAAACGGCAAAGGGCAGAAGCGTTTGCCCCACCTCCGGCAACTTGAAAAGCCCCATTTGCAGGACAAGGCTCAACGGGACGTCATCATGTTTGCTCGCGCGCCGTATCAACTCGACTGTATCAAAAAGATAGATTACGCCCAATAACGCGGCAAGCAGCACCAGAAAATTCAGGGCATATTTTTTAGCCAGGTAGCGATTGAGCGTTGATGTGATTTTCATGGAGAAGGGACCTCCTTGCGGTAAGCAAACAGGATATTCCGGCGTAAATTTTCACTATGGCGACCAAGCAAGGCAAGGCTGAGCAGTATAGGGACAAACGTAAGGATATACATCAGCACAAGGCCGATATTGCTGTTACGTGACATGTTGTAGGCACTTAAGAAGAGCCCTTGAATGAGCATTACCAGAACAATCGCCACAATGATTTTACGCAGGTTCCCGCGTCGGTCCATGGGGCCGAGCAACAAGCAGCAAAGCGCTATTAATGGGAATGCCAATGCCAGCAGGGGGCTGGTGATGCGCCGGTGAATTTCAACAGAGAATTCACGCAGATTATCCCGGTCGCGTAGCAGGGTCATATCCGGGCTCATCAGTTGAATGATGGTGCGCTCGTCCGGCTCTGCCCAGCGGCTTCTTGTTTGCCGACTTTTTGGCAAGTCAATGGTATAGCGTTCAAAATCAAGACGCTGGAGAATACCGGAATCGGGATCAAAAACTTGGCGTGTGCCGGAATAAACCACCACCTGCTGGACTTCACCATCCGAGATGATCTGACCGCGTTTTGCCAAAACGGTTGAGGGAGGATTTGTGTTATCCCGCGTGTCATGGATCATCAGGCCAAGCAGCTCGCCGTTATTGGTGCGTTTACGCATATAAACTGTCAGGCCTGTGCCCAGTGGATTGAACACACCTTCACGAAAAAGGTAGGTTGAGAATTCAGCCTTCAGGTCACCGCGCATTTTCTGCATCTGCGCCATGGAGCTTGGTGCAATCCACATCGTGATGACCCAAAGGGCAATGGTGACAATCAGGCCCAGCGCCAGAGCGGGCCGGGAAAGAGAAAAAGAAGAATGCCCCACCGCGCGCATGGCAATGATTTCAGAATCAATGGTCATTTTGTTATAGATAAACAATGTTGCGGCCATAACCGACAGCGGTAGAATTATTTCGAAAAAGCGGGGAAGGGCCAGACTGGTTAAGACCCAAAATGCGGCGCCTGAAGACCCAGCATTAAGGACAATGTCCAAAAAACGCAAGGACTGTGTCAGGAAAACAATCATTGCCAGCACAACGGCAACAAAAAGAGTCGCTGTCAGAATATTCCTGAAAAGATAGTTATCAATAATTTTCATCAAACCGCTTCATTTTACCATTTGGTGTGCGCCCTGAAAGGCTTATAGTATCTTGATCCTTATGTGAAGGGAATCAAAACAAATAAAGGACCGTCAGGAATAATCATGAGCCTAGAGATTACGTTTTCAAAAGCATCGGAAAAGAAATCAGAAGCGGCTGTTGTTTGCTTCTATGAGGACATTGAACAGGGGAAGTCTGCCAAGGCCCTCGATTACACTTTAAGCGGCTATGTGGAGTATGCGCTTGGAAAGAGTAACAAATTCAAGGGCAAGAACGGGCAGAGCGAAATTGTAATGCTTCCCGAAGACGCACCGTATGATTATGCCGTGCTTTTGGGGCTTGGAGAGCGTGATAAAACCACGATGGGGGACATAGAAGCTGCGGGTGGCAAGCTCTGCTTAGCTCTTGAAGCTCAGGGTATTGTCTCGGCAGAGATTTATATGGACGATGAACCGGAAAGCGCTGCTGAAACGGCCGCGCATCTGGCGTTGGGCATCAAGATGCGCGCCTACCGTTTTGAGCGCTATAAAGCCGCGCCGGATAAAGAAGAGGATAAGCCAAAACGGTTAAAAAGCGTCAATGTTGCCATTAGCACAAACAAGGAAACGCAAACGCTTTATGAGACACAAAGCTGTGTGGCTGAAGGCGTCTTCTGGGCACGTGATCTGGTCAATGAGCCGCCCAATGTCCTTTATCCTGATGCCTATGCGCGGCGCATTAAAGAAGAGCTGAAGCCTTTAGGGGTAGAGGTTACGGTTTTTGATGAGAAGAAAATGCTTAAACTTGGCCTGGGGGCCTTGATGGCGGTCGGGCAAGGCTCAGACCAGCCGCCGCGCATGGTAATGATGCGCTGGAAAGGGGCAAGTGATTCTGAGGGCCCTGTGGCGTTGGTCGGCAAGGGGGTAACCTTTGATACTGGGGGGATATCACTCAAGCCTGGCGCAAATATGGATGAAATGAAAATGGATATGGGCGGCTCGGCAGCTGTGGTTGGCGCGATGAAGGCGCTAGCGCTACGCAAAGCCAAGGCCGATGTGATCGGCATTGTTGGGCTGGTGGAGAATATGCCCTCCGCGCGCGCCTATCGTCCCGGTGATATCATCACGGCCTATTCTGGCAAAACCATCGAAGTGTTGAATACGGATGCGGAAGGGCGGCTGGTGCTGGCTGATTGCCTGTCATACGTACAGGAGCAATATAAACCACGCATGATCGTTGATCTGGCCACGCTGACCGGAGCGATGCTGATTGCACTGGGGCATGAATACGCCGGGACCTTTGCGACCCACGATGATCTGTGGGAGGAAATCAATGCGGCGAGCGTACAAACCAATGACCGGGTCTGGCGCATGCCGCTGGATGAGGTCTGGAAAAAGGACATGGAGAGCGATGTCGCCGATGTACAAAATTTGGCAAAATCTGGCCGCAGCGCCGGATCATGCACGGCAGCAGGGTTCCTGTGGCATTTTATCGAAGACGAAACCCCGTGGGCGCATATGGATATTGCTGGGACAGCCTGGATCAAGAGTGATAAGCCACTCACTCCAAAATTCGGAACAGGCTATGGTGTACGTCTTTTGGATCGCCTGATCGCTGACAATTACGAGCAATAAATGCCCTTTGATGGCCCTTGCGGCGATAAGAAAGAAGCGCGGATCAATACAGTCGCCGGTCTTGTTGAGAAAGAGCTGGTCGCTGAAAAAGACAGGCCATCTCTTGAGGCCCTTGCCAAAACGCATGCCATTGGCTTGAGCCCTGAGGTATTACAAACAATAAAGGATTGTGCTAACCCGCTGCTTGACCCGGTGGGACGGCAATATGTCCCATCTGTGCAGGAACGGGAGATTACGTCGGAGGAGCGCCTTGATCCCATTGGCGATGAGGCCCACAGCCCCGTTGCCGGGATTGTGCATCGCTATCCGGATCGGGTTTTGCTTAAAATAACCAATGCTTGCGCGGTCTATTGCCGTTTTTGCTTTCGCCGTGAAATGGTCGGACCGGGCAGTGAGAGGCTTTCTGCGCAGGATCTGGAGCAGGCTATGCGTTATATTGAGGGCCATCCCAAAATCTATGAGGTTATATTAACCGGTGGAGATCCTTTGGTTTTATCGTCCCGGCGGCTTGAAAAAGTGCTCAAAAGGCTAGACAATATAAAACACGTACAGGTAATTCGCACTCACACGCGCACACCAATCGCAAATCCGTCAAGTATTAAAAATACGATATGCACAGTTTTTAAAAGTATTTCAACACCGCTTTTTGTGGTTTTGCATGTGAATCATCCACATGAACTGACGCCACAAGTTGAAGAAAAGATAGGGTGGTTGAGGGATGCAGGCTGTACGCTTCTCGCGCAATCGGTGCTCCTGAAAGGGGTAAATAACGATACGGGTGTGCTTGAAAATCTGTTCCGCAAGCTCGTTTCCATGCAAGTGAAACCTTACTATTTGCACCATCCTGATTTGGCCAAGGGTACGAATCACTTCCGTATTTCTCTTCAAGAAGGGTTAAATTTGATGAAATCTCTGCAAGCGCGTGTTTCAGGCATCTGTTTGCCCACTTATATGCTGGATATTCCCGGCGGCTACGGCAAGGTGCCTGTGGATAGCGCCCGCGTGAAAAAACTTGAAAACGGTACGTACAGCGTAGAAGATTATCAGGGAAACGCCCATATCTACCCCCCGCAGGGCCAAAAGGAGCAGACATGACCGAAATTCGCTTCTACCATTTAACACGCCAGACGCAGGAGCAAGCCTTGCCGCTCTTGCTGGGGAAAGCCTATGACGGCGGACGCCGGGTTGTGTTGAAGCTGCAAAATGCGCAGGAAATAAAGCGTATGAACGAGCATCTATGGACGTTTGATCCCAATAGTTTCCTGCCCCATGGCAGCAAAGCCGATGGCAACGCGGATATGCAGCCTATCTGGCTGACCGATATGGATGAAAACCCGAATGAGGCACAGGTTTTGATCCTTGGTCACGGCGCCAGCGCGCAAAACCATAAGGATTTTGATCTATGCTGTGAGTTGCTGGATGGTCAAGACGAACACGCGGTCAAGGGCGCCCGCCAGCGCTGGAAATCCTATAAGGAGCAGGGCTTTGAGGTGACATATTGGCAACAAAATGACCGCGGCGGCTGGCAGCAAAAGGCCTGACGATGTTTGCCCTATTCTGAGCGGAAAAAAGGCCGGAGAATCCCGGCCCTTTTCAAAAGTCTTAAATAGTTTACGCCTCTTATTCAGCAGGCGCTTCTTCTGTCGGCTCGCCTTCTTGCTCGCCGTCTGCAGCAGGCAGATCGGCCGGAGAATCAGACAGCGTCCGCAGCCATGCGATCATCGCGGCCCGGTCCTCGATCTTTTTCATGCCGGCGTAGGTCATTTTGGTTTTTTTGATGTATTTCTTCGGCTTTTTCAGGAAAGCATCTAGTGATTCATAATCCCAGACCCCTTCTTTTTCGGCCAAAGCTTTGGAGTATTTAAAGCCGTCAATGCTCCCTTTATCTTTATTTACAATCTCCCAAAGGTTCGGGCCTTGTTTGACTGGGCCACCATTGTCAAAGGAATGACAAGCCGCACACACCTTGGAAAGCTTTGCGCCGCGTTCCACATCCGCGCTGGCCAAAAGCGGCAAAACAGACTCTTCTGCGCCTATGTCTGCATTCGTTGCGCCGTGGTTGCTCGGTGCAGCTTTTCCAGCGATTTTAACGGCGTCTGTCTCCAGGTCTTCCGCATGAATGGCTTTATCAGCCACAAAGCCCGAAAGCATGGCGACGATGCCGGCAAAAAGAATGGCAGCAAAAATTTTATTCAAGGTCATTGTTTAATCAATCCGTGTTTTGGTTATCAACGAGTACAAGCAATGGGTTTACTATAATGAAACAAGACAGCTATATAGATGACCAAAGTCAAAAAGCATCCTGCAAAGCACTATAACCTATAAACGCGCTTCGACATAGGCTCGACATAGATATATGGTTTCGCGTATAGTCGTTCAACCCCAAAAACACAACATAAGATAAAGAAGACAAAAAGATGATTGAAAATTGCAAATCTATCGCTTTTCAGGGTGTGCACGGGGCTTATTCCGATGTGGCATGTCGCAGCGTATTTCCTGACCTTGAGACGCTGCCCTGTGAGTCCTTTGAAGACGCTTTTACAGCGGTCATTGCAGGGCGCGCGGATTTGGCAATGATTCCGGTGGACAATACCATTGCAGGGCGCGTGGCCGATGTGCATCACCTGATGCCGCTGGGCGATCTGTTTATCGTGGGGGAGCATTTCCAGAGCATCAATCATATGCTGCTGGGCGCGAAGGGCGCGCAGATCAAGGATCTGAAATACATTCACTCCCACGTTCATGCGCTACCGCAATGCAAAACGCTCATCAAGGGGCTGAATGTAAAGCCGGTTGTCCATGCCGATACGGCGGGAGCGGCCAAGGAAGTGGCTGAGCGTAGCGACAAGGCACACGGGGCGATTGCCTCGAAGCTGGCCGCCGATATTTATGATCTGGATATCCTGCAAGAAGATGTCGAGGATGCCAGCCACAATACAACGCGTTTTGTGGTCCTCTCGCAAGAGCCGCATATGCCGGCGCTTGAGGATGGCGGCGATGTCCTCACCAGCCTGCTGTTCGAGGTGCGCAATATTCCCGCGGCACTATACAAGGCACTGGGCGGGTTTGCGACCAATGGCCTGAGCATGACCAAGCTGGAATCCTACGTCGATGAGAATTTTCAGGCCGCGCGCTTTTACTGCGATGTTGAAGGCCACCCTGACGGCCGCGCGTTTCAGCTGGCCCTTGAGGAACTGGGTTTTTATGCCAAGGATGTGAAGTTTTTGGGCGCCTACCCGGCGCATCCGTTGCGCAAAACCTACGTCAAAGATCATGGCGAGCTTTGATCGGCCTAAAATTGTACACGGCTAAAATAAAGCCTTGCAAACACGGCATAAGGTTATGCTAGGGTAGCGGCTGTTTGGTTTGAATAACCATCTATATTTAGAGTAATCGTTAAACATAAGGATATCTTCTATGCCAACGCACGCCGAACTGGCCGGGAAACTTCTCACAGACGCCGCAACTTTTTTCCGCACGCTGGGAAGTCAAAATGAATCGCTGACCGAGCAAATGACAGAAAATTCCAATGTTTTTGAACAACTGGCCGGTCTTATCGCACAAGACCCTGAGGGCAGCCTTGAAGGTACGCCGCATGCTGAACTCGCCGGACGTTTGCTTAAAGATGCTGCTGTTTTCTTCCGCACGTTGGCCGAACAAAATGAGCCAATTCAAGAGCAAATGGAAGAAAATGCCAACGTCTACGACCAGATCGGAGATATGGTGATGACCGATCCACTGGGCATTCTGGATTAGCCAAAAAATCACAAGCTATAATGTGTAGCGCCCTTTTGAGGGCGCTTGCTTGTTTTTCTATCCAGACATTTGTTATCCTAAGATTAACGAATTCATGGCATGATTCGTGCCATTCTCATAAAATAGACCGAATAATACAAAAGCCAGATCATTTATAAAGAAAGTGCGTTCACGATGCCCCGTAGTCGTACCATCAAGCGGCCCCGCAAAAAGAATAAACCTTCTGTGCCGTTTCTTCCTGAAAGTCTGCAAATCTTTATTGCGCGACGCTTAGTGGATGCAATGGCGCTTGCCTTGCTATTGATTCCGGCCTTTATGATCGCCGCGCTCATTACTTATAATCACAATGATCCGTCATGGAATACGGCCCCGGCGCAAGGGCAGGCTGTGTCCAATGCTGCTGGCGTGGGCGGCGCGTGGGCCTCGGATATATTGCTACAGACACTGGGTGGAGGCGCATATGTTCTGGCACTAGGGTTTGCGATTTGGGGCCTACGCATATTTCGACGTCAAGTGATCCGGCCTGTAACGCTTCGTTTTGCGGCCATTTTGGGTGCATCTTTGCTGGCTTCGGTCGCGATGGCGCAAATCCCGGCGGGCAGTTGGACCGTACATCCGTATTTGGGCAGTAGCGCCGGGACATTGGTTTTAAATAAACTCTCGGCGCTTTCGCAATCTTGGAATGTCATTTATGGCCATAATGTAATAGCAAGCGCGTGCGGGATACTGGCGCTGGTCGTTCTGTCCTATGGCGCAGCTTTTACCAAAAATGAACTGGTCGGGATATGGTTTCGCATCAAGCTTACTACCTACGTGGCTGTGGGTATGCTCGTCTCGGCGGTGCGCGGTTTTACCGGCTGGGTCACGCATTATAACGACCCGACATATAAGTCGGAGCCAGTGAAGCTGGGTTTTCTTGAAAATATGAGGGCGCGAAAGGCTGAGAGAGACCAGGGCAAAGCCAAGACATCTCCTGTGGTGGCCTCATCCGTTGTGTCCAAGCGTGCACCGGAGCCTGTGGCTGAGACGCCGCCATGGGACGGCGATGCAAATTCTGCGCCTGTCTCTGCCGCGTCGATCCCTGTGGTGATGGGGGCTGCTAAAGCACAAGCGCCGGCCAAGGCCAAGGATACTGGCCAGCAACGCTTTGTCTTGAGCGATGTGGATGGTGAGTGGGAATTGCCGTCGCTGTCTATGATTCAAGATGTGCCGCCTGAAGTGATGGGCCACACCCCCAACGAGGATGCGCTCCGCCGCAATGCCGAGCTGCTCCAGAGTGTGCTGGCGGATTTCAATATAAAGGGCGAGATCGTCAGCATCCATCCCGGCCCCGTGGTCACGCTGTATGAGCTTGAGCCTGCGCCGGGCACGAAGACCAGCCGTGTTATTTCCTTAAGTGACGATATCGCGCGCTCTATGTCGGCGGTATCGGTGCGCTGCGCCGTGGTGCCAGGACGTAATGTGATCGGTATCGAGCTCCCGAACAAGGTGCGCCAAACGGTCTATATGAAAGAAATGCTGGAATCACGCTTGTTCGAAAAGACCAGCGCCAAGCTGCCGCTGATCCTCGGAAAAGATATTGGCGGCCAGCCGATCCTCGCAGATCTGGCCAAGATGCCACACTTGCTGGTGGCCGGGACGACGGGTTCAGGGAAATCCGTGGCGGTGAACACGATGATCATGTCGCTGCTCTACCGCCTTTCACCCGAGAAATGCCGCTTTATCATGATTGACCCGAAAATGCTGGAGCTCTCGGTCTACGACAATATCCCGCATTTGCTCTCACCCGTGGTCACCGAGCCTGGCAAGGCCGTCGTCGCGCTCAAATGGGCTGTGCACGAGATGGAGGAGCGCTACCGCAATATGTCCAAGCTCGGCGTGCGTAATGTCGAAGGCTACAACCAGCGAATCCGCGAAGCGCTCAAAAAAGACGAGCAGATCATGCACAAGGTCCAGACTGGCTTTGAGCCCGATACCGGCAAGCCTGTGTTCGAGGATCAACCACTGGATCTGGCCGAGTTGCCCTATATCGTGGTGATCGTCGATGAATTTGCCGATCTCATGCTGGTCGCGGGCAAGGACGTGGAAAATGCGATCCAGCGCCTCGCGCAAATGGCGCGGGCTGCAGGAATTCACCTGATTATGGCCACGCAAAGGCCATCTGTGGACGTAATCACCGGCGTGATCAAAGCCAACTTCCCGACCCGGATTTCCTTTCAGGTGACCTCAAAAATCGACAGCCGCACGATTTTGGGTGATTCCGGGGCCGAACAGCTTCTGGGCATGGGCGATATGCTCTATATGGCGCCGGGTGGGCGCGTCACGCGCGTCCATGGGCCGTTTGTATCCGATGGCGATGTGGAAAAAACAACCCGTTTCTTACGCGCGCAAGCCTCGCCGTCCTATATCGACGGTGTCACCGAAGATGGAGAGTTCGAAGGCAGTGAAGTGATGAATGCCATGTTCGGCGTTGGCGATGACGAAGGCTCCAACAGCGTTGATGAGTTGTATGATAAGGCCGTGGCTGTGGTCGCACGCGAGGGCAAAGCCTCCACCAGCTTTATCCAGCGCCATTTGCAAATCGGCTATAACCGCGCCGCGCGCATCGTTGAGGAAATGGAAAAGCAAGGCATTATCTCGCCCGCCAATTCTGTCGGCAAACGCGAAATCCTGATCCGTGACTTTAGTGATGTTTAGGGCGTTTTAATGCAGAGGCTGCAGAGTGTCTGGAACGGACGTGTCGTCTCCAATCTTCTTGTATCTTTTGGCAATACCAGTTTCATCTGAATATCCTCCCCCTTGCGCGATCTCCAAAAATAGATCCGCAGTGTGATCCGGGTTATCAGTAGAGAGAATAAGGGTCGTTAAGAACTTATTGGATTCCATAATCTCTATAATCTTTCGATGTTCGTCAGGGGAGGCCTTTGCAATGATACGCCCCAATGCTGTAATTGTAGTTTCAGGGTGCTTCTTTGCCGCATGGGCTATATTATCATTTTCTACGGTATGGCTAGCCATTTTTTGGCTGGCCTCGGCAGGCATTCTTTCTATGGATTCAGCAACAAAAGAGATGAGTTTTTGGCTCACTCTATAGGCGTTTTCCAGAAGCGGGTTTTCTTTTGCCGGATCTTCTTTGTATCCAAAAACGCGGATGACTGTGCTTGTATTATCGGCCTCGGTTATTAAACGCAAAGAGTCCATGTACTGATCGGCAGGCATTTGAGCGCCATTATTGGGCATGCGCTTAAGGGCTTCATCGATATCATGGTGAAATACAGCCAAGTCATTACTGTGCCACATTTCTTTCATTGTACGGGTCAGGAGACTTCCTGTTCCTTCTGCCGTATTTCTTATTTCATTGAAGATTCCTCTTATTTCTGACCATGGATTTTGTAACAAAGGCATTTTTTCTCCCGCATTTGTAAAAATATGGAAAAGTTTATAGAGGGGTTGATCTGTTTGTTCAAATCATTTCTTTTGTAAGAGATAAAAAAACACAGGGTTTCCCTCTAGGCGTGCGTATCAAGAGCATCTATAGTGAGGAATATGATGAAACAAAAACTGACAATGATGCTGTGCGCTTTGGCACTGTTTGTAACGGTGCCGGCTTTTGCGTTGGACCAGCAGTTTGCGCCGGAAGAACTCTCGGCGGAAGAAATTTCCCGGATTGAGCGCTATCTTCAGGAACTCAAAACCGCGCAGGCGCGTTTTGTCCATACAGGCCATGACGGGACGCAGCTCGTCGGCACGTTTTACCTGAACCGGCCCGGGCGCTTGCGTTTTGAGTACGATCCACCGCTGGAGGATTTTGTGGTCGCCGACGGGGCTTTTATCTATTTTTATGATGCGGAACTGGGCGAGCAGTCCAACGCCCCGATCAGCACCACGCTGGCTGATTTCTTTCTGCGTAAGGATTTGCAGCTGAGTGGTGATCTCAAGGTCGAAGAATCCAAGCGCGCGGGTGGCTATATGCAGGTCAAGGTCACGCAGGCCAATGAGCCGGAAGCGGGCTCACTAACCTTTGCCTTTACCGAAGATCCCTTTGTTTTAAAGAAATGGCGCGTGGTCGACCCGCAGGGGCTGATTACGGAAGTGGAACTGTTTTACCTCAAAACCGGGATGAAACTCGAATCCGATTTGTTTGTCTATATCGATCCGAAAAAAACGCAAGACAAAACCGAATATCAATATAATGAGTAAGGGAATATGCAGGACGGGCTGCTAGAGCACTTGATTCGCCTGCTTTCAGGCCTGCCGGGACTGGGAAACCGCTCGGCGCGTCGTATCGCCCTTCATTTGCTGAACAAGCGTTCGACCTTGATGCTGCCTTTGGCGCGGGCACTGGAGCAGGCGGCCGAGAATATTCGTGAATGCGGGACCTGCGGTAATCTGGATATGCTGGAGCCGTGCGGGATTTGCCGGGACGATAAGCGTGAGGAAGGCAAGGTATGTGTGGTGTCACAGGTCAGCGATGTCTGGGCGATTGAACGAACGGGCGCGTTTAAGGGCCGCTATCATGTGCTGGGAGGCTTACTCTCGGCGCTGGATGGTATTGGGCCAGAGGATCTGCGTATTGACACGCTGGTGTCCCGTATCCGAGGCAGCGATGGTAAGATCCAGGAAGTGATTTTGGCTCTTAGCGCCACCGTAGACGGGCAGTCCACTGCACATTACGTGAGTGACCGCCTTGCGCCCACAGGGGTGCAGGTGACACGCCTCGCGCACGGTGTCCCGGTCGGCGGGGAGCTTGATTATCTTGATGATGGTACCATTACCACTGCCATCAAATCTCGCAGCGCCGCCTAGAGCGAAAGTTTGGCGTCTTGTAAGTGACTGTATTTATTAAAAAAATAGAGTTATTAAATTTGTATCGTATTTTTTGCCATTCCTCCCCTTGAGGCAGAGGGGCGATGAAAAGAGTTGGTTTTCTTATTATTTTTCGGAAATATAAA
>Ga0316201_10000777_pt1 | contig 19717 bp, 13 predicted proteins | sample CS6wburrow_MG_FD_204516 | JGI IMG/M metagenome (GOLD analysis project Ga0316201, IMG submission 204516) | Coastal sediment microbial communities from Delaware Bay, Delaware, United States - CS-6 worm burrow | ecosystem: Environmental > Aquatic > Marine > Coastal > Sediment | place: USA... | reverse complement strand
AAACCAATGCCTGAAGCCTGTAATTCGCTGTTACCCATTTTTTGTTTTTTCATGAGCCTATTATGCTTAATCACAAAAACGAAGACACTCGATCCCCCAAACATCAGGACAACGGGATGTTTAGCGTGTTTTTTGCCGGGACATCCTTTAGAATTGATACCTCATTAATTCATCAAATCTTATCGAGGTGTTTGTTATGCGCTTTCATGCCATCCTTACAGGTCTTGCGACCGTAATTCTTGCCAGCACCGCCAGTGCCGATGGCGTTTCCATCAATCCCGGCATGTGGGAAATGACCTCTACCATGACGATGACCATGATGCCTCAACCACGCACTACCACTGTCAAGGAGTGCATTAAAGATAGTGAGATCAGCCCTGAAAGCTTCAATATGGAAGAGGATAACCCCTGCAATATCACGGATATGACGGTCGACGGTAACACGGCCCGTTGGTCTATTAACTGCCCGACCGAAGGTGGTCCGGTGATGGAAGGGCACTGGGAATTCACCTCCAACGGCGATTCAATTAACGGAAACGGTACCATGAGCGCGGAGTTTTCCGGCCAGAAAATGGGTTTCGTTATGACCTGGGAAGGAAAAAGGATCGGCACCTGCGAATAGCCAGGGCCAGGGCCAGGGTGCCCTTGTCAGAGCCCGATATCCTCATTCCAGAGTTCCGGGTATTGAGTGATGAAGGTCTTCATCATCTGCACACAGGTGTCGTCCTGTAAGACTTCAACAAGCACATTCCGGGAGCGCAATAGTGCTTCCTCACCCATAAAAGTGAGGTTTTCACCTATAACCACCCTTGGTATGCCATAAAGCAAAATAGCGCCACTGCACATGGAGCAGGGAGACAATGTTGTGTATAGCGTGCACTGATGGTAAACGCTGGCGGGCTGACGGCCGGCATTTTCAAAAGCATCCATTTCGCCATGCAATACCGTACTGCCCTGTTGAACCCGGCGATTATGCCCTCTGCCGATAATATCCCCTTTGTAAACGATCACCGAACCGATCGGGATTCCACCTTCGCGCAGACCCTTGTTCGCCTCATCTAATGCGGCTTTAAGAAATTGATCCATCCTGATACCCTGCGAATTTACGTTCTATCATGGTACCCTGAATCAAACCACCGTTGGCAGGAGAGGCATGAACATGAGCTCATTGTTAATCAAGAACGGTACCGTTGTTACCGCCACTGACCGTTACCGCGCAGATGTGTACATCGAGGGAGAATTGATCTCCATGATCGGAACCCGGCTGGATGTTTCGGCTGACCGGGAGATCGATGCTTCCGGCTGTTACCTTTTCCCGGGCGGTATCGACGCCCACACCCACATGGAACTGCCGTTTATGGGCACCCATGCCAGTGACAGCTTTGAAAGCGGCACGCTGGCCGGATTGCACGGCGGCACCACCACCATCATTGACTTCGCTATCCAGACGCAGGGCGATAGCCTCGAGGCAGCCATTGAGACATGGCATGAAAAAGCAGACGGGCACGCGGTGGGAGACTACGCGTTTCACTGTGCCGTAACTGATTTCAACGACAACACACGTAAGGAACTTCCGGCCGTTATCAATCAACATGGCATCAATTCTTTCAAGATATTCATGGCCTACAAGGGCGCACTGATGATTGATGACCGGCAAATGTATGAACTGATGCAGGAACTGGTCAAAGAAGGCGGCATCGTCACCGCGCATACGGAAAACGGTGACATGATCGACAGCAATATCCAGAGGAATCTGGCGGCCGGTAACACCGCACCGAAATACCACGTACTCTCACGTCCGGCCATTTGCGAAGCCGAAGCTGCCGGCCGCGCGATTGACATCGCCTATGAAACCGGTTGTCCGTTCTATATCGTGCACACCACCTGCGAGGAAACCCTGGCAAAGGTCAAGGCTGCCACCTTGCGCAACCAGAAAGTGCATGTTGAAACCTGTATCCAGTACCTGCTGCTGGATGATTCCTATTATTTCAGGGAAGGCTTTGAAGGCGCCAAGGTGGTCATGAGCCCGCCACTTCGAAAGAAAAAAGACCAGGATGCATTGTGGGCCGGTATGAACCAGAACCTCGTACACCATGTAGCCACTGATCATTGCCCGTTTTGCATGGATCAGAAAGCCATGGGTAAAGATAATTTCTCGAAAATCCCCAACGGCGCCCCCGGAGTAGAAAACCGTTTTGAACTGCTCTACAGCGAAGGTGTTGCGAAGGGTCGTATCGGTCTGAACAAGTTTGTTGAAATGTCTTCAACCGGTGCCGCTAAGATTTTTGGTCTGTTCCCGCGTAAAGGCGCCATTGCGGTTGGCTCCGATGCTGACATTGTCATATTTGACCCCGAAGTCGAACACACGATATCGGCCGATACACATCATATGAACGTTGATTACAACGCCTACGAGGGCTGGCCTGTCCAGGGCAAAACCCGCACGACTATCCTGCGTGGCACGGTTGCCATCGATGAGGGAAAGGCGTTTGTTGGTGAAGGTTTTGGCAAATACCTGAAACGTCCGCCGTTTAATTCCTATACTTAAACTGCCGGTTTAGGCAGACCAGATGACAAGAGAGAAAATCTATGTCCAGAATTGTAAAAGCCGCGATCGTGCAGATGGCCAACAAGTTACACGGCGACGAAAGCGTAGCGGCACACCGCAAGGCCATGATCGAGGCGCATATCCCCTATATCGAGGAGGCCGGTGAAAAAGGCGTGCAAATGCTGTGCTTTCAGGAAATCTTTACCGGGCCCTATTTTTGTCCTTCCCAGGATGTCAAATGGTATGACGCGGCGGAAGCCATACCCGATGGGCCAACCACGCAACTGATGTGCGAATACGCACGTAAATACAAGATGGTCATCGTTGTACCGATCTATGAAGAACATATGACCGGTGTCTATTTTAATACCGCCGCGGTCATCGACGCCGATGGCAGCTACCTTGGTAAATACCGTAAAAACCATATTCCACAGGTCGCGGGTTTTTGGGAAAAATTCTTTTTTAAACCCGGCAACCTCGGCTATCCGGTATTCGATACGGCTTATGGAAAGGTGGGTGTGTATATCTGCTATGACCGGCATTTTCCGGATGGCGCCCGTTGCCTGGGTTTAAACGGCGCAGAAATCGTATTTAATCCATCCGCCACCGTGGCAGGTCTTTCCCAGTACCTGTGGGAGCTTGAGCAGACAGCCCATGCAGCCGCCAATGGTTACTTTATCGCGGCCATTAACCGTGTTGGTGAGGAAGCACCGTGGAATATCGGTCGCTTTTATGGTTCATCCTATTTTGCCGACCCGCGTGGCCAGATCGTCGCCCAGGCCAGTGAGACCGAGGATGAGATGGTCATCGCCGATCTTGACTTCGACCTGATAAGGGAAGTTCGCAATACCTGGCAGTTTTACCGCGACCGGCGGCCTGAAACCTATGGCGCATTGACGGAACTATAGATACGTGGGTCATGAACACCTGGTCAGCCACCTGCGGTCCGAACTGGACCTCAGTAATGCGGATATAGCACCCGTACCGGCCGAACACCGTGACTGGAAAGCGATCAGTTTCTTCGCCCTGTGGGTGGGTATGGCAGTCAACATCCCATCCTACATGATTGCAGCATCCCTGATCGATGGTGGTATGAGTTGGCAACAGGCCATGTGGACCGTGCTGCTGGGTAACTTGATTGTTTTCATACCGATGTCGCTGTCGGGTCATGCGGGTACAAAATACGGCATTCCGTTTCCCGTGTTTGCGCGTGCCTCATTCGGCGTACGGGGATCGCACATCCCTTCCCTGTTGCGTGCCATTGTGGCCTGCGGCTGGTTTGGCATCCAGACATGGATCGGCGGGGCCGCCATTTATACTATCGTGTTGATTGTATGGCCCGTGGTCGCCAACGGTCCGGTCATGATGCCGGAATGGGTCGGTGTCAGCCTGATCCAGTTTGCCTGTTTTATGCTGTTCTGGGTGATGAATATCTGGCTGATCTGGAAGGGTATCAATTCAATCCGCATCCTTGAGCACGTGGCTGCACCTTTCCTGTTGCTCTGTGGCCTGGCCCTGCTTGCCTGGGCCTTCCAGGGCGCAAGCGGGTTCGGTCCGATGCTGCAAGCCGGTTCAAAATTCCAGAGCTCTGCTGAGTTCTGGGGCCTGTTTTGGCCCAGCCTGACAGCCATGGTCGGTTTCTGGGCTACCCTGACCCTGAACATTTCCGATTTCACCCGTTACGCCAGCTCCCAGCGCGCCCAGGTCATCGGGCAGTTGTCCGGTCTGCCGAGCACAATGACCCTGTTTGCATTTATCGGTGTGGCGGTCACCAGTGCAACCATTATCATTTTCGGTGAAGCCATCTGGGACCCGGTGGTCCTGGTGCGGCGTTTTGAATCCCCCATGGTGGTTTTCTTCTCGATGGTCGCGGTCATCATTGCCACCCTATCCACCAATGCCGCTGCCAACGTGGTTGGTCCTGCCAATGCCTTTTCCAACCTGATGCCGTCAAAAATAGACTTCAAGCGCGGTGGATATATCACCGGTATCATCGGTATTCTTATCATGCCCTGGAAACTGATTGCCGACCCCAGTGGTTATATCTTTACCTGGCTGATCGGTTACTCCGCCCTGCTCGGTCCGGTGATCGGTATTATCCTGGTCGATTATTTCCTGATCCGGAAAACCATTTTAAATGTAGAAGACCTTTACCGAAGCAAGGGGATTTATGCCGGTATCAACCCGATGGCCGTAATCGCACTGGTAATCGGTGTACTGCCCAATATTCCCGGGTTCCTGGCCAATGTCGGTCTGTATTCCGGTAGCGGTTTTGTGGTTCACCTGTATAACTATGCCTGGTTTATCGGTCTTGGTATTTCGAGCCTGGTTTATTATGTATTGATGAGGAAACCTGCCTGATGATTGCTGATATCCGTTGTGGGCGTCTTGACCCTGAAAGAATCAAGCAGAATTTTTCGGAACTGCATGCACCATTGACAGAACTACAAGCCATACAGGAATCCGCCCGCTGCCTGTTCTGCCATGACGCACCCTGTATCGAGGCCTGCCCGACCGATATCGATATTCCGGGATTTATTCGCAAGATCGCGAGTGGTAATGTGACCGGCGCAGCCTATACCATCCTCAGCGAAAATATCATGGGTAATACCTGTGGGAATGTCTGCCCGGTCGAAGAATTATGCGAACAGGTTTGCGTTAAAAACACATCGGAAACAAAACCGGTCGTGATCGGGCAGTTACAACGTTATGCAACGGACCATTTACTTGAGTGCGGTATTCAACCATTCAAGCGTGGGGCTGAAAGTGGAAAGACCGTTGCAGTGGTGGGTGCCGGACCCGCCGGTTTATCCTGTGCACACCGTCTTGCGATGCTCGGGCACGACGTGACCGTATTCGAGTCACGTGATGAGCCTGGCGGGTTAAACGAATATGGACTCGCGGCCTACAAAATGCTGGACGACCGGGCGGCAAGAGAGGTTGCATTTATCCTCGATATCGGCGGGATCAATCTGGAAACAGGCAAAACCCTTGGTGAAGATTTTGAACTCGCTGAACTACGTCGAGATTTCGACGCCGTGTTTATCGGTCTCGGTCACAACACTGTAAATGCGCTGGGACTGGAAAACGAAGAGCTTGATGGTGTTTACAATGCCGTCGATTTTATCGAACTCATACGTCAGCAAGACCTGTCGACCTTACCGGTCGGCCGCCAGGTGGTGGTAATCGGTGGTGGCAACACGGCCATCGATATGGCAGTGCAGATCAAGAAACTGGGCGCTGAATCCGTGACCATGGTTTACCGGCGGGGTTTTGATGAAATGGGCGCGACGGTGTATGAACAGCAAGTGGCCCAGACCAACGGTGTGTTGATTCGTACCCATGCGCAACCGCATCGCATCCTGTCAGAAGACGATCAGCTGACTGCAATAGAATTTGAATACACTGAAATGAACGCCAACGGCCGCCTGACCGGAACGGGTGAAACCTTTGTCTTACCCGCCGACCAGTTATTCAAGGCGATCGGCCAGGCGCTGGACGCTTCACCACTTGCTGGCAGTGAAAAACCTCTGTTGTCAGGCGGTCGTATCAAAGTGGATGAGTTTCAACACACCAGCCTGCCGGACGTCTGGACGGGTGGTGACTGCACAGCGGGCAAAGACCTGACCGTCACCGCGGTACAGGATGGCAAAATCGCCGCCTTAAGCATCAATGAGTATCTGAATCATGGCTGACCTGAGTTGCAAAATCGCTGGTATTTCCTCACCCAACCCCTTCTGGCTGGCATCCGCCCCACCCACTGACAAACGCTACAACGTCGAGCGGGCCTTCGAGGCAGGCTGGGGCGGTGTGGTCTGGAAAACGCTCGGTGAAGACGGCCCGCCCATCGTCAACGTCAGCTCACGTTACGGTTCGGTAGATTTCAACGGCCAGCGCATGATGGGTTTCAACAACATCGAGCTGATCACCGACCGGCCCTTACAAATCAACCTGGATGAAATCACTGCGGTCAAAAAGTCCTGGCCGGACCGGGCACTGGTCGTTTCATTGATGGTGCCGTGCACCGAGCAGGCCTGGAAAGATATCCTGAAAAAAGTCGAACAGACCGGTTGTGATGGTGTGGAACTGAATTTCGGTTGCCCGCATGGCATGAGCGAACGTGGTATGGGCGCGGCAGTTGGCCAGGTTCCTGAATATATTCAGGAAGTTACAGAATGGTGCAAGGTGCACACGAACCTACCGGTTTTCGTCAAACTGACACCCAATATTTCGGATATCAGACGCCCTGCCCGTGCAGCTTTTGATGGCGGTGCAGATGCGGTAGCGCTGATCAATACGATCAATTCTATTGTCTCAATTGACCTCGACATCATGGCACCAACCCCAACCGTGGCAGGAAAGGGTGTCCACGGTGGCTACTGCGGACCGGCAGTGAAACCCATCGCACTGAGCATGGTCTCCGAAATTGCCCGCGACCCGCACACCAGGAATCTGCCTATTTCAGGTATCGGTGGTATCAGCAACTGGTCTGATGCGGCGGAATACATATCACTGGGCTGCGGCAGCGTACAGATCTGTACAGCAGCGATGCGTTACGGCTTTCGTATCATCGATGACCTGGTCGACGGCCTCAACAACTGGATGGATGAAAAAGGCTATGCCACGCTTGAAGATTTCCGTGGCGCTGCCATTCCAAATGTCACCGACTGGCAGTACCTCGATCTGAATTACAAAACCATCGCCGCCATCGACCAGGATACATGTATTGAATGCGGTTTATGCCATATCACCTGTGAAGACACCTCACACCAGGCGATTAGTGCGGCCAAAGATGAAAATGGCAAGCGCACTTACACTGTCATTGACGAGGAATGTGTCGGCTGCAACCTCTGCTACCTGGTTTGTCCGGTACCCAAATGCATCACGATGAATGAGGTGGATAATGGTCTGCCTTACCTGAACTGGACCGAGCATCCGAATAACCCGGTGAAATAGACTCCAGTCGATCAAGGCATACTGTTCGTGACTAGGCGGACGAAAGTTCTTGCTGAACAGGATCTCTGTTACCAAAAACCGCTGCCAGCCGTTGATGACACTTTACTCTGAAGCCCAATCCTCTATTATGAGCTTATGAAAAAACTCCTGGCTTTTATTACCCTGTTATGGGCATTCAGTACACCACTCGCGGCCCAAAATACTCCACCCAATATCACCCTGGAGACAGCATTTCTTGAAATGGCCTACAACGGAAACCTGGCGGCAGTTCAAGAATTCGTTTCGAAGGGCACGCCCGTAGACTCGACCATTGATGACAAGAGCACGGCATTGATGTGGGCTTCTTTCAACGGTCATACACCGGTTGTCGCTTACCTGCTTGAGCAAGGTGCGGTTGTTGATGCGAAAGACATCAATGGGCGAACCGCCTTGTTATATGCGTCCAGTGGACCCTATCCCGAAACGGTGGGCTTGTTGCTACGCAAGGGTGCCGAGGTCAATGTTCAGGGCAAAACCGAAGGTTTTACCGCATTGATGATGGCTGCTTCCGAGGGTCATATCGAGGTGGCTCGCGTATTGCTCCTCAACGGCGCATCAGTGGGTATTATTGACAGGGATGGTGATACTGCAAGCAAGTTCGCCCGTGAGAAAGGACATCCCGCAATGCTGAAATTGCTGGAAGGACAGCCAGCTAAAGACACACCTTGAAGTGCCGGGGTACTACGCGGTGAAAATTGAAAACGACAGCGTGCGAATCACCGCGTCTTTTTCTAAACCTGTTTTTTGCTGCCATTAAGCCAGCAGTCAACCGCTTCGGCCACACCACCGTTGTTATTCGAGGCAACCTGTTGATAACGGCACTTCAGATCATCCGGTGCATTTTCAACGATAAAACTGTGAGCCGCCCAATCGAGTAAATCCAGATCATTGTAGTCATTGCCGACCGCCATGGTATCCATGGGGTTTACATCGAGTTCAGACGCCAACCAGGCTGCGGTTTTGCCTTTTGATACGTCAGGGTGGAAAAGCTCAATCCAGGTGGATTTATGGTCCAGTGGTGAAGTGGAACGAATAATGCTCAAGCCGGGCAATCCAAGTCGTACCTCCCTCAGTGCATCATCACTCTTGTCATGAGGAACAACAGCAAGAAACTGTGAGGCCTCGCCAAAGCCATTCTGCGGAATAGAACCCAGTGCTTGTCCGAATTCCCGGTAACGTTCAATACGTGATTCAAAATCTGAATTATCACGGTTTACACACCGATAGACATACTTATGATTTTCCGGAACCGGGTGGTGCAACATAAAATCCAGCGCTGATTTGTGCAAAAAATCCAGCGTCTGCGCAACACTTTCAGCCGTAATATTGAGCTGGTACAACAGCTTATGCCCTTGCTGTGTGACCACGCCGGCCCCAGTCGTGAAGATGACGTAGTCAACCGGAAGGTCGACACCCGGGGAGTTTATAAAAGAATAGAGAGAACGCCCGGTCGCAACTGCCGTCTCAATACCACGACGGGTCAGGGTTTCAAGCGCATCAAGATTCTCTTGCGCGAGCGTACCATCCGAACAAAGCAGGGTACCGTCGAAATCGGTTACAAATAGCCCTTTACACGAATTGCTCTGACCTTTGCTCAATGACTCTTTTTCCAGCATTGTTGGTTTGACAGACCCCGATACTTAGCCCAGATTCCGTAAGCTCAATATTGTGATGCACATCACCCCGGATTTGTAGTGAATTCACCGCTGCAAAGACAAATTGTTGTTGTTTTTAGAAAACCGGTAGCTGCTAAAAAAACACCGGTAGCAGTGAATGTCGCAGTCTCACTCACGGTTTCAATTGACTCTTGAGTTTTGTAATATCACTGTGAAACGTAAGGATTACAGTTTTATTTGCAGTTCAATCCCAAGTCAAAAATACAAAAATAGCAGCCTATGAATATGTCCTATTATTACAAGCCCCTCCTCAATGTTGTTGCTTTCACTCTTTCCATTCTGATGGTGTCCAGTGCCACTCCAGCTGATTTGAGCAGCACGCAGCTTATGGAACCCATGGCCCAGGGTCGGGTGCAGCCTGTAGCGCTGGGATCCCCTTCAAAAGAGTACCAGGGAGCATTCTTGCTCAAAGAGGAAAACCTTGTAAGCCCCGCTGCTTTTGGTGACTCCTATTCGCTGGCACCGTGGCTCATAGACGATTTGAATCAGTTTTACCCGGCATCAGCGACCGGCACGCCGACGGTACATACTTTTGATGGAAATGATGAATCAGGCGGAAACAACACCTACGGTAGTGTTGGAGGATCTTTTAGAGTAAGCGAAGGGATCGTCGATCTGGGTGGTGGGATCGAGCGATACGTTGTTGAGGTCAGTGCGGTCGATTCCTCTTTGAATGATGAGCCATGGGTGGACGCCTCATGGGCCGGACAGGTGTTTACAGGCTGGATACTTGAAGTTGGAACTATTGATGGCGGTAGTAATGCCATCTCTCCCGGGTATAATTTTTCAGTGCAGGATTCGGGTTTCATTGTGTTTAACAGTGCAGGGACTTCGATCGCAAATTTCACACTATTTGATGCAAGTACCTTGACCACCCTGGCTGGTAGCGCAGGCATTGACCTTGGTGGTTCTGACATCGCTGGCTTTGATGTTGCCACCATACAGATGTATTGGGATATTGCCCCGGTTGGAGATGAGGCCGATTTAGACCTGCAATTCGTTGATGTAACCAACGGCACATATGCAGCCGGGGATACAATTGAAATCTTGAACTACACGAAGAATATTGGTGGCGCCACATCAACCGCCTACACAATCACTTACTATGCATCTGCTGATACCACCATCACGAATGGTGATATCTTGCTCGGCGCTGAACCGCCCCGTGACCCGCTTGAACCCGCCGGGGTTCATTATTACAACACGACAGCGGAACTGCCTCCCGGTCTGCCCAATGGGGACTATTACATCGGCGCCATTTTGACCATCACAGATGCGGATGCCGGCAATAATGTCAATCACGATCCGGAGCCTATCACTGTCGGCTCCGACCCGGACATACTGATACGTCCTCTTACGCTGGATTTTGTGCAACCACCCGAGGCTCCCGGCCAGGTGCTTGCCAGCCCGGTCATCAGCCCGTTACCAGCCAGGAAAGTCATTGCGCCTGAACTGACGGCTAAGCTCAAAAAGCGCGGCAAAGTCAACTTGATAGTTGGCCTGAACCTGGCAACACAGCTTGAAGGCAGGCTCAATACAATCCAGGCTCAACAACAGCGTCAGAGTATCCGTGCCCAGGGGAACCTGCTAAGCGGTGAATTGAGAGGCTTGAACGCGCAAATCAGACGGCAGTTCGAATTCGTCCCGTATATGGCGCTGACCGCAGATCAGGCCACGCTGGATTTTCTGATCCAATCGCCCCTGGTGACGAGTATCACTGAAGACAGGATTAGCAAAGCCTATCTGGCCAGCAGCAACCCGGTTATAGGTACTCCATTTGTCTGGGCCGAGGGTTATGATGGCAGCGGATGGGCTGTGGCTGTACTCGACACGGGTGTAGACAATACCCATTTCTGGTTTACAGAGCCGGTCAGCAAAGTTGTATCCGAAGCCTGTTACAGCACCAATCTGCCAGGTGAGGCTGAATCGTGGTGTCCGGGTGGGGCCAGCAGTTCAACAGCCGTTGATTCAGGTTTGAATTGTGCCCTTAGCGTTGCTGGCTGCGACCACGGAACACACGTGGCCGGCATCGTGGCTGGCAATGATGAAACCGGACCTGATTTCGGTGTTGCCCGCGGAGCAGACATTATTGCCATGCAGGTATTCAGTAAATTTCTTACTGAGGCTGACTGTGGCACAGGGCAAGCGCCATGTACAGCTTCGTTCCCTTCTGACCAGATAGCTGCATTAGAGCGTGTGCTGGTGCTGGCGGACAATATGAATATAGCCGCAGTTAATATGAGCCTTGGTGGTGGAAGGTATGATGACCAGACCACCTGCGACACCGACAACCCGGGTGTTAAAGCCGCGATCGATAACCTTCGGTCTGTTGGTATAGCCACGGTCATCGCCTCCGGAAATAATGGTTGGAAAGATAGTATCGGGGCACCCGGTTGCATATCCAGCGCAGTCAGCGTGGGCGCAACCAGCGATGGCGATACAGTCGCGTCGTTCTCCAACATCTATCCACAGATACACCTGTTGGCTCCCGGTGTTGATATCGATTCCTCGGTGCCGAACGATGGCATTGTCCCGAAGGACGGAACCTCCATGTCGACACCGCATGTCGCGGGTGCCTGGGCGGTTATGAAACAGCTGAATCCCAATGCCAGTGTGGGTGAGGTACTCACCACGCTTCAAAATTCAGCAACACTCGTCGATGATTTGAGATCCGGTGGTGTCGAGACCGGTATGCAACGTATTGATCTTGAACTTGCCATAGGTGAACCGCGAACGACATTCGGGCTTAGCAATGAAGGTGCTGTCAGCCTGTCAATTACATCCATTGCCCCGGAAACACCAGCACCCTGGGTCAGTTGGTTACCGCAGGCTCCATTCGATGTTGCACCAGGTGAACTGGTCATCGTCAGTGTCTTTGTCGACTACAAGCTTGCTCCGGCAGACATGTCTCAGGTACGTCTCCTGGTTAATTCAAACGACCCGGATGAATCACCCTACCCGAATGGCATCTTTGTCAACGTAACAAAAACACAGGCTTCCGATTCTATTTTCCGTGATGGTTTCGAAGGTGACGCACAACCGGATACGGATGGTGACCGTTTACCGGACGCTGCCGAAACAAATACAGGGGTCTATGTCGATGCAAACAATACCGGCACTGACCCGGTCAAGCCGGATACGGATGGTGATGGCATCGGGGATGGTGACGAGGTACTGGGAACGCTGGCGGGCCTTGACCTGCCCGCTATGGGGACAAACCCGTTACGCAAAGACCTGTTGCTCGAGTATGACTGGTTTGATGATGGTCTTGACTGTGGCGCACACTCACACCAGCCAACCGCAACGGCCATTGCATTGGCAACCACAGCGTTTTCAATATCACCAGTGACCAACCCCGGCAGCACCGGCGGGGTTAACCTGATCAGTGATTACGGTCAGGGTGGGGTATTTACTGGTGGTAACCTGATCGACGATGCAGATGGCGTTCTTGTTGGCGGCGTAAGCAGTACCGAGTATTTGAGCTACAAGTCAGCCAATTTTGCCGCCAACCGCAATGGTTATTTCCATTATGTACTGCTGCCACACCGCTACAACATAGATAGCAGCAGTTCGGGACAAGCCGAAGTATGGGGCGATGACCTGATTGTCTCCCTTTACTGTGCCAATTCAAATAGCAACGTAGCAAACACCATCCTGCATGAGGTCGGGCACAACCTAAACCTGCGCCATGGCGGGGATGAGAACTGTAACTACAAGCCTAACTATAACTCGGTGATGAATTATAAGTACCAGTTCTCTGGAATAGACGACAATTGCACACCCAGCGGGGATGGGGTGCTCAGCTATTCAAATGGTAATCGTATTGATTTGAACGAAAACAATCTGAATGAGAACAATGGCACTTGCGGCTTTGGTAACCCCTTTGACTGGAACGGCAATTCCACCATTGAAAGTTCAATAGTTTTTGACGTCAATAGTTCTGGTAATAATACATGTGCGGGTACACTAACCATACTGCATGATTTTAACGACTGGGGAAACCTGGTCTTTAGCGGCCTTGGCGATTCCGATGGTGCTCCTGTGGTACCTTTGGAAATCATCACGGAGCAACCGGTTCCGGCCGAGTACCTAAATAGAATTGACTAGGCAGGATAGTTATTCAAATCAATGAACGGCATTTGCGGCGTTGACACATAAAACACTGCCGCATGATTTGACAACCCTGTACATTTAATTCCGCGATTAACAACCCTAGTTGCAGCGAGTTGGGTCTCGAGAAATGGGCCATCACCAACAAGCCGAGTGATCAATCAACTCGAGTTTGTCGAGATGTACCCCACAGTATTTTGAAAAAGCGTATAGAACTGCACATAAGATTTGCCAAGGTATACTATAATTTTCTGGATATACTATACTTAGTGAGGTATAAAGGTGCTCTCAGGGAAGGGATTCGATTATAGGCTAATAGGTTACGACTATTGATCTATATTCAACTTGTTAACTAGTTTCATGCGATAATCTACCCTTCTCTGAAAAGTGCCTTACACAATAATTGGATAGAAAACTGCTTGATTTTCAAGCCAATGATCTGATGAGGGGTCAAAAATCATGAAATTTACATCTCAGTTAATATTGCCGGTCTTAATACTTATAGGCTCTTTTTTCACTTCAAGTGCAATGGCTTGTACCACCTCTTTTTGGAATGGAGGTGAAATCGGAACGCTCGAAGTTGGCTCTCCCTTAGCCGTTTCACGTGTATCCGGGGAATGCGCAATGAAAATTGTTGATAATGATGGGGGCGTAATTGACAACAGCCCTTCTACAGAGACCACAGCAAACATTCGATTTTATGTTTATGCCGACCTGAATTCAGGCGCACCGGTCATTTTCGAGGCGTATTCAGCGGATACTGCTGGGGGCACTTTGTTAGCTTCTGTCACTTTTAACGGTACAAACTTTGTTTTTGATGCTGGCGCTGGCGCTTCGGGAAATGTTCCCGGAACAGCAGGTTGGAATTTGGTTGAGATGGCCTGGATAGGTGGTACAAGCATGGACTACTGGGTCAATGCCGATTCAACTTCAACAGCGGCCACTGGCAGTGTTACTGCCGCTGCCGGCACCATGGAATCTGTGGTTCTTGGTGCAGTAAGCACCATTGATGGCTCGCTGACTTTTGATTCTTATGAGGCACGTCGCTTATCACCGGTTGGTGCATTAACGATGGGTGATGCGAACAGTGATGATGCTATCAACATTTTAGACATTGGCGTTATTACGTCAGAGATTCTCTTAACCGGACTTGGTCAAGGCCAACCGGATTGCAACTCTGATGCATCCGTAAACATTCTTGATATCGGGTGTGCAACCAACATTATTCTTTCGGCACCGTAGAGCGGTGTTACTTCGTCTTTAGTGGACCAACCAGATTCATTATGAAATATTTACAAAAAACTTGGAGTGCCCAATGAACATGAGAATTTTCCAATTATTTCTAACAATGTCGATGTTTTTATCCGGCATTGCTATGGCAGCACCACCGTCGGTTACCATCGGCAACGGTGCGGGTCAAGTTGGATCAATAGTTCCGGTCGATATTGACATGAACTTCAACGCAGACTCAACGGTCGCGCTGATTCAATTTGATGTGACCTACGACAACACCGAATTGACTCTTGATTCGCTTATATGCGATTCAATCTTGATCAGTCCGAGCCCTCTTGAGTTAATTAATATCACCTGTTCAGAAGTCGTGCTAGGTACAATCCGTGTACTTGCAAATAACACTCTGCTCAATCCAATTGGTGACACATTGCTCGGAACGATTCGTTTTAGCATAGCAAGCGCGGCAGTAAACGTATATCCATTGGTTGTTTCGGGTGAGGTATATGGTGACTCAGCGTCTCAACCAGTAGCCAGCGGTGGATCTGACGACGGATCCGTTACAGTCACATTAGGCCCGCAACCTGATTGGTCCTCGGTACCAGATTCGGCAACTGGCTTTGATTTTGGCTCACATACCACCGATACCGGTGCTTACCCACTGGATCTAACTGTAACCAATGCAGGCGCAGATGGCTCAACCCTGACCGGGGACTGTGCCGTAGCCGGTAGTGCGGTGTTCAGTATTTCTGGCGACAATACACTTGGTTCAGGTCTTGCGGCCAATGCAAGTACCGCCATCACGGTTCAATGTGATACCACGAGTGCTCTTGTCCAATTACATACAGGAATAATGACCTGTACACACAATGGTGATGGAACCACTGAAATTTCACCCACAGATTACGACCTGGCCTGCAACGTTACGGCAACACCCGAACCTGCATTCCTTGGGGTTGATAGCGGGCTGAACGCCATGACTGTTGCTGAACAAGGTGATCCTGATGCGACGGCCACATTGTCTGTCTCCAACAATGGTGAAGTAGGTACAACACTCATTGGTGAATGTGTCTATGCTGGTGCTCCTGAAATTAGCGTCACCGGTGGTGTATTTGCGATAGCCCAGGGCTCAGCACCTGTGGATGTCCTCGCCACTTGCTCGGGCGCTGCGGAAGGCACTTATGCCGGCACCCTGACATGCGGACCGACATCTCCACAGACCTGGGTCGCTGCTGATTCACCCTACGCAGTCGGCTGTACGGTTGGTCCTCCTGGAGACGCGGTTTATGAATCAGCTCCGGTACCGGGCTCCACCATCGATATGACACCTCCTGGTTCACCTGTGTTAGAAGGAACAGTGATACCGACGCAAGCGCTGGTGATCACCAATAACCCACCGGAGGCTAACGATCGTGACCTGGCTCTGCTCACTTGCGGTTTGTCAGGTATGGGACCGATCTCGGCTACTGCACCGAGCTCTCCTCTGGCGCCGGCCGCATCTACAACCGTGACATTCAGTTGCGATTCGGCAACCGCTGGTGACTATAGCGAGACCTACAGTTGTGCTTATGATGTAGACGGCGATGGTACAGAAGACGGTACCGCCACCTATACGGTGAATTGCGCTGTTCGTTTGGCGGAATCTGACGTAGTTCTAACTCCGCCCGACGGGTCCGACCTGACAATAACTGTCGCACCAGGTGGCACCGGACAAACGTCCGTTCGATTCCTGGAAACAGCCGATGAAGGCGAAGATGGCTCACTGGAAGATTGTTCCCTGGCCGATGAGACTTACTTCAGTATCATCGAGCCTGTCAGCTTTCCGGCGGTCATTCCTTCAGGTGGATTTCTCCAGGTGTTGATTGAAGGCATGGCTATGGATGATGGTGAACCAGCATCCACAACGTTGACTTGCACGTATAGCGACAGCAACGTAACTGATCAGGTTGTAACGTGGACAGTTGGTGCCGTTACACGGGACATCCCAATTCCGACACTTTCGGTATGGGGTCTGTCACTGATGATCCTTACCTTGCTGGGTCTAGGCGGACTGGTTATCCGTCGCAGGATAGTCATCTGAACAGTGATATTTGACAGGTGAAGAAGGCCGGGCATTGCCCGGCCTTTTTTTTCCATTCCTGTAAGCTGATCCGGTTTAATTGGAATAAGGGGTCAGAGCCCTTTTTTAAGAGCAAAAAAGGGAATAAGGAATAAGGGGTCAGAGCCCTTTTTTAAGAGCAAAAAGGGCTCTGACCCCTTATTCCCGTTCAATTTCGCCCTATCTTCTATCTATTTACCAGCGATAAAACTCTGTATGGTTTCCAACTGTGCCTCTGGATGCATACCTGCCTGCTCGAGACAGACATCACCCTGACCGCTTCCAAGGAAATTGCCTGACTTCCAGGGGTACATGGTGAACTCCCTGCCCCGCTCCGACATGATCCACCGATAGGTGGTCGCGGCAGTGAAACCTGAAAACATCATCGCCGAGGATGCGGCTGAACCGGGATAGATTTCCCTTCGCTCCTGTAAATCCAAACGGTCAAATAGCTCTGTGCTGGCAATGTAGTAGACATCCAGGTTAATACCTTTTTCCTTCAGACGTGGCAACACCTCTGCAGCAAACGCATAGGCTACTTCGCTACCCTGGTAAACGATTGTCGCATCCGGTTTACCATTGGCCGCAAGTAGTTTGTATACGCCTTTCACAGAATCCTCGGCGGGCGCAAGACCCAGTGCCTTACGATCCAGCATTATTTCTGACGGCCGGGTTACATAAGCCGCCAAAACCGCCGGGCGTTGCAACAAAGACTCGGCAGTTAACGGCCAAAGGTCATTTGGATCCCAGGGGGTGAGACTGATCATGACATCACCGGGGAAGTTTTCCTGCAATACCTGCAGGGCCTGTGGTTCTGCATGGGTTGGACCATCTTCACCGGTCTTGACACCTGCGTGACCGCAGACGATTACAAAGGTTTTGTTGAGCTCACCGGGAACACGGTGCCGCAGTGTCTGCTGGCCGATTCCGTGGGTCTTGGCACAGATGGTATTGAGCGGTGCAATAAACGCACCATACGACGAACCAACGCCCATCTGGTAGCCCATGGTGGAGATACCCGAGCAAATTCCACCCATGGCGTCTTCTGTGATGCCACCTGCTGAGAACAGCCGGGATTCAGGGTTGTTAGTCGGATGCCAGAAACCTGAACCGAAACCTTTGCCAATACTTGAAATGTTGGTTGAACCATACAGGTCGGCAGCGGCCGCAAATATCGCACCGTTGGTCAATTGGTTGACATGGCCCAGACCGTCGGAAAGGGCACCACGCAGGGTTTGTGATGAGCCAACAGCATAGGTACATGATTCGGGACGATCGTTAGGTGAAATAGCACCTGGTTCGTACAATTTGCCAAGATCGGGTGCGTTGTCACGCAATTTTTTGGGTGATGCCTCATGCCGTTTTTTACATTCGACAATCCAGTCGCCCAGGTGTGTTGTCAGTTCCTTGTTGGATTCAAACACCCCGCGAATGGTCATCAGTGAGTCGTAATAGGCCTGCTCTACGGTCTCCGGGGTCTTCTCGCCTTCAAAGCGCGGGAAGGTCACCCCAAACACGTCTTCAAATGGCTTCAGTGCCTGCAGGTATTCATCGCTGTAGAACTTGTGACCGCCACCGTGTGATTTCTTACCCTCGATGCCGTATTTCCAGCCCTTGACCGTACGATAAACGATACCGGTCGGCCGTCCATTCTTCAGACCCAGGGCCTGCTTTTGTGCCTCGCGAATCTGGCCAAAATCAAAACCATCAGGTACGTAAATAACGTTGAAGCCGTGCACGAGCAAAAATTCACAAGGATCCCACTGAACATAGTCACCGGCATTGTCACCCTCACGGGTCACCCGGTCGGAATCAATCGCTGACTGGTTCCAGTCTACGTGGAAGAAGAGATTGTCCAGACCCGAGCTTGCCGCAGCAGCCATGGCCTCGGCCACACGGCCCGGTGTCATGCCACCCTCGCCCTCGATGATATGCACTTTCGGCGCGTCTTCACGATGCATGTCTTTCAGGGTCAATGCCAGGCCGGTCGTGGTTGCGACACCAACCCCGCTTGGTCCGGTTGATAACCAGACAAATGGAGTTTCAGGTGTCGGATGTCCATCCAGCGGTTTAACACCAAAATTCAGAAATAGCGGTGTTTTGGTAATCGGATTCTTTCTGAAGCCCAGCAGGTCTTCAAGTCTTTGCTGCTGACGGACTTCCGGCAAAAGGTCCGGATGTGACTGCCGGACCACCTCATTACGCAGTGCCCACATGGCATAGAGACCCAGGGCCTTGTGACCCGCTGCGTAGGAAATAATATCGGCAGTGCGATCCATGGGGTTGGAAATGTCGTAATTCATCTGGTTGAATATGAGCCCTTCCACGATTCGGCCACTGGAGATGCTTCCGCCGGGATGTCCCGAGGAGGCATGGTTAAACATGACGGCACACAGGGTTCTGTAAATCAGGTCGTAAAATTCAAAACTGTCACTGTCATTGTCAGGCAGGGAATAACTGGCTGTGGGGTCAAGTGAAATAAACTCGGTACCCCGTTCTTTCAAATTGAGTGAATATGACATGCGTTTGTCCTCTCAGGAGAAATGTTCTTGTTTTTCGATGAATTGTGCGAAACCGGCTTCATCAGAGACAGCTTTTGCCATGCGCTCCATACCGATTTTCAGATCTTCGAGACCCGTGGCAATTGAAAGCCGCAGGTAGTGCATATTCTCAGTACCGATCTGGCCAAATGATTTCCGGTCCATCATGGCCACGTGGTATTCCCAGAGCAGGAACATCTGGAACAGGGTGGATGGACTGGTCGTCTTTTGTAATTTTTCCGGCAGCGCTGCATAGGCTTCGTCGATCTTGAGATTTTTCACTACACCCGCGATATTCGGGAAAACATAGAAAGCGCCCTTGGGTACCTGGCACTCAACACCGGGCATATTGTTCAGGGCGTCTACTACGAAATCACGACGCTCTTCAAACGCGGCGTTCATTTCAGCAATGGTTCCCTTACTCAGGGGTGACTCGATGGCCACCCGGGCACCTTCCTGGTTATAGGGTGCAATACAAGAGAAGTAATTGATATTCAGATTCTTGAATACCTGGGCTTCT
>Ga0316201_10000776_pt1 | contig 19726 bp, 13 predicted proteins | sample CS6wburrow_MG_FD_204516 | JGI IMG/M metagenome (GOLD analysis project Ga0316201, IMG submission 204516) | Coastal sediment microbial communities from Delaware Bay, Delaware, United States - CS-6 worm burrow | ecosystem: Environmental > Aquatic > Marine > Coastal > Sediment | place: USA... | reverse complement strand
TGATCACCTCCCTGGAACGTTTACGATTGACCAGGGCGGCCGAGTAAATTCGACCCAAAGGTGATTCGACTCTGAGTTGATTGAGGTGCCTCCGATCCAGTTCATCCCGGGCAGCCCAGTCCTCAACCGTCGCAGCCAGATCTTTTGGTGTCACTTTGCTTTTGCGCAAGGTCCAGAATCGTTCGATGATGATGGCCACCGACAACGTCGAGCAAAGCAGGATAGGTGCCATCAGCCAGCCACCGGCAAGAATAATTTCCAGCACGCGGTTTCACTCCTTTGATTTATTCTGTTCAGAATAATACCTGAAGCCCGGCTTTATATCCCCTCGAATTTAATCGATCCGGTATGTTGTTTTCGGCAATCCTGATGGGCTGGCCATCGCCAAATGGCATTGCGCCTGACGCGGGCGGAATTAATCCTCAAACCACCCATCGCATCGGAAGTTATCCTGATACCCCCACATTGTGCAGTATTCAGAGTCGTTGCATTGGTTTTGGCGTAACGTTCGAGTACATCTGCACGCGGAAAATCGAAGCGGTTACCGTGAGCTGCAGAAATCAATACCCATGCAGGTCTGACTGCCTCGATCAGGGCCCGGGAGGAGGATGTGGAACTGCCATGATGCGGGGCAGTCAGGATGACATGTTGTTCAAGCCCTTCATCCACAAGCCGTTGTTCCACGGCCCGGGAGATGTCACCACTTAATAACAGGCTCAGACCCGGACCGTTTACACTGATGACACAGGAACTATCATTGCCCAGGTAAGGCAGCCCCGCAGACGGGTGCAGGATTCTGAACTCCAGGTTCTCCGTCAGCCACCTCGAGGGTTCACTACAGTCGCTGATAGCGGTGCGCTTTTCGGGCAGATTGGCGATATACCTGGCGTCTGGATATTCAGAGCGTAATCGCTCGAGCCCGCCGGCATGATCAAGGTCTCCGTGACTGGCCACGACCAGGTCGGGTTCCTTTCCGATTGCACTAATCATTGGTTGAATGGTTCCCGCAACCATGTCCAACCCGTCTTCACCGTCAAGACCGTTACCCGGACCGGTATCGTAAACCATCATATAGTCGCGCGTGGACAGCAATACTGAAAGCCCCTGCCCCACGTCCAGAAAATCAATTCGGGTTTCATTGTTTTCAAAAGAATCACTCGTAGGTAACAACAGGGGAAGCATCAGTAGCAAGCCAGCAAAGCGGCCAGGCGTGCCTCTCGGTAACATGAAAACAGTGGCACCCAGCATGGCCAGAACGGTTGATGCAAAGCCGGGATTCCGGGTTGAGCTGAAGCTGAGGGGTTGCAGAGCGGATAAATAATCCAGGATCAGCAGCAGCCAATGTGCACAATACGCTGCAAATGTAAGCACCCAGTCGGCAAGTGGTCCGGGTAGCCACATCAGAACCAGGGCGACCAGTATCGGCGGTACGATCAGAAAACTCACGACCGGGATGGCCACCAGGTTCGCTAAAAGCCCGGGCAGACTGGCCTGCTGAAACCAATACATGCCAAGTGGTGCCATGACCAGTGAAATACCGAACTGGGCCAACAGCATTTTTTTCCAGGTCGGTGTGTGTCCCTGGCGGGGCACAAATAGCATCATCAAAACACCAACCGCAATAAACGAAAACCAGAACCCGGCACGTAACGGCGCGAAAGGATCTGCCAGCAACACCAGCGACATTGCGATCAACCAGGCTTGTAACGGATGCACATTTCGCTTGCTTAACAGGACAACCGTGGCAACCGTCAGCATAATCAGTGCCCGCTGCGTGGAGACCCCGAAACCGGACAAAGCGGCATAAAAAAAAGATGCAAACCACGCGGTGGCCCATGGCAGAACAAAGGCAAGTCGTTGTTTCTGAGCGGTAGAAAAAATCAGTAAGCCCAGCCTGCCCAGATAATAGCCCAACACCGCAGCCAGACCGATATGCAATCCGGATATCGCCAGCAGGTGTCCTGTACCGGTGCCTGACAAGATTTTCTTGTCATGTGCAAGCAACCCACGTCTGTCAGCGATGGCCAGTGCAGCCAGTATTCGAAAAGCCGGTTTTCCGCCGGCTTGTTCAGTGAGTTTATCCAGTACCGACTCGCGCCAATGTTGCAGATTGAACCAGGCAGGACCTGAAAGACGAATATTTTCCCCTTGCTGGACATAAGCAAGTGCACCGATACCCTCGGTGAAATACCAGCGCTCTGCATCGACACCATGGAAATTGACCCGGCCACGGGGGGGGCGCAAGACCAACTGCAGCCGCCAGCGTTCACCGGCGCGAACTGGCGGCACGCTCGATTCTTTGACCTCCTTCCTGCGTCTGTCTTCATACCAGTTCACGTAGATCTTTGAAGGAATGGAGCCAGCATGCTCATCCGGCAGAAACAGGAAGCGTGTACCCCCTGCATTTGTCACCGGCAAACTGCCGATGACACCACTTACCTCGTGGTTCGATTTATTTCCCGACAACGGAAGGCGTTGTGAAATTCGATGGTTGATTGCAAGGGTCGTAATCAGAAAGAAGAGCGGAAACAGGCAAAAGACCTTCAACCCGTTTGCAAGCTTAAAACCGCATAGTGCGGTAGACAAAAGAAGAACAAGCGCGACCGGGGATGGCAGCGTCATTGTGAACAGGAACGGCGATACCGCTCCCATAATGAGCAGGACCCAGAACTTCAATAATCCCCCCTGGCCTCTTCGATGAAGAAGCACTGGTCTTTAATAAACCTAAAAAGGTTTCAGACACCCCATGTGCAATTCAAAACGCTGATTCAGCCTGGCTGCCAGGCGCATATCATGTGTGACCAGTATCAAACTGGTATTTAACTCGGTATTGAGCTCAAGCAATTGCTCAAACACGTGGTTGGCAGTGCGCTCATCCAGATTTCCGGTTGGTTCGTCACCCAGTACGCAACCCGGGTTGCCAACCAGTGCCCGTGCAACCGCTGCGCGTTGCCGTTCACCACCTGACAGTTCACCGGGCTTATGATCAAGACGCTGTCCCAACCCCACTTTATCGAGCAGATCTCCGGCCCGTTTGGCGGCAACGGCGGTTGATTCACCACGAATCAAAAGAGGCATTGCAACGTTTTCGAGCGCGGTGAACTCCGGCAGCAAGTGATGAAACTGGTAGATAAATCCCATGCGGGAATTGCGTAAATCACTGCGCTCAGTGTCGCTCATTTTCCATAATGAATATCCATCGACCAGGACTTCCCCTTCTTCCGGTCTGTCAAGTCCGCCTAATATGTGCAACAGGGTGCTTTTACCGGCACCCGATGCGCCTACGATGGCCATCGAGGTGCCTGCAGGCACCTGCAAGTTGACTTCAGACAATACCTGTACCCTTTTTGGTCCCTGTCTGAACCCCCGGGAAACACCGCTTGCCTGGATCACCATATTGCCTTGCTCACTCATAGCGCAATGCCTCCGCCGGATCGGTCTTGGATGCACGCCATGCGGGGTACAGGGTTGATAACAAGGACATGGATAACGACATTAATGCAAAGCCGATAACGTCGGAGCGACGCAGATCGGACGGTAACTCGGTAATGTAATAGATGTCTGACGGGAAAAGGGAGAAGCCAAAAATGCGCTCCAGAAACGGTACAACAGTTGCGATGTTCTGAGCCAGCAGAATGCCACCGACCACGCCCAGGGCGGTACCGATAATACCGATAAGACTGCCCTGCACCACGAAAACCCGCATGATGGTACCCGCGTGTGCTCCCATGGTTTTCAAAATGGCAATATCCGCCTGTTTGTCGGTGACGACCATGACCAGCATGGAAATTATATTGAAGGCTGCTACCGCGATGATCAAGGACAGAATGACCCACATGACGGTCTTTTCAGTCCGCACGGCCTGAAACAAATTGCCGCGTTCCTGGCTCCAGTCCCTGACGCGGTAAGCACCATCCAGTTGGTCGGAGATATCACGCGCCACCAACCAGGCAGAATCCAGGTCTTTCAGCTTGAGCCGTATGCCGCCGATGGAATCTTCCGGCATACGCAACAGCTTGGCAGCATCGTCGATATGCACCAGCGCCAGACCGCTGTCGTTTTCATGTTCACCAAATTCAAACATGCCCACCACGGTAAAGCGGCGCATCAGTGGGCTGGCGCCAAAGGGGCTGGCTTTGAGTCTTGGCGCAATGACCGTGACCCTGTCGCCCGGGCCAACCCGCAAACGCACAGCCAGGCCGATACCCAGCACGATACCGTACTCACCACCACGCAAATCACTCAACTTACCGCTGACCATGCTGGTGGCAACATCTGAAACACTGGCTTCGTAATCCGGCACAACGCCGCGCACCAGGGCTGCACTCGACCCATTGGCCTGCAGCCATGTACCCACCTCAATATAAGGTGCTGCAGCTTCGACATCGTCGCGTGTATTGACATGCTTGATGACCTCACGCCATTCATCGAGCGGTTTATCAAGCGGTTGAATGGTGGCATGAGAAATTGCACCCAGGATACGCGCACGAAGCTCTTTTTCGAAACCATTCATCACTGAGATTACCGTGATCAGCGTGGTAACGCCCAACGCGATTCCCAACATGGAAGTCAGGGAGATGAATGATATGAAATGATTTTGCTTCTTGGCCCCAAGGTATCGAAGACCAATAAAAGCGGAAAGTGGTTTGTACATACGGGAATTAGACCATAACACCAAAGACTCAACCAGTTGAATTTGCGCTTTGGTGTGTCGGTAATTGTCGATTGATCCGGCAAAGGATCGAGAGATTGACCCGGGCTATCGCTTTGCCTTCATGTGCGGGTTTACCCTAACTTCTCGAGCAACTGTCCCAACTCGACCGGTAACGGTGCGCTCACCAACTGCCGTTCACCGTCCGCTGTATAGAAATTTATCTGATGGGCGTGCAGAAACATTCTCCTGAGACCTTGTGCTTTCCAGAATTTCTGTCGTGGAGCGGGTGAATATCGATCATCGGCCGCCAATGGCAATCCGAGGTGAGCAGCGTGCACACGAATCTGGTGGGTTCTGCCGGTATGTAACTGCGCTTGGGCAAAACTGTAATCTGCATAGTTTTGTAACAGCCGGAACGTGGTATGGGCAGGTTTGCCTTGTGCATCTACCCGCATAAATTTCTGCCCGGAACGTTCAAACTTTCCGATGGGTTCGTTCACCTCGACAAGCGTCTGTTTCAGCATTCCGTCCATCAAACACAAATAACGTTTTTCAACCTGGTCATTACTGATCTGTGTGTTCAATTCACGCAACGCATCGCCGCTAAGCGCGAGAATCAGGCAACCGCTGGTTTCACGATCCAGACGGTGAACAAGGTCCACACGCATATGGGGTCGCATCTTACGCACCGCATCAACAACACCCCAACTTAGACCGCTGCCACCATGAACAGCCATACCGGCCGGTTTGTTGATCACCATAACACCGTGGTCTTCATAGCAAATGGACTGTTTCAACAATTGCAAAACCGCCGGCGGGATATCCCCGGTCCTGTTTTCACGCACCGATACCGGTGGGATGCGCACGGTGTCTCCGGCTTCAAGACGGGTGGCGGGTTTTGCCCTGCAACCATTCACACGAACCTGGCCGGTCCGGATAATGCGATAAATAACGGACCGGGGCAGACCTTTAAGCCTGGCGCTAAGGAAATTATCCAACCGCTGGCCAACGCGATCTTGCGTTACTTCAACCATGCTGACTGCTGAACTTACCTTATTCATTGGCAACTATCCCCAACTCATTGATAGAAAATGAAAAGACTGCTATATTGTCCGGGTAAGGAATTCGCCCTGCCGAATTGACCTCCGATATCGCCTGATTATCTCACCTTAGCCGTGCTTTAAAAGGGTAGGACTGCATAGACACAGCGACAGTTTACACGTTGTTTCACCGGCGGAAAGCTCGAGTTCACATACTGCTTAGCGGCAGGAAAACTTATTTTTGATGGCAGATCGACAACCTGCCGTCCGCGGACCGGATCAAAAAATTATTGGTCTGGCTATGAAAACAAAATTTGGTACCCCCGGCAAAGATGCGTGGCATCGCCGGGTCAGCTAAGTGGAAATATGGCATTTTGATGTCATATCGTTCCACCGCCGCCCCGTACCGGGGTGCCTGAGGAATTAATAATGAAAAGAATGCTGATAAACGCAACTCAGCCAGAAGAGTTGCGTGTAGCAATAGCTGAAGGTCAACAACTGTTTGATCTTGATATAGAAGTACCATCCCAGGAACAAAAGAAATCAAACGTTTACAAGGGAAAAATCACGCGGGTTGAGCCGTCGCTGGAAGCTTGCTTTGTTGACTTTGGTTCGTCCCGGCACGGCTTTCTACCCCTTAAAGAAATTTGTGAAGCGGCCTATTCAAAAGATGCCTCGAACAAGGGTGGCAGGCTGGCCATTCGTGACGTGGTTCGCGAAGGTCAGGAAATTATCGTACAGGTCGAAAAAGAAGAAAGGGGTAATAAGGGCGCAGCCCTGACAACCTTTATTTCACTAGCCGGTCGCTACCTGGTTCTGATGCCCACCAACCCGTCCGCGGGTGGTGTTTCGCGGCGCATCACCGGGAATGATCGTGATCATTTGCGGGAACAACTGCAAAAGGTCACGACACCGGACAATGTCGGCATCATCATACGCACCGCGGGTGTTGGGCGGGACGCTGAAGAACTGCAGTGGGATCTTGATTATTTGCTCCAGCTCTGGTCAGCCGTTGAACAGGCCGCCGCCAGTCGCCCTTCCCCCTTCCTTATCCATCAGGAAAGCAACCTGTTTATCCGCGCACTGCGTGATCATCTGCGAAATGATATCGGCGAAATACTGATCGATAATGAGACTGTCTATAACGACGCACGGGAATTTATGCAGCAGGTCATGCCGCATAACCTTAGCAAACTCAAGTTATATGACGACCAGGTTCCGCTGTTTAACCGCTACCAGATTGAAAGTCAGATTGAGTCTGCATTTGCACGCACGGTGCATTTGCCCTCGGGTGGCGCGGTTGTTTTTGATCACACCGAAGCACTGCTTTCGATCGATATCAACTCGGCACGTGCAACCAAGGGTGTGGATATTGAAGACACTGCGTTTAGCACGAACATGGAATCAGCTCACGAAATTGCCCGCCAGTTACGATTACGTGACCTGGGTGGTTTAATCGTTATTGATTTCATTGATATGACCAGTCGCAAGCATCAACGCGAGGTTGAAGAGTGTCTGCGTGCTGCCATGCAAATTGACAAAGCCCGGGTCCAGATCGGACGTATTTCACGTTTTGGTCTTCTGGAAATGTCACGACAGCGGCTACGCCCATCACTCGGTGAGTCCAGCCAGGATACCTGCCCGCGTTGTGAGGGTCATGGCACCATCCGTAGCGTGGAGTCCCTCGCCCTGTCTATTCTTCGTCTCGTCGAGGAAGAGGTCATGAAGGAGTACACCGGACAGATCATCGTTCAGGCACCGACTGAAGTGATTAATTTTCTTCACAATGAAAAGCGTGCCGCGCTGGCTGAAGTTGAATCCCGGCATAAGGTTCCGATCGTGATGCTGGCTAACCAGTACCTGGTTACGCCTCACTTTGAAATTCTTCGCGTCAGGAAATCAGACATTTCCGATTCGCCCAGCTATACCCGCATTGATCAACCAGAAGCACAAGTGGTTGCCAATGAACGCTCTCAAGCCCATGCAATTGCACCGGTGGGTCCAGCGGTTAACCGGATCATACCTGACCGGCCTGCACCATCCAGAATCGAAGAGAAGGCACCAGGATTATTTACCCGTCTTGCAAAAATTCTTTTCTCGCACCCGAAAGAGGAAGAGGAAAGTAAACCTAAGCCACAAAGTAAAGCTACACAAAAACCTGCTGGTCAGCGACAAGGCCAGCAAACCAGGCAAAGACAGTCACAGTCCTCCAGTTCCCAGTCAAACCGGAGAACCACAAATAAACGAGGTGGCCAGGGTACTCAAAAAAGTGCCCAGTCTTCGCAACAGCCGCGAACCGCTAAAAAGAAACAAGCCAAAAAAACTCAGGCCAAGTCCGGACAGGGCCAGGTAGATCAAAAGCAACGCGGAAAGGGCAAAACGAATCAGAAACGGGGGCCGCGACCAGCGGCCAAAAGTGCCTCCGGGGAAACCAGCAAGGCTGCCACCACTGATAGCACAGGCCAATCCCCTGTTGTTGCACCGATAGCCGGAAGCGAGGTTGATGGAAATGTCAAACCTGAGCAAAAAGAAGGTAGTAATCGCAGAAGTGGCCGCAGAAGGCGTTCACCCTACAAAACTGGCGGTGTTAAACCACGTGCGGATCAAGCTGAATCACAAACCGGTCAAGGTCCAGATGCCAGTCAGAAGCAACGGGCTTCATCAGCTGACAAGCAAACAGTTGCTGAAAAGCCACCTGAACCGGTACAGGCAGACTCCAAAGCTGCTACCCAGAGATCTGCGTCAAAGGTCCTGGCAGAAATTGAGCCAAAACCGGCAGAGGCCAAACCCGCCAAGCCAGATTCTAAAAAATCTAAACCGGTTGACACCGGGCAGGCGAGTAAAGGAGCTTCTGAATCCAAGCCTGTGAAAAAGACGGAATCAGCAGATTCAGCGGAAAGTACTGAGTCCAAGTCAACAACGTCGAAGCAGGCAACAGACGATAAACCTGCAGACAGCAGTGATAAACCGGCCAAGCCTAAAAAGCGCAAGCCCCGTAAAAAGACGGCCAGTAAAAAGGATAGCGACAAGAGCAGCGCAAAACCGGCTGCGGACAGGATGCCGACTGCGGATGCCCAGGCGAGCCCGGTTGTAGCCGCTGAGAAAGACTCAAAAGGCATTTATACTCTCAAGCCACCGCCCTCTGAAAACAGCCTGGGTGAATAGGCCGTTTCTGCAACGGCAGATGAACCTGCAATGACAGCTGCGACCGACAATAGCCGGTCGCATTTGGAGACGCACCTGAAAACCGCTTAATTAAGATACCCTGAAAAGATACTCAGGCACCGTCCAGCAAACCATAACGCATTGCCATGCGCACAAGCTCTACCTCGCTGCGCGCACCCAGTTTGCCCAGTATCCTGTATTTGTAGGTGGAGACTGTCTTGGGGCTCAGACACATCAATGATGCGATATCCGGTATCCGGCGACCATCGGTTAACTTTAACATCACCTCCATCTCCCGCGCCGACAGATCCTCAAACGGCGATTCTTTTGCTGACCCTGACAACATCGACAATGCAAGCTGTTTGGCAGCTTCGCTTCCAATGTAGCGCTGCCCGCCCGCCACGACTTTAATGGCCTCTATCAATTCATCAGCCTCGCAATCACGGGTCAAATAACCACTGGCCCCGGCATCCATCATCCGGGTTGGATAAGGTGGCTTTGCGTGTACTGCCAGTACGATAATTTTAGCCATAGGATGTGAGCGCGTGAGTTTTCGGGTAATTTCAAAACCCGTTAAACCAGGTAAGTTAACGCTGAGTAGAATGACATCGGGACGCGTTTTTCTGCAGCGATTGAGTGCCACCTCGCCCGAAGAAGCTTCCGTAACCTTTGTGAGTTCACTGCATTGATCAAGAATATGCCGTAGACCTGTTCTAACCAACGCCTGATCATCGATAATGAGTATTTGAATCATGTCTTCCCCCCTTTGGATTGATTCAGTTTTTATATGCTTTTTGTCTCTGACCCGTTTCCCCTTGAGCAAAAAAATCCACATCCAGTTCCCAACGAAATGAATCATGGACAACATAACTATAGACACAGGACTTACTTATGTCGACCGATGTTGAAAATATGCATCATATCGAGCGGATTCCCTACAATTTTTTAATCTTCTATAGATAGCCGGTAACCAGGTGCCTCACCCATGAAGGTATTTAAAATGAATTGTTCCGAAACCTACAACCAAGTTGCATTACGCTGACTTTTGATCATAATTGAACTGCAAACATAGACTGGGGGAGTTAATGGCAACATCGCGCTTTACACCGGAAATCACCGACGACCTGGTCAGGGTGTATGAGCAATACCTCGTGCCGGCTGTCTACGCACAGTGGGCAAGCAGGGTTTCTGACATCGCTGAAATTGAGCGCGGCCAGGTTTTACTTGATGTTGCCTGTGGCACCGGCACGCTCGCTCGTACGATTCAACTGGAAACCGGACTGACCGGCAAGGTGATCGGCCTTGACGCCAGCGAGAAACTGCTAGACTCAGCACGGAAGCAATCCCGTCATATTGCGTGGCAACTTGGTAATGCCTCGGCAATGCCCTTCGAGACCAACCGCTTTGATCGGGTCTTGTGCCAATTCGCGCTGATGTTTACGGCCAGCCGGGTGGCCACAATCAAGGAAATGCTCAGGGTTTGCAGACCGAATGGACTCATCGTGGTGGCGACTTGGGGACCGTTGCAACTGGGTGGTGCCTACGACAAGCTGATCAAGCTGATCAACAAGTACGCCGGTGCCCACGCGGCAATGAAGCTATCATCTCCATGGTCATTAGGTAAACCCGGTGCCCTGGATACCTTGCTCCTTTCTGCAGGCGTCAATGAATACGAGTGCCACGAGCGAGTTGGCCAGGCCCGTTACCCTTCACTCGGGGCGTTTGTCGAAACACACCTTCGACTCTCAGGCGAATTTGAAAAACTGAGTGAAGAAACATTGAAAGAAATAATGGATGCAGCACATATAGAATTGCGTCCATTTCTGGCACCCGGCGGTCAACTTATCGCTCAATTGAATGCCAATATATTTACTGTGAAGGCTGAGTAAAACCATTTCGCCTGTTGGTAGCTCTTACTCAACTTGTATATTAACAATGGCCCCGTTGCGTACCGAGACGATCATGTCCTTTTTTCCATGACGCTCGTAAACCCAATTTGATACAAGCACATTTGACAGTCTTCCTCTATCGGTGGACATTTGTTTACTGCTGAATTTTCTTGCTGGTTTGCCGCATTTTTTTATCAGCATATTGCCTGAATCACCTGCCTTTACGACCTTCCTTCCGCAGCGGAAGCTGTCTGCGAATATGTCGCTGGAAAGTAGTATGAAAAGTGTGAACAGAAGGAGGTTTCTCATGTTTGTTAGCCCTGTTATTTCTGGCAAACATGCTAAGACAAAACAGTATCTACTGAATATGGGTGATTGGAGTCAGTAGTCGTAAGAGAGTCTCGTTGGCTGTTATCGGAAAATAAAAAACCCGTTGGGTGGCGGACGTACGGGGTGGGATTACAGGGTACATCCTGTACCCTGCCATACGGGCTCGCTGCGCTCGTGCAAAAACGCATTGTGCATGGATGTACCGGTGCCGCGTAGCACAAGGATGTGCGAGAGCGGCCTCCCGGCGTTTTTGTCGAACCCACTAGCCGCTTCGCGGCAGTGGTCTCTCACCCAGCCTCTCTGGCAAATAAAAAACCCGTCGAGTGGCGGGTGGAGAGGGTGGGATTGACTCGGGCCCTCCATGGCCCTCGCCCTGCGGGCGTCTCCTTCGTCGACGTCTTCCCGGGCTTTCCTGCCCGGTAATCGAACCCAAGTGCTTCGCACAGCGTCCTTCATCTGACCACCCTTTCAGTCAGATACAAAAAACCCCGCGAAAAGCGGGGCCTTTTGTATCTGGCGGAGAGGGTGGGATTCGAACCCACGGTGGGCTATTAACCCACGCCGGTTTTCAAGACCGGTACATTCAACCGCTCTGTCACCTCTCCAAAATCATGTGACAAATATTGAGACGCGCAGAATACAGAAAAACCTGTCGGTGTACCACCCCTGTCCATAGGCATATGACACTTTAGTTGCTATTGTTTAAGGTAACGGTATAGGTTGTTTCGGTTTTTATGCTTTTATGTATTGAACTAACCGAAAACTGCCTTATCTTATGTACAATACAATTGCACACAAAATGGAGCTTTAACCAACGTATGAACCAATCACAATACAGAACCGCGACAGCATTGCCTGTTTCTTCGGTAGAAATGAACAAGGTATTACGCAATACCTATGCCCTGCTTTCCATGACACTCCTGTTCTCAGCAGTCATGGCCGGCGTTTCAATGGCACTGAATTGGCCGCACCCGGGTATCATGATTACGCTGGTCGGGTATTTTGGACTGCTGTTTCTTACCACCAAGTTGCGCAACAGCGCCTGGGGTATCCTTTCTGTATTTGCCCTGACGGGCTTTATGGGTGTCACGCTGGGTCCGATAATCAATATGTATCTCTACCGTTTTGGTAACGGCGGCGAAATTGTCATGATGGCACTCGGTGGAACAGGCGTTATATTCCTGGCCATGTCCGGCCTGGCACTGACAAGTAAACGGGATTTCTCTTTTATGGGTAAATTCCTCGCCATCGGTATCCTGGTTGCATTCCTTGCGGCAATTGGCAACCTGTTTTTCCAGTTACCGGCGCTTGGACTGGCTGTTTCCAGTATGTTCGTCCTGTTGATGGCAGGTCTGATCCTGTACCAGACACAGCAGATTGTACGAGGCGGTGAAACCAATTACATCATGGCTACGGTCACGTTGTTTGTCAGCCTGTTCAACCTGTTTACCAGCTTGCTACATCTGCTGGGTATGGGGTTTGGCGAAGATTAGAATTTAGATCGTTTGAAGCAAAAAGACCCGCATTTTGCGGGTCTTTTTTTGTCTGCGCTATTTAGACCAAATTATGGGCTAATCACTTCCTGACCACCCATGTACGACCTGAGAACCTCGGGGATTCGGATCGATCCATCCCGTTGTTGATAGTTTTCCAACACCGCAATCAGGGTCCGGCCGACGGCCAAACCGGAGCCATTGAGGGTGTGTACCAGCTCGGTTTTACCGGTTTCCGGGTTACGCACCCGGGATTTCATACGACGCGCCTGGAAATCACTACAATTGCTACAGGACGAAATCTCCCTATAGGCGCCCTGCCCTGGCAACCAGACTTCGATATCGTAGGTTTTAGCGGCTGCAAACCCCATATCGCCGGTACACAAGACTATCGTCCGGTAAGCCAAATTCAATTTTTGCAGGATCTTCTCAGCATTGCTGATCAGTTCCTCATGTGCAACTTCTGATTTATCCGCCTGCACGATATGCACCAGTTCCACTTTTTCAAACTGGTGTTGCCGGATCATACCCCGTGTGTCCTGACCGGCGGAACCTGCTTCGCGACGGAAACACGGTGTCTGCGCGGCGTACTTGATCGGTAGTTCGTCACTGTTGAATATCAGGTCCGCCGCCAGGTTTGTCACTGGAACTTCTGCGGTGGGTACCAGGTACCTGGGTGGATCGTCGGTCGTGGCAAATGCATCGTCGGAAAACTTGGGTAACTGGCCCGTACCCTGCATGGTTTCGCCTTTTACCAGGTATGGCACGTAAACTTCCGTATATCCATGTTCCTGTGTATGGACATCCAGCATAAATTGGGCCAACGCCCGGTGCAGACGTGCGAAGGAAGACTTTAACAGTGTGAAACGCGCACCTGCGAGTTTTGCAGCGGCTTCCGAATCCATCATCTTGTGCAACTCACCCAGCTCTACATGATCCCTGGGTTGAAAGTCATAGGTGGGAACCGTGCCCCACTTTCGTAGCTCGACATTCTCTTTCTCGTCTGCACCCACAGGAACATCAGACGCTGCAAGATTCGGTATGTCGAGTAACCAGGCCGTCTGTTCGTCGCGAACCTGTCTGAACCGGGTCTCAACAGCTTTGAGATCGTCGCCGAGTTTTGCAACCGAGGCCAGCAGTGGCTGAATGTCCTCGCCTTTTGCCTTGGCCTGGCCAATGGACTTGGCGCTGGAATTGCGTTGGGATTGCAGTTGCTCCACCTCCATTTGGAGTGTCTTGCGACGTGCTTCCAGGGCCTCATATGCAACGGCGTCCAGGGTGTAACCCCGCGTCTTGAGTGCGGCAACGGTCGCATCAAGATCGTGTCTTAGGATTTGGTGATCAAGCATGGTAATTTCTGTCGGTTAAAAAAGCGGAATTGTAACACTTCATTCAGGCAACGCGGCTACTCCGACCACGTCTGCACTCTCAGGCGGGGTGAAGATGAACAAATCCGGATCGGCGGGTGGATTCATCAGCACATTCTCAAAGTAAATTTCCGTCCGTTGTCCAAAAGCATCTTCCATGGCCATCATGCGAACTGCGTCCGGAACCAGTCCCAGGACAATTCGTTCAAATTCAGATTCACTATCGAGACTTTTTAACTCCAACAACAACATGTCTTCAAAGTCGCCCAGTTCCGTAACCTGGAATTGTTCATCAAGCTGGCTGACATCAGCCAGTATCATCAACGGTGAATTAGTTGCCTGGTCGGACTGCGGCTTGACCGTCACCTGATCGAGCGACTCGTCATAGATCCAGATGTTTTTACCGTCGGCGACAATAACCTCGGGAAAATCGCCTGAATATACCCAACGAAGTTTATCCGGGCTTTGCAACCAGACCCGACCGCGGGTTTGATCCTGAATACGTCCATCCTGAGATTTCACCGTCTGGGTAAACTCGGCCTGAAAGCGGTCGAGTTGATTGGCAAAACGCTCGAGTTCACTTCGCGCAGGGCCAAAATTACTTGCACCAACAGAATTTGCAATGCAAAAGCCCAATAACAAAACAGTCCTAACAACGAGTTTCACAATTAATCCCTTGGGGGTGGTGGTGCCAGTACTTCGCGTTGACCATTGTGCTCGGGCATGGAAACCACACCGCTCGCCTCCATCTCTTCAATAATTCGCGCTGCCCGGTTATAACCGACCCGTAAATGACGCTGCACACTGGATATGGATGCTTTTCTTGACTCGGTAACCCAGGCAACAGCATCATCATAAAGTTCATCCTGATCACCCGGGGTCTCCTTTGGAATACCGCTGGCGTTGATGGTCATACCATCGGTGGTCATCTGATTCTCTTCGAGGATCTCGTCAACGTAATTCGGCTCACCCAGTGATTTAAGATAATTCACAATCGCATGTACTTCGTGGTCATCCACGAACGCGCCATGCACACGATCGGGTATAGCCGTGCCTGGCGGCATGTATAACATGTCACCGTGGCCCAGCAACTGCTCGGCACCCATCTGGTCGAGAATGGTACGTGAATCAACACGGGAAGATACCTGGAAGGCAATTCGTGTCGGGATATTCGCCTTGATCAAACCGGTAATAACATCCACTGACGGTCTTTGGGTGGCCAGGATCAGGTGTATTCCAGATGCGCGGGCTTTCTGCGCCAGGCGGGCAATCAGCTCATCAATTTTCTTACCCAGGATCATCATCATATCGGCAAGTTCATCGACAATGACAACGATATAGGGCAAGTGCTCCAGATCAGGAACCTCCTCATCCGGATTAAGTTCATCGGGCTTGAAAAGCGGGTCTTTTAGCGGTGTCCCGGCCTCGATTGCATCGCGTACCTTTTTGTTGAACCCCGCCAGGTTACGCACACCTTCTGCCGACATCAGCCGGTAGCGACGTTCCATTTCCGCCACACACCAGCGTAAGGCGTTGGCGGCCTCCTTCATGTCGGTGACAACAGGTGCCAGCAAATGCGGAATGTCTGCGTAAATAGACAGCTCCAACATTTTCGGGTCGATCATCACCAGGCGGACCTGTTCCGGACCCGACTTGTACAACAGGCTCAGAATCATCGCGTTGAGTGCTACGGATTTACCCGAACCGGTTGTACCTGCAACGAGTAAATGCGGCATCTTGGCCAGGTTCGCTACGATGGGACGTCCCGAGATACTCTTGCCAAGTGACAGGGTCAACGGATGTGTAGATTTTTCATAAGCTTCGGAACGAAGGATTTCCGAAAGAAAGACCATCTGACGGTTGGTATTTGGTATTTCCAGACCAATGGTAGACTTGCCCGGAATAACTTCTACAACCCGCACCGAGACGATACTGAGTCCACGTGCAAGGTCCTTGGCCAGGTTCATGATCTGCGCAGATTTAACACCCGGCGCCGGTTCCAATTCAAAGCGCGTAATCACCGGCCCCGGATGCACGGCCACGACATCCACCTGTACACCAAAGTCGGCAAGCTTCAGCTCTACCTGCTTGGAAAGCGCCTGCAGCGCCTGTTCACTGTAACCCGGAAGCTGGTCGTGTGGCTCATCCAGCAAATCAAGCGGTGGTAGCGAATCTGCCGGCATGTTATTGAATAAAGGCCGTTGTTTCTCCCTGGCAACGCGTTTGCTGGTGCTCTCCTCTGGCATGCTGATCTGTGGTTCAATCTTGAGTGCTGTTTTATTTTTTTGCCTGATCGAATCCGTTTTCCTGACCACATCCCGTTTTGCCCTTGCGCGTCGCCCGGCAAACCAGTCCCGCATGCTGGCTATGCTGGCCACCAGCCAGTCTATAACGCCCAGGGTTAACTTTCCCGTGACATCCATGACCACGAACCAGGATAAACCGGTAAACAAGGTGATCCCCACCAGCATCATCGAGAACAGGAACAACGTGGACCCCAGCATACCGGTCCATTGAAGCAGTGGTGAAGCAACAACTGCCCCGATCACCCCCCCTCCATTGGCAGGCATGCTACCGGCCGGTGGCAGTAAATGCATATCACTGAGACCGGTTGAAGAAAGCAGAAACAGGGCCAGACCGGTGACGACTGCAAGCACCTCGATAAGACCCGTCTCGGATTCCGCAGACTTTCTGCTCCATATTCGCCAACCGGCGTAAATCGTGATGACCGGCAACAGGTATGCGATATACCCGGTCAGGCCCAGAAAAGCATCTGCAATCCAGGCACCAAGGATCCGACCGGCATTCTGGACGTGGTCCGAATTGGTGGAGCTGAAAGGTCCCGGATCAGTCGGGCTGTACGTAAACAGACAGGCAACCAGGTAAACGGCTACCAGGATGGAGAGCAGGAACGCGCTCTCCTTCAAGTGATGTGTCAGCCGGGATGGTGTAACCTCGGCTTTAATAGCCTTCTTACGAGCTTGCGGCAATGTTATCTACCTTATAAAGATTATTGTTTAAGTACTTATATTTTAAGTTAAATAAAAGCTGATTCAAGACTTATCTTACCCTGTAGAGAATACATATCAAGCCATAATGCCACAATCGATTCAAAACGTGGGCTTAAACCTGTTAACAGGCATATGGAATATAACTCCGATCAGTTAAAATGCGGTAAATGAATCTGCATTTCCACCTCCAAACCGGATCGGGCAGAACGTTTCAGCGAACACTTTCAGGTGCCTGGTGAATTGATCGGGTGCCTGCTTAATTAACGGAGTAATTATACATGAGTGATATGACACACCACCGCCTGTTAATCGTCGGTTCAGGTCCGGCCGGATACACCGCCGCCATCTACGCAGCCCGCGCCAACCTCAAACCCACCGTCATTACCGGTATACAACAGGGCGGTCAACTGACCATAACCACCGATGTTGATAACTGGCCGGGTGATGCTGAAGGGGTTCAGGGTCCTGAACTGATGCAACGTATGCTGGCACACGCCGAACGCTTCGACACCGAGGTGATATTCGATCACATTCACAGCGTTGACCTGGACCAGTATCCGTTCCTGCTGGAAGGAGATTCGGGTAAGTACAGTTGCGATGCAATGGTCATCGCAACCGGCGCCAGCGCAAAGTACCTGGGCCTTCCCTCCGAAGAAGCTTACATGGGTCAGGGTGTTTCAGCCTGCGCGACCTGCGATGGTTTTTTCTATCGTGACAGAAAGGTTGCGGTTGTCGGTGGTGGCAACACGGCGGTAGAAGAGGCGCTGTATCTTTCCAACCTGGCATCGGAAGTCGTGGTGGTGCATCGCCGTGACGAGTTGCGCGCAGAAAAGATGTTGGCGGAGCGTTTATTTGAGAAAGCACGTAGCGGCAATGTGAGTTTCATGTGGGATCACAATGTCGAGGAAATTCTGGGTGGCGATACCGGAGTGTCGGGCCTGAGGATCAAACATACAAAATCCGGTGAAATCACCGACATTGACGCAGAAGGCGTTTTTATTGCCATCGGTCATAATCCTAATTCCGAAATATTTAAAGACAAGCTGGATATGAAAAACGGCTATATAACCATCAGAAGCGGTACCGAAGGCTTCGCTACCATGACCAGCGTACCCGGTGTGTTCGCCGCCGGTGATGTAACTGATCATGTTTACCGGCAGGCGGTTACTTCGGCCGGTTTTGGTTGTATGGCTGCACTCGACGCTGATCGCTGGCTGGAAGAGCAGAAAGACGCGGCAGTCTGAACCTGCAGGATACGACAGTGATTCCGATACTTGCCGCAGATCCGGAATCACCGTTCCCGTCGACCGACCAGGCCCTGGATAATCCCCCGGGTCTGCTTGCAGTCGGTGGAGACCTGTCCCCTACACGCCTGATCAACGCTTACCGGCAGGGTATCTTTCCCTGGTATTCTGACGACCAGCCCATTCTATGGTGGTCACCGGCACCCCGCTGCGTGATTTACCCGCAGGCTGTTCATGTATCAAGACGTTTGCGGCGCCGTTATAACCAGGGTCAATTTACCCTTAGCGCTGACCGGGCATTTCCCGAGGTCATCGAAGCCTGTGCAGAGCCAAGACGGGATCAGGATGGAACCTGGATCACCGCTGATATGCAAACCGCCTTTATCCATCTTCACGAAATGGGTGTCGCGCACTCGGTCGAAGTCCGTATTGATGACGAATTGGCAGGTGGTATTTATGGCCTGGCCCTGGGGCGTGTGTTTTTTGGTGAATCCATGTTCAGCAAGAGAGAGGGCGCCAGCAAAATTGCCCTGGTCGCACTGTGCCGTCAGTTACATGGATGGGGATTTACCCTGCTGGACTGTCAGATTTCCAACTCGCACCTGTTGAGTATGGGAGCACAGGAGATTTCGCGAAAGGAATTTGACCGGTATCTGTCAACGGCCAGCGATGCGGATCACTGGGGGCAGGATTTTCACACCTCGAAGCGCTGGTAACAACAGTAATCCGGCACTCTTGCCGGTATTCTGCGGTCTATCTTGGAATGTCAGGGTTCTCAAGCATGATGTAAACATAGGTAATCATGTCGGTCGGTGCGGTCGCACCGGGGTCGGAAACATAATGCTCCCAGGATACCTGTCCCTGCTGCAGGCCATGGGCCGACATGTAGGCAGCAAGTTTCGCATAGGTGGGCATCATCTGGTCATAGCCACCATGATGTACCGCCCTGACCGCGGGACCTGCAGGCGACAGACCCGAAACGATATTGCCAGTCAATTCCGGCGGAATATAATCGACAGGGATTGCCGCATCAAACCTGTAACTGCCTTCCTCCCGGGCGCGTCTGATCGCCATCGGCTGACCGCTCATATTGATACCGGTCTGGTTCATAAAAGTACTGATTTCCGAATACGCGGCCGCCATTGCCACGGCGATGTCGGCAGGGTCCTGTGAACTTGAGGATGTGACGAACAAAATATCCTGGGCCGCAACATCGACACGTTCGATTTCCAATAGACTGAAATCTGAAACCGGTAAGGATTCAGCATATTGTTTGAGGTTCGCAAGCCCCAACTCATAGTCACCACCTACCCAGCGGTCAAACAAGAGTCCGAAATATCGTGCCAGGAAAGAATCCAGAACATTCACACCTTCGGTCAGATCGGAATCAAAGAACCAGGTTACCCTGGTTGCGTCACCCTGTTCGACAAGTGTAAAGCCAGTATCAGCAACGCCCTGGGCGTCAAAATCCAGTTTGATTTTGATTTGCTCATAGGGTTTGCTGGCCACGATCTGCTGCCAACCACTTCCTAC
>Ga0316201_10000775_pt1 | contig 19730 bp, 31 predicted proteins | sample CS6wburrow_MG_FD_204516 | JGI IMG/M metagenome (GOLD analysis project Ga0316201, IMG submission 204516) | Coastal sediment microbial communities from Delaware Bay, Delaware, United States - CS-6 worm burrow | ecosystem: Environmental > Aquatic > Marine > Coastal > Sediment | place: USA... | reverse complement strand
TCCAAATCGGATTCCGTCCTCAAAAGGAGCACCGCCTCTCCAAAGCAGCACTTGGTCACTTTAAGAAGGCCGGTGTCGAGCCCATGTCCGAACTCCAGGAGTTTCGTACAAACGGCGATTCTGAGTTGAATCTCGGTGATGTGCTCACAGTTGAGCGTTTTGAAGCGGGCCAAAAAATTGATGTCATCGGCACCTCCAAGGGTCGTGGCTTTCAAGGTGTGGTCAAGCGTTACGGTTTTGCGGGTGGTCCCGCATCTCACGGTTCGATGTTCCACCGTCGTGGTGGTTCTTATGGCATGTGCCAATGGCCCGGTCACGTGATCAAGGGTAAAAAGATGCCTGGTCACATGGGTGACGTGCAGCGCACTGTTCAGAACCTCGAAGTTGTTAAAGTTATCGCCGAGAAGAATCTTATCCTAGTTAAGGGTAGCATTCCCGGTTCACGTGGTAGCTTCGTCACCGTCCGCACTGCGGTTAAAACCAAAAAATCACAGGCATAGCCTCTGAGCGACGAAAGGACATAATACGATGAAACTTAAAGTTTACACAACCGACGGAACCAAGAGCGAAGAGAAAGACTTCGCATCGTTTCCTACATTCGAAGGTGACAAGGGCATAGCCGCTCTGCGCCAGGTCGTTCTCGCCCATCAAGCCAACGCCCGCCAAGGCACTGCGTCGACCAAGACACGTGCTGAAGTTCGTGGCTCTGGTAAGAAGCTCTTCCGCCAAAAAGGCAGTGGTACCGCTCGTCAAGGTTCCCGCCGTGTTCCGCATCAGCGTCACGGTGGTATCGCCCACGGGCCCAAGCCACGCGATTTCTCTCAGAAGATCAATCGCAAGATGAAGGCCTTGGCATTTGGACGCGCCCTTTTCGAACGTGCGGCAGAAGGCGGTCTTTCCGTTATCGAAGCACTCGAAGTTAAGGAGCCAAAGACAAAGCTCTTCGACAAGGTATTGACTGCAGTACTTCCAGTGCGCGGCAAGGTCTTGATCGTTGACGACGCATTTGAAAACAACGCTGCCCTGGCTGCTCGCAATGTAAAGGGAGTTTCCCTTTCCGAAGCCGGTGACCTCAGCACTCTCGATGTTGTGCGCTACCGCCACATCATCGTCAGTTCCAAGGGTATCGAAACCATTATCGCCCGCGCAAACGGAGGTGAGTCATGATTATTGCAGATACAATTCTTAAAGAATACCGCGTTACAGAAAAAGCAGCCACACTCGCTGCCAATCTGAATCAATACACCTTCGAAGTTGCACCCGGTGCAAATCGTACTGAAGTCGGTCGCGCCGTTGCGAAAGTCTTCAATGTCGAGGTGACCAATGTGAACATCCTTAACAAAAAGCCTAAAGTGAAGACAGATCGCTCTCGTCGCGGACGTCCTGGTACTAAGGGCGGCCATAAGAAGGCCATCGTCACCCTCAAGGAAGGCGATAAGATCGAACTCGTCTAAGAACGAAGGAGACCCAACATCATGCCACTCGTAGATTCCAGACCTTTGACACCCGGCCAGCGCTTCCTTACACGGAACAAGCAGGACGTATCTAAAAAGAAGCCAGAGCGCCAGCTCACTACCTACAAGCACAACAAGAAGGGCCGTAATTGCTATGGCCGTATTACTTCTCGTCGTCGTGGTGGTGGTCACAAGCGCGCTTACCGTATAATCGACTTCCGTCGTGATAAGCTCGATATCCCTGCTAAAGTACAGGCGATCGAATACGATCCAAACCGCTCGGCTAATCTTGCACTGCTTGCTTATGCAGATGGTGAAAAGCGCTACATCCTCGCTCCACGTGGAGTGAAAGAGGGTGATACACTGCTCAGCACCAACAATCGTGTAGAGTTTTCAGTTGGATACAGCCTTCCATTGGCAATCATCCCGCCAGCCACAAAGATTCACGGTATTGAGCTTCATCCTGGTCGCGGTGCCCAAATCGCCCGTTCCGCAGGTCAAGCTGCACAGCTCGTTTCGGTTGATGGTGAACGTGCCACTGTAAAGATGCCTTCCGGTGAAATCCGCTTCCTTAACTCTCGTTGCCGCGCAACGATTGGTGAAGTCGGCAACCACGAGCACCAAAACCAAAGTCTTGGTAAGGCTGGTCGTAACCGCTGGTTAGGTCGTCGCCCACGTGTTCGTGGTGTTGCGATGAATCCTGTCGATCACCCTATGGGTGGTGGTGAAGGCCGCACCTCTGGTGGTGGTCATCCGCAGTCTCCTTGGGGTCAGCTCTCTAAAGGCTTCCCGACTCGTAAGAAGTCTAATCCAACCAATTCTCAAATCGTCGTTCGCCGTAACGGTCGTCAATTGAAGAAACGATAATTTAAGCCATGTCACGTTCCGTAAAAAAAGGTTTCTTTGTCGATCCACACCTATCTAAAAAGGTAGTGATCGCCCAAGCCAACAACGACCGCAAGCCGATCCAAACATGGTCGCGCCGTTCGACAATCACTCCCGACTTCGTCGGCCTTAACTTCAATGTCCACAATGGTCGCAGCTTTTTGCCCGTCTATGTGACTGAGAATATGGTTGGTCACAAGCTTGGTGAGTTCTCGCCGACACGTACATTTAAGGGGCACACTGCTGGTAAGTAAGCCCAAGTAATCCTCTAATATAGCGATTAACGCCATGCACCTTTCGTCCACATCACGTCTTATCAAGCTCGCCAGCCTGTTCCTTTTCGGAGCGCTGGTTGCGGGTAGCGTGGTGCGTGCGGAAGTTCCCAGTTTCGTCAAAGAATCACTCTACAGTCCATATGCGGCACCCGTCGCAACCGTGGTTCCCTCACTCGCTGCCGACGTCGTTATTCTCGACGGTGGTCTTGAGCAAGGGCTACGCCTCGGAATGGTTTGTAATGTGACTCGCGGCTTCAAGTCGGTTGGCGAATTGATCATCATCGAATCTCGAAGCGACCGTGCCGCAGGACTTATCCTCGAATTGGTCGAAGACTCCATCATTCAAGCGGGAGACATTGCCCGCGTCAAAACACTTCAAAACAGCTGAATCTCCATGCAGGTCCAAGCATATACCAAATACGCCCGTATGTCGCCCCGGAAGGTGCGCGATATCACTCGCGCCATCCAAGGCCGTAACGCCGCCGAGGCCGTCGAAATCTTGCGCTTCATTCCGCGCAAGTCGGCACGTCTCGTCAGCAAGACGCTCCAATCGGCTATCGCGAATGCGGAAAACAATAACAATCTTTCTTCGGACGCGCTCAAGATTGAGTTCGCCATCGTCGAGCAAGGCCCCGCGTTCAAGCGCTTCCGTCCTGCCGCCCGTGGTTCCGCTCATCCTTACAAGAAGCCGACCAGCCACATCCGCATCGTCCTCACTGACGAGGCTTAAGACTTAACCGATCACTATTTATTATGGGACAGAAAGTTCATCCAACCGGCTTCCGCCTTGCAGTAACCCGTGACTGGGACTCCCGCTGGTATGCATCCAAAAAGGAATACCCTGCATTCATCAAAGAGGACCACACTATCCGTACATTCCTGACGGAAAGACTGCGCTACGCGTCCGTACCTCGTATTTTCATCGAGCGTGCCTCTGGTCGTATCCGTGTGAAGATCTTCACTGCACGTCCTGGTGTCGTCATCGGTCGTAAGGGTGCTGAGCTTGATAAGCTCAAAGAGCAACTCAACAAGAAGGTTGGCAAAGACATCATGCTCGACATTCAGGAAGTTAAGCGTCCTGATCTCTCTGCTCAGCTTGTAGCCGAGAACGTGGCTCTTCAGCTTGAGCGTCGTATCGCTTTCCGCCGCGCCATGAAGCGCGCTGTTCAGACTACAATGGCAATGGGTGCTGACGGTATCCGTATCCAGTGTGGTGGTCGTCTTGGTGGTGCTGATATAGCCCGCACTGAGAACCAGCGCCAGGGTCGTGTGCCTTTACAAACACTTCGCGCTAACATCAACTACGGTTTCAGTGAAGCAAGCACAGTTTACGGCATCATCGGTGTCAAATGCTGGATCTGCCTGCCTGACGAAGAGTCCGTCTAAGCGTCCAAACGAAACTTAATTTTTAACTCTTAAACTGAGCGAACAATGGCCTTACTCCCATCACGCACTAAATACCGCAAGGTTCACACTGGCCGCATCTACGGCGAGGCACAGACTTGTAATGCACTCGCTTTCGGCGAATTCGGTATCCAATCCCTCACACGTGGTCGCATGACCTCTCAACAGATCGAAGCCGCTCGTGTGGCGATGACTCGTAGCCTCAAGCGTAAGGGCAAGGTTTGGATCCGCGTGTTTCCTCACAAGCCTGTGACCAAGAAGCCTGCAGAAACCCGTATGGGTAAGGGTAAAGGTTCCGTTGAGAAGTGGGTTGCTGTGATCCGCCCGGGCACGATGCTTTTCGAAGTAGCCGGTTGTTCCGCTACGGCCGCTCGCGAAGCGCTTCGCCTCGCTGACACCAAGCTGCCTTTCCATTGCCGCTTCGTTACTCGCGAAGTCTAAACCATCTGATTTATTAAGGAAATTTTACTATGAGCACAAAAGATATCCGCGAAATGTCCGAAGCAGAAATCGAAAAGAAACTGCGCGACTCCCGTGACGCTCACGTCAACCTTCGTATGCGTAAGCAGACCGGTCAGGTCGAGCACCCACACGAATTCACTAACTTGCGTCGCGAAATCGCACGCCTCGAAACCATTCTCAAAGAAAAGAAGCTGGCTGCTGCCACTGCTTAAACTTTCAAGCCGCCTAAGTATATGGAAGCAACTCGCAACTCACGCAAGTCCCTCACCGGAACGGTCACTAGCCGTTCAGGCGACAAGACAATCAAGGTCACTTACTTCTACAAGATCCCGCATCCTCTCTATAAGAAAGAGATTAAGCGTAAGACTGTAGTTCACGCTCACGACGAGCAAAATGAATGTGGTCTTGGTGACAAGGTCGAGATCATGGAAACACGTCCACTGAGCAAGCTAAAGCGCTGGCGCGTGACTCGCGTAGTTGAGACAGCTCCTAAAATGAGCGACGAATAGTCAGCCAATAGGACGCATTATTATTTAAACCGAATAACGGAGATTTAGCTATGATTCAGATGAACAGCCGCGTATTTATCGCGGATAACACAGGAGCCAAGTCAGCGGAGATGATCCGTCGCCTTGGCCAAAACAAGCGCACTGCCGCTGTCGGCGACGTTATCGTATGTAACGTCAAAGAAGCGTCGACCGATTCTTCCGTCAAGAAGGGGGAGGTTGTTCGTGCAGTCGTCGTCCGCACCAAAGCTCCGGTTCGCCGTGGCGATGGTAGCTATCTGCGCTTCGATAATAACGCCGTCGTTATCATCAATGCTGATGGTAACCCTAAAGGTACACGTATTTTCGGACCCGTCGCTCGTGAGCTTCGTGCCAAATACATGAAAATCATCTCTCTAGCACCGGAGGTTCTCTAATCATGGCCCAAGCAATTAAACGCGAACAAGAAGTCGTCGTCATCTCTGGCGCTCACAAAGGCAAGCGCGGCAAGGTTTTGTCCGTCAAAGCTGGCGAGCGCATCCTTGTCGAAGGCGTTAACCTTATCACTAAATTTGAGCGCAAGTCTCAGGAGAATCCAGAGGGTTCCTCCGTCGAGCGCGAAGTTCCAATTCATTACTCCAACGTGATGTTGGCCGAAAAATACGACGCCAAGAAGAAATAAGGGGCTTGCCAGACTATATAAAAGCCACAGTTTCACGCACTTTTTCCACAATCACATCGATCACACTTAACTAGCCGGGTTAGAACTCCGGCTTACTACGATGCCTTCAGTATTCCAAAAACACTACACCGATACGGTCGTTCCCGCGCTTATGAAAAAGTTCGGTTACGCAAACCCGCATCAGGTTCCTGCGATCAAGAAGATCGTGCTTAATTCCGGTTTCAGCGCCACTGCCGACAAGAACCACATTGCATATGTGAACGAAGAAATCGGCAAGGTCTCCGGTCAACGCCCTGTTATTACAAAGGCGAAGCTCAGTATCTCCAATTTTAAACTCCGCGAAGAACAGCCGATCGGCTGCAAAGTTACACTTCGTGGTGTGGCGATGTATGACTTTCTTCTGCGTCTTGTGAATGTTGCGCTTCCATGTATTCGTGACTTCCGCGGCGTGCCTACCAAGCTCGACGGGCAGGGTAACTACACCCTCGGCGTGAGTGATCACACTATCTTCCCCGAAGTCAGTGCCGAAGGCACCAATGCGACAATGGGTATGGATATTTGCATCAATACCAGCGCATTGACCGACGATGAAGGTCGCGAACTTCTCCGCCTCTTCGGCGTTCCTTTCCGCAAGACAAGTGCCGAGGTGGCTGCTGAAGAAGCGGCCGCTGCGACTGCATAAGCTTTCAACCAAGACTTTCTTATGGCTAAAAAATCCGCTATTCAACGCAACCTCAAGCGTGTCCGCCTGATCGAGAAGTTCGCTGCCAAGCGCACCGAACTCAAGGCTATCCTGGCAAACCCAGAAACCTCGGATGAGGACTTCTACAAAGCTCAGGCCAAACTCAGCAAGCTTCCTAAAAACAGCTCGCCGATCCGCGCCCGCAACCGTTGCTCCGTCACGGGGCGTCCTCGTGCGTTCATCCGTAAATTCGGTCTTTCCCGTATCACATTTCGCGAACTTGCTACACAAGGCAAAATTCCAGGTGTGACTAAATCCTCTTGGTAGACGCTTTCGCTCTATCTAAACCACTGAAAACCCACTAGTAAATACTATGGCAGTTCACGATACAATCGGAGATTTTCTCACAATCATTCGCAACGCCAGCATGGCGCGCAAGGATGTCTGCACAACGCAGCATTCCAAGATGCGTGCTGCGATCGCTGCGATCTTGAAAAGTGAAGGTTACATTCACGGCTTCAGCGAAGGTCAGGACGAGCGCGGTTTCAAAACCATTTCGCTCACTCTGAAGTTTGTTGGTAGCACACCGGCGATCACCGGCATTCAGCGTCATAGCACGCCTGGTCGCCGTCTCTACTACGGTTGCAAAGACATTCCCCGTGTTCTCGGTGGTTTGGGTGTTGCAATCCTCACTACTTCCAAAGGCGTCATGCGCGCCCGCGACGCCCGTGATAACGGCGTTGGCGGCGAGCTCGTCTGCAAAGTCTGGTAATTGAAAGGCAGCATACGATGAGCAGAATTGGTAAACTTCCCATTCCCGTCCTTGATAAGGCTAATGTTTCGATCGACGGTCAGACCGTCAAAGTCGAAGGCCCCAAGGGTAAACTAGAAAAGACTTTCGACCGCTCGGTAAATATCGAGATGGCCGACGGCGAGATCCGCGTGACTCCGGCTGACAAGAGCCGTCACTCGCGTGCTATGTTTGGCACGGCTCGCTCGATCATCAACAATATGGTTGTTGGCGTCGTCGATGGTTATTCTAAGAAACTAGAGATCAAAGGTGTTGGTTTTCGTGCCGCACTAAAAGGTAACATCCTGGATCTTTCTCTCGGCTACTCTCACCCGGTCGAGTTGACTATTCCCGAAGGCATTACTGTGACTGTCGCGGAAAATACAAAACTTACCGTCGAAGGTGCCGACAAGCAAGTTGTCGGTGAGATCGCCGCCACCATTTATTCCTACTTCCCAGCCGAGCCTTATAAGGGCAAGGGTGTCCACATCGTCGGTCAATACGTCCGCCGTAAGGAAGGCAAGAAGTCCGCTTAATTTTCAGCAGAGGTTAATCCATGAAACTCGCAAAGAAAAATATACTTTTACAGAAGCGTCGCTGGCGTATCCGCAAGAAGATCAAAGGCACTGCAGAGCGCCCACGTCTCGCCGTGCACTTCTCCAACAAAAATATCTATGCACAATGCATCGACGACGTGAAGGGTCACACTGTGGCTTACGTTTCGTCGATCGGTGGCGATCAGAAGGCAAACAACGATGGCGCTGCTGCACTTGGTAAAGCGATTGCCGATAAGGCGAAAGCTGCTGGTGTTGAGTCCGTCGTTTTCGACCGTTCCGGCCGTCGCTATCACGGTTGCGTTAAATCATTTGCAGAAGCTGCTCGCGAAGGCGGGCTCCAGTTCTAAGGAATACCTATATGAGCAGACAAAAAAGATCATTTTCTCAGAAAGACGAAGTCGAAGAAGCACCGGAATACGTCGAAAAGGTTGTACACATCAACCGTTGTTCGAAGGTTGTTAAGGGCGGTCGTCGTTTCAGCTTCGCTGCACTCGTCGTGACTGGTAACCAAAAAGGTGAAGTCGGCGTCGGTTACGGCAAAGCGAAGGAAGTTCCCGAAGCAATTCGTAAGGGTACTGAGCAAGCTAAGAAGAACCTCGTTACGATTAAACTCCGTGGCGACACGATCCCTCACCATGTATTAGGTGAAGCGGATGGCGGCAAAGTCCTTCTTCGCCCAGCCTCTGACGGTACAGGTGTCATCGCCGGTGGCGGTTGCCGTGCTGTTCTTGAATCCGTAGGTATCAAGAACATTCTTTCCAAGTCTCTCGGCTCGAACAATCACCTTGCGATGGTTAAGGCGACAATGGCTGCGCTTCAGCAGCTCCGTTCGAACGAAGAAATCAAGAACCTCCGTTTTGGCGATAAGGTCGCAGCGGAAGCTTAAGGAACACTACAATGAATCTCGATAATATTCCAACAATCAGTGGCGCAACACACCCGACCAAACGTCTTGGACGTGGTGAGGGTAGTGGACATGGTAAGACTTCCGGTAAGGGACATAAGGGCCAGAAGGCTCGTTCCGGCGGCGGTATTCGTATCGGCTTCGAAGGTGGTCAAATGCCACTCTATCGTAAGTTGCCACGCCGTGGTTTCAATAACTTCAACTTCCGCACTACCTATCAAACAGTCAACGTCGGCGAACTTGCTAAGCTCGAAGGTGATACTGTTGATCGTGCGGCTCTTATTTCGGCGGGTCTTATCCGTGACAACAAAGAGGGAGTTAAGCTACTAGGTGATGGTGAAGTTGCCAAAGCATATACAGTAGACGTCGACAAGGTTTCCGGTTCTGCGAAAAGCAAGATCGAAGCTGCCGGCGGTAAGCTGGTCGAGGCTGCGGCTCCTGCTGCAGACGAGAAGGAAGACGCATAATTTAGTCCGCATGTCGGACTGAGTGAAGGATTTACCAACAATGCTCTCAGCTTTTACCAATTCCCTTAAGATACCTGAACTGCGCCAGAAGATTTTCTTCACGCTGGCGTTGCTTTTTATTGCGCGTGTCGGTGCAAATATTCCGCTACCCGGAATTAACACCGGTCCGATTCAGGATTTCATGAGTGATCAAGCATCGGCAGGCGGCGGTTTGGTTGGGTTCTACAACATGTTTACTGGTGGTGCTCTCTTGAAGGGGGCAGTTTTTGCACTCGGAATCATGCCTTACATTAGTGCTTCCATTATTATGCAGCTAGTCGGTGCGGTTTTTCCTGTGATTGCCCGCTTGCAGCAAGAAGGGGATGTAGGTCGCCAGAAGATTAACCAGTACACACGTTACCTCACACTGGGTATTTGTATTGTACAGGGACTTTTGCTTCTTGTCGCACTATCGACGAATCCCGGAAGTTTGATTGGCCAAGGCTTTAACCCTGCTGAGTATGGCAGTGTCGTGATCGCTGGTCAGGTTCAGTTTCTGATAACTGGTACAATCTTTTTGACTGCTGGCACCATGATTATGGTCTGGCTCGGTGAGCAGATTACACAAAAGGGAATTGGTAACGGAATCTCCCTATTGATCACAGTCAGTATTATCTCCGGCCTACCGGCTGCGGTGGCATCGGCGTATCAAATGTTTGTGGCTCCTGTTGGCTCCGAAGGTGCTTCCCTTGGTCTGCCGGAAGGCGTGCTGATGTTTGCTCTTTTGTTCGCGGTCACTGCAGGTCTAGTAGCGATCACTCAGGCTCAACGTAAAATACCTGTTCAATACGCTAAGCGTGTTGTGGGTCGCAAGGTTTACGGTGGTCAAAGTTCTTTCCTTCCTTTGAAGGTGAACTACGCCGGCGTCATGCCCGTCATTTTCGCCAGTGCGATCCTAATGTTTCCTGCTCAAATTCTGAGCTACCTTGGAACTGCGACAGGAATGCGCTTCTTTAACGACTTTGCCGATTCGATCGCGCACGGTCGTCCGGCATACTACATTATTTTTGGTCTTCTCATTCTTATCTTCAGCTACTTCTGGGTTTCCATGATGTTTAAGCCGCTTCAGATTGCGGATGATTTGAAGAAGAATGGTGGTTACATTCCCGGCGTTCGCCCCGGCGAGCCTACTGCCAAGTTCCTCGATCACATCATGACTCGCCTAACTTTGGCGGGTGCGATCTCTCTAACTGTGATCGCTTTGTTCCCCGATGTGTTGCTCTTTACTTACAACGTGCCTTTCAGTGTCGCCATCTTCTTTGGTGGTACCGGTATGCTTATCACGGTGGGTGTTCTTTTGGATACGATGCGTCAGATTGAAACTTATCTCTTGCAGCGTCACTATGACGGCTTCTTGAAGAAAGGTAAAATCCGTGGTCGCTCTGCTGCCCGCAATAAGCAACTCGTTGACTCCGCTGGCTTGCAGGATTTCTGGACCGCTTGGCGTCCACTCCTCTTTATTGCCATCGCGCTATTTGTCCTTGGGATTGTTTCCTGGTTCTTGAACCTAGGCTAATTCCTCCCGGACCTCCGAAGAAGTGTCTGTTACCGGATTCCGCTTCGTTTCATTTTTGTTCTTTGATCTATCTCCTCATTGCTGACCGATGAAATCTATTCGTACAGACGAAGAAATTCAATCGATTCGTGAAGCCTGCCAAATCGCCGCGACCGTTCTTAAGCGTCTCGTCGACACGGTGGAAGAGGGGATGACTACCTACGATCTCGATCAACTCGGTCGCAAATGCATCGAAGAGTTGGGAGCCGAAAGTGCCTGTTTCAACTATCGCTCAGGTGACAACGTCTTTCCTGCTTATACCTGTATCTCTGTAAACGAAGAAATCGTTCACGGAATCGGGACTATGCGCCGCATTATCCGAGGTGGTGATGTTGTTTCTCTGGATGTCGTCGTCCGCTACCGCGGATTTATTGGTGATAATGCTAGCACTGTTCTCATCGCTCCAGTGGCGGAGGAGAACGAAGCACTCATTAATGCCACCCGAGAAGCACTCAACTACGCAATTAGTTTTGCCCGGGCCGGAAACCGTGTTGGAGATATCTCCAATGCAGTAGAACGCTTCATTAAACGGCACAACTACGGGATCGTCCGCGAATTTGTCGGTCATGGCGTTGGCGCCACGATGCATGAAGCACCCCAAATCCCGAACTACGGTCGACGCGGAACAGGTGCACTGCTCAAACCCGGCATGGCACTCGCAATTGAGCCGATGATCAATTTGGGCACCGGCGCAATCAAGATGCTCGATGACGGTTGGACTGCCGTCACTCGTGATGGTAAACCGTCCGCTCACTTCGAACACACCGTCCTCGTAACCGGGGCAGATCCAGAAATCTTAACAATTTCGAAAATTTAACTTTTCAAAACCAATTAAATCGCTATTTTCCACCGTTTTCCCGTAATCCTGCGGGTAACCAACCTTTTTTTTATCATGCCACGTATCCTTGGAGTCGATATCCCCGCAAACAAGAAGCTAGAATACTCGCTTCGTTATATCTATGGTATTGGACCGACACGCGCGAAGCTTATCGTTGAAGTGTCCGGTTTCGATCCTGATCGCCGTGCCGGTGACCTTACAGAAGAAGAGGTCAATCAGCTCGCATCGATTGTTTCGGATAAACAATACATCGTTGAAGGTGATCTCCGTCGTGAGCGCACTGCCAACCTAAAGCGTCTTTCGGCTATCCGCAGTATTCGTGGTATCCGTCACATGCGCGGTCTCCCCGTTCGTGGTCAACGCACTAAAACAAATGCCCGCACTCGTAAGGGGGCTGTCAAACCGGTTCGTAAGTAACCACTAGAGGATTTTCCTATGAGCGAAGAGCAAGCAAACAAATCTGTCGAAGAAGAAGAAAAGGTAGCCGCAGTTGCCACTGAAGAGGCCGAAGCGCCTGTGAAGAAAGAAGTGACTGCAGAAGATCTTCTTAAGAGCGATCTTGACGGTGTTAAGATCCGCCGTGCCAAGGGCAGCAAAAACATTACCTCTGGTATTGTTAATGTCCTCGCCACTTTCAATAACACAAAGGTCACTTTCAGTGATCCTCGCGGTAACGTCATTTCCTGGTCCAGTGCCGGTAAGTGTAACTTCCGTGGTTCCCGTAAGTCTACTGCATACGCTGCGCAGGTGGTCACTCAAGACGCCGGTCGTGTTGCAATGTCCCACGGGATGAAAGAAGTCGTGGTCAAGTTGAATGGCCCAGGTATGGGTCGTGACTCAGCTGTCCGCGCACTCCAGTCTTTAGGCATGATCGTGACCGAGATTGTTGATGTGACTCCGGTCCCTCACAATGGTTGCCGCGCGCCAAAACGTCGTCGTGTCTAATGTGATTCTGCCACATAGACGCATCAAAATTAGTTAGCAGATAATACCAAAAACAACACTATGTCTCGTTACACAGGACCGACTACTCGTATCAACCGCCGTTTTGGGCAGGCAATTTTCGCCCCCACTAAAGCTTTTGAGCGCAAGCCACACCCTCCCGGCCAACACGGCCCTCGCCTCCGCCGTAAATTCAGCGATTATGCTATCGGCCTGAACGAGAAGCAGAAGCTACGTTTCATGTATGGCATTACGGAAAAGCAATTCCGTCTCACTTTCGAAAAAGCTAAAGCGACACGTGGTGTTACCGGTGAAATTTTCCTCAAGATGCTTGAGTGCCGCCTTGATAGTGTGATCTATCGTTTGGGCTTCGCTAAGTCACGTTCAGCTGCTCGTCAGTTTGTCGGACACGGCCACATCATCGTCAATGGTAACAAGACCGACATCGCCAGCTTTATGGTGAAGGAGGGCGACGAAATCGAAGTTCGCGAGCGCACTTCTTCCCGTCAGCTTGCTACACGTTGCATGGAAGAGAGCCAAGCTCGCACCACTCCAGAGTGGCTCACGTTGAATGCAGATGCTTTGAAAGCGACTGTTAACCGTCTGCCCGCTGCAGAGGAGACTGAGACTAGCATCAACGTTCAACTTATCGTTGAATTCTATAGCCGTTAATCCGTCACCGATTGACCACTCTTGGTCAGACGATCGCAATTATTTGTAAACTGTTAACACAAAGTCCATTATGCCAAAGCGCTTAGGAAAATTCGAACTTCCAAACCGACTTGTAAAAGTCGAAGAATCCGCCACCGATACCTTTGCCGTCTTTCAAGCTGAACCGTTTGAAGCCGGTTACGGACACACTATCGGAAATTCACTCCGTCGTGTGCTCCTCAGCTCGATCGAAGGTGCTTCGATTTCCTCGATTAAGATCGATGGTGTCCAGCATGAGTTTCAAAGCATCGAAGGTATCGTCGAAGACGTTACCGACATCGTGCTTAATCTTAAGAAGGTCCTCCTCGTTTCCGAGAGTCGTGAGTCGGTTACGCTGATTATCGATGTAAATCGTGACGGTGCGGTTACCGCTGCTGACATTCAGGAGGATAATAACTTCAAGGTTATCAATCCTGACCAAGTCATCTGCACGCTTGATAAGAAGCAGCGTTTCCTCGCCGAACTCGAAGTTCGTGTCGGCCGTGGTTACTGCGCAGGTGATGATAACAAAAAGCCCGATCAAGCCATCGGTGTCATCGCGATCGATTCTCTCTTCAGTCCGGTTCGCCTCGTTAAGTATTCTGTCGAAAACACACGTGTTGGACAGGAAATGGATTACGATAAGCTTATCCTTGAAATTACTACTGACGGTCGCATCACTCCTGATGACGCCCTTAAGCAATGTGCTGCGATCCTTAAGCATCACCTTACTGTATTCGACGAAGTCTCCCAAGACGACATTGAGTTCGAAAGTGAAAGCAAGGAAATCAGCGAAGAGCAAAATCGTCTTCGTAAGCTGCTCAACATGAGCGTCAACGAAATCGAACTTTCCGTCCGCGCGGCCAACTGCTTGAACAACGCCAACATCACAACTGTGGGCGAGCTTGCAATGAAGTCCGAGCAGGAAATGCTCAAGTATCGTAACTTTGGTAAGAAGTCGCTCAATGAAATCAAAGATAAGCTCGAGCAACTCGGCCTTTCCCTTGGTATGAAGATCGACGAGCGACTCCTTGAAAAGGGTAGCGAACTATAATCACCGCCTTTAGAGGCTAAAGTATTTAAAGAAAATGCGTCACAGCAAAAGAAGACATATTCTCGGGGTCACTGGCCCTCACCGTTCCGCCATGATGGGTAACCTTGCGGTTGCTATCATTACACATGGTCGTATCGAAACTACCTTATCCAAGGCCAAGGCACTTCGCCCCTTCATCGAGAAGATTATTACCCTCGCGAAGAAGGCAGAGAAGGCAAACGATGCAGCTCGTAAGCTACATTACCGTCGCCTCGCAATTGCTCGTGTTCGTGATAAAAAGGCTGTCGCACAGCTCTTTGATGAGCGCGTGAGCGAGTTTACCGAGCGCAGTGGTGGTTACACTCGTATCTATAAAATCGGCCAGCGTGTCGGTGATGCTGCTGAAATGGCACTCATCGAGCTGATTGATGGCAACGACGAAGGCTACAACGAAAAGCCTAAGAAGAAAGCCACCAAAAAGGCTGCAAAGAAAGCGACTAAGAAGGTCGCAAAGAAGGCCGAATCTGAAGAAGAGGCCGAGGCACCTGCTGCTGAAACTCCGGAAGCTGAAGCACCTGCTGAAGAAAAGAAAGACGCGTAAGCGAATTTCTCTTAATTTCACAAAATTTCACAAAAAGCCCGACCTTTGCAGGTCGGGCTTTTTTTGCGGAAAATCCGCGCTTTCGGATGAAATGCAGGTGTCCTTAGGAGAGTGCCTTCTTTAGTAATTCTTCTACAGTGGCGTCGGGCTTTAATTGGCTGGCAGCTTTGCGTGCCAGCTTGTCGGCATCGGCGGGCTTGTAGCCCAAGATCATTAAACTGGAGACGGCGTCCTGGAAATGGCTCGCGGTGGCGCTGCTAGTCGTGCCTGTGGGGCTGTCAGCGGGCGCGGTGTGAGTGCTTGGCCCTACCTTGTCTTTAAGCTCGATGACGAGGCGTTCAGCGGTCTTTTTGCCGATTCCGGGACATTTGGAAAGGAGTGCAATGTCCGAGCTGGCGATTGCGCCGCGGAGAAGCTCGACCGACATCCGGCTGAGTATGCTGATCCCAATTTTCGGGCCAATCCCGGAAACCTTCTCAACTAAGAGCCTAAAGAAGTCGCGGTCTTCACGGGTGGCAAAGCCGTAGAGCGTGGCACTGTCTTCACGATAAACCGAGTGGATGAAAAGGCTGCATTCTTGGCCGACTCCCGGCACTTTCTCTGCAGTCGTGACAGGGATGTGGACTTCGTACCCAATGCCCGCGGTATCGATTACAACCATCAGCGGGTTGGCTTCGAGTATAGTTCCTTTAAGGCGAGCGATCAAGGTCGTGCTATTTGAGGTGGCTTGTGACTAGTCGACGAGACCGAGGACGTCTTCCATGTTGTAGACGCCTGCGGTTTTACCGACGGCCCACTGAGCGGCACGGACTGCGCCTTGGGCAAAAATCTTACGGTCGGTCGCGCGGTGGGTGAGTTCGATGCGCTCACCGTCGCCGCAGAAATAAACGGTGTGCTCGCCGACGATGTCGCCTCCGCGGAGGGCGTGGACACCGATTTCTTTGTTCGGACGTGCGCCGACGAGACCTTCACGGCCATGCACGATTTGCTCTGTGTCGAGAGAGTAGGCGTCGCGCAGTATTTCAATCAGGCGTTCCGCCGTACCGCTGGGGGCATCCTTCTTATGGTGGTGATGCATTTCCATGACTTCCGGTTCGTACTGATCGCCGAGAATCGTAGCCGCTTTTCGGGTCAGATAGTTCAGAGTATTCACGCCGACGGAATAGTTGCCTGCCCAAACGACCGGAATTTTCCCGTCAACGGTTTTTAGGATAGTGGCTTTCTCTTCGGCAGTGTGACCAGTTGTTCCGATCACGAGCGGCAGATTGTGGGCGACGGCAAGCTCGGCGATCCCGGGGGTTACTTCGTGAAAGCTGAAATCGATAATAGCTTCACACTGCGAAACCTTTGCGCTCGGGTCGTCGCCGGTATCACATGCCGATTGGATGACGGCATTATTAGCTTCGGCGGCGTCGGTAATGGCGATCCCCATGCGTCCACGGGAGCCGTTAAGTAAAATCTTGAGAGGCATATATAGATGGAGCTGAGTTATTTAAGGAGGCCGAGTTCTGAAAGTAGCGGATCCAGTGCTGCACGTGTACCGTCAGTCAAAGGGCTGAGCGGAAGGCGAACTTCTTCGGATTGAATGACACCCGCCTGCTTTAGAGCATACTTAATCGGCACTGGATTTGGTTCGATGAAAATCGCCTTAAAGAAGGGGAAGTAGCGGAGAAAGGTTTTGCGAGCCGTTGTATAGTCGTTGGCATTGGCTGCGCGGACCATTTCTACGAGTGGGGAGACTACCAGATTGGAGGCGACACTGATCACTCCTGTTGCGCCACATGACATAAAAGGCAGGGTCAGGCCGTCATCGCCGCTCATTACGGCATAGTCGGGCCCCAATCGACGTACATATTCGGTTACTTTCTCGCTAGAACCTTCAGCCGCCTTCATGCAGCAAACGTGCGGATGCTTTTCGTAGAGGCGTGCCGTTACATCGACGGAGATTTCGATTCCGCAGCGTGAGGGAATCGAGTAGAGAATAATCGGTTTTTCCGTAGTTTCTGCGATCTTGCTGAAATGTTGAAAAAGGCCTTCTTGGCTAGGCTTGTTGTAGTAAGGCGCAACGATCAAAAAGCCGTCGGCTCCTGCCGCTTCAGCACGGCGCGTAAGGTCAATGGCTTCGTCGGTCGAGTTGGAGCCAGTGCCAGCAAATACGGGCACTTTGCCCGCGGCCGCGGCGACGGTTGCGCGCACGACTTCGATATGTTCTTCGCGATTCAGAGTGGGGGACTCTCCGGTGGTTCCGACCGAGACGAGGCCGTCAATATTGCCCTCCAACTGATGGGCGATCAGAGCATCCAGATCTTGGTAAGATACGGCACCGTTACTCATTGGAGTTGCTAGCGCTGTAAAAACACCGGAAAATTGATTTGTCTTCATGTTAAGTTTGGAAAGTATGGTATTAGGTCGCATGACCGCAGTTAAGCTCTAGCACGTCGATATCGTTCTGTTTGTTCAACAGAAAATTTCGCCTCCATCCAAATCAAAACTTTTGCGCATTATGTCGGTACTTGAAACAATCCACGGCCTACTCAACCTCGCAGTCGAAAACGGAGCGAGTGATATTCACATTAAATCGAACAAGCCTGCCTTCCTTCGTTTAAATGGGCGACTTGAACCAGTTGAGATGGAGTCGATTTCACCCGAAGAGGTTCGAGAGTTTATCGAACAGAGTGTGCCTGAGCAATTCTACGAGAGTTGGAATAAAAATCGTCAGGTCGACTATTCGTACCGCGTCGATAATATCGGTCGGTTTCGTGTTAACGGCTTCCTTCAGCGTGGGCTTCCTAGCGTGGTTTTACGCCATGTGAGCGACGATCCACCTACCTTCGACAGTTTGAATATTGATGGCGAAACGCTGACCAATCTTTGTAAGGAAAAAGATGGGATCGTTATACTCTGTGGAGCGACAGGGTCGGGTAAAAGTTCGACGCTTGCCGCGATGATCAACCACATCAACCACACTTACGATAAGCATATCGTTACGTTGGAAGATCCCATCGAGTTTACTTATACCGATATAAAATCGATTATCAATCAGCGTGAAATCGGTATCGATTGTCCTTCATTCGCCGCTGGCATGCGCTCGGTACTACGTCAGGATCCGGATGTGATTCTCGTCGGGGAAATGCGTGATCGCGACACGTTTGAAACCGCATTGCAGGCTTCGGAGACCGGTCACTTAGTTTTCGGGACACTGCACGCCTCAAATGCACAGCAGGCGATTCAGCGTCTCTTCGAATTTTTCCCGGAAGAGCGTCGCCTCGCTCTTCAGCGCCAGATTGCCGGCGCGCTGCGTGCCACGATTACCCAAAAGCTGATCCCAGCGCTTGAAGGTGGTGGTCGCTATCCGGTTTCGGAAAGTTTTATTCTCGATTCACTTGCCCGTAAGACGATTATGGACGGCAAATTTGAGAAGATCGAAGCGGTGATCGAAGCTAATGAGGATAATGGCTCCAAAACCTTTAATCAGGATCTCTACCGACTCGTCAAAGACGGTAAGATCTCGAAGGAAGAGGCGTTGCTCAGTTCTCCGAATGCGCGTCAGTTGGAGATGAACCTTAAGGGCATCTTCCTCAGTAGCGGTGGTATCGTTAATTAAGTCGATTCGTCCATCGTGCATTGCCTCTTTATCGGCAAAGTCTGGCCTGAGCCGACTTCGACTGCGGCTGGTCGACGAACGCAGGATATACTCCATGCGCTTCGCGCGGTTGGTTGGCGGCTGAGTTTTGCCTGCGCCGCACAGCCTTCTGACCATAGCTTGGATTTAGAGGCGCTCGGTGTTTCTGTACACTCGATCGAGGTGAATGATTCAGGTTTTGATATTTGGCTAAAAGCGCTCGCCCCCGATGTTGTTATCTTCGATCGCTTCATGATCGAAGAGCAGTTCGGTTGGCGGGTGGAAAGATCCTGTCCTTCGGCACTGCGTGTTATTGATACGAGTGATCTGCACTGCCTGCGCGAGGCTCGGCATCAACAACTGAAAGGGGGCGGGAAACTCGATCTCTTCAACGAAGTTGCGCTCCGTGAAATCGCCGCGATTCACCGATCGGATCTGACGCTGATGATTTCCGAATATGAAATGGAGATTCTGGAACACGTCTTCTCGGTGGCTCCAGCCCAGATTGCCTATTGGCCCTTTGGGATCACGGAGCCGAATGCGGAATCTCCCGATTTTGAAGCCCGCGAACATTTCATGATGATCGGCAGCTTTCAGCATGCGCCGAATCTAGACGCCGCCCGCTGGTGTAAACAATCCATCTGGCCCTTGATCCGTAAGCGGCTTCCCGAGGCGGAGTTGCATTGCTATGGCTCCTATGGGGAAAAATACGCGGGCGAGCTACATGCTCCGAAGGACGGTTTCATCTTTAAAGGTCGTGCTGAAGATGCGCTTGAAACGATGAAATCTTACCGGGTGAATTTAGCACCCTTACGTTTTGGGGCCGGACTGAAAGGGAAACTTTTTGATGCCTTCGAGAGCGGCACGCCAAGTGTCACTACACCGATTGGAGCCGAGGGCATTGCCCTGTGTTTAGAAGATTGGGGTTGTCCGGTTAGTGACGACCCAAACTGCTTTGCTGATGCGGCCACCCAGCTATATCAGGATGAGACGGCATGGCACTACGTTCGCAATCAAGGCGTTGTGATTGCGGCAGAGCGCTTTGATGCGACTGTTTGGTCGAGTCGACTTCCGGAGTTGATCGAGAATGCGCGTGCGCAGCTTGACGAAAATCGAAAGAAAAATTTCGTCGGTCAAATGTTGCGCCACCACCACCACCGCAGCACCGAGTATATGAGCCGGTGGATTGAGGCGAAAAACCGATAATACTTTGAATATGATGAAAATTTATACCTATAAAAACTGTGGCAGTTGCAAGAAGGCGACGAAGTGGTTGGACGCGCAGGGCGTCGATTACGAGGAAATCGCCATTCGTGAAACGCCGCCTTCAGTTGCCGAGTTGAAGGCGATGCTGAGCTACCAA
>Ga0316201_10000774_pt1 | contig 19739 bp, 15 predicted proteins | sample CS6wburrow_MG_FD_204516 | JGI IMG/M metagenome (GOLD analysis project Ga0316201, IMG submission 204516) | Coastal sediment microbial communities from Delaware Bay, Delaware, United States - CS-6 worm burrow | ecosystem: Environmental > Aquatic > Marine > Coastal > Sediment | place: USA... | reverse complement strand
CTCTTTTTTTTATCCTAGTCTAACGTGTTTAAAATCTGTAACAGTTAATTCCGGATCTATACTTTTTAAGTAGTCTCCTACTGATTGTTTGTTATTCTTAACAAATGTCTGGTTGAGCAAGGTGTTCTCCTTAAAGAATTTGTTTAGTTTTCCTGTTGCAATTCTTTCCAACATAGCTTCAGGTTTTCCTTCTTTCTTTGCGATCTCCATTCCGATTTCAATTTCTTTATCGATAACAGTTTGTGATACACCAGCTTTGTTTACAGCAATAGGTCTCATTGCGGCAACTTGCATTGCTACATCTTTACCAGCTTCTTCTACGGCATCTCCTGTAGTTGTAAGTCCTACAATTACACCTGCCTTATTGCCCATGTGTATGTAAGAAGTTACAAATGGAGCCTGCAGTTTTTCATAATCAGCCAATTCAATTTTTTCACCGATTACACCAATCTGCTCTGTGATCTTCTCTCCTAAAGAAATTCCTCCGAAGTCTTTTGTTAACAACTCTTCCTTATTTTCAGGCTGAGTAGCTAAGGCAAGATCAGCGATCTTTTCAGTCATCTCTACGAAGTCATCATTCTTAGCAACGAAATCAGTTTCACAACTTAATCTGATTACAACTCCTTTGGTGCCATCTTCACTTACTTTAGCGATAACTACACCTTCTTTAGCGTGTCTATCAGCTCTTTTGGCTGATAATTTTTGCCCTTTTTTTCTTAATATCTCAATAGCCTTATCAAAGTCTCCACCTGCTTCCACAAGTGCTTTTTTACAATCCATCATTCCGGCACCGGTCTGATCTCTTAGTGCTTTGACATCTTTGGCTGAAATTGTTACTTCACTCATATTTTTATAAAATCTGAATTAATAAATAAAAGTTTTAAGCATTCTGAGCTGCTTCTTTCTCGGCCTTATTTGATTTTCTATCAGCAAGTCCTTCCTTGATTGCTTCAGTTACATAATTAGTAATTACTGAAATAGATTTAGAAGCATCATCATTGGCTGGTATAGGAAAATCTACTTTGTTAGGGTCACTGTTAGTGTCTACCATCGCAAAAGTCGTTAATCCCAGCTTTTTAGCTTCGGCTAATGCAATGTGCTCATGGTGAATATCAACCATGAATATTGCAGAAGGAAGTCTGTTGAGATTTGCAATACCACCAAGAACCTTCTCAAGTTTATTACGCTCACGCTGCAGTGTTAATCTTTCTTTTTTGGTGATACTGGTGATGTTTTCATCAGCCAACATCTTATCGATGTTGTTCATCTTTTTTACTGACCTTCTGATGGTAGAGAAATTCGTCATCATACCTCCTAACCATCTTTCAGTTACAAATGGCATATTGACGCTTCTTGCTGCTGTTGAAACAATATCTCTTGCCTGCTTCTTAGTAGCGACAAACAAAATCTTTCTTCCAGATTTTGCAATTGACTTCATCGCTTTAGCAGCATCTTCTAGACATTCAGATGTTCTGTTAAGATCAATGATGTGAATCCCTTTTCTTTCCATAAAGATGTAAGGAAGCATCTTAGGATTCCACTTTCTTTTCATATGTCCATAGTGAACACCTGCATCGAGTAAGTCTTTATAATTAGGTTTGTTCATGTCTATTGAATGATTTGATATAAATAAAAAGAATAAATAAGGGATTAACGCTTAGAGAACTGGAAGCTCTTTCTCGCCTTAGGCTTACCGTATTTCTTCCTTTCCACAATTCTTGCATCTCTGGTAAGAAACTTCTTGTCTTTAAGAGGTTTTCTAAAATCTTCATTGGTTCTAACCAGTGCTCTGGATATACCCATTCTTATTGCTTCTGCTTGTCCCTTGAATCCGCCACCTCTTACATTCACTTTGAAATCGTATTCTCCTTCAACTTCTACAGTTTTCAAAGGATCTACAATCTTCATTTGAATATTAGGAGTAGGGAAGTATTCCTTGTAATCTTTTCCATTAATGGTGATAGTACCTTTTCCTTTGCTGAGATATACTCTGGCAACCGAGGCTTTTCTTCTTCCTATGGTATTGATGGTCTCCATGATCTAATTAAAATTTAAATGGTTCAGGTTTCTGAGCAGTGTGTGGATGCTCACCACCCTCGTACACAAATAATTTCTTGAACATTGCCCTTCCTAGCTTATTCTTAGGAAGCATGCCTTTAACAGCCTTTTCAATGATGGCAATTGGCTTTTTCTCTAACATCTCACCAGCAGTTCTTCTTCTTAGACCACCTGGGTATCCTGAATATCTCAGGTATTCCTTCTGATCCAATTTTGCACCGGTGAATTTGATTTTTTCTGCATTAACAACAATGACAAAATCTCCTGTATCTGCATGTGGTGTAAATGAAGGCTTATGCTTGCCTCTTAATACTGATGCAATCTTGCTCGCTATTCTTCCTACAACTTCTCCATCAGCATCTACAACATACCAGTTTCTGGATGCTTCATCCTTGCTTACAGACTTGGTTTTATAACTTAAAGTATCCACGTTTTTATAATTTTATACGTAAACAATGATTATCGCTTTATTCTAAGCGGGCACAAATGTATATTTCTTTGGTTAAAAAAGAAAGCCCAGACAATAAAAAAATACAATCAACCGCTATAAAAAGCTGAAAATCAGTCAAAAAATCGCACATTTTTTTAAAAACCTGGATAATTGAGCACTCTAAATCACTCATAAAGCTTAGTTTTAGTAATCAATTTACCTTAATAACAATCCTATGAATCCTGACCTACTCGTCTATGTAGCAGATTATGAAGTAAGAGCAGGAGAAATAGATCGAAGTGGGAAAATGACTATTCCTTCATTATTACAATTGATGCAGGAGACTTCCCTGAAGCACATCATTAAATTAAAAGCAAGCATCTGGGATCTAAAAGAATCGTCCTGGGTGCTACTGGCAGAACAACTTAAAATATTCCATCTCCCACAACTAGGAGATAAACTATCAATAAAGACATACCCTGCGGGAGTCAGAAGAATCTATGCATATCGCGACTATTGGATCTACGATCAGCATGGACAAGTCATAGCTACTGCTTCTACAACATGGACTTTAATGAATCTTGCTTCAAGGAAAATTGTACCCATTCCTGAATCTATTGTCCAGCTCCCTGTTCCTACTGAATTTAAAAAATTGGAGTTGTCCGCAATGCGGGTGCCTTTTCCTTCAGAAGAATATCATACAACTGAGTTCAAGATAGGATACTTTCATCTTGATTGGAATGACCATGTAAATAATATTCATTATACCCGCTTTATGTTAGAGTCTGTTCCAGAGTTACTAAGTTCATCTACTATGTCAAGGATGGATATTGTTTTCAAGGGTGAGGCAATGCTTGATGAGCAACTGCGAGTCCATAGTTTTTATAATAAAGACACTCATCAATCCCACCATAAGATTCTTGATGAAAAAGATAAAGAAATCAGTAGTGCTACTTTTTACTGGGGTAAAGCCACATAATCAATGGATGTTTTCTTGATGTAATTTCTTAGAAGACAAAGCTCGAAGTGTTGCCAGTTCTTTGTATCGTTCCCTGGCTTCTACAGCAGGATAGCCAAAATAGGTTTTGCCAGACACGAGGTCTTTAGATACTCCTGATTTAGCAAGAATGGTCACATGATCCGGAATTTTTAAATTATGAGCTATTCCCGCTTGCCCATATATCGTAACATGGTCCCCAATAATGGTTTTTCCTCCGATACCCACCTGAGCAGCTACAAGACAATGCTTACCCAGAACTGCTCCGTGCCCTACATGTACCTGTGAATCCATTTTGGTGCCTTCACCGATGACGGTATCGCCGGATACTCCTTTATTTAAAGTGCAGCCTGCACCTATTACTACATCATCCTCAATTACAACCCTTCCGCAAGAGGTCCATTTGTGATATCGGCCCTCTTCTTTTTTAAAGTAAAATGCATCGGTTCCTATGATGGCTCCCGATTGAATGATTACCCGCTCACCGATAATTACATCACTATGAATAATAGCACCTGCCTGAATGTAAGTGCCAGCTCCGATTTTAACCCTGTCACCAATTATTGCCCCCGTTTCAATGATCACATCTTTATGAATATCTTGATCAGTCATAGGCTTTCCATTTAAAGGTTGAAAAGGCCTGAAAGTATTTACTATATCATTGTATACATTGAATGGCCGATCAGTAACCAATAAGGCCTTCCCTTCGGGAAATTCTACATGCTTATTGATGATAATGATGCTTGCATCTGAATATATGGATTTCTGATAATACTTTTCGTGATCAACGAAGGTTATGTCTCCGTGTTCTACTTTATGAATTTCATTTATTCCTGTGGCATTCAGATCTTTATTCCCAAGTATCTTCAGGCCGTATTTCTTAGCGATTTCTCGGATCGCTATTGGCTTATTGAATCTCACCCTGTCTTGTTTTTTATTTTATAACGCATTGAAATGCAAAAGTATGGGTGTCAGCTAAACTATTTTTTTAAAAAATAATACCCTGATTCATTATGAGAAGAATGAACCAGGGTATTAACCTTTAACTTTAAAATATAATGATGTTATTCAATCACAATTCTGGAAGTGATAATGTTATCATCTGATTGAATTCTTATCACATACATTCCTGCAGGAAGATGGGACACATCGACTGAATTGCTCTGGATCGTTGAATTCATAAGCACCCGACCATCGATGTGCGTCATCAATACTTTTGTTTTAGAAGCGTTTTCAATTCCTCCTATATAGAGGGTTTCACCAGCTGGATTGGGATAGATTGATATCTCAGCAGTTGATTGGAATTGTATAGCAATTACGTCAGAGAAATCATCCTGTCCATCTGTATCCAATTGTCTCAACCTGTAGTAGTTGATACCATTGACAGGAGACTGGTGCAAGTAATCATATTGCTTTTCCTGAGAAGAGTTTATTGAGCCTTCCACCCAACCTACATCTGTAAATTGTTCTCCATTAACAGAGTGTTGAACATCAAATCCTTCATTATTTATCTCAGAGAGAGTGGTCCAAGTAAGTTTAATTCCAACCTGTGTGGCTACACCTGAAAAATTACCAAATGTTACTGGTACTGCTGAACACGCATCACCTACACCATCATTATCTGAGTCTGTCTGGAGAGGATTGGGATCCAGGGCACAATTATCTGTGTCATCATTGACTCCGTCACCGTCTGTATCCGGAAGTAATGGGCTTGTTTCATCAGGATCCTGAACGCCATTCTGATTAATATCTTCGGCTCCATCATTAAGATTGTCTCCATCAGTGTCGGCAATCAAAGGATCTGTTTCACCGGAATCGACTACTCCATTGAGGTTGGCGTCCTCTACTCCGTCAACAATTAAATCACCATCTGAATCAGGATTAGAAGGATCTGTTTCACCTGCGTCTACCACTCCATTTAAATTGGAATCTTCTGTGCCATCCAGTAGTCCGTCGTTATCTGAATCCGGATCAAATGGATTGGTTTCCCCTGGATCTACCACTCCATTCATGTTGACATCTTCCTGGTTGTTAAGTAAGCCATCATTATCATTATCCAGGTCACAAGCATCCCCAAATCCATCATTATCAAAATCTGCTTGAGCACCATTGGCATTTACAGGACAATTGTCTATACCATCATTGACCATATCTCCATCTGTGTCGGGATTAGTAGGATCAGTCTCGAATGGATCAACAACTCCATTCTGATTAATGTCTTCTAATCCATCCAATATTCCATCGTTATCAGCATCAGGGTCAAGAGGATTGGCATCAACAGCATCAGGTAAGAAGTCATTGTCGTTATCAAGATCACATGCATCACCGATAAAGTCACCATCTATATCGGCTTGACTGGCATTCATGACCAGTGGACAGTTGTCCGGGCCATCTAATATTCCATCTGTATCTGTATCTGGGATCAATGGATCTGATCCGGAAATTAATACTTCAAATCCATCAGAGGCACCATCATTATCTGAATCAGAATCAAAAGGATCGGTTTCACCGACATCCACTATGCCATTCATATTTATGTCTTCCTGTGTGTCAAGCAGACCGTCATTGTCATTGTCCAGATCACATGCATCACCGATAGAATCTCCGTCTGCATCACTCTGACTTACATTTATAACCAGTGGACAATTGTCAGCACCATCTAATATTCCATCAGTATCTGTATCTGGGATCAATGGATCTGATCCGGAAATTAACACTTCAAATCCATCAGAGGCACCATCATTATCAGAATCGGAATCAAAAGGATCGGTTTCCCCAATATCCACTATTCCATTCATGTTGGCATCTTCTTGAGCATCAGTAAGACCGTCATTGTCACTATCGTTATCACACGCATCACCCAGTCCATCATTATCAATATCTGCCTGTCCAGGGTTGATTGTTAGAGGACAGTTGTCAGCTCCATCTAAAATTCCATCTGTATCTGAATCTGGAATAAGAGGATTACTGCCTACAGCCACTTCAAGTCCATCGGGGGCACCATCATTATCAGTATCCGGATCTTTCGGATCAGTCTCTGTTCCATCCACTATACCATTCCCATTGACGTCCTCTTGAGTATCAAGCAGTCCGTCATTGTCGTCATCATCATCACACGCATCACCTTGAGGATCTAAATCACTATTTTCCTGAGCAGGATTCATGGTTAATGGACAATTATCGACTCCATCCTGAACACCGTCACCATCTGTATCAGGATTGAGAGGATCGGTTTCACTTCCATTAACAATTCCATTTAAATCTGCATCTTCTTCTCCATCTTGGAGTCCATCATTGTCTGAATCTGCATCGAAAGGATTGGTTTCTCCTGGATCCACTATTCCATTGTTGTTTTTGTCCTCAAGAAAATCAAATAGCCCATCATTATCGTCATCGAAATCACAGACATCTCCCATCCCATCATTATCAAAGTCTTCCTGGCCAGGATTAAAAAGAGAAGGGCAGTTATCAACGTTGTCAACTACTCCGTCACCATCTGCATCAGATAATAAGATGTAATTAAAATCAAAAAAATGGGATTTAAAATCGTTTCCATAGATGTGACAGCTTAAGAGTAGCATCACTGATAAAATCAAGGTTCTCATTTAATTAAGTGTATATAGGGTTTAATAATAACTCTTCCAAATAGAGGGGAACCCACTCTATCGATATTTAAATTAGTACATGGAATTAATGCAATACAGCAAGCAGCAATTACAATATAATGAGAAACATATTAAAACAAAAATTATATTCTGATTAATGAGCTTCAAGCCAGTTATTTCCAGTCCCCATACCTACGACTATAGGTACTTTGAGTCCTGGAATGGCAGTCTTCATGGTTTCTTCAATGATGGGTGAAATGGTTTCCAGCTCTGGCTTGTATACATCAAAGACCAATTCATCATGAACCTGCAAGATCATTTTACTTCTGAAAGAGCTCGCTGTAAGTTTAGAATGTAGGTTGATCATTGCTTTTTTAATCATGTCTGCAGCTGTTCCCTGTATTGGGGTATTGATGGCCATTCTTTCAGCATTGCTTCTTATTAAACCAGATCTGGAATTAATATCTCTTAATGTTCTTCTTCTGCCCAGCAAGGTCTTGACATACCCATTTTTTCTAGCATACTCAACCGTTTCATCCATATACACCTTTAAACCTTGAAATTGAGCAAAGTATTGATTGATTAATTCTTTGGCTTCAGCTCTTTTAATACCTAACTGCCGACTTAGATTGGTTGCTCCTGCTCCATAGGTAATACTGAAGTTGACTGTCTTGGCATTCCTTCTTTGTTCTGAAGTTACTTCATCATATGGCACCCCAAATACTTTTGCTGCAGTCGCACGGTGAAAATCATTTCCTGCTATAAATGCTTCCAGCATAGCCTCATCCTTACTGATTTCAGCTATCAACCTTAATTCAATCTGTGAATAATCAGCTGCCAGTAAAATATGATCCTCATCTCTCGGTTCAAATGCTTTTCTGATCTCCCTGCCCGCCTCGTCACGTATAGGAATATTTTGGAGATTGGGGTTTTCAGAACTCAGTCTGCCTGTTGCTGCTCGGGCTTGATTGAAACTGGAATGAATGCGTCCAGTCCTGGGATTGATCATCGTAGGAAGAGCATCTACATAGGTTGACTTTAGCTTGGATAACTTTCTATATTCAAGGATAGCACTTACTATCGGATGTTCTGTAGATAACTCATTAAGTTTTTCCACATCCGTAGAATACTGACCGGAAGCAGTTTTTCTCCAGCGATATGGAATACCCAACCTATCAAATAATACTTCACCTACCTGTTTGGGAGAACCAATGTTAAAGTCAGTACCTGCAGCTTTATAAATTTCTCCTTCCTTCTGTAGGATTTGTGTGCCTAAATCATCAGAGTAATTCTCCAGAAACTCTCGATTTACTTTTACCCCTTCATATTCCATATCTCTCAATACTGGAATCAATGGGATATCCAGGGTTGTGAATACTTCATTCAATTCGTTTTCATCCAGCTTTTCCTGAAGAGGCTCTACCAATTGCAAAGTAATATCGGCATCTTCACCTGCGTATTCTTTTATTTTATCCTCATCTACATCTCTCATGGACAACTGATTTTTGCCACTGCCGATTAAATCAGTTATAGGCACCATTTTATATCCTAAGTAAGATTCCGAGAGATAATCCAACTTGTGCCTTAAATCCGGTTCTACCAGATAATGAGCAATCATGGTATCGAATACATTTGAATGGATATTCACACCATACCATTTCATCATTAATGCATCATATTTTACATTCTGACCAATGATTTTTTTAGATGAATCTTCAAGAATGTGTTTAAACTCCCGGGCTATGGCTTTTGCTTCCTCCTGATCCTCCGGTATTGGGACATAATAGGCTTCATGAGCTTTAATAGCGAATACCAATCCTACCAGTTCTGCTTCATTGGCATCAATTCCTGTAGTTTCTGTATCGAATGAGATGGTTTCGGCTTTCTCAAGTATTTTCAGGAGGTCTTCTCTTGTTTCAGCGGTATCTATATAATGATAAGTGTGGTCCGTATTTTTGATGTTTTTAGAGACCACTGCATATTTTTCCTCCTTTTTGGGTGCTTCTTTTTTTGGGCTTTCGCCAAATAGATTTCCCTGGGTCCCTTTTTCTGTTCCAAGGATCTGGTGAGCAAGGGTCCTGAATTCAAGCTCTTTAAATATTTCACCCAAGGCTTTTTTATCCATCGGATCTATAATGTATTCTTCTGCTTTAAAAGTAACAGGAGAATCAATATTGATGGTCGCCAACCGTTTGGATAATAACGCTTGATCTTTGTAAGTTTCAACATTTTCTTTCTGCTTGCCTTTTAATTGATCTGTGTTTTCAAGTAATCCTTCTACTGAACCATACAGTTTCAATAATTTAGAAGCAGTCTTTGCTCCAATTCCGGGGATACCGGGTATGTTATCCACTTTGTCACCCTGAAGACCCAGTACATCAATCACCTGGTCTACATTGTCAATGTCCCATCCGTTGCAGACTTCGTCAACTCCGATGATTTCAACACCATTTCCTTGTCTCGATGGTTTGTACATGAAAATATTTGGAGACACAAGCTGAGCATAATCTTTATCTGGAGTCACCATATACACAGTAAAACCTTCTTTTTCAGCTTGCTTGGCCAGGGTTCCGATTACATCATCTGCTTCATAATTATCAACAGAAATGATTGGTATTTTAAATCCTTCCAGAATCTTCTTTATAATAGGTATTGCAATGGCAATGTCTTCTGGTTGGGCTTCCCGATTGGCTTTATACTCCGGGAAATATTCATGTCGGAAAGTATCTCCTTTGGGATCAAAGGCAACTGCGATATGGGTGGGTTTTTGATTTCTCATGAGGTCCCACAGTGTTCTCACAAATCCTGTGATGGCGGAAGTGTTTACTCCTTTGGAGTTGATGAGAGGCCTGGCGATAAATGCAAAATGAGCCCTGTATACCAGTGCATGTCCGTCTAATAGAAAGAGTTTTTTTTCAGCCATCTGATTTGGAATTATGATTGATGGCACAAAATAATCAAGATATCATGTCAAAAACATAATTTAATCTAAATCTTAGTCGATAAGTCAAGCCAAATTGGCATCTTTCAGCTTAAGATCTCGACAATAAGGCATATTAGACACATTGGTTTATATTTTGATGTCTTATTGTTGTTAGACTGAATCACATTTGATTAAAATCAATAAAGATGACATACGATAATTTTACTATAAAGGCTCAGGAAGCCATACTTGCTGGCCAAAGAACTGCCGGACAGTTGGAGCAACAAGGTGTAGATACTGTTCACCTTTTACGAGGTATTATTGATACAGATGAGAAATTGGCCTCCTTTATTTTCCAGAAGGTTGGAATCAATATGCCCCTCCTTAAGCGAGAGATTAACAAGGAACTGGAACGATATCCTAAGGTTAAAGGAACTGAGAAGCAATTTCTAACCAATGATTCCAATAAAGCCCTGGCTGCAGCAAAAAAGCTGTTGAAAGAATTTGGTGATGAATACATATCTATAGAACTGGTCATCCTGGGTATCATGCGAGGAACGGATAAGGGGGCTCGGATACTTAAGGACATGGGGGCAACCCTTAAAAATGTAAAGGAAGCAATCCTGGAATTGAGGAAAGGTAGGAAAGTTACTGATCAGACTACTGATGATCAATACAATGCCCTTCAGAAATACGCTATAAACCTCAATCAAAGAGCAGAAGAAGGAAAGCTGGATCCCATCATAGGAAGAGATGAAGAGATCAGGAGGATTTTACATATTCTTTCAAGAAGGAAGAAGAACAACCCGATCCTGGTAGGAGAGGCGGGAGTAGGAAAAACTGCTATCGTTGAAGGAATAGCATGGAGGATTGTAAAGCATGACGTACCGGAGAATCTTCAGACTAAGCAGATTTATGTTCTCGATATTGCTGCTCTGATAGCTGGAGCTAAGTATAAGGGCGAATTTGAAGAGCGGCTTAAAGCCGTAATCAAAGAAGTAAAATCTTCTGATGGAGAGATCATTTTATTCATAGATGAGATTCATACATTGATTGGTGCAGGAGGCGGTCAGGGTGCTATGGATGCGGCCAATATCCTTAAGCCTGCATTAGCCAGAGGTGAGTTGCGTACAATAGGTGCTACAACCTTGGATGAATACCAGAAATACTTTGAAAAAGATAAAGCCCTTGTAAGGAGGTTTCAGACGGTATATATTGATGAGCCTTCAGTAGAAGATACCATATCCATATTGAGAGGCATCCAGGAGAAGTATGAAGTGTACCATAAAATGGACATCCTGGATGAAGCATTGATTGCGGCGGCAGAGTTGTCACACCGATACATTACTGAAAGAATGCTTCCGGATAAAGCCATAGATCTCATTGATGAGGCTGCGGCTAAACTGAGGCTTGAATTGGATTCAGTTCCGGAAGAGGTGGATGAGTTACAGAGAAAACTCCGACAATTAGAGATTGAGCGTGAATACATCAAGAGGGAGAAAGATGAAAAAAAGCTGAAATCTATCACAGAGCAAATCGCCAACACCAAAGAAAGGCTTGACTCTCTCACAGCAGCCTGGAAAAGTGAAAAAGAAGTTGTAGACACGATCCAGAATATCAAAGAGGAGATAGAAAAGCTGGAACATGAAGCAGATGTAGCTGAAAGAGACAGTGATTATGAAAAAGTAGCTAAAATCAGGTATGGCGATCTGAAAGAGAAGGAGGCCATGTTAAAATCTGCGGAGGAAAAGCTGGATAAACTATCAGAAGAGAAGAGATTTACCAATGAGGAAGTAACAGGAAATGATATCGCTGAAGTTGTGGCCAGATGGACCGGTATACCTGTAAATAAGATGCTCAAGAGTGAAAGGGATCGATTGGTACACCTTGAAAAAGAGATCGGGAAGCGACTGATCGGTCAGAAAGAGGCTGTTGTTGCAGTTTCAGATGCAGTGAGAAGAAGTCGTGCCGGATTACAGGATCCCAATAAACCGGTAGGATCATTTATATTTTTGGGGCCTACCGGGGTAGGAAAAACGGAATTGGCCAAAGCTCTCGCAGAGGTATTATTCGATGATGAGGCTGCTATTACCCGGATAGATATGAGTGAATATCAAGAAAAGCACTCTGTCTCAAGATTGGTAGGAGCCCCTCCCGGATACGTAGGATATGATGAAGGAGGTCAATTAACAGAAGCTGTAAGAAGAAGGCCTTATACCATTATCTTATTGGATGAAATAGAGAAGGCACACCCTGACACCTTTAATGTGTTGCTTCAGGTGCTGGATGATGGAAGATTGACCGATAATAAAGGAAGGGTAGCCAACTTCAAGAACACCATCATCATCATGACATCCAATATGGGAGCACAGACCATACTCGAGAACTTTGAGGATCTTGAAGCTGTAGGTGATTCTCACAGAACAGAGATCATCGAAACTACTAAGATGGAAGTATTCGACCTGTTGAAAGAGAATATGAGACCTGAATTCCTGAATAGGATCGATGATAAGATCATGTTCCTTCCATTGACCAGGGAAGAAATCAAGAAGATAGCTGTCCTGATGTTGAAAGGGTTAAGAAAGAATTTGGCTCGTCAGGAAATTAAATTTGAGTTATCTGATAGTGCTCTTGATCTGCTGGCAGACCTGGGATATGACCCACAGTTTGGTGCGAGGCCATTGAAGCGTGTAATCCAGAAAGAGATCATCAATGAACTGGCCAAAGAAGTGCTCAGCGGAGAGTATGTAGCCGGTGAAACCATTTATGTGGGAACTGATGCCAAGGGCTTTACCTTCAGCGATGAATCTATGATAGATTCTGGTGGTAAAAAGTCTACTTCAGCGAAGAAGAATGGTAAAGCTGAGCCCAAAAAGAAGGAAAAGAGCAGCAAAGAACTGGAGGAATTAAAAAAAGCGACCAAAGATCTTGAGGATGCCGTTGAGGACATCAAGAAAGATGAAGGACAAGACTCAGAAAGCAAAGAAGGGAAGGAAGGCAAGAAAGACTAGGGTGACCTATTGATATTGTCATTTTCCATGTATATTGCTTACAATGGAGAATGTTAAAATAATTGACATTGAGGTTAAAGATATTCGCTTTCCTACCAGTAGATATCTAGATGGATCAGATGCAATGAATCCTGATCCTGATTATTCAGCGACTTATGTTATTCTCCACACTGACCATACAGGACTTGAAGGTCATGGCCTTACCTTTACAATAGGAAGAGGCAATGAAATCTGCGTTCAGGCTATTGAATCAATGAGTTACCTTATCAAAGGCAAAAGTCTCCATGATTTTATTGGTGATATGGGTCAATTCTGGAAGATGATGGTTGGCGATAGTCAATTGAGGTGGCTCGGCCCGGAAAAGGGAGTCATCCATCTTGCAACCGGTGCTCTCGTTAATGCCGTATGGGACCTGTATGCCAGGGTTATGAAGAAACCGCTCTGGAAATTACTCAGTGACATGACTCCTGAGGAATTGGTTTCCTGTATTGATTTCTCATACATCACTGATGCCTTAACGGAAACAGAAGCACTGGAAATGCTGAAAAAAGGGGCAGAGGGTAAAAAAGAAAGAGAAGAACTCCTGTTAAGCAATGGTTATCCTGCATATACGACTTCAGTGGGATGGTTAGGTTACTCTGATGAAAAGATCGTAAGGCTTACGCATGAAGCATTGGAATCAGGCTTCAAGCACTTGAAGTTGAAAGTCGGTAAAAATCTGGATGACGACCTGAGAAGAATTTCACTGGTAAGAAAGATAGCAGGTCCTGATATCGGTATAATGCTTGATGCCAATCAAAAATGGGGCGTTCAGGAAGCCATAGAATACATGGACAGGCTTGGTTCATATGACCCATGGTGGATTGAAGAACCTACACATCCGGATGATATCATTGGACATAAAAAGATATCGGATGCCATCCACCCCATAAAAGTTGCTACGGGAGAACATTGCCATAATAGGATTATGTTCAAGCAACTACTTGAGAGTGAAGCCATTGATTTTTGTCAGATTGATTGTTGTCGCGTGGCGGGTGTCAATGAATTATTGTCGATTATACTGATGGCTAAAAAATACAATGTTCCTGTGTGTCCCCATGCGGGAGGAGTAGGCCTCTGTGAATATGTTCAACATCTTTCTTACTTTGATTATCTATGTGTAAGTGGAACAATGGAAGATAGAGTGATAGAATATGTTTCTCATTTGCATGAACATTTTATCGACCCGGTAATCGTCAGGAATGGTTATTATATTCCTCCGATCACCCCGGGATTCAGTATAGAAATGAAAAAGGAAAGCCTTCTTCATTATGAATATCCAGAGGGCGAAGTATGGAATCAAGAAGCCACCAGATCATTTTAATTAGTTATAATGTTCAATATAAAAGATAAAATAGCCATCATAACAGGAGGAAATAGTGGGATAGGACGTGCCATTGTCAATGTTTTTCTGGAAGCAGGTGCTATGGTGCATGTTCTAGACATCAATAGGCCGAGCGAAGATCCTGGATTGTTACCTGATTTAATCGACCACGACTGTGATGTTTCTGATTCATCCGAGGTGAATGACACCATTCAGGAAATAGCCAATGCACATCCCATTGATATATTGGTTAACAATGCAGGAATTGCTCATGTAGGAAATGTTGAAAATACCTCTGATGAGGATTTTGACAAGATTGTTGATGTGAATATTAGAGGAGTTTTTAATTGTTCGAGAGCTTGTATTCCTCACATGAAAGAAAGAGGAGGTGTCATTTTAAATATGGCATCGATTGCCGGGGCGGTAGGGATCAATGATCGATTTGTTTATTCGATGTCCAAAGGTGCCGTTCTTGCAATGACATATTCCATGGCTAAAGATTACGTAGGACATGGTATAAGATGCAATAGCATTTCTCCTGCTCGTATTCATACGCCATTTGTGGATGCATTTATAAAAAAGAATTACCCAGGCCAGGAATCGGAAGTATTTTCCAGGTTATCGGCCACTCAGCCAATTGGACGGATGGGTAGTCCCAGCGAGGTGGCCCACCTTGCACTTTACCTTTGTTCTGATGAAGCTGCATTTATTACTGGAACAGATTTTCCGATCGATGGGGGATTTATTAAATTAAATGGTGAATAAGAAATTATGAAGTTAATTAGATACGGAAAACGAGGAAAAGAAAAGCCAGGCCTAATACTTTCAGATAATAAATGGATAGATGTTTCCGGATTTGGGGAGGATTACAATGAGAATTTTTTTGGTACCGAAGGATTAAAAAGGCTCAAGAGTTGGTTGGATGAGCGTATGCAGGATTGTGAAGAGATTCCTAAAAGTGAAAGACTTGGGCCTCCTTGTTGCAGACCTTCAAAGATTATATGCGTAGGACTTAATTATGCCAAGCATGCTGAAGAAGGAGGAATGACTGTACCAGCTGAACCTGTTTTATTTTTCAAAGCATCCTCTGCAATGGTTGGACCCAATGATGATTTGATTATTCCTAAAGGTAGCGACAAGACAGACTGGGAAGTGGAATTGGCAGTGGTAATTGGAGCCAGAGCTTCATATGTTGATATTGACCATGCCATGGATCATGTAGCCGGATATGTATTACACAATGATTATAGCGAACGAAATTTTCAGCTTGAAAGAGAAGGTCAGTGGGTTAAGGGAAAGAGTTGCGATACATTTGCACCAATAGGTCCATTTATTGCAACAAAAGAGGAAATTAGGGATCCACACAATTTGAATTTATGGCTTAAATTGAACGGCGAGATGGTCCAGAATGGCAATACATCTGATTTTATATTTGATATTCCGACGGTCGTATCTTACATCAGTCAATTTATGACGCTCTTGCCAGGAGACATCATTTCAACAGGGACACCATTTGGGGTAGGGTTGGGAATGAAACCACCCAGGTATCTTGTTCCTGGGGATGAAATAGAATTGGGCATTGATGGATTAGGATCTTCACGACAAATAGCAAGGTCTTTTGACTAAATAACTTTTTCCATGATCATCGACAGTCATCAACACTTTTGGATTTATCATCCCATAAAGGATGCCTGGATAGGTGAAGAAATGGCTGTCCTCAAAAGAAATTTTCTCCCGCAGGACCTTTATCCCATACTTCAATCTAATCACATAGATGGTTGCGTTGCTGTTCAGGCAGATCAATCACTTGAAGAATCCCAATTTCTATTAAGATTAGCAGAAGAAAATGAATTTATAAGAGGTGTAGTAGGTTGGGTGGATTTATGTAGTAATCATGTAGAAAAGCAGATCGAAGAATTGGCAGGTTATAGAAAGTTTGTAGGAGTAAGACATATCCTCCAGGCAGAGAGCAAAGGATTTATGTTAAATGATTCTTTTTTAAATGGCATATCTAAGCTGGGCCAATTTAACTTAACTTATGACATTCTTGTCTTTCCACATCAATTAGAGGAAGTTATACAATTGGTTGGACAATTTCCTGATCAGCCATTTGTGATCGATCATCTTGCCAAACCTTATATTAAAAAGGGAGATATCGATGGCTGGAAAAAAAATATTAAAACTTTAGGGAGTCATGAAAATGTACATTGCAAGATTTCAGGAATGGTTACGGAAGCCGATTTTATAGAGTGGCGAAAGGATGATTTTACACCTTATTTGGATGTGGTATTTGAATCATTTGGATTGAATCGGGTTATGTATGGATCAGATTGGCCAGTATGCCTGCTAGCTGCAGATTATACAGAACAGAAAGAAATTGTTGATTCTTATACATCTCAATTCTCTAAGGAGGAATATAACAGTATTATGGGAGGGAATTCAGAGAAATTCTATCGATTGTAATCATACGAAATTGAAATATGGCAACTGAAACTTTCTCAATGTTGAATAGATTATTGATCATCCTTTGTATCCCAGTTGTCATCGTTGCCTGTCAATCTGATTCTGATAATGCAATTGTTCCTGATGAACTTTTATGGTATAATAATCCAGCTGATAACTGGATGCAGGCATTACCTGTGGGAAATGGTAGATTAGGGGCTATGGTGTATGGTGATACACTTAATGAAAGGATCCAACTCAATGAAGATTCCATGTGGGCTGGAGCAGCAGATTGGGGTGATGCCCATGGAGGCCCGGATGATCTAAAAGAGATCAGGAAACTATTAAAAGAAGACAGGAACCACCTGGTCGATTCTATCATTGTTGAAAAATTTTCATTCAAATCTGTACTGAGATCTCATCAGACCATGGGAGATCTCTATATTGATTATGATCGTCAAGGTGCAGTATCAGAATATAAAAGGTCATTGTCACTGAATGAAGCCATTGCCACCACTTCTTATTCAATCGATGGATACCCATTTATTCAAAAAGTATTCTCATCTGCACCTGACGACGTTCTTGTGATTTATCTCTCAACAGCACATCCCGATGGAATTCATTGTACTTTACGATTGGATCGTCCACAGGATAAAGGACATCCTACAGTCACTGTAAATGCTGTATCTGATCGGAGCTTAAGCATGGAAGGCATGGTTACTCAATATGGAGGCAAAAAGTTTTCTGAGCCATACCCAATAGATTATGGTGTGCAATTTGAAACTCTCTTGAATGTTCATAAAAGTGGAGGGGAAGTTAATTCCGTTTCAGATAAGTTGGAATTGTCAGGAGTAAATGAGGCGATCCTTTTATTAAGTGGAAAAACTTCATTTTATCATGACAACTTTAAAGAAGAAAACAGGAAAGTAATTTCTAAAGTTGAGAATTATTCAATTGATCAACTTCAGGACAGGCACATCGCTGAATATCAGAAATATTATAATAGGGTTACCCTGGAAATTGAAGGAGAAAAATTTGATTCTTTATCCACACTTTCAAGGTTACAACAGATAAGGAATGATTCTGTCAGTGATAACCATCTTGCTGCTACTCTATTTCAATTTGGCAGATATCTCTTAATATCATCGTCCAGGCCAGGAACCAATCCGGCCAATCTTCAGGGCTTATGGAATAACCACATTGAAGCACCATGGAATGCAGACTATCATGTCAACATCAATCTTCAGATGAATTATTGGCCAGCCAATGTTACGGATCTTGATGAAATGAATCAGCCTTTATTCGATTTTACTGAAAGAGTTCTGGAGAGGGGAAAGTCAACAGCCCGGAAGCAGTATGGAACTGAACGAGGAGCTATGTTTCATCACACGACCGACTTATGGGCTACTCCCTGGATGCGTGCTGCAACAGCATATTGGGGTTCCTGGATACATGGGGCAGGTTGGATCGCTCAGCATTTTTGGGAGCACTATAGATTTACCGGAGATGAGCAGTTTCTGAAGGAAAGGACCTATCCTTTTCTACATGAAGTGGCCTCTTTTTATCTTGATTGGCTAATTATGGATTCCAGAACAGGAAAATGGATGTCATCTCCTGAGACATCACCTGAGAATTCCTTCTATGCCAATGATGGGAGACCTGCAGCAGTATCTCAGGGAAGTGCCATGGGCCATCAGATCATCAGAGAAGTATTTGAAAATTATCTTGAAACGAAAAGGATCCTTGAAATTGAAGATGAAATCAGTATTGAAATCAGAGAGAAACTCAAAGACTTGACACCGGGAGTAAAGATCGGTCCCGATGGAAGAATCCTCGAATGGCCAGAGCCATATGATGAACCAGAGAAAGGACACCGTCATATGTCTCACCTATATGCTTTACACCCTGGAGATGAAATCACTTCTGAAAGTCATGAGGCATTTAAGGCAGCACAGAAAACCATCGATTACAGATTAAAGCACGGGGGAGCAGGGACCGGATGGAGCAGGGCATGGATGATTAATTTTAATGCAAGATTATTGGATGGAGTATCAGCACAACAGAATATTGATAAATTCTTTGGAATATCAACAGCAGATAATCTTTTCTGTGAGCATCCCCCATTCCAGATTGATGGAAACTTTGGATATACAGCCGGTGTGGCTGAATTATTGGTTCAGTCGCACGAAGGGTTTATCAGGTTACTTCCCGCACTTCCCCTCAATTGGGCTGAAGGAAAGGTCACAGGCCTTAAAGCAAGAGGGAACATCAAGGTGGATATTGAATGGAAAGATCATGCTTTAATTTCTGTGGCTTTACAATCAACACAAGATGTGACCATTAAGATTAAGTCGGGACAGCTATCCAAAGAAGTTAATCTTAAAATGAATAAAAAGATATATCTTAATCATGATCTTGAGACCATCTAATACTTCAGAAAATTGAACCACATGCATTACCAAAATTATAGGCGTAATCTCAAACTGATTTTTTGCTTCGCAATAACACTATTCTGTATAAATCTTAATTCTCAAACACTCGAAGAGGATAATTATGATGCAAAAATGCAGTGGTTTCAAGATGCTAAATTGGGTGTATTCATTCATTGGGGATTATATGCTGTGAATGGAATTGATGAATCCTGGTCATTTTATAACGGTTATATTTCCCATGAAGATTACCTTAAACAGACCAAGGGATTTACGGCTAAAAAATATGACCCGGATGAATGGGTTAAACTTATAAAAGAAAGTGGAGCACGGTATTCTGTAATTACTTCAAAGCATCACGATGGATTTGCATTGTGGGATACCAAGAAAGGAAAATTCAATGCTGTCAAATCTTCCTCAGCTAAAAAAGATGTGCTTACACCCTTCGTGAAATCACTTAGAGAGAATCATTTAAAGGTGG
>Ga0316201_10000773_pt1 | contig 19740 bp, 19 predicted proteins | sample CS6wburrow_MG_FD_204516 | JGI IMG/M metagenome (GOLD analysis project Ga0316201, IMG submission 204516) | Coastal sediment microbial communities from Delaware Bay, Delaware, United States - CS-6 worm burrow | ecosystem: Environmental > Aquatic > Marine > Coastal > Sediment | place: USA... | reverse complement strand
AATTGCCTTCACATCATGGTTGGTGGTCGCCTCAATGGTTTTTACACGTTGTGCTGCTTCTAAACCGAAATCATCAACCAGGCCGTCAAGGAAGGTGTTTGCTGTTTCGCTCAGCGGTGGCACCTGTAGAAAATCGTCGTTGGCGGCCAATGCCTGGAACCAGCGGATCTCGACGATAACCCGGTACCGGATCAGACCATATTCGCTGAATATTTCGCGCAGACCGGCAGTGCGTCCTGCATAACGGCCGTCAACAGATGAAACAGCAGTAAGGGAAGAAAGTTGCATGATGTTTTAACTCATTTTGAGGCCGCATAATGATACCACTGACACCTGTGTAAATAACCAGCGATTGACCGCATTCGGAATCTTTTTGTCTTTGTGCAGGGTGTTTTCCTGGGTTCAAGGATTATTGAAAGGTGCATTGCTGTCGCACTTAAAATGTGGGTGGGGAGCCAGGGTGATTAGTGATTTCCAGGACTCGCCACGAGGACATCCATGTCGGCTCGGTCGCGACAGGAAGTCGCGACCGAATCCCCATGGATGGGTTCACGATGTGTCCTGAGTCAAGACACCACACCCCCCTTGGCGGTCGACAGACTTGGAGCCCCGTGATTGGCTATGAGTTGGGTGTGGCAACCGCCAGGCAGGCTTATAAAGAGGGCCGGTCGATCCGTGATGTGGCGAGGGAATCCACCGGGTTTTTCGATGAAGAGCTGGAGCGCTTGCTGGACCCGCTTGAACTCACCCGGGGTGGCATCAAGGGATGAAGCAGTTGTGACCGGTGGATACGCATGCCGGATGCCGGTCGCTGGCCACGACATTTCAATACCCTGATCTGAAGATCGCCATCATCCACCGTCAGTTGCAATCGTAATGCAGCGGGTGATGAGGCGTTTGCGGTTTCGTGACCAGGGAATAAGAAAACGGTTTTTTGCGTGCGCTCTGCGGCAAGCTGTAAACGTCGTATTTCACCAAAGGACAAGGTATCCGGCCAGGCCAGCACAGCGCCACCGGATATACCGCGTACGACCTGCTCACAGGCCCATAAGGATTCATCCCTGTTTTGTGTACGGATCAGCAGCAATTTCTCCAGTGCCAGGCCGTGGCCATGCAGGGCAGGCGGGTAGGGTATCCATGGTGGGTCGATCATGCTTATCCAGTGGGCTTCCTGGCTGAGCCGTGCCAGCACCGGCAACAGCAGGCTCAGTTCTCCACAACCAACGGTATCATTGACCAATTCTGTGACCGCACCCACTGGCCAGCCACCGCCGGGCAGGGCCTCATCGAGTACGGCATGTCCGGTGCGGAGTGCAGGGATACGATGTGCAAGCTGTCCGCCGCGCCAGAGCAGTGGATGAGAGGCTAATTCAGATACTTGTGCAGATGCCGCACTTGAAGAAGAGCGTAATGCCACGGCTCAACTATCCAGGTGAGGCCGTATAACACCCACGGCCCGGCCTTCGATGACAAGCGCCTGACGCCGCAGATCGACCTGGATGGGCTCAAATTCCGGGTTTTCGGGCAACAGGCTGACCCGGTGGCCCTTACGTACAAAACGTTTGACCGTAACCTCGTCATCAAGGCGTGCAACGACAATCTGTCCGTTGTGCGCCTCAGGTGTACGGTGTACAGCCAGCAGGTCACGATCCAGGATACCGGCATTGCGCATGCTGTTACCCTCGACCCGTAAAAGGTAATGTGGCCGGGATGAAAATAATGAAGGATCCACCCTGTATTCATTTTCAATATTTTCCTGCGCCAGGATCGGGCTGCCGGCCGCCACCCGTCCTATCAGCGGCAGAGGTGTACGCAAGGTGCTTGCTGCAGGCAGGTTGGAGGACGACAGGGCGGTCAGGGTGATACCACGGGAGCGCCCCGCTTCAATCCGGATTACACCTTTATGTTCCAGTGCGCGTAAATGGCTTTCTGCGGCGTTTGGTGAACGAAATCCGAAGTGTTTCGAAACGTCACTTCTCGTGGGCGGAAACCCGGCGGAATCGATGTGATCGGATATGAATGTAAGGATTTCTTTTTGACGATGGGTTAACGGTTTTTCATTCATGCGGGTAATCCTGTTTATATACTGTAAATATATACAGTACATAACTTCTTTTCAAGCATGACCCGTTAAGAAATCTCTGATCACTGCTATCTCACCTAATCTGATTCTTCCAAGTTGAAACGTAAGCCGGTCACAGGGTTGTGGGAAGAAAGTCCTTATGGGGCATGGAGTTCTGATCTGTCGGCCGCCAAGGTGGTGTGGTGCCTTACTTCAGGACACGCCGTAAATACGTCCTTGTAGGCTTGGATGAAACATCCATGTTTCATACAGTCCTGAAGTAAGGCACCACACCCCCTCGGCTACGATTGTGCTATCCATTTGGGAGGTCACCGGCTCCCCACTTGATAACACAGTGGGACAGCAGTGATCAGAGGTTCCTTAACTCATTATCCGTATCACAAAGCTGGTAGTGAACCACAGGCTGTGTAAGCTGTCAGGCACCAGGTGGTGCTAAAAGGGCAACTCCAGGGCATCGCAAATAAAGTGGTTAAGCACACCTGCCTTGTCGAAAATCCTGGCAGATTCGGTAACGAGCTCCGAACTGAGTGCCAGATTTACATCGACAGCGGTCATCAGGTAGAAGCTTTTGCGTTTCAGGTCTTCAATGTGTCTTGCGTCGGCCGGGTAACCCCGGGGCGGTCGCACCAGTGAATCACCCTGGACACCACCCATCTCTATTATTTCAGCGGATTGGGTCAGTTTTTCCCACGCGGACGGATTGTCGGTGATAAATTCCCGTATCAGCCCCAGTGTCTTGGCCGGTGGTCGCCAAATGCCGCCGCCGATGGAGATGCGGTCGGTTTCGATATGCACATAAAAACCGGGCGCATGGGCGTCGCGGCCCGCCTCGTGCCGGAAATGGCATGCGGCATGGGTCTTGTAGGGCGTTTTATCCCTCGAAAAACGCGTATCACGATAAATTCGGAACATGGAGCCGCCGTGTGGCCGGGGGTCAGCCTTGTAAAAAGGTGAGACGGACTCCAGCCGGGGTGCTATGCCGTTAATGAATTCACCCATCGGCTTAACGACGGACTCCTGGTAGCGGCTTTTATTTACAGCGAACCAGTCGCGGTTGTTGTTGTTCTTGAGCTCAGAGAAGAAACCGAAAAAGTCTTTTGGGAAACCGGTGAATTCTGTCATCTTTGTGCTTACCTAGTAATAGGGGTAACGCCAGTAAGGTCCATAATAGGGATAATGCCAGTAATAGGGCCGGTACGCGCCGTAATAGGCGTAGTAAGCCCTGTCCCTGCGCTTGGGCCACAGGATCATGAACTCAATATCTACAATTGGAAAGTGGTAATCGTATTCTCCCACCTTGCGTGTATCCATGTGAATGACCTTGCCGGTTACCGTCACTTCGCGGCTCTTCTCAAAGACCTCCGGATCATAAAAACCCGGTTTGCAGGCAATGAAACGCCCGCCATCCTGATCAGAGTTTTTTGGTCGCATTGATGTTTGTAATTGCTTGGAAAGTATTTCAAAACAGGTGTGGTCGCTTTCAGGTCGTGTCTCGAGTATCACGCCCCCCCACCGAACCGCTGTTTCGAGGTTTTTTTCAGTGGTGTTTTTGGGTGTTAGTGAGACGTAGTCACCTTTAAGCTGTTCGGGGATGGTGGTACAGCCTGAGAACGCCAAAGTGGTCAGTAAGGCAAGGCCGGCGGTGCAGGTCAGGCGGTTCATTTCAATCCTCCATTACATCGGTGTCAGTGTGTTACGGTTTACATTGTCAGGTCATTGTGCCTGGCCGAAAACGCTTGATCAGTTCGGTCAGCTCTGCCTGGCTAACCGTGCCCCCAGAGTAACGGCACACGGTGTAAAGTTCAGCTATCCGGGTGATCGCGTCTCCATCGTATTTAAATTGACCACTTGCAGTTGCGGCCAGTTCCATGGCGCCCATTGACGGGCGTGCGTGAAAGCCGGCCCTGTTCAGCTTCCTTGTAAACTTTTTCCATAAACGCTGAAGTGGATCCTGCTTTTGTGAAGACCGGAATTTCAGAAGCAACGGCGCCAGCAATAAAATGGCTGCGCCGAGGATCAGGATAGTGGCAATCATCATGATGACCAGCTTTTTGGGACCGACAAATTCCCATCCAAAAACTGAGAACAGGCGTGATTGGCGGTCGGAACTGAATGTAACCACCCAGTTGTTCCATTCACGTTGCAACAGGTCAAAGGTGTTTCGCGCATTTCTCAACCACTGAAAATCGAGCATAAAGCGGCGCTGGTCGAGGGAATTGACCGCCCCTTGTTCAACGCGTTCCGGCGCGACTGCGGCAGTGGGGTCGATACGCGCCCAGCCAGAACCGTTGATCCATACCTCTGACCAGGCATGGGCATCGGACTGCCTTATCAACACATATGAACCGATATTATTGTAATACCCGCCCTGGTAACCTGTGACCACGCGAGCCGGAATGCCGGCCATTCGCATCATGACCGTAAATGCTGAAGCGTAATGTTCACAAAACCCCGCCTGGGTGTCGAACAGGAACTCGTCCACGGTGTGTCGGCTCAGCAACGGGGGGTTCAGGGTGTAGCGAAACTGCTGTTGGTTAAAATGCTGCAGGGCCCTCTGGATGATTTCGTTGTCACTTTCAGCCTCATTGCGCCATTCGGCAATCATGTCAGCAGTTCTTGGGTTAAACCCCTGGGGTAGTGCAAGCGCTGCCCTGCGCAAAGTCTGTTTGAGTACGGGGCTGTCTTGAAAATTCGGATCCGAGGCCATGACAAACTCACGCAAGCGGGTGACCGGCCGGGAAGTAATCAACTGGTAATCAACCGTCATTCTGGCCCTTGCCGGTGTCAACGCTGGATAGTCCAGCGCAAACAACCACTTTTGTTCCGTGGGCTCCATCTGGACGACGTAACGAAAGGGTGCATTTTCATGATCCGGCCTGGTTTCAGCCAAAAGGTTTCGGCTAAGGTAGCTGATCTGCCAACTACGGCCATCGAAACTCCAGAATACCGGTCCGCGCCAGTACAGGTCACTGTTCGCTGGTATAGCGCCTTCAAAATTGACACGAAACGCCGGTGAATCATCCATAAAAAGGCCCTGGATACTGCCCGGGGTCATGGAATCGGACAAACCGGAACGCGCATCCAGTGCATCTTCGGGAAGACCCCACAACGGGCTGCCCCAGCGTGGGAAAAGTAAAAACAGTGCGAGACCGACTGGCAGGGCCAGCGCCAGCAGTGAGGCACCGAAACCCAGCTCTGTCAGAAGCTTGCGATCGGTTACCGGTACCCGGACCAGCGCTTCGAAAGCCTCACATCTTTGCAGGTACATGAATGCAATCAGCGCACAGAGAATGCATGCAATGATATAAACAATCATCGGAATACCCTGGGAAAAAAGAAACTGTGTGCCACACAAAAACAGGCTCAGGCTGGCAACAACGCGGGCGTCGCGGACGCGAAACGTCTCTAATAACTTCAAAGCCAGCATCATCATCAGCATACTGACCGCAACCCGTCTTCCCATCAGGCTGCCATAGGTGCCGACCAGCGCGGTCATGGACACTGCTGTTGCCATCACCCGCAAAACCACCGGCATGGGCTTCCAGTTACGGAACTCGGCGAGTAGTCGCCATACGATAGGCAGCAGCGTGAGTGATACCAGGTGAAGTGGCATGCTGACCAGTTGCGGGAGCATGCTGACGGCGAGCGTAGTAATTACCCATAAAATTCCATGCCGGTCCAGCTTTGCTGTGGACTGAAACCTCACGACAGATACAATGCCAGTGATTCCAGGCACCGGGAGCGGTGGCTGTCACCCGTGCCGGCGGGTATCAGCGTACCTGGCAGTTTCAGACAATAGGAAAGTTGCTTGTGGTCCGCAGCGATGACCCACGCGGTTAGAATCGAGAGACGGCTTTCAGTATCGTGGCCTTTAAGCAGCGCCCAATCCAGTTCGCACGCACTCTCACGTGGGGCTTCCATCTCCAGGCTGTAAAGCTCGCCATGGCGTGCGCTGGCCCGCCATGCGATCCGTTGAATGGAATCACCCGGCTGGTATTTACGTAAACCATGCACCTCGTCTCCTTCGCCTTTCTTTGCACGACCCGCCTGACCCGGGCCTGTGTCAGGCAGTGGTGGTGCTCTTCTTGCGGGTGCCGGATAAACCAGGCAGCGAGTATTCGGATAAACCCATGACCAGGCCTTGAAAAGACCCAGAGGAAAACGCGTTTCCAATCGAAAATATGGCATCTCAAGCCATCCACGTGTGAATGTTGGACGTTGCAGAAGTAAAGCGTCACAGGAATTGAGTTTGAAGTCTTTACAGTCCTGTGTTTCTTTGAAGCCAGCCTGGATCGCGTACCGCTGACGATCATTTCCGTTCGAGACAAACACGCTGAAATGTGCAGCCTCACCGCTAAAAACAGGTTCAGAGCTAATATTGTCAATTTTTAATCCGGACAGGTTACGGTAGGCGATCAATGTGGTTAACTGGGCGATGGTGCCGAGCAGAAATACCAGTATCAGGGCCATATTGTTATTAAAGTTGAGACCGCCAAGCAGCATGAATACCAGCATGACCCCAAAACCCCAGCCAAACTTTGTGGGCAGAACGAAGATTTGCCGGTACGCCAGTTCAAATGGTGGGGTCATTGGCCCGCGCCGGGCTAAAATGCGCTGCCTGATCCGGCCTGGTATGTTTTCGCTAAAAAAATTGCGTATTGTTGGGGCTACGACCGTTGCCATCGTTTGGCTCAGGGGATGGCTACCTGGTTCAGCAAATCATGAATTTGCTCTTTGACCGAAGTTTCCATGCCGTGGGGTACGTTCATGCGGTGACGGGCAAGGCTTGGGAAAATGGCCTTGACGTCTTCGGGGATTGCATAATCCCTGCCTTCCAGAAATGCATAGGCCCTGGCACAGTGCAGCATCCCGATACCTGCCCTCGGTGACAAACCGGTCTCGAACCAGCGACTGTTTCGTGTCTGGGCGAGCAACGCCTGCACATAGTCAAGCAATGCCGGGCTGACATGTACTTTCTCGCAGTCCTGGCTGAGTTGTAAAACGTCATCCGGGCTGATGACCGCCTGTGTATCACCCAGTACTAAAATCCTGTCCCGTGAAATTAACAGCTCACGTTCAATTTCCGGCTCCGGAAACCCCAGGGAAATGCTCAAAAGGAAACGGTCCAACTGGGAATCGGGAAGTGGGAATGTACCACCGAGATCAAGTGGATTCTGTGTGGCAATGACAAAAAATGGTTTGGGCAGAACATGTGTTTCACCCTCAATCGTGACCTGGCCTTCGGCCATCGCTTCGAGCAGGGCACTCTGTGACTTTGGCGTGGCACGGTTGATTTCATCGGCAAGCACCAGTTGCGCGAAGATCGGACCGGGGTGAAATTCAAACTCTTCCTTATCGCGACGGTAGATGGAAACCCCGAGAATATCCGCCGGCAGCAGGTCACTGGTAAACTGAATACGCTGGTAGCTTACGCCTATCACGGCCGCCAGTGCGTGTGCCAGGGTGGTTTTACCAACACCGGGTAAATCTTCGATTAACAGGTGGCCACGCGCCAATAAGCAGCTGAAAGCCAGCTTCACCTGTTGCTCTTTTCCCATCACGATCTTGTTAACCATGCCGACCGCATCCTTCAGGCGTTCATGGCGGTCGGTTTCCGGGACAGGTGTCTGTAGAGAAAATTCAGTCATATTTCAGGCTTCCAGCAACTCGTTGATTTTTGCGGCACAGATAAAGTCATTTTCAGACAAACCACCGATGGCGTGAGTGGTGTAACAAACTTCACAGTAATTGTAACCGGCCTTAAAATCCGGATGGTGACCTTGCTGTTCTGAAATGAAGGCCATGGCGTTGATGAAGAGGATCGTCGCTGAAAAATCCTTGAAGCCGAATGTTCTTCTGATACCTGTTTTATCTCTGGTCAATTCCCAGCCCGGCAGTTGCTCCAGGTTCCGGGATGAGTCGCTTTCATCCAGTGGGCAGACTCCGCCTTCGCAGGGTTTACAATGCTTGTTCTTTAAACTATCCAAATCCGCTCCCTGGACTGATGAGGGCTAAAACTGACTTAGGCCCAGCAGGTCATTGCCATGTTCGTAGCACAGTATACATTTACTGGCAATGAAACTCATTTCATGGAAGTATCTGACATTCAATTGAAGTTGCCGGTGCGACAATTCAGAGATACTGGGCTAGAGTCTTAAGGTATGTCGAAAACACAAGCAAACATCACAGCGCTTATGCTGCCCGGTGGTGGCGCCCGTGGCGCTTACCAGGTGGGTGTGCTCAAAGCCATAAGTGAATTGACGGCAAATGAAACCAATCCATTCCCGGTAATATGCGGGACTTCTGCCGGTGCGATCAATGCGGCAGTGCTGGCCAGCCATGCCCATGAATTCTCAACAGGGGTTCAGCGCCTCGAGCGATTCTGGGGAAGTATGTATTGCGCGCGCGTGTACCGCACCGATGCCTGGACAGTGTTCAAATCAGGAATGCGATTTGCGCTGACCCTGTTATCCGGCGGTTTGATCAAGACGGACCCCCGGGCTTTCCTGGATAACACGCCACTACGCCGGTTTTTACAAAACACATTGCGCCTGGACGGTATACAGACTGCAATCGAACAGAATGCCTTGCGCGGTGTAGCCGTCACGGCCTCCGGTTATAGCAGTGCCAGCGCAACCAGTTATTTCCAGGCACAGGAAGGTATTGATGAATGGCAACGGACCCGGCGCCGGGGGTTGGCAACACAGTTGAATGTCCACCACCTGCTGGCATCCGCCTCATTGCCGATTCTCTTTCCCGCAGAACGCATCGGCAACGAGTATTTTGGTGACGGCGGTATGCGTATGGTTGCCCCGCTTAGCCCTGCAATACACCTCGGTGCGAGCAGGATCATGGTGATTGGCACACGTGACGAAAAACCTGACCTGCCACCTGAAAGTCCTGCAGATTATCCGTCGGCCGGTGAAATTGGTGGCTACCTGATGGATACGATTTTCATGGACACACTCAATGCTGACCTGGCACGTATGAAGCGTATCAATAAAACCCTTGAGCTTATTCCGGAAGAAAAACGCCATGACACCGGCATGATCAATATCAACAGCCTGGTTCTCAAACCGAGCAAGGATTTACGCCATATCACAAAGGCCCATGTGGGTGAGATTCCACTCAGTGTCCAGATTTTACTGCGAACACTGGGTGGTTGGGGCCGGGACTGGCGTATGGCCAGCTACCTGTTGTTTGAGTCCGGCTACTGTAACGAACTCATAGATCTTGGCTATGCTGATGGTATGAATGCAGAACAGGCGATAACCGACTTTCTGAAAGACGAGTAGGGTGTCCACCCTAAAAGGCAGGATCAGCGTGCTCACATTGCGCTGGCTTTTTTACCTGTTTTCACCTGTTCTGCTGCGGGAGCCTTGACGGCCGGATTGACCGGCTTTTCCCCCTTTTCGGGCGGGAAGTCATCAACGGCAATGACCCGTGCGCTCGCCTCCTGCGCCAGGCGTACCATGGTTGCCTGTTCTTCGGTGATGACACCGCTTTCGGTGGCGCGCTTGACAAGGCCTTCAAAATTTTCAAAGTTCACGGATTGCTTCAGTGCATTCTTGATGGCACGTTCGGCCGACTGGGCCTCCAATACCAGGTGGAACGCCTTGTTTACACGGCCGGTAGCATCATCGCGATCTGAAATAAATACACCATCGGTTAAACGGTCCCGGCTTTCATTTTCACTGAGTAGTATTTGAGCAACTGCCTTTACGGTTTTATCTGACGGACGGGCATGTGGCAGGCCCAGTGGAAATACTATCAGCCGGACAATCCGGCTGAGAACGGGAACGGGAAAATTCTGGATCACACCCAGCAGGCTTTGTTGGATCGTAAACAGACTGTCTTCCATACCCCACTGCAATAACGGCATGTCACTGTCGGGTCGCCCATCATCCTCAAACCGTTTCAACATGGCACTACCCATATACAAGTGGATCAACACGTCTGCCAACCTGCCTGAAAGCTTTTCCTTGAACTTGAATTTGCCGCCCAGCAGTATCAATACCGAGTCTGCCAGGAATGCGAATGCTGCACTCATACGGCTGAGTTGACGGTAATATTTCGCGTGCGGACCGCTCACAGGTGCCGGTGTCATGCGGCTAACCGTCAGACCCAGCAGCAGGCTGCGTACCATGTTGCTCAAGCTGTATCCTATGTGTGTAAAAAGGGCGTTGTCGAAAATTCGCCGGGCCCGGGTGTTGGCAATACCGGATACCGCGTTCATTTCCTTCAACAGGCAGGGATGTGCCCGGATGGCGCCCTGACCAAAAATGATCATTGAGCGGGTCAGGATATTGGCACCCTCGACGGTTATCGATATGGGCAGGGTCTGGTAAGCACGAGCCAGGTAATTATTGGGGCCCTGGATAATGCCCTTACCGCCGTGTACATCCATTGCATCAATTATGCACTGACGGCTGCCCTCGGTTAGCTGGTACTTGTTAATGGCTGACAGAACACCGGGTTTCTCACCCTGGTCCAGCGCGATCAGTGTAAGCACCCGCGCCGCGTCCATCCGGTAAGTTCTGCCACCTATCCTGGAAAGCGGTTCTTCGACGCCTCCGAATTTTCCGATAGGCACATCGAACTGCGTGCGAATCCTGGCGTAGGCACCGGTGAGCATTGTGGCCATCTTGCCCCCGGCAACACCCAGTGAAGGCAGTGAAATAGCGCGGCCTGCGGCCAGGCTCTGCATCAGCATGCGCCAACCCTGTCCGAGACGTTGCTGGCCGCCGATTATCCAATCCATGGGAATGAAAACGTCTTTGCCGCGGGTGGGGCCATTCATGAAAACTGCCCCGACCGGCATGTGGCGATTACCTATTTCAATGCCGGGTGTGCTGGTTGGAAGCAATGCGCAGCTGATGCCAAGGTCTTTTTTGTCACCCAAGAGGCCGTCAGGGTCATATGCCCGGAATGCGAGCCCGAGTAATGTCGCAACGGGAGCCAGGGTGATATAGCGTTTATTCCAGTTAAGCCGTAAACCCAGAACCTCCTTCCCATCGAAAACGTCCTTGCAGACAATACCTGTATCCGGCATCGCGCCTGCGTCTGACCCGGCCAGTGGAGAGGTCAGTGCAAAGCAGGGTATTTCCTGGCCTGTGGCGAGACGCGGCAGATAGTGCTCTTTTTGCTCCTCGGTACCATAGGTCAACAACAGTTCACCCGGACCCAGGGAGTTGGGCACCATGACGGTAACTGCCGCGGTTACGTTACGACTGGCAATTTTCATTACCACAGCAGAGTTGGCCTGCGCGGAAAACTCCAGCCCGCCATACTCCTGGGGAATGATCATGCTGAAAAAGCCTTGCTCGGCGATGAATTGCCAAACCGGTTCAGGCAAATCCTGGTATTTGTCACTGATTTCCCAGTCATCAAGCATCAGGCACAACTCTTCAACCGGGCCATTGATAAAAGCCTGTTCACGCTCACTTAAAGCCGGCACCGGTTGCCGTAAGAGACGACGCCAGCGGGGCTTGCCGCTAAATAACTCGGCATCCCACCAGACGGTCCCTGCCTCGAGCGCCTCACGTTCAGTTGAAGAGAGCTTGGGCATAACTTTGCGAAACAAACTGAATAAGCGGTTGCTGATAAACAAACGGCGCAGGGGTTTGATCGCGAAGCCGGAGAGACTGACAGTGGCAATACCCAAAGACCAGCGGAACCATGCAGGAATTTCATAGAAATGACGCAGTTCGGTAAATGCGAAGGTAAGACCGGCGAGAATGGCTATGGAGATCACCAGTGGAATGCGGTAATAGGCCAATAGAAGTACTGACAATACGAGCAAAACCAAAAAAAGAGCGGTCATACATGTCCTCGCTTTTACCTGGTGAACTGAAGTTTCGGCCCGGTTGCCGGGTCAACTATTATTATGGATGAATATCATAGATTAAAACGGGGCAGGATGGTAACTCTCCATTGTCTCAATGTCGATTGCAAGACAGCCTGTGTCAGCTTAAAATTACCTGTTAATTCCGACCAATAGACAATAAAAACATCTTGTCTGTTATATTCATTTTTATCAAATATTTATAGGGAGTTCTTAAGTGTCTGTTGAACGTACATTATCGATTATTAAACCCGATGCGGTTGCAAAAAACGTGATCGGTGAAATATATAGCCGTTTTGAAAAGGCCGGACTGAAGATTGTTGAAGCCAGAATGCAACATCTGAGTCGTGAAGAAGCCGAGGGTTTTTACGCGGTTCACTCCGAGCGTCCGTTTTTTAATGACCTGGTGAAATTCATGACCTCGGGCCCCGTCATGATCCAGGCCCTTGAAGGTGAGGATGCCATTGCATTGAATCGTAAATTAATGGGCGCGACCAACCCGGCCGAAGCCGAGGCGGGTACCATTCGTGCAGATTTTGCTCAAAGTATTGATGCCAATGCAGTACATGGCTCGGATGGGCCAGATACTGCGAAATCAGAAATCGCATATTTTTTTGGCAACTAGCAAATACAACGTAGCCTTATTATTGTGAATGCCACCGCGAGTCGTTTAAACCTGCTTGATTTTGATGAGGCAGGTTTACGCGTTTTTTTTGAGTCCATTGGTGAAAAACCTTTTCGTGCCCAGCAGGTTTTAAAATGGGTTTACCACCATGCGCAAACCGATTTCGAGACAATGACCGATCTCGGTATTGCGTTGCGTCACAAGCTGGGTCAGATCGCAAAGATAAAACTACCTGAGATTCTCCGTGAGCAGCGTTCGATCGACGGTACGGTTAAATGGCTTATCGGCTTTCACGGCGGTAACGCTGTTGAAACTGTTTATATTCCTGAGCCAAAGCGTGGCACTTTATGTATTTCCTCACAGGTCGGTTGTGCACTGAACTGTTCATTCTGTTCCACCGGAGCCCAGGGCTTTGCGCGTAACCTGACAACCGGTGAAATTATTGGCCAGGTCTGGCTTGCGGCGCAGGCGCTGGGGCATGAACGTAATGGTCAGCGTAAAATCACGAATATCGTGTTGATGGGCATGGGTGAGCCCTTACTCAATTTTGATGCGGTATTACCGGCTTTATCCCTGATGCGCAGTGACCTTGGTTTCGGTTTTGCCGGCAAACGTGTCACCGTCAGCACCGCGGGCCTGGTACCGGGTATTTACCGTTTACGTGACAGCATTGATGTCGCGCTTGCCGTTTCACTCCACGCACCTGTCAACGATGTGCGTACCGAGCTTGTTCCACTCAATCGTAAATACCCCATTGCGGAGTTGATTGAGGCATGCAGGGACTTTGTATCCGAAAAGCACAAACGTACGGTGACCTTCGAGTATACCTTGATCGATGGTGTTAATGATCACCCCGATCATGCGCGTAAGCTGGTAAAATTATTAAGAACCGTACCCAGCAAGCTGAATCTGATACCCTTTAACCCGTTTCCAGGCACGTTATACCGTTGTTCCAGTCAGGATCGAATAGACCGGTTCCAGGAAATAGTAATGCAAGGCGGGCTGTTTGCCATGGTAAGAAAGACCCGTGGAGAAGATATCGATGCGGCGTGCGGTCAATTGGTCGGTAAAGTAAAGGATCGAACAAAAAGAAGTGAACGGATAAAAATAAAAATGGCGGAGACTACCCCATGAAAAGGCGTACACAGACAAAATTCCTGCCCGGAGGCGTGTTGATGGCGGTTACGTTACGATGGTTTATCCTCGTAATGGCCGTCGTTATTATCGGTGGTTGCGCTTCGCAACAGAACCAGGACCCCGACAGGATTAGCAACAAACGCCTGGCCGCTGAATCCAATACCGCCCTCGGACTCGAGTACATGAACCGTGGTCAGTATGAAGTGGCACTGGGCAAGTTGAAAAAGGCTATCAGGGAAGAGCCCGATTATGCACCGGCACATACGGTATTGGCGGTTCTTTACGAACGTATCGGCGAGCTGGACCTGGCGGGCAAGCACTATAAGCTGGCCTATGAAGCCGACCCGAAAGATGGCGATGTGAATAATAATTATGGTGTTTATCTGTGTCAGACCGATAAGGAAAGCCAGGCTGTTGATCATTTTCTCAGGGCACTGGATGACCCGTTTTACAGTTCACCGTCAGTTGCACTGACAAATGCCGGTTCCTGTGCTCTTAAAACCGGTGACTACGCAGGTGCTGAAGAATACCTGCGTCGTGCATTGAAAATCGAACCGGATTTCCCGGATGCACTGTTGAACATGTCGAGGCTGAATTTCGAACAGAATAAATACCTGACCGCGCGCGCGTTTATGCAGAGGTATGAAGCCGTTGCCCGTCATGGGGCGGAAACATTGTTGCTTGCTTACAGGATAGAAATGGCTTCAAATAATAAAAAAGCCGCCAATACCTACAAGTTGATGCTTGAAAGCAACTTTCCCGAATCTGATCAGACCGCTGAGGTGCGGAGGGTCTCTGGAAGATGAAACAACAACAAGAATTAATCCCGATGGCGACCGGTGAATACCTGAGGAAGTTACGATTGGAGCGCAAGCTTTCCCTGGCTGACGTCGCCAAAGCCGTGATTCTCGACGAAAAGTTGTTGCGTGATATTGAACGTGATGATGCCGGTCATGTCGCTTTGTTGTACAGGAATGGATATATCCAGACCTATGCGCGTTTTCTTGGAGTTGCCGAGGAAGACATACCGGCATTGATGATACATGCCGATAACAAAGAGGCTGATTTACAAACAATTTTTGCTGAACCACCAAAGCGTAGCTCGACAGAAAAATGGTTACGGGCAAGCAGTTACGTGCTGGCGTCTTTACTGGTTGGAACACTGGCCTGGCAGTTTACTCACGAAGCGGTCAGATTGTCACAAAATGGCTCGCGACTTCAGAATAAAGAAGCGAACGCGGTGGGGTCCGGGGATACGGTAACCCCTGCTCAGCAGCAGGAGTTCAGTAGGCCCGTGAATGCATCGATCGCACCACTGGGCGCGCTACACGCTGACAATGCGGACGGAATGGACACCGCGGAGCAAGCATGGGCGGCCTTGTCGGATCCAGCTTTGCCGGAAGGCGAAAGCCGCTTATATGTCATCGTTTCAGCGGACAGTTGGATTGAAATTAGCGATGCCAATGGCCAGGAGCTTGAGATGGATTTGCTCCGTGGCGGGAGTGAAAAAGCATACCGTGGTGAGCCGCCGTTCAGAATCCTGTTGGGTCGTGCATCGGCAGTGCGTTTGTCGATGGATGGTGAAGCGATCGATTTAACCGCTTTTACCCGGGACGATGTTGCCCAGTTAAGCTGGCCGCAAAAACCGCAGATCGAAACCAGCGAGCCAGACAGTAACTGAAATGAATTCACCTATTCGCTCAATACGCGGGATGAATGACATCCTCCCGCAAGATATTCATTACTGGCAAAGACTGGAGAATACGGCGGAGCAGGTATTTGCCGCCTCGGGATTCGAACAAATTCGTTTGCCGTTACTGGAAAAAACGGAAGTATTTACACGGGCTATCGGCTCGGCGACCGACGTGGTTTCGAAAGAAATGTACAGCTTCAATGACCGAAATGACGAATCGTTGAGTTTACGTCCTGAAGGAACTGCCGGCGTGGTGCGTGCCGCCTTGCAAAACGGTCTGTTATATGGTCCGGTGCGGCGACTCTGGTATAGCGGTGCAATGTTCCGTTATGAACGCCCGCAAAAGGGACGTAGCCGGCAGTTTCACCAGATTGGCGCAGAGTTGTTTGGGGCTTCAGGTGCCGATGCCGATGCCGAGATATTGATGCTTGGCAGCCAGTTGTGGAAATTTCTCGGCTTACGTAATTTGCGTCTCGAGATCAATTCGTTGGGCAGTGCCGCTGAGCGTTCGCTGTACCGGGACCAGTTGTATTCATTTCTAAGAGCGCACAAGGGTGAGCTCGACGATCAGACGAACGAACGGGCAGAGCGTAACCCCCTGCGAGTTCTGGACAGCAAAGATCCAAAAGTCAGGACTCTGCTGGAGGACGCGCCCCTCTTGGCGGACCACCTCGGTGAAGACTCGCGCGCTCACTATCAACAGCTCAAGCGCTACCTCGATCGCCTGGGGATAGCATTTCATGAAAACCCCCGCCTGGTTCGTGGGCTTGATTACTACTGTCATACGGTATTTGAGTGGATTACTGATGAACTGGGGGCACAAGGTACCGTTTGTGCAGGTGGCCGTTACGATAACCTGGTCGAATTGCAGGGTGGAAAACCCTGGCCCGGTATCGGATTTGCCATGGGAGAGGAGCGCCTGGTTGAACTGTTGCGTAAAAAAGACGATATTGAGCCCCCTGCAAAACATGCTTACCTGGTTGCGGTAGGTGAGAACAGCACTGAATCTGCATTGGAACTCGCGTATGATTTGCGCGCCGGAATTCCGGATCTGTGCCTGGTTGTAAATTTGAATGGCGGCAGCTTTAAAAGCCAGTTCAAACGCGCGGATCGCAGCGGAGCATTGTTCGCCCTCGTACTGGGCGAGGAAGAGATACGTGCCGGACAGGTTGCGATCAAATTTTTGCGCAGTAATGAAGAACAGTTGACACTGGGGCGTGAAGAGATCGCAAACTGGGTTCGCAGCTATATTAGGGCGCTATAGACTTTCTGCCGGCATGTGACCGGTGTGTTTTCAAAATAGATGGATTAAATGAGTAATGTCAGATTTATATGATACCCATGAACAGGGTGAACGCGTAAAAAATTGGTTAAGGGAAAATGGCAGTGCCATCGTCATGGGCCTGGTGCTCGCCTTCGGTTTAATGTTTGGTTTCAAACAGTGGCAGGCCTGGGAAACCAGTAAACGCCAACAGGCTTCAGCCGAATACCAGGTGATGGCCACGTTGATCAAGTCAAACAATATTGATGCCGCCGTCTCCAACTACGAGGTTTTGAAGGCGGAGTTCCCGAAATCTGCCTACACTTCAATGGCTGCCCTGTTGATGGCCAAGGCGCGCGTTTTTTCCGGGCAGTTTGATTTGGCCGCCAGCGACCTGCAATACGCAATGGAGCACGCTCGTCCTGATCCTGTCAAGGTGATCGCAAGAGAGAGACTCGCACGTTTGAGACTTAGCCAGGGTGATACAGAAGCGGCTTTGAAGTTGCTTGATGAGGCACCTTCCGAGGTCGGCTTCGAAGCACAATTCGCCGAGGTGCGTGGGGATATCTACGTGGCAAAAGGTGAAACTGAACGAGCGATCGAGAGTTACCAGGCTTCATTGGAGGCGCTTGAAGAAAGTGTCGGAAATCGTGACCTGCTTAAATTCAAACTGGAGGCACTCGGGGCTACTGCCGTCGACGAAGATAGCGGCGGGGGTGAAATGTGAGGCAATGGTTTATCCCTGCCTTGGCAGCACTGTTGTTGCTTAACGGTTGCAGTTGGATAAAGAGTTGGGGCGATGATGATGAACCTGATGCCCCCGCCAAGCTTGTCGATTTTGAAACAACACTCAACGTAGGCAAGGTATGGTCCACCGATGTCGGCAAGGGCCTCGACAAGGCCGGAAGACAGATCAGACCTGCCTATTCATCGGGTTCACTATTTGTGGCTGATTACAAAGGTCTGCTCACCGCAGTCGATGCCGCAAACGGACGTAAGCTGTGGGAGATCAAGACTGAATTGCCATTTACCGGTGGCCCCGGGGTTTCCGGCAACCTGTTATTGATGGGTACGGAAAATGGTGAGGTTTTTGCATTCGACGCATCAACAGGTACCCAATTATGGTCAGCAACGGTTACCTCGGAAGTGCTCGCAGCACCAGCGGCCTCCGATGGTGTTGTTGTTGTGCGTTGTATCGATGGGCGCGTGTTTGGCCTGGATGCTGATACCGGGCAGCGTCTATGGATCTACGATCATAATGTCCCCTTGTTGACACTACGGGGCAATGCGCCGGTGTTATTGAGGGCGGGCGTGGCCTTTGTCGGCTACGACGGTGGCCAGGTTGTGGCCTTAAAGCTGGCAGACGGCATCCTGATGTGGGAACAAACCCTGGTAACAGCGGAAGGCCGGACCGAGCTGGAACGATTGTCTGATATCGATGGTCAACTGGTTTTCATCGCATCTGACCTGCTGGTCTCAAGTTATAAAAATCGACTGGCCTCATTGGCTGCAGATTCCGGCCGTTTGCTCTGGTTTAAAGATATCTCTTCGGCCACGGGTGTTTCGGTTGACCGTACCCGGCTGACACTCAGTGATAGAGAAGGCAACGTCTGGTTGCTTGATCGACGCAATGGAGCTGAGTCCTGGAAACTCGATCAATTGCTCAACCGGGGTCTCACACGACCGGAGTTTTATGGCAGTTTTATTGTCGTCGGTGATGCCGAAGGGTATTTGCACTGGATCAATGTGGATAATGGACAGTTTGCCGCACGCGAAAAAACAGGTGGCAAGGGTTTTGCCGGACCACCACTGGTAGTGGGCAATACGCTTTATGTCATGACCAGGAAAGGCAGTTTGACTGCTTACCGGGCGGGTGCAGCGCTAAATTAGCCTTGTCTTCGTTACTTTACGAACCACGCTCATGTATGATGCAGCCATTCCTGAAGCTGTGAAGACACCCTGAATTCATGTTACCAGTTGTCGCCATTGTTGGCCGGCCAAATGTCGGAAAATCCACAATATTCAATGCATTAACCCGCACTCGTGATGCGTTGGTGGCAGATATGCCAGGTGTCACCCGTGATCGTCAATACGGCATCAGCGATGTGGGCGACAGGGCCTGTGTCCTTATCGATACAGGGGGCCTGGTCGCCGGTGCAGAAGGCATCGATTACCTGACCGCCAAGCAGGTGCATCAGGCCATTGAAGAATCACAACTGGTCTTTTTCGTGGTCAGCGCAAGGGATGGGCTGACGCATGAAGATCAGGAAATCGCCCGCTTGTTGCGTGAACACAACCGTCCTGTACTGATGGTTGGCAACAAGATAGATGGCACCAACCCGGATATTGCACTGGCTGAGTTTGCCGCACTGGGAATGGGGCCGGCTTTACCGGCCGCTGCGTCACACCGCCAGGGTATGAGCAACCTGATGGAAGAGGCAGACAAGATGTTGCCTCCGGCAGAAGAGGGTGAGGCAGACGGTGAAGAGGACGAAGGCCGTTTAAGACTGGCCATTGTCGGCCGGCCCAATGTCGGTAAATCGACCCTTGTCAACCGGATGCTGGGTGAGGAACGCGTCATGGCATTCGATCTGCCGGGCACGACGAGAGACACCATAAGCGCCTTCATGACGCACGATGGTGTCAAGTACGAATTGATCGACACAGCGGGTGTGAGGAGACGCGCCCGGGTCACCGACATGGTTGAAAAATTCAGCGTAATTAAAGCACTGCAAGCCATTGAGCGCGCTCATGTCGTGATCCTGATGCTTGATGCGACCGAAGGTATTACGGACCAGGATACCACCTTGCTTGGGCATATTCTGAACCAGGGCCGGGCGCTGGTAATCGTACTGAACAAATGGGATGGTATGGAGGAATATGACCGCAAACAGGTGCTTTCAGATATGGATCGCCGTTTGCAGTTTGTACCATGGGCGCGCAGGCTGCGTATGTCAGCTTTACATGGCTCCGGTTTAAAGGAGCTTTACACGGCCGTAAAGGAAGCCTGGCGCAGTGCAACCATTGATATGCCGACTCCGGAACTGACCCGGGTTCTTCTTAAAGCATTCGAGGCCCATCAACCACCTATGAGCCA
>Ga0316201_10000771_pt1 | contig 19772 bp, 18 predicted proteins | sample CS6wburrow_MG_FD_204516 | JGI IMG/M metagenome (GOLD analysis project Ga0316201, IMG submission 204516) | Coastal sediment microbial communities from Delaware Bay, Delaware, United States - CS-6 worm burrow | ecosystem: Environmental > Aquatic > Marine > Coastal > Sediment | place: USA... | reverse complement strand
AATCTGTTCATTGACAGTTATCGATTCGAGAAGCCGATCATGCATGTGTACTCGGCGACGTTCCCGTTCCTGCTTATCTTGATGCTGTCCGTGATCCTGATAACGTTCTGGCCCACGTTATCGTTGCTGTTTCTGTAGGGTCGTTGCCAGCTGAGGTTTAGTGTGCTGAGAAGATTTTCGGTAATCCTGTTTGTTTTTTGTGTCGTGTCGCCGGTAGCTGCGTCAATTGATGATGTTCAGCTGCCGCCCGGTTTCTCGATTGAAGTGTATGCGGACGTGCCGAAAGCTCGATCGCTTGCGCTCGGTGATCGGGGCACATTGTTTGTATCCAATCGAAAGGGCAGGTCGGTATACGCCGTTGTTGAAAACGGCGACGGGACGACGCGAACGATCGAACTGCTCAGCCAAATGAGCACGCCTAACGGCATTGCGTTCCACGACGGTGACCTGTATGTCGCCGAGATCGATCGTGTGTACCGGTACGCCGACGTCGAAGACAGGCTCGACAACATGCCCCGGGCAGAGGTGCTGGACATCGACCTGCCATCTGACTCGCATCACGGCTGGCGCTACATCGGTTTCGGTCCGGACGGTAAGCTCTACATCAGTATCGGCGCGCCGTGCAATATCTGCGAGGAGTTCGACTACGCGCAGATCATTCGCGTCAACGCAGATGGCACAGGGCGCGAGACCTACGCCTCTGGTATACGCAACTCGGTCGGCTTTACCTGGCATCCTGAAACCGGGGATCTGTGGTTTACAGACAATGGTCGGGACATGTTGGGGGACGACATACCGCCATGCGAGCTGAATCATGCGCCCCGACAGGGCCTGCACTTCGGCTTTCCCTACTGCCACGGCGGAGATATTCTCGATCCGAAATTCGGTAAAGGTAAGGACTGTTCCAACTACACGCCGCCAGCGCAGAAACTCGGTCCGCACGTAGCCCCGCTAGGAGTGAAGTTCTATACTGGCGACATGTTTCCTGCCGAGTATCGGGGCCAGGTATTTATCGCGGAACATGGATCGTGGAATCGGTCAAAGAAAATTGGGTACCGCGTTTCTCTCGTTCGACTGGAGGGCAACCGCGCCGTAGGCTACGAGCCGTTTGCATACGGTTGGCTGCAGGATGAGCAGGTTTCGGGTCGGCCAGTGGATCTAATCGTCAAGGAAGATGGTTCCTTGCTTGTGAGCGACGACCGGGCCGGTAAAATTTACCGTATCAGTTACCAGAGCGACAATAATCAGGGGTTTGAACAATGAGTAGCAGAAATATCGTGTTTCGTTTCTTCGGCGCGATCTGGCGCGGATTTAACAGTCTGCGCAAGGTCCTGCATCTGCTGTTGTTGCTGTTTATCTTCATGCTTTTCTTTGGCGTTCTGTCTGGCGAAGCCCCACCGATACTTCCCGAACGGGCGGCGCTCGTTATCCAGCCGTCTGGCGCACTCGTCGAACAACTGGATGGCGATCCCTACGATCGGGCAGTCGCAGAGCTCATGGACGAGGCGCAGCCCCAGACCCTGGTGCAGGATGTCGTCGATGCTCTGGAACACGCGCGTACCGACGACCGGATTGCAGCCGTGCATCTCGAGCTTAGCGCACTAACGTCGGCAGGAATCGACAAGCTGGAGAGGATTGCGGCCGCTATCGACGCATTTCGAGAGACGGGAAAGCCGGTTATCGCGAGTGCCGATTTCTACATGCAGCAGGGGTATTACCTTGCGGCGCATGCAGACGAGGTCTACCTTAATCCCAACGGACTCATCTTCATCCAGGGCTACGGTTCGTACCGAACTTACTACAAGGATGCGATCGACCTGTTGCGCATTGACTGGAACGTATTCCGTGTCGGTTCGCACAAAACAGCATTTGAACCCTACACACGCATGGATATGTCGCCGGAAGATCGCGAGTCACGCTCGAACATGCTGGATCACCTTTGGACGGCCTACCAGGATAGTGTGGTGACGGCGCGCGGGCTGCCGGAAGGCGCGATCGACGACTACGCGCAAAACCTGGTTGCACACGTCGAAAGCGCTGGCGGGGATTTGGCGATTGCTGCGCGTGACCGTGGGCTGGTCGATGAGTTACTGGGGCGCACCGAGCTTCGTGACACCATGATCGGTCATGTCGGTCCGGACTCGGACGATGAGACGGCGTATTCCAGTGTATCGTTGCGAAGCTATTTGTCGCAGCTGGGGATGCGACGGGGAAGCAAAGAAAATTCGCAGAATGTGGCGGTCGTAATAGCGTCGGGAAGCATCCTTGATGGAGATCAACCGTCAGGAACGATTGGCGGAGAGTCGACAGCCGCGCTGCTGAGGAAGGCACTCAATGATGAGTCTGTAAAATCCGTGGTTTTACGCGTCGATAGCGGCGGTGGAAGTGCGTTCGCGTCGGAGGTTATTGCGGAAGAAGTTCGTGCTCTGCGGGATGTGGGCAAACCGGTGGTTGCGTCGATGAGTAGTGTTGCCGCTTCCGGTGGTTACTGGATTTCGATGCATGCCGACCAGATCTTCGCGACGCCAACGACCATCACGGGTTCAATTGGCGTCCTTGGCATGTTCCCGACATTTCAGCGCACGCTTGCGACTATTGGCGTTGCAAGTGACGGCGTGGGCACTACGCCATGGTCCGGACAATTGCGTCCTGATCGTGAAATGAGCGACGACGGCAAACAGTTGTTCCAGTCGTTGATCAACGATGCATATCAGGATTTCATTACCGCGGTTGCCGAAGGTCGCGAACTGGATCTGGACTACGTAGACCAGATTGCGCAAGGACAGATCTGGACTGGCGAAGAAGCCTTCGAGAATGGCCTGGTTGACGTGCTGGGTGATGTCGACGACGCGATCGTGGCAGCAGCCAAACTTGCCGGCATGGAAGAAGGTGATTACGGTCAGAAGCTTATCGAGAGAACGCTGTCACCGACCGAGCAGTTGATAGTGGATCTGATGTCGACTGTCCGCACCGTCGGCATTGATCCTGCGGCATTCGTCGACAAGCCCAAGCCGCTCGAGGTGTTTGCGAACCAGTTGCAGGCGATGCTGGCGAGCGTTGCGCAGTTCAACGATCCAATGGGGATCTACTCGCACTGCTTCTGCGAGATCGAGTAGGTCCGCAGCAACGCGCTTTGTGGGGCGGTTGTCTAGTTCCAGTGCAGGATAACCTTGCCTGACTGTCCGGACTCCATGAGTTCGAAGGCGGGCTGGAACTCGTCGATATCGAAATGGTGCGTGATGATCGGGTCCATGTTGAGGCCACTCTGCAACATGCTCGACATCTTGTACCAGGTCTCGAACATCTCGCGGCCATAGACGCCTTTCAGAACCAGGCCTTTGAAGATCACGTCGTTCCAGTCGATTGCCATGTCGCCCGGCGGAATGCCTAGGATGGCGATCTTGCCGCCGTGATGCATTGTTCGCAGCATGTCGCGGAATGCCTGCGGGTTTCCCGACATCTCCATGCCGACATCAAAGCCTTCGACCATGCCAAGCTCTTTCATGGCCTCGTCGATTGTGCCCTTTGAAACGTTGATCGTGCGTGTTGCGCCCATCTTGTTAGCGAGATCGAGGCGGTAGTCATTGACGTCGGTGATTACGACGTGACGAGCGCCAGCGTAACGCGCTATGGCCACAGCCATGATGCCGATCGGTCCAGCGCCCGTGATAAGCACATCTTCGCCGACGAGGTCGAATGACAGTGCCGTATGCGTTGCGTTTCCCAGCGGATCCAGGATCGACGCCATGTCGTCGCTGATAGCATCCGATAACTTGAAAACGTTGAATGCCGGCACGGACAGGTATTCGGCAAAAGCTCCCTGACGGTTAACGCCGACGCCAACAGTGTTCATGCACAGGTGACGGCGGCCAGCCCGACAGTTGCGGCAATAGCCGCAGGTAATATGACCTTCCGCGGATACGCGGTCACCAATTTCATAACCTTTGACCTCGATGCCCATGTCTACGATCTCGCCACTGAACTCGTGGCCTACGGCCATCGGCACAGGAATCGTCGCCTGCGCCCAGTCATCCCATTTGAAGATGTGAATGTCGGTGCCGCAAATGGCGGTGCGGTTCACCTTGATGAGTACGTCGTTGTGGCCGACATCCGGCTTCTTGATGTCTTCCATCCAGATGCCGCGTTCAGCTTTTGCCTTTACCAGTGCTTTCATATTGCCGTCCTTGTTTGACGGGACTAGTTAATAACGCCGAGCTCGCGACCGATATCCGTAAATGCATCGATCGCCTTGTCGAGATGTGCGCGCGTGAGACCGGCCGACATCTGTGTACGAATGCGCGCCTGGCCTTTCGGCACGACCGGGAACGAAAAGCCGATTACGTAGATGCCGCGCTCCAGCAGTTTGTCAGCCATCATCGTCGCCAGTTTTGCGTCGCCGAGCATCACCGGGATGATCGGGTGTTCGCCAGGCTTCAGGTCAAAGCCGCGTTCAGTCATCTTGGCGCGGAAGTAGGCCGCATTCTCATGCAGTTGTTGTTGCAGCGAATTGTCGCGCTCGAGCAGATCGAGTACGGCGATGGAGGAGGCGGCGATCATCGGTGCGACCGAGTTCGAGAACAGGTAAGGGCGCGAGCGCTGGCGCAGCCAGCCGACGATGTCCTTGCGACCGGATGTGTAGCCGCCCGAGGCGCCGCCGAGCGCCTTGCCCAGCGTGCCCGTGATGATGTCAATGCGGCCCATGACGCCACGGAATTCGTGTGTGCCGCGGCCGTGTTCACCGAGGAAACCGGCTGCGTGGCAGTCGTCGATCATGGTCAGGGCGTCGAACTCGTCGGCCAGGTCGCAGATGCCTTCGAGGTTTGCGATTGTGCCGTCCATCGAGAACACGCCGTCCGTTACGACCAGGCTCACAGTGGAGTCCCTCGCAGCTTCCAGCTGTGCGCGGAGGTCTGCCATGTCGTTGTTGCCATAGCGGTACCGGCCGGCTTTGCAGAGCCTGATGCCATCGATGATGCTGGCGTGGTTGAGGGCGTCGCTGATCACCGCATCGTCCGGTCCCAGGAGGGTCTCGAAAAGGCCCCCGTTGGCATCAAAACAGGACGGGTAGAGGATGGTGTCCTCGGTTCCCAGGAACTCGCTGATGCGAGCCTCAAGCGCTTTGTGGATCGTCTGCGTGCCGCAGATAAAACGGACTGAGGCCATACCATAGCCGTACTCGTCGAGCGCCTTGTGCGCGGCAGCGATGACCTCGTGATGATTAGCCAGTCCCAGGTAGTTGTTGGCGCAGAGATTGAGGACTTCTGTCTTGTTTCCGTTGGACTGGACCTGGATGGAAGCCTGCTGCGGTCCGGCGATCAGTCGTTCCTGTTTAAACAGGCCCTCGGATTTGAGTGCCTCGGTCTGCTTGCCGAGCGACTCGAGAAAGGATGCTGGCACGGTAGTTTCTCGTTGTTTTTGTGGAGGCAAAATTATATCGCGAATCGGGGCCAATACCGATGCCTGTGTCGGTGTTTATGGGCTATTATCGCCGGCCTCAGACCCATCATCGGGGCGCCAAAACGAATCCACGGAAAGTGGACGATCGGAGTGTTTGATGAGCTTCATTGACCAGCCGGCTGCGCGCGATAGCAGCATCTCGTACATCAACGATAACTACCTTGCCGATGAACAGGAACTCGTTCGCCAGTTGGCGGCGGAAGCTGATCCTGGCGAGTCGACTCGCCAAAAGATCACGGACACGGCGGCGCAGCTGGTTCGCGCCGTGCGCAAGAACACGAAGAACGACGGCGGAATTGAAGCCTTTCTCAAGCAATACGACCTTTCGTCCGACGAAGGCGTGTTGCTCATGTGTGTCGCGGAAGCACTGCTGCGAATCCCGGATGCCGATACAGCTGACAGGCTTATAGCTGACAAGATCACGGCGGCGAAGTGGCAGGATCACGTCGGCAGCAGCGATTCGCTTTTCGTCAATGCGTCGACCTGGGGGCTGATGCTGACAGGCAAGATCCTGACACTGGATGAGATTGCGACGGGTAATCCGACAAGAATGCTTGGCAAGCTGGTGAGCCGCGCCGGTGAGCCGGTTGTGCGCACGGCCATGCGCCAGGCGATGAAGATCATGGGTCACCAGTTCGTCATGGGCCGGACCATAGGTGAGGCACTTAAGCGAGCGCTGAAGGACAACGATCTGCCGTATCGATACTCGTTCGATATGCTCGGCGAGTCGGCGCTGACGGCAGCCGACGCGCAGCGATATCTTGATAACTACCATGAAGGCATAAAGAGCATCGCCAGCGGGCCGCAGGTCGATGCGCCCGATGTTTTCTCGGCGCCGGGTATTTCCGTCAAGCTATCGGCGCTGCATCCGCGCTACGAGTACTCGCATGAAGAGCGCGTGATGGCGGAGCTGGTACCGGCCGTTCTGGAACTTGCCAAACACGCGAAGGACGTCGGCATTGGCCTGACAATCGATTCCGAAGAGGCGCATCGCCTCGAAATGTGGCTCGGCATTTTTGAGCGCATCTACCGCGACCCGGCCCTGGACGGCTGGGACGGTTTTGGGGTTGCGCTCCAGACGTACCAGCGACGCGGACGGGACAGCCTGCGGTTCCTGATTGACCTGGCCGACGATGTCGGCCGCCGTATCCCGGTACGCCTCGTCAAAGGCGCGTACTGGGACAGCGAGGTTAAGTGGGCGCAGGAGCAGGGGCTCGAGAGTTACCCGGTCTTCACCCGCAAGTCGCACTCTGACATTTCCTACCTGGCGGCCGCGCGTGCGGCACTTGGTGCCGGCGACAAGATCTATGCCCAGTTTGCGACGCACAACGCGCATACGTTGGCGAGCATCTTGCACTACGCAGGATCGCGGCGTGACTACGAGTTTCAGCGGCTGCATGGCATGGGCGAAGAACTCTACGCGGAGGTTGTCGATCCCACGAAACACGACCGACCGTGTCGCGTGTACGCCCCTGTGGGCAACCATGAAGACCTGTTGCCGTACCTTGTGCGACGTCTACTCGAGAACGGCTCGAACACGTCCTTCGTCAACAAGATTGCCGACGAGTCCATCGACGTCATGGACATAGTCGCGGACCCGCTCGAGACTGCGGCAGCGCACGACTATGCCGCGCATGATCGAATCCCGACACCTGCTGACATCTTTCAACCCGAGCGTGATAACTCGCATGGCGTGAACCTCGCAAATCGAACTGTCAGCAAAGAGTTGCTGGCGGACCTCGAAGCAGCAAGCAAGAAATCGATAACGGCCAAACCGATTATCGGTGGCAAAGAGGTCAACGGCAGGGAGGATCCGTCAGTTAATCCCGCCAATACGTCCGAAGTCGTTGGCATGTGCCACCAGGTGTCTGAAGAGCACATCGACGAGGCCATCGATTTGTCCGTCGCTGCCCAACCCTTGTGGAATCGCCTGGGGGCGGAAGAGCGCGCCAGGATCCTGAATCGTGCGGCGGACTTGTTTGAGCAACACAAAGATGAACTGATTGGGCTTTGTGTAAGAGAGGGTGGCCGGACTATTCCGGACTCGATCTCCGAGCTTCGCGAAGCCGTCGACTTCATGCGCTATTACGGCGCGCAGGCGAAGAAGCACTTTGGCGAGCCCATTGTTTTGCCGGGACCGACTGGCGAGCGCAACACGTACACCATGCGTGGCAGGGGCGTGTTCATCGCAATCAGCCCCTGGAACTTCCCGCTGGCAATTTTCACCGGGCAGGTTACGGCGGCCCTCGCGGCGGGCAATGCGGTTCTTGCGAAACCTGCGGCACCGACACCGCTAATCGCCTATCGAGCAATCCAGTTGCTGCACGAAGCGGGCGTGCCGCCCGCTGTCCTGCATTTCATTCCGGGTAGTGGCCGACTGATTGGTGAACGAGCTGTTGCTGATCCGCGTGTCGCAGGTGTGGTATTCACGGGATCAACGGAAGTTGCCCAAACCATCAACCAGACACTGGCGCACCGGGATGGTCCGATCGGAACTCTGATCGCCGAGACCGGTGGGCAGAACGCCATGTTCGTTGATAGCTCGGCGCTACCCGAACAGGTCGTGCATGACAGCATTTATTCGGCTTTCAACAGTGCCGGGCAACGGTGTTCAGCCCTGCGCCTGTTATGCGTCCAGGAGGAAATTGAGCCGCGGACGCTGGACCTTCTCAAGGGTTACATGGAAGAGCTTACAATCGGTGATCCCCGGCACCTGTCGACGGACGTCGGACCGTGTATCGACGACCCGTCAAGGCATATCTTGGCGGCACACGTCGAGCGCATGGGCAAAGAGCAAAAGATCGTGCATCGTTGTACGTTGCCTGCTGGTAGCGACACGGGTACATTTTTTGCGCCGACGCTGGTCGAGATTGACGACATCAGCGCGTTGACGGAAGAGCAGTTTGGTCCGGTCCTGCACGTGGTCAAGTTCAAGAGTCGACACCTCGACAAGATGGTGGCAGCCGTTAACGGCACAGGCTTCGGGCTGACGATGGGACTGCACAGTCGCATCGATTCGCGGGTCGCCGGTCTTGCCGCGGATTGCGGAGCGGGCAATCTGTACATCAACCGCAACATGATTGGCGCCGTCGTCGGTGTCCAGCCATTCGGCGGATGTGGTCTCTCCGGGACCGGGCCGAAAGCTGGCGGTCCTCACTACGTGCAACGTTTTGGCACGGAGTTCACGCTGAGCAACAACATCTCGGCTGTTGGTGGCAATGCGAGCCTGCTGACGCTAGGCTCTGATTGATGGCAGCAGTCAGTGTTTTCGATATCTTCAAGATAGGAATCGGCCCGTCCAGTTCGCACACCGTTGGGCCGATGAAGGCGGCGCGTACGTTTGCCAGCAACCTGCAAGGCGGCGATGTCGCGAACATTCATGTGACCCTGTTTGGTTCCCTGGCCTGGACCGGCAAAGGGCATGGCACGGACGCGGCAATACTTCTTGGTTTGGCCGGGCACGAGCCCGAGACGATCGATCCTGACAAAGTCGAGGATATCCTCGTCAGGATCAGGGAAGAGAATCGGTTTCATATCGATTTCAACTATGAGCGCGAGCTTGGCCGTCACACTAACGGCATGTCATTCGTGGCGCTGGATGCGGATGGCAATACGCTTCGTGAAGAAGACTGGTTTTCGCTCGGTGGCGGGTTTGTCGCTCGCGGTGACGAACCTGAAATGTTGGTAGACAAGGTAGACCCGCCCTTCAAATACAAAACCAGCGAATCGCTGCTTGGGCTGGCCGCCGAGAACAACCTGACAATCGCAGAACTCCTGCGCGAAAACGAAGCGACCTGGTGCGACGCGCTCGAGGTCGATGCAAAGATCGATTCGATCTGGAACGCGATGAATGCGTGCATCGAGCGCGGTATGCGTACGGAAGGTGTGTTGCCGGGAAAAATGGCAGTTCTGCGCAGGGCGGCAAAGCTCAGCAAACGCCTGCGAAATCGTGGTGAGCCGGAGCCGCTTGATGCAATAGAGTGGGTGAACGTGTTTGCGATCGCGGTCAATGAGGAAAATGCTGCGGGCGGCCGTGTTGTCACATCGCCGACAAACGGTGCCGCCGGCATCATCCCCGCTGTGCTGCGCTTCTATGTCGAGTTTGTACCGCAAGCTGACCAGGCGGGTATCCGACGGTTCCTGCTGACGGCCGGGGCAATAGGAATTCTGTACAAGGTCAACGCATCGATCTCAGGGGCGGAAATGGGTTGCCAGGGAGAAGTGGGCGTGGCCTGCTCTATGGCGGCTGGCGGGCTCGCTGCCGCGCTGGGCGGTTCCAATGATCATGTCGAGGAGGCCGCCGAAATCGGCATGGAACACAACCTGGGGCTGACCTGTGATCCGATTGGCGGTCTCGTGCAGATACCCTGTATCGAGCGCAATGCCATGGGTGCCGTGAAAGCGATCAATGCCGCAAAGCTCGCCATGCACGGCGACGGGACGCACAAGGTGACGCTCGACCAGGTCATTGAGACCATGCGCCAGACGGGTGAGGACATGTCGAGCCATTACAAGGAAACCTCGCGGGGCGGTCTGGCCGTCAACGTTCCCGAATGCTGAGCCCGCTTCTGTAGAAGCGCGCGTCAGTTTATGGCTGCTAACATGAGGCTGAGACCAAGGGTTGTTTCCACAAATATTCCGGTGGAAATGGTCTAGCTTTGGGGAAGGGGCCTGCCGATGTAGCGCGAAACAATTCGGCAATACTCGGTGTACTGCTCACCAAAAACGCGATTCAGATGCTCTTCTTCGATGAGAATTAACAGGTGCAGGTAGGTCGCAATAATTGTCATTGCCGCCAGACACCACCAGGACCAGTCATTGAGAGCAAAACCTAGCAGGAACATAAACCAGCCTACGTACTGGGGATTTCGGCTCCATCGATAGGGTCCGGTTACGGCTAGCGTACCTGAATCAAGACAAAGTACCTGCAGCGGCGAACGGAATACAATCATGCTAATCAGGCACAACAGAGCACCTGCAGCGCCAATCAGGACGCCGATATAGTCGAGAGCGATACTCGGCATTTCGTATGTTGTGGCGTATTCAAGGATGAGGTTGGACGCGAGAAACATCGCAACAAGTAGCGCCAGCCCGAGAGCACTCAGGCTGCCGTGCCTGCGATATTCGAATCGTGCGAAAAGTAACGCGAGGGGTGTAATCGCCAATGCCAGCAGGAGGAAGTAAATCAGCATGATCGGACCCGATTAATCCGCATTGGGTCAGCAACAGTCGCTCGTTGGCTGCGGCCACAAGCAGACTTTCAATATAGCCTTACATCCCCACCAATTCGGCGTGGATGCCCTCACTCTCGACTTTTACGAGAATATCATGCGACTTTACTTTCCCGGGATCATAAGTAACCAAGACAAGATGAGGCTGGTCATCCCGGTTACATGCACTCACCACACCCCCCATCTTGTGAATGTGGTACTCAAGAGTTTTCACTTGGTCAAGCGGTAGCGTCTCATCAATATGAAGAACAACATCGGAAAGACTGTTTCTCATGACGTTCTCCTTACAAAGAAAAACCGCGGGTTGCGGTAGCTCGGTGTTCTTGGCGTCCTTCGGAGAGTCGTTGAAGGCTTCGCGGAGGAAGCGAGGACCCGTGAATTTGCGTCTCTGGTTTTGGCCAGGTCTGCCTTTGCAGCTGCAAGTATAGACTTGAGCGGGGTCGAGGCGTCAATTCTGGGATGTACCTAGCAGCCGCTCGTACTCAAAGCGGTCCCGGCCAGAGCGCGCTTCTACTGAATTTTCTTCGGCCAGTCGTGAACGAGTAGCCGGGCTTTTGGCCGTTCGTAAAGACTCCAGTCATCCTGGTCGATCTCAACTGAGACGACGCCGGCGGTAGGGACATTGTAGGTCAGTCCAGGTACCAGGAAGTTCGCGAAATCCGTCATGCCGGGGTTGTGACCCACGATCATCAGGTTGTTGAAGCTGTTGTCCTGTGCGACGACGGTGTCGAGGATTTCGTCGAGCGAGGCGAGGTACAGGCGGTCCTCGCGTTGCAGGAATTCGCGCGGGTAGTTGATTTCTCGAGCGATGATCTTGGCCGTTCTCCAGGCACGGGTCGCGGGGCTGGAGACAATCAAAGACGGGCGGATGCCGTGCTCGTGAATGCGCTTGCCCATAATTGGTGCGTCGCGCTCGCCGCGTTTGTTCAGAGGGCGTTTGCGGTCCGACAGGCTCGTGTCTTTCCAGCTGGACTTCGCGTGTCGGACAATTGTAAGTGTTTTCAAGCGTCTATCGTCCTAATCCAGAGTTCACATTAGTCCGGTTTGCAGTTGTGCTTCCTCGGTCATCATGCCGACGTTCCACGGAGGGTCAAACACCAGCTCCACGATTACGTCTGACACGGTAGGGATAATAGCGATTTTTTCACGCGCGTCCTGCACAAGTACATCGCCCATGCCACAACCTGGCGCCGTCAGCGTCATATCGACACTGACGGATCGTTCGCCGTTACCGAGGGAGGTGACGTCACAACGATAGACGAGGCCGAGGTTTACGATATCGACCGGGATTTCCGGGTCGTAGCAGGTTTTCAGCTGTTCCCAGATGACCGTCTCGATGTCTTCATCGGTTGCGTTTTCGGGGATCGCAGGGGGCGGGACGGGTTCCTTGCCCAGTGCATCGGCGTCCGTGCCCGAGATCCTGAACAGGTTGCCCTCGACGTAGACCGTGAAGCTGCCGCCGAGCGCCTGGGTGATGAATCCTTCAGTGCCTTCGCGCAGCGTTACTATCTCACCTGCCGGGATGATGACTGCGCTGACGTCGCGAATCAGGGTGACAGGTTCATTTGTGTGACCAAACATCGTGCAATCTACTCCGTCGTGGCTGGTGCGGTTTCGTTACTTAGTGCTGCTTGCAGTGCGTGCCAGGCAAGCGTCGCGCACTTTACGCGCGCCGGAAACTGCCGGACGCCATCCAGTGCTCTTAGTTTTTGCAGGTCGATACCAGGGACTTCACCTGGACCTCTGTCGGTGAGCCTGTTTGTGATTCCTTCACAGCATGCTTCTGCTTTGTCGACCTGCAGGCCGGTCACGGTGTCAGTCATTAGCGAAGCTGAGGCTACCGAGATTGCACAGCCCGAGCCTTCGAAGTACGCAGATTCAATGTCGCCATACGTGCCGACACGTACATAGACTTTCAGCTTGTCGCCACACAACGGATTGATGCCATCCGCTGTATGTGTTGCGTTCTCGAGTTTTCCGAAATGGCGGGGACTACGAGAATGATCGAGTATCAGTTCGCGATACAGGTCCTGCATGTCGGTGTCGTCCCGAGTCACGCAAAAACCTCTTTCGCTTTCTCCAGGGCGACGACCAGGCGGTCAATGTCGTCCCTGTTGTTGTAGAGCGCCACAGACGCACGCGATGTGCCGGATATGCCGAAGCGTTGCATGGCGGGCATGGCGCAGTGATGTCCTGTACGTATCGCAACACCCTGGTGGTCGAGAATAGTGCCGAGGTCGTGCGAGTGGATGTCACCGAGCAGGAAGGACTGGACGCTGGCTTTTTCGCGAGCCTCGCCGATCAGGCGGATGCCTTCGACTTTCCTCAGTTCACCAACCATGTAATCGTGCAGCTCGTGTTCGTAGGCGGCGATGCGCTGCATCCCGATGGCCTGCAGGTAGTCAATCGCCGCGCCCAGGCCGATGACGCCCGAGATGTTGGGAGTACCTGCCTCGAATTTGTAAGGCAGTTCGTTGTAGATCGTCTTGTCGAAGCTGACTTCGAGGATCATGTCGCCACCACCTTGCCACGGTGGCATGTCCTCGAGTAAGGCCTCACGTCCATAGAGCACGCCTGTGCCAGTCGGCCCGAACATCTTGTGTCCGGAAAATGCGTAAAAGTCGCAGCCGAGCTCTTGCACGTCGATATCGAGATGCGGCACACCCTGGGCGCCGTCGACGACCACAGGGATGCCATGTGCTTTAGCATGCTCGACTATCTCGCGTACCGGGCATACCGTGCCCAACGCATTCGACACATGAGCCACAGCGATGAGAAAGGTCCTGTCGTCGATAAGATCGAGCATCTTCTCGAGTTCGACCTCGCCCCGGTCGTTGATTGGCGCAACGACGAGTTCGGCGCCGGTCTGCCCGCAGACCATTTGCCATGGAACAATGTTGGCGTGGTGCTCGAGGTGAGTGACGATGATCTTGTCGCCCGCATGCAGGCGAGGGCGGCAGAAGCTCTGCGCAACGAGGTTTATCGACTCGGTTGTGCCGCTCGTGAGCACAATTTCGTTACGAGAGTTGGCGTTGATGAAATCAACTATCTTGTCGCGCGCGCCTTCGTAGGCCTCCGTCGCACGGTGACTTAACGTGTATACACCGCGATGTACGTTGGCATGGTCCTCGCGCTGGTACCTGGCAACTGCGTCGATAACGGCTGCGGGTTGCTGTGCTGACGCGGCGCTATCGAGGTATACCAGAGAGTGGCCGTGCATGGACTGGTCCAGCACAGGAAAATCGTCACGCCAGTCTGCTGCGGAAGCAACCTGCGCAACCGCACTCACAACGAAAAATCCTCGTCGGACTGAATCAGGGTCGCCAGCCGGTCTTCCATCAGTGCAGTGATGGTCTCCTTGGCGGCGTCCACTGGAGCGCGCCCAACGAGACCGGCCGCAAACGCGCGCGTCAGTACCTGGGTCGCATGTTGTTTATCCAGGCCGCGCGTACGCAGGTAGAACAGAGAGTCTTCATCAAGCTGGCCGACGGTTGTACCGTGGCTGCACTTGACGTCATCGGTATAGATCTCGAGCTCGGGCTTGGCGTCGATCTCGGCTTTTTCTGACAGCAGCAGGTTGTGGTTTGCCTGGTCGGCATCGGTACCATCCGCACCCTCATGCACAATGGCCTTGCCGTTCCATACGCAACGGCACTTGCCTTTCAGAATGCCGCGGTACTCCTGCCTTGATGTTGCAGGGCCAACCCTGTGATCCACGCGCGTGTGATTGTCGATGTGCTGCCCATCTGTTGCGAGATACAGGCCGTCAAAGGACACGTCGGCGCCGGGATTTGCGATATTTACAATCATGTCGTTACGAATCAGCCCGCCGCCCAGGTCAAAGCCCGCGTACGCAAACCGCGCATCGCGACCCATGTTGATAGTGGTTCGTCCTGTCTGTACGTGATTGCGTGCCCGGTCCTGAATGCGTACGTGATGTGCCGACGCATTGTCGCCGATGTCCACGGCCACGACCGTGTTGGCGTACTGGTCTGCTGCGCCGTACGAAACGTGGTATTCGATGACGTCGCCCGAGGAATGGGGGGCGAACTCGACCTGGATATAAGCCTGCGAAACCGATGTATCGTCCGCGCCGTCGATGACCAGCAGGCCGATCGGCTTCTCGAGTTCGCCATCGATACGAATGCCGAGGCCATCAATCAGCAAGGCTGCGTTGAGTTCGGCCAGGGCACTGTCTGCGTTCGGTGCCTGGTCGAGCTTCGTAACAGTTACGCCCGGGGTATCACCCACGGCCTGCAGCTCACCATTCGCGATGACGAACCACGTCGCGTCGATGCTGCCGGTGATGCGATCGATATCATCGACAAACATGGGAGAGGGCGCAGCGGCACCTGCATCGAGCCAGCGTTTCGAAATGTCACGTGCGCGAGTGAGGTCGGTGTACTTCCAATCCTCGTCACGCGTCGTAGGAAAACGGCCGACGATAGCCTGCAGCTTGTCTGTCGGGAGTCGTGTCATCCGTTCGCAGCCTCGCGTACCCAGTCGTAGCCCCTCTCTTCGAGCTCGAGTGCAAGACTCTTGTCGCCCGACTTGATGATCCGTCCCTGCGATAACACATGTACGAAGTCCGGCTCGATGTAGTCGAGCAAGCGCTGATAATGAGTCACAAGCACAATCGCGCGATCGGGGCTGCGCAGCGCGTTGACGCCCAGTGCAACGGCCTTGAGGGCGTCGATGTCGAGCCCGGAGTCGGTCTCATCGAGTATCGCGAGATCGGGCTCGAGCATCGCCATCTGCAGGATCTCATTGCGTTTCTTTTCGCCGCCCGAGAAGCCTTCGTTGACACCACGATTCAGGAACTTGGGGTCCATGCCGAGCCCGGCCATCTTCTCGCGCGCCATCTTCAGGAACTCGAACGCGTCGATTTCGCCGAGCCCGTGGTGCTTGCGCTTGGCATTGAGCGCGGCCTTCAACAGGTAGGCGTTGTTTACGCCAGGAATTTCGACCGGGTACTGGAAGCCAAGAAAGATGCCTTCGCGGGCACGTTCTTCGGGTTCGAGTTCCAGCAGGTCGTTGCCTTTGAACGTGACGGAGCCATCTGTGACTTCGTAGTCCGTGTGCCCGGCGATCACTTGCGCAAGCGTGCTCTTGCCTGAGCCATTCGGGCCCATGATGGCGTGCACTTCGCCGGCATTAACCTGGAGCGAGAGACCGCGGAGGATCTCGGTGTCCCCGATGCGGGACTTCAGATTCTTGATTTCAAGCATTGTGGTAATTCCTGTTCGGGCGTTAAGGCCCTGTTACCCGACGGCGCCTTCGAGGCTGACGTTGAGTAGCGCCTGGGCCTCGACGGCGAATTCCATCGGGAGTTCTTTGAAGACTTCCTTGCAGAAGCCGTTAACAATCATATTGACAGCATCTTCTTCCGTGATGCCTCGTTGTCGGCAGTAGAACAGCTGATCGGCGGAAATCTTGGATGTCGTCGCCTCGTGTTCGACTTTCGCCGAGGGATTCCTGATTTCCATGTACGGAAACGTATGCGCGCCGCAATTTTTGCCGATGAGGAGCGAATCACATTGGGTATGGTTGCGTGCACCCGCCGCCTGGGGCATGACGCGCACCAGCCCGCGATAGGCTTGTTGGGCTTTGCCTGCAGAAATGCCTTTCGAGACAATCGTCGATCGCGTATTGCGTCCGATATGGATCATCTTCGTGCCGGTGTCCGCCTGTTGCATATTGTTGGTAACGGCAACCGAGTAGAACTCACCGACCGAGTTTTCGCCGCGCAGAAGGCAGCTTGGATACTTCCAGGTAATTGCAGAGCCTGTTTCAACCTGTGTCCAGGAGATCTTGGAGTTGGCGCCACGGCAGTCGCCGCGTTTGGTGACGAAGTTGTAGATGCCGCCAACGCCGTTCTCGTCACCCGGATACCAGTTCTGCACTGTGGAGTACTTGATTTCGGCATCTTCCAGGGCAACGAGCTCGACGACTGCTGCGTGCAGCTGGTTCTCGTCGCGCATTGGCGCCGTGCAGCCCTCCAGGTAGCTGACGTAGCTGCCTGCGTCGGCGACGATGAGCGTGCGTTCAAACTGCCCTGTATTGGCCGCATTGATACGGAAATACGTCGACAACTCCATCGGGCAACGCACTCCTTTGGGGATGTAGACAAACGATCCGTCGCTGAATACGGCCGAATTCAGAGCGGCAAAATAGTTGTCGCGGCGCGGCACGACCGAACCGAGGTATTTCTTCACAAGCTCCGGATGCTCGGCCACGGCCTCCGAGAAGGAGCAGAAAATCACGCCGGCATCGGCGAGCTTGCCCTTGAATGTCGTGGCTACCGAGACGCTGTCGAATACGGCATCGACAGCAACGCCGGCCAGGCGCGCGCGTTCATGCAGCGGAATGCCGAGCTTGTCGTAGGTCTCGAGCAACTTTGGATCGACCTCATCAAGGCTCTTCGGGCGGTCGTCATCTGACTTGGGTGCCGAGTAATATGAGATCTCGTTGTATTTGATCTTCGGGTAGTGCACGTGAGCCCATTCAGGCTCATCCATCTCGAGCCACTGCTGATAGGCCTGCAAGCGCCACTCGAGTAGCCACTCAGGTTCGTTCTTGCGTGCTGATATCGCGCGCACGACGCCTTCATCGAGGCCGGGCGGCAGGCTCTCGCTGACGATGTCGGTTACAAAACCATGTTCGTAACGACGGTTGACCAGGCTTTCGAGGTTCTCGGATTCAGTTGTCATGTTTCTCTACTGTTATAGGCAAGCCGGCGAAACGAAACGTCGGCACAGCACCGTTGGCGCACACAAGGTCATTGAGCGTGATGTCCTGGAGCGCGCGACGAATGGCCACATTGATGCGTTGCCAGGCACCGCCGACGCTACAGACTCCCTCATGCTCACAATCGCTGTCGCTTGAGCTGCACTCGGTAATGGATACCGGACCCTCCAGCGCATCGATGACGTCAGCGGCTGTGATGTCCTGTGGGCCGCGCGACAGCCGGTAGCCGCCGTTTGTGCCACGGGTCGAGGTCACCAGCCCGGCACGGGCCAGGGATTTGAGCAGCTTGCTGACGGTGGGCAAAGCGATGCCTGTTGCCACGGCGACATCCGCCGCGCTGCAGACTGTCGCCTGGTTCGTGGCCAGATGGGCGAGGAGGACTGTCCCGTAGTCGGTAAGTTTGCTGATTCTAAGCACTGGGAGCGCCATCTTGATAAGATAAAGGACTATTTTAGTCCTATTTATGCTGGCAAGCCATAGCTCTAACGGAATTCTTGCGAGGTTGGCAGGTCTTTTTTGTTATTCTACGGCGCCACAGCCGACCCAGATAAGAAGCACATTGAACCACCACTCGGAAAACCTGATCGAAGTTCGTGACCTCAAGTTCTCGCGAGGCCACCGGCGGATCTTTGACGGACTGAGCCTGAACATCCGGCGCGGCGAGGTGGCGGCGCTGATGGGTCCCAGTGGCACCGGCAAGACAACGCTGCTACGCCTGATCACACGGCAGCTGATACCCGAGCAAGGCGCGATCTACATTGAGGGTGTCGATATCGCGACGCTGAGCCAGGCCGAGCTGTATCTCCTGCGGCAGCGTTTTGGCATGTTGTTCCAGAATGGAGCCTTGCTCACGGATCTGAGTGTTTTCGAAAACGTGGCGTTTCCCTTGCGGGAGCACACGAAACTCAGCAATCGCCTGATTCGTCACATTGTCCTTACCAAGTTGCACGCAGTCGGGCTCCGCGGTGCGGCGGACATGATGCCTGCGGAGCTCTCGGGCGGCATGGCACGCCGGGTTGCCCTTGCACGTGCGATGGTCATGGATCCTGACATCCTGATCTACGACGAGCCTTTCGTCGGCCTCGATCCGATCTCGCTCGGTGTGATTGTGCGTCTCGTGCGCCGCATGAACGATGCGCTTGGGATCACCAGCATCATCGTGAGCCACGATGTTGAGGAGGTCGCCACAGTCGCTGATCGCAGCTTCCTGCTTTCCGACGGCAAGGTAGCGGCCTCGGGCAGCCCCGACGAGCTGCGCACGGCGAATTCCGATCTCGTACGGCAGTTCATGCATGGCATGGCGGACGGTCCTGTCGCGTTTCACTACGACGCGCCAGACTATGCAGAGCAGTTACTGGGAAGAGATAGCGAGTGAGACGTTCAGTCCAGGATATCTACGAGAACGCCACCGATTTCCTGCGGACCTTCGGCGCGTTCCAGCTGTTCTTTCTGCGTCTCCTCAGGTTCTCACCCGGCATTCTCGTCAGTCGCTTTGATCTAGTCGTCAAACAGGTCTATAACACCGGGGCGCTCTCGCTGGTCATCGTCATGGTGTGCGGGTTATTCGTTGGTGCCGTCCTGGCGTTGCAGGCCTATTCGAATATGTCGATGTTCAACGCCGAAGACTGGACCGGCGTTGCGGCAGCTTTTGCCCTTGTTAAGGAACTCGGGCCGGTGATGACTGCCATACTGTTTGCGGGACGGGCGGGTACTGCCCTGACGTCCGAGATCGGACTGATGAAGGCGACGGATCAGCTGTCGGCGATGGAGATGATGGCTGTGAATCCCGTGCGCCGGGTGCTGGTGCCGAGATTCCTGGGCGGCGTCATCGCGATGCCACTGCTGGCCGCGATATTTAGCGGTATCGGCCTGTTCGGTGCGCATCTCATCGGCGTGGAACTGTTCCAGGTTGATGTGGGGTCGTTCTGGCAGCAGATTCAGCTGACCCTGGATATGGATGATATCAATGAGGGCATCATCAAGAGCGTCGTGTTCGGCGTCGCGGCGAGCCTGATCGCGGTTTGGGAAGGATATAATACGGTTCCGACGGCAGAAGGCGTCGGTCGCGCAACAACGCGCACCGTTGTGATTACTGCCATCGCGGTACTGGTTTTCGATTTCATGATCACAGCAGCAATGATTTGAGGATATAGAATGCGGCAAACTCGTTCAGTAGAAATTGGCACGGGTCTATTCGTCTTGCTCGGCATGAGTTCGTTGTTTTTCCTGACGACTCAGACGACAGGCGGCGACGACTTCAAGGCCGAGTCTGTGTACACGGTCGAGGCACGATTCGAGAATGTCGGCAGCCTCCGGCAGCGAGCGCCGGTGACGATG
>Ga0316201_10000770_pt1 | contig 19773 bp, 27 predicted proteins | sample CS6wburrow_MG_FD_204516 | JGI IMG/M metagenome (GOLD analysis project Ga0316201, IMG submission 204516) | Coastal sediment microbial communities from Delaware Bay, Delaware, United States - CS-6 worm burrow | ecosystem: Environmental > Aquatic > Marine > Coastal > Sediment | place: USA... | reverse complement strand
TAGCAATAGATCGCGCAAAATCCACGCCGGATCTGCACACCAAGCAACTTTGAAGGTGCCATCCCAAGTGCCGGAATAGGTAAGGCTGCCGTCATCATTGACAGTGGCGTTCTGCGGGATTTGAACCTTGACGCCTTTGATGTCGTAGGCGCGGGTAGGGATTGCTTGGAACTGGGAAGCCTCAAAACGCAAGCCAACCAAAGCGGTCAGCGGGTAGCGCAGTTTGGCGTCGATGATTTCGGTGTAGCCCGCAAACGTCATCAAACGGACGTTGGTGCTGCTGTCATTGATGCCTGAAACGCGGCGTAGCTTGATGTCCCAGGGTGCGCTGCCGGTTAGCTCAATGCGGTGGCTGCGTTCGTAGGTGCTTGTGCACTTGCCGCTAACAGTGGTGTTGACCTTTTCGACATAACCGCCGCCATCAGATTGAACATCAATGGCATAGCCAATCGAGGCTGCTTTTAGACCATTGCTAACCACATAGATCTGGTTAAACGCAATGCGGACAATGACAGCATCAACGTCAGCGTCAGTGATCGTGCGAACGACGGAATCGCCAACGTTATCCCCAACAGAGCTATTAACATTGACCGCATTTTCACTAGCGGCAAAACCTTCGACGTAGTTTTGATTCTGGGTGCCTACACGAGAGGCGAAATCGCTATAAACGAAATTATCTGTGCCATCGCTGTTTTGCAGCGGGGTATCGTCAAAGAAAATTGATTGCTCTGGATCGTCCGGTGTTGCAAAGCCTTCAATCTCACCTTCACTAATGACATCAATCAGGCGGATGCTGGACTTACTAAACAGCGAGTTGGCGTCATCGCTCCGCTCTGGTCCGGCACTCTGAACAACGACCGTTTGCTGGACGTTGACGTTCTGCTGTGGTGCAGGTGCAGACTGACGACCACCGCCAGCGCCAGCAATACGCTTTGCCATCAGATGTCCGTCGTACTAACGCCTGCCGATACCACTACGCTACCGACGCGCATCCGTCCGTAACAGATCGGGACTGGATTTCCTTGAGCGGTCAGGTTGACGGCACCGTTGTAGATGTAGCTCGAACGGTTGTCGGCTGGGTCGTTGTTTACGGGGTTAAATGAGTTGCCGCGTGCACCAGTTGCGCCGGTCAGTCCGGGCAGCTCTGCAGGCTGAGGCGTAAGAAGCTGTGCCGTACCAGAAAGAATCAGGCTGGCACCGATAAAACCGATTGCGCTACTAGCTGCAGCACCAAGCGTGAAACCAGCGGCTGTAGTTGCACCAGCGCCCAATCCCAAGAATCCTGCTCCGGCAGGTGCAAAAACGATGGCTGCAGCGACCAAAGCAACACCAACCAGAATCTTGCCGACGCCACCACCACCAGCACCAGCCAGCACGGGCGTAATGCTGATTTCTTCGCTTTGACCTGTTGGGTTGTGGATTTCGTCTAACTCTTCAATCGCTGATTTACCAACCTGAACGATATAACCAACGCCGCGTTCAGCCGCAGTAACTAGCGATTCTTGAAAACCTTCAAAGTTCGCGCACAACGCCCGGATCGCTTCTGCCGGGGTATTTAAGTCAAAGTGATGAACACGGCCAAACTGTTTGCCTAGTTCACCGCGTAGCACCACTTTCTTCATAGCCGACTCCTGTGCCGCAGGATATGAGTGGTGTTCTTCCGATAATAGCCAGACCACAGGTCACGGCTAGAAAGCCGCCGCTCTAGGTGCTGCAGGATCAGGTCATCACCGATATAGATCGCAACGTGGTTGGACACGGGCGAAACGATCTGCATCAATAAGGCGTCACCGTATTGGGGTTCTGCGTCCTGCCCGACCGACACGAAATCCTCGTTGGCGAAGTTCTCGACAAAGGTATTCATGCCTTTGTGCCACCACTCGCCGTGCCGTTCATAATCCGCCAGTTCTAAACCCCATTCCTGCTTGTACCAGTCACGCGCCAGGGCGTAGCAATCAAGCGTGCCGTAACACCATTCCCGCCCGATCAATGGCGGCTGCCAGCCTTCTGGTTCATAGCTTGCCCAGGTTGCTGTTGGCCATCCAACGATGTGCCAGGGCAGCCCTGATGCCTCCATCGCAGCTTTGTCCGCCATGCTCGCCTTTGGCTTCATGTTCGGGTGACTGTGCACCACCGCCGTGATTGCGCCAGCGTCATCAGCAGCGGCGTAGTCAGCAGGCGACATCACAAAGCTCATTTCCTCCGTCGCTGTGTTCTGGCACGGCCAATAGCGTTCTTTGCCTTTGACGATGACCACCAAACCGCAGGCTTCGCGGGGATATTCCTGTTCTGCGTGCGCTTCTGCCGCTGCCTTGGTTTCCGGCTTCATCCAATCAGTCCCGCACTTGGGAAGCCGCCATACGGAATCTCGGCATTCTCGCCAAAGCGCAGCTTGCAGCTAGAGAGGCGGTGTCCGCAAACATCCTGCGCCACGTTGGCAACCTCGTTGTCGTCGATGTCGTAATAGTTCGTGCCGGTATAGCCGCAGCCTTCGCCCTTGTACGTCCACGGGCAAATGTTTTGGATGATCTGGCGCCGGGGCAGTTTTACGCCAGCAACATCAAAACTAGCGGCAAGCTCAAAGCTGACGACTGCGCGGTTTTCCGCCACCTTGCGGTCAACTGTGAAAATTTCACGCGGGAACTCGGCAAACGGGTCAGCCGTTGCGTTGGTGCCACTGGTGAAATTAGTGGCGTCTAGGTATTTCTTGAGCGTGCGGATTCGGGTGACCGTCGCACCAACCAGATCGTTGTACTCAAGCACCAGCGTGGTGCCCAAGCTCAAAATGTTGCTGATGCTGATGGTTGGGCGTGGGAGCTGTCCGCCGCCTTCATAGGTAAAACCAGTCGCTTCAACCGGATACCGCTGATAGGTGTTGCCGTTCCAGACGATATTGCCGCTGATCTGTTCGTTGACGCCAGCGTGGAAGCGGTAGATCTGATCGACGCCAATGCTGCTTGCTGTGCCGTCTAGCTCAAACAGCTCGATCACAGCGCTTGGCGCCAGTTTGTTTAGCTCTTCGCCTACTGCGCTGACAGCTTCCCAGACAACAGTGCCATCCTCAACCTCGGCACCGCGGACAACCGGCCACGGGTCAGGCTCAGTCGCTGCACTTGTGCCAGCAGTGGTACAGCGGAAAACCAAGCCCGAAGGCTGAACGGAACTGGCGCGGCGGACATCGCCAACGCTGAAAGCCGTGCTAGCTGACCAAGCGGTAAATGCCATTACGGTTCAAATACCTGGCGGAATGTTGCCGTGATCGTGGCGCGATTCAAGTAAGGAATCGACTTGCTCCACTGCTCGCAGACCCATTTATATGCCGTGGATTCGCCCAGCGGGGTCCAGTCGAAACTGGCTCCATCAGCAGCGCGGGCATCAAGGAAGGTTTCGATGGTGTCCGCGTCAGTTTCAGATACGTTCCAGGTCAGATCCCACTGCTTCGGGTTTTGATTCAATCCAAAGGTGGTGCGCTGTTCGTAGCCATCACCAAAGCGGGCGATGCGGAAGTTTGGGGCGCTGCTTTTCTGTGCGCCGTAGGTCGGGGTGACGGAAGGGAAAGTAGCCATTAGGCGAGCAGGCCTCCGGGACGCTTCTGACGTAGCAATTCAGCACGGACAGCGGCGCCAAGTGCTTCACCTAGCTTATTCGCGTTCGGCTGGTCACCCTGAACTTGTGTGCCGGTGGCGTCTACGTTCACCACGATGTTGCTGCCGCCCATTGCGCTATTCGGGACGATGTTGCCGCTGGCGCCAGGGACAAACAGCTCCGGGCCGCGCTCGCCGACGAGGTAAGAGGATCCGGCGGATACGGAACCTCCGTTTGCTCGTGCGCCTGCAAGCTGGGGCATTGCAAACGCCGCTGGATTGAATTTTACATCTGCTGCTGCACCTCCAGGTGTTGGTGAAAAGATATTGCTTATAGCATTTATAGCCTGATTGATAACGTAAATTTGCAACAACTGCCGTGCAATATCTGTTAAAACACCAGATGCAATTCTTCTCAGACTATCACCAAATGCTTCTGTTCCTAAAATTAGATCGTCAAAGGCACCTGCCATACCCTGCCCGATGGCGTTAGCTAATCCATCCGCCATTTGTTTTTGTTGCTCTTGTTCTTTTGTGAAGCGTTGTGAATACTCAAGTACACTGCTGTAACCGGATGCAAGTCCTTGGATACGGTTAAGCGTGTCAGGTAAAATATCGGCTGACTGCCTTTGTAGATCTACAATGTCATATTCGTAATCGCGCACCAGTGCGTACAACTCGGCATTTCTAGCAATAATTAAACTGTCCTTTTCACGAAGGTCTTTAATGCCTACTAAGGCTTTCTCCGTATCGCCGATAATCTTTGCACGGGCTTCCTCGTACTTTAATCTCAGCACGAGCTGACTATCCCCGGCAATTTCCGCTTGGCGGATTTTGGCTTTTATTTCGGCAGTACGCATAGTGAGTGCTGCTTCTTCTTTCAATTTATTTATACGTTTTTCAAGTGCAGCCAAAGCCTTTGCTGTTGCGGAAGTTCCTCCCGAAGGTGTTAGCTGGCTAGGTGCATTTATGCTTTCAATACCTCGTGGTCTTTGTGGTGCCCCTAGCGTTGCTCGTCTTGCCGCTATGTCCTTTTTGACACGTGTAAGCTCCAACTGTGCTGTTTGCACGGAATACTCGCCTAACTTTCCTGTGTATTTACCGAGTTCTACTTGTGCATTAGCGGCTACCTGTTCAATTTTACTTAGATCTTCAGCAGTCTGAGCAAGTTTAGGGTTTAATGTGCTTAGTCCTTTTGTTATACCATCGATGTTAGTTTTGCTAGCAAACCCTGTACCCCTAAAGGCTGCAGATGCAGATACTGCTGTGGCCGCTTCTCCTACTGTTTTATCTGTAATAAGTTGAATTGCCTTAGTGGCTCGTGTGATAATCTGAGCTAACTTACTTAAAACGGTATCTAAAGCTGGGACAAGCGTGCTAAGTAATGCGCCAGCGGCTCCGGATATTGCGGAGCTTATCTCCTTGACCGCTTTAGTAAACCTGTCAAAACCAGTAGCACCTTTATCCGCAGTGTTTTCTGCTCGGCGCCCCATATCTACAAGGGCGTTTGTTAGTTGCTGAACACTTACTTCTCCATCTTTGGCCATCTCCAATAACTTGGAGCGGCTAACGCCGAATTTATCTGCTAACTCGTCCTGAATAGGAATACCTTGCGCTGTAAATTTGTTTAGAGTCGTAATACTAACTTTACCCGATTCAAGAGTGTCCGCAAAAGCCTGGGCAACTTTATCAACGCTTCCGCCATATTCTTTAGAAAGTTCAACGGCAATTTTGATTGCAGAGGCTGTTTCTGTAGTCGATAACCCTAGTCCCTGTATGTTTACTACTGCTGCTTCTAGTTGCTGACTATTACGACCGGCCAGCTCGAATGCAGCAGAAAGTGTCTGCGCTTGTGTAGAACTAAACCCGAGTTCCGTAGATAGTTCTTTAACTCTAGCTTTAGCGGCTTCAATCCCACCCAGTGCTGTTCCAATCAACGAGCCAGCGAAGCCTCCCGCTGGACCGCCTAGTAGACCGCCAATAGCGCCTCCCACAGCAGCTTGAGGGCTTTGACCGAATAGCAGGGGAAACGCACCACCGATGGCTGCGGAACTAAGGCTTCCCTTAATTGCTTTACTGATCGCAGCTATACGTGCTGTCTGCTTACGTGCGTTTTCCGCTCTAAGGCGATCTACTTGGATTAACTGGTTTTTCTCCTCTTCAAAGAACTTTTTATTCTCTGCGCGTTGCTCTCTAAGTTCTTTAGCTCGTAAAGCTGCTTCAGCTCTTTCGGGAGAAACGTCACCTTCAAATCGACGCCGTGTAGAACGCGGCTGAGGTCCAAATGGGAATGGACTTATCTGTCCACCGGCTAAAAATTCGTCGCGTCTTCTTTTTTCTTGGACCTGAGCTGCAAGGCGAGATCGCGCAGCACTACTTTCGGCCTGCTCTAAAGATCGTGTGGCATCCAGAGCCTGTTGAGCCGCCAACGCTTGCTCGCGTAAGGCGTCCGCCTTTTCTTTGGCCTTTGCGGCCAAGCGCGTGCGAGCGGCAGAACTTTCTGCTTGCTCCAAGCTACGGATTGCTTGTAGTGCTGTAGCGGCAGCGTCGGCTTCCTCCTGTAGAAATTGTTTGCGTTTGCGTGCAGTTTCAAGAGATTTGACTGCTTTTGTTTCTTCAAGCTCAGTTTGAGTTATCCCGCTGGCTTGGCGCACCAAATCATTGATAGCCCTTTGCTCAACAGCTTGCGCTCTTATTACAGATACAAGCTGTGAGGCAGCAGTAACCGCCTGCTGAGTAGAGGAGTGGTACTCGCCTATCTGATGACGTGCATCTTTTAGTTGAGCATTTAACTGGTTAAGAGTAGAGCCTTTAATTAAATCAGCAAAAGATGTTTTTGTGTTATCTACAGCTGTTTTTAATCCGTTTACTTGCCCTATAACGCCTGCAATGTTTTCTGTTACTTGTTTTCCTACAGCTTTATCTACGGCTGCTCCAAGGCCTACGGCAGCCGAGGATGCTTTTAGTAGTTGAGGCGCAAAAGCCATTGCAGCAACTGCTGCAAGTCCCATCGCATTGGGTATATGCCCAATTTGGTTGAGGATATTTCCTACAAGTTCAGGGACTCCTCCCAGTGAACTATTTATAGAGCTAGCAGCACTCTTACCTAGGAATCCGAATTTATTGATTACATCGGTAATGCTTGTGGATAGCTGTCCTGCACCTAATACAGCTCCCGCAAATAATCCGCGACTGAATACATTACGGACTTCAGTACCGACTGTTCGGGCAGTATTACCTACGCGCCTAAGTACTCTTTCAGGTGTACCAAAATCAATACGTGCTGCAGCGCCGGCCAGTTGGTCAAGGCGCTGCTGAAGTTTTGTGAGCTGACTCTCAACCTGCTGAGTCTTGGCCCGTACCTGAATATCGACGTTATATTCAGCCACTGTGGTGCGCCAGGGGTCTTGTGCCCCAGTCTACTGCGACTACCTTGACGCGGTACGGGCTTTCATCTTGGCCTGATCCATCGACCTCTGCTCTTCTTCATTGCGGAGTTCAAAGAACGCCGCCCAGCCGACAAGCTCCTCGGTCGTCAAGCTCTGAGAAAGCTGGGTCACTGTCTGACCCAGCTCTTTGGCGAGGAAGTAGATGAAGAACCAGTCTTTATTAGCTTTTGAGGGCGGCTTTCGCTTCCTCCACTTTGTTTTCGGCGCCAGAAGTCAGCATCGCCAGCTGGATTTCTTGGAGAATGCTGGCTTCGACATCGCGGCGCAGAGCAGCGCGTTCGCCGTCGGAAAACAGGCGCTTGCCGTCTTTGTCGAGAGCCTTCTCGATCATCAGGCTCAGAGCAAAGTCGTTGGCGTCCTCGGAGTCGGATTTTTTCTGGATTGACTCGCGCTCGGCGATGGTCAACGGGTGCCAGTAGATCTCCAGCACGACTTCGCCTTCGACTTTGACTTCGTGCTTGTAGAGCTGGCTGACTCCGAACTTGTTACGGAGCAGTTCGGTAGCACGCATAAATGAAGTTGTTGGTTACTACAGAATACTACGCCCGTGCGGTGAATTGGCAAGAAACGATGCCGATGAAGTGCGAGCGGTCCTCCGTATTGATTGGGGTGGGGCCGACAATGTCGAGCACACGAGGGGATGCACTGTAGGTATCGGTGTAGCCGCTTGCATTGACGGATGTCAGGCCGTCAATTATGGCCTCGCTAATTGCAGACAACACGCTCGTTCCAGCGTTTTTGGGGACGTAGACAGTGCACTGGATTACCCCGGAGTAATAATCCTGGGCGGCGCCTTGGGTTTGAAGCGTGGATCGGTTGAAGTTGACCGACATGAGCACGTACTTCGTGCTTTTTCCAGGGGTGGTGAAGGTGACGTTGTCGTACACCATCCTCACGGCACTGTCGGCATCGCTGACTGCGTCGGTAACTGCTTTCTCGAAGGCAGCGCGAGCGTTTACTAGCGTCATGATGATTCTCCCGGAACCTCATAGGAAACATACTTAGTCCCGGGGGAGAACAGATTGAACAGATTCCTACCACCGCTACCTTGACCAGACGCGACGCGGATGCGGGTTGGGGACTTCTTATCGCTAAAAACGTACTTCACTAGGTCTTTGAATTCGCCCTGCACATAGTTCGAGATGTTGTTTTTGGGCGACGCAAGTGCGTCTGAGGCGTATTTAACGGTGTTACCGATAAATACGGACTGGTTCAATTTGAATCGGGGTACCGAATGGCGGGGCTGGATGATTGGTTGGCTGCCTGAAGCGAGTTTTACATAACCGCTAGGCATAGTAACGGTTTCAATCTTGTCCCAGGGGCTGAAGTTTTCTCGTTCGTCGCGGGCACGGGGGCGGCTGGTAGCTGCTTTCCAGCTAGAAGCAAAAAAGCCCGTCAACACAGGGCTAACTTCCGGGGTTGCGAGTTCGTCGAGCGCAATCTGAATAAGACCATTTAGATCGTCCTCCAGACGATTCATAAGGTCTTTTTTCATGTGCTTAATATCCCGTCCCATCAGAAACGCACCAGCAGGATGTAGAGATACTCTTGACCGCCGCTATAAGTGCGGATGTCAGTTATCTGCGCAGTCCGAGCGGCGCCTGCATAGGTAAGAGTTACCTGATCCTCGAAGGTGGGTTGATTACCTCCGATCTTGTCCGGGGTTAGGTAAATCTTGGCTTGGCGTTCTTCGCGTCCTTCCTCTTCCTGAGAAACGACGAATTCAACGGGAACTTTGATGCTGGAGTAGCTGGTGTCGGTTGTGGTTAGTGCGCCAGTTGCGTAGTTGTAGCTAGGGGACGCTTTGCGGGTGTAAGTGATGCTGGTGTCGAGGGCAGTACCAAGGTCTGATACCACCGATTTGGCGACGCTTTTGAAGAGGCTGTCGAGTGCTCCGGCCATGATTAACCCCTCACAACACGTACTTGATAGCTGCCGCTACCTCCAAGGCAATAAGCACCGAGATAAGACTGCAGCCAAGGATAAACATCAAAGACGTTGTTGATGGTCCCAACAGCTTGGCTGGATTTGTTGTATTTGACTTCGATGTCGCCCAGTTTGACGGCTTCGTACAGGCCGGTTTCGCCTGTGGCGTCGGTGATGGCGCCGGTGTCGTTGGCTAATGCGCGTGCCAGCTCGTAGGTGGCGTATTTGATGTCGGCGGGGATGGCGCTGCAGACCAGTTCGACGTTATCGACGTGGTAATTGTTGCGGGGCCACTTCAGCGCTTGGTCGTTGTCGCAGCGGTCGCCGTAAAAGTTCAGGCTGTCGATCCAGCGGGTCGCGGAAATTAGCGAGCGGTTCTTTTGGTCGTCGGTTTTGTCGTCCCAGGTGGCGGAGCTGGGTACGGTCTCGAAGTAGGTATTTGCCTCGGCCAGCGTCACATAGCTGTTAGCGGAGGCGCTACTCAATGTGGCGTTGATCGTGGCGGCCACAACTACTACACGTACTTTCTTGCAGTGTAGCGCTAATAAAAAAGCCCCACCGAAGTGGGGCCGAGGTTGGATCTGAAACCGCTAGTTAGGGGATAGCGGTGGTGTCCAGAGGGGTGTTCACGATCACTTCGACCAGGGGGATCAGGTCGATGTCGTAGGTGGCGCTCCAGTTGCCCGAGGTGGCCAGGGTGGCGTTGGTCGGGTTGTCGTTGGCCGAGGTCCACTTGGTGCCCATCACGTGGTAGGCAGAGTGGTAGTCAACCGAGAGCACGTCCTGCTTGGACAGGATGTTGCGGTCGGCCTCGATGCGGAGGTCCTGCTGGACGCCTTCGAGGATGCTGCCGCCCTTGGCAAGGAAGCAACGGAACTCGCTGACGTGGGTGCTGGTGCCAGGACGGACAGTGTTGACTGCGGGGTCCATGATCACGCGCATACCGGCGAATTCGCCGATCGAACGTGCACCAACGCCGACGCCGCCGCCACCCCAGGTCACAGCGCCGGCAGCGGCGAGTGCGGAGGTGGAGAAGGTCAGCAGGCCAACCTGATACAGGTAGAAGCCGACGGAGGGGTGGACAACCAGGGTGTCCAGCTCGTCGCCGCGCTCACCCAGGAGGGCGCGGGCGCGGGCCACGGTGGCAGCGGTCAGGAAGTTGGCTTCGGCTTGGCCGCTGGTGGCGCCAACAGCAACGTCCAGGGAGTGGCCGCTCAGGGCAGAACCGAACAGACCAGCAAGCTGGGAGAACAGGCGGGCGCTGTTCAGCTTGTTGATGGCATCGGCCAGCTGGTTGCGGATGTGAAGCATGGGGTCTTCACCGGCCGCGAGCATCGCAACGTCATCCACGGCATACGCGAAACCGCGATGGCAGATGGTGGCGATTTGGGTGGCAGTGCCGATCTTCTGGGGGGTCAGGTAGCCAGCGGTGCTGGTGCCCCAGGTGGCGGTCCCGTTCATGATCTCCTCGGTGGGAGACACGGGGTTGAACTCGGGAACTTGGATGCGGGTGCCGCCTTCGCGGGCATCCAGCAGGGCGTTGCGAACAACGGCGCCGCTCTTCAGGAAGAGGCTGCGCTCCTTGATCGCCTCAGACACGTAGGTGCTGAGATTATTGCGCTTGACGATGTCCGCCAGAAGGACACCGCCGGAATAGTTCTGAAACGGCGCGGCCATTTCAAACTCCAGGGGAAAGGTTTACGTGGTTCAAGTCACAGACTTGAGTGGTGTCCCACGGGGACTTAGCGACCCGCCTCTCTCTTGAGCACAGCTGCAAGATCGGGGTCGCTAGCTTCCAAGGCCATTTGCCTCGTTAGGTTAATACTACCCTCCTTGTAAGGATTAGTCATTCCAGGCGCAATCGTCGCGTTTGGAGTGGGCTTGGCGCCCATTCCAGCTGCACTGCTTGGCTTGAAATGATGCTCGAATCCAGAACCGGGGTTCTTGAGGTTGGAGAGGTAAGTATTGATGTCCTGCTCCACGCCGCCGTTCAAAATGACAACGTTGCCGGTGTCGTTTTTGCGGAGATTGTTTTGCAGGAGTTGCAGCATTTGCTCCGCGTTGATCGCGCCAGATTGGCTGATCGCGGACAGAGCGCTGGTGCGGATGGTGGCCTGCTCGTTGGAAGTGCGGAGTTCTTCCAGCTGGCGGTTTAGTTCGGCGATTTGAAGGTCTTTTTCCTGGGCGGTTTTGTTAGCTTCCTCCCAGAGATCCTTCCACTGGCCTTGGTCTTCCAGCGTTTTCTTGCGCTGGTCGTCCTGCTTTTTGTAGACCTCGTCAAGCTTGGTCTTGATGCCTTGGAATTTTTCCTCGGCTTCGACCGCCTGATTCTTCAACGCAGCAAGCTGACCTTCATACTCAGCTCGAAGTTGAGCTGATTGGTCAGGTTGAGGAGCGGTGTCGGTTCCAGCCACAGGCTGGGCAGGAGTCTCCACGGGAAATTCCTGGATGACTTGCTCTTCCATACTCAGTATTCGTCCTTAGTGATTTGGGGAGTGGTGTCTTCGGTCTTGGTGCGGCGTTTTGCCTTGGGGGGTTCTGCAGGCGCAGCGTCAGCACGACCGACATAGGCGTCGTTCAAATCCACAAGTTGCCACTTGTAGGTGCCGTCTGGTTGCAGAACTTCGTCAAGCGATAGAGCCATGACAAAGATACACAGTGCAGTAATACTTTACTGCACTAGAGCATTTCGTCCTCTGCTACTTCCTGCTCAGGAGTTTCCAGCAGTTCTTCTTCGGCGGTGGATTCGGTGGCTGTGGGAAGAATTTCGCCTTGGACCAGGATTTGACGGAATTCGTCGCGGTCGATTACGCCTTGCTCGAAGAGGGCGTTCAAAGCGGTGATGTCTTGGCCGATTAGACGGTCGAGATCGAAGTCACGGCTGATCTTGACTTCGGGGGGCTCCAGCTGGAGGTAGCTGGCGGCCAGGTTGAAGGCGCCTTGCAGGGTCTGCTCCAGGTCCATGGAGACCATCGACAGCATGGAGTTAGTGTCTACGCGGTCGAGGCGGCGGGCGTCGGCAGATTCGGCGACGAACTTTTGCTGGCTCAGGGTGCTGATGCCCAGCGTTGCCATCTGCTGCTGGAGTTCGCGGATTTCGTTGGATTGGGCTTCGAATGCGCTAGATGCGGGCTCCACGTAGTAGACCTTGTTGCCCGGTTGGGTGGCCATTGCGTAGTTCACGCTGACCGCCATGTCCTTGGTCTGGTCGTCCCAGCCCTCAAGGACGAGCATGGGTTGGGAGGCGATGTGGAGGCTGTGGATGAGATCGGCTTGGCGTTGGAAGTGGGCCAGGTTTAGGTAAGCGATGTCCAGCAGCGGAGGCTTGCTGACCAGCGTGTCGGTCTTGTTGGAGTACAGCGTGACGAGCGGAATTTCGCCCAGGCTGTAATCGCCGGATTCCACCAGCTCAAAGTCAGAAGTGCTGGTCGTTGCATCGAAGGCATTCGGATAAGGGAAGCCGCCGACCTGCTCTTTCTTGGTTTCTGTCTGGCGGAAAATACGGTAACGGCCGGGTTCGATGACCCGGACTTGGTCGTACACCTTTTCGCCAAAGTCGCCGTCGGGGAGGACAGCCTTTTCTGCGATGCGGACTTGGATCAGGTTGCCGTAGTTGACCTCGCGGTCCAAGCGCCAGCCGTAGATGTTGGCGGGGTCAACTTCGATCCAGTAGGGGCGGCGGTTGAGGGCACGCTCTTCGGCGAGGCTGCGGGCGCCAGTCGGGGCCGGGAAATCGACCAGGGTGTGGCTGTGGCCGTAGGTCAATGCGCAAATCAGGCTGCGGCGGGCGTACTCGTCTAGGTCGGAGCCGCAACCATCGACGTTCTTGGCGAAAACTTCGCTCCAGTAGGGGTCGCCGGTCAGCGTGACGGGTTTACGCAGGATCAAGCCGGCGGCGGCGCGGATCAGTCGCTGCGTGTAAGGCGAGAAAACGGCGCGGTTTACGCGGGCGAGGTAGGCGGTGTAGTCCTCGCGGGGTTCCAGCGGGAGGAAGGCTTCGCTGTTCTCGCGCAGATATTCCGTCCCAAGCGTGACGGCCTTCATGATTTCCCAGCCTTTCATCTGGTCCATCACGGCGGCTGTGCGCGTGAAGGGGTTGTCAGATCCGCCCATGTAGGTGGAGCTGACGAGGTGGGTGCGGATGCGGCCAGGGACGGAATAAGTCATTTAGTCACCACTTGGTGCGATCCGCCCAATAAGCGGCTGACATCTTGCCTTTTGCGATGTTCTTCGCGTGACGTGCCTTGAACGAGGCGCGGCGATTCTTTGCTGCTTCGCTTTCGCCCTTGCGTGCCGGTGAGCCACTGACTCCCTGTTGCCCGAAGCGGATTAACCGCACTTTGTCCCCTTCCTTGGCCAAGACGGCATGGGATTTGGTCGGGTGGTTCGGGGTGCGCTTGGGTTTGTTGTAACCAGCAAATTTTTCGCCGCGACGCTCAATCATCGTCCTCATCCTCCACTTCGATCATTACCTCCACACCACTAGCGAGGCGCGTCATTAACGCACCAAAGTCGCCGGGGTCGGTGGGGGTTAGGAAAGTGAAGGTGGCTGTGGTCATGCGAGTTTCCGCATCCACCTCCATGTGGGTACAACCACCGGGGCAGATGCGGGTTCCCATGATCTCAGCCTCCTGGCAGTTCCTTATTCAAGGTTGCCGGTGATGGTGCCGCTGGTCACGAAGTTGCAGGTGGCAACCACCAGATCACCAGTGGTGGAGGCGATGTCCATGCTGGTGATGATTCCAGCGAAGCTCACGGAGTCGGAGCCGGAGGTGCTGCCGGTCGTGAACAGCTCGAAGGTGGCGTCTGCGGTGTCGCCGGTGGTCAGTACGTCTTCGATGAAGCCGGCTTGGCCGGTGGCATCGGCGTTGTAAACCAGCTCGACGGTGCCGGAGCCGGAGATCAGGCTGCCAACGAAAGAGCGGAAGGTGTCGCCGTGGTCGGTGACATCAAGGGTGTCTTTGGTAATGTTCAGCGTCCAGCTGCGGGTGCCAACGATGGTTGCGTTGGTAGCGCCGGCAGCATCGAACTGAACAGAACCTTCTTCGCCGCGAAGAATGGCCATGACTAGACAGGGGAAGGGTCTATATCCCGGAGTCTAACTCTTTAACTGTGAGAATCCACGGCGCAGTTTTAGCCGTGGTAACCAACCACAATGTGCGGGGTTAGCGATACCGTCCCAGAGGAGATTGAGGCGACGCGCATTCGGACTTTTGTGGCGGGACGGCCGTCGTAGAAGTACACGTATTGACCGGCAGTGTTAATTGTTTTGCCCGTGTCAATCGTGAACCAGGCGCCGTTGCCGTTGAAGTTGGCCTCTAGTGCCAGTGTGAAATTGGCTTCGCTGGTGACGTTGGCGGCAAAGGTGTACGACGCGGAGTGGGCGTGGACCTCGAACCACTCGTCCAAGGCGTCCATTACGTTGCCCGTGTGCTCGACCGTGTTGGTAAAGCGGTCGATTTGGGTTGTACCGACGTTGGCCATGACTATTTCCTCCGTTTTTTGGCGGTTTTGGCGGCTTCCTTGAAGGCTTTGGCAGTTGGGGCGCCTTTGGAGCCGGGTTTACGCATCTTTTCGCCCGAGCCAGCGGCAATGCGCTTGCGTTTGGCGGCGATATTTGCGTAAAGGCCCTTCTTTTTGGCGGCCATAACTACTTTTTCCTCTTGGAGGCAGACTTTTTCGCCTTGCGAGCTGTTTCATACGCAATAGCAGCGGCTTGTTTTTGGGAATAACCCTCCTTCACCAACATCCGAATGTTTTCGGAGATGGTTTTCTCGGAGTAACCGCGCTTTAGAGGCATGTAGCTCCAGCGATATAGATAGTTTATGGGGGATTAGTAGAGGCGGTAGGAGGTTTGGCCGAGGGTGCCGATCTTGGCGAGGTTGAATTGTTGGAGGCAAAGGTAGCCGAAGGCGTCGAAAGCGTGGTCTACGCCTAAGTTTTTGTTGGGAAGGCCGGTATTAGGTGCATAAGTTAGTGTTCTGAGGGATTTGATTAACTCTTTGCAGCGCGGGTGGATGTAGGTGCGGCGTGCACCAGAGGCATCTAGGAGGGCGGTGTTGACGCAGGTGATTTTGTCGCGGATTTTCCAGGGGGCGCGGGGGCTGGAGACGTTGAAACCGCTGCGGCGCAAGATGTTGTGGTCGGTGAGTCCCACGCCGGAGGTTTTGCGGGCGCCGCCGGTGGGGTCCGGGCAGGCGATCACGCGGCGCTCCACGCCGAAACGGCGGGTGACTTCTTCGGCGAAATCCCAGGTGGTGGCGCCACCCGTCAGCATGATTTCGTCGAAAACGTAGAGGGTGTCGTCCTTGCGGACGGCGCAGATGCCCGACATGGGATCGACGTTGAAGTCCACTCCAAGCAAGACGGGGAGGACGCTGATGTCTTCGGCTTCGGTGCTGATGTTTTCGTCGCCGAAACTGACCGCTACCAAGCCCGAAAGGTTCTCGAAGCTGGCCTCGAATTCTTGGCGGAAGGTTCGAGCATCTAATTGGCTGCGGGCGGCTTCGATCTCCTCTGGTGGGACGTTGTCGCCGTCGATCGTCGTGAATTGCCATCGGCTCCAGTCGTCGTCTCCGCTGTTGGCGTATTGCCAGAGTTCGTAGAACCAGCTGGCTGTGCCGTCGGGGGTGGAGATGAAGAGTGCCCAGCCTTGTTTGTCGGCCAAAGCTGGGCGGATGACCTCGAACCAGACTTCGCTGGACATGAAGGCGGCTTCGTCCAGCACCACGCCAGCAAGGCTGCGGCCACGGAGGGCCATGGCGTTTTCAGTGCCCTTCAGTTCGATCGTCGAGCCGTTCACTAGCTCGATCTTTAGGTCCGTCTCGTTCTTGCTCTTGATCCAGGCTTTCGGGACCAGCTTTTTCATTACCTTCCAGGCAATGTCTTTCGCCATCCGGTATGTAGGGGCTGCATAAAAGAATGTTTCGCCCGGCCTTTCGATCGCCCCACGCAGCAATTCGATGCATGAGAGGTAGCTCTTTCCGAAACGTCTACCCGCTACTAGCACCCGGAAACGCTTGCGGCTGCGGAATACTTCGCCCTGCGCATATCGAAGATTGAGGGTTCCAGCAGCCGTGGCTGTCATTTGTATTTTTGGGGGTACTTTCTAGGGTAGTACAGGAATCGCAACCCTACCCCCCTGTGTAACAGAGGAAGAAAACGCGGATATATCAGTAGGTTCCCAGGGATTCGCAACACCGCTCACAATTGCGAACCCTACCCCCCGGGAATGGGAATGATTATCACTCCCGGGGAGTAAAGGCGCGGCGGTCAGAGCAGGAAGAGCAGCAGGGGAAGAACCGGCAGAGCACCGGCAAGCATCAAGCGGATCGGGCGAAGCATTTGGATTTTGGTTTTGTGTTCGTCTGTATTGTATCACAGAACAGAGCAGACCGCGAGCCGGTAGACGTGCCAGCCGCAACGGCTCACCGGAGGTAGTGGTTCAGCTGTACTAGCCCGCCTGGCGCTTGTCATCAATAGATATAAACAATTGGGGAGTTTGTTGGCTAGCAACTTCCTGTGTAAGTTCGCCTGCGGCTCTACCCAAACTGTCGAGAAGATGGCAGGCAACTTGATAGTTTCCTTTTTTAATTGCCTTCTTAAGTACAGCTAACCGTGAAGCGGTAATAATGTTCAACATTTCGGTGCGATCTTCTAAACGCTCCTGTTTCAAAAGCTCCATGGCCTTTGAGATGTCGTCGTGAGCCGTCCGAATACTGATATTGAAGCGAGACGCGACGAGTTCAGCGTTAGCCCGCCTGGTATTTCCCTCCAGCAGGAGGCTATAGGCATAGTTCACCCGCTCATCCATGCGAGCCTGGGTGCTACGGCCACCGCGCCAACGCTTGCTCTCGTCGTTGGCAACGGTCGTGGGCTTCTGTTGTTCCTGGCCGTCCGATTCCGTCACTGTTCGAGTTACTAACCGCGTAGCCCTATGCTACCCTCTGCGCTCTCACATTTCGCAAGCGAGCAAAGCGAGCGCCGCGAAAAAGCCCGGCAACTAGGCCGGGCCACTAGGTCAGCAGTTGCGCCAGTTGCTGGTCAGTCTCCCCACCAGAACTGTGCAACCCAAGAGTCCAGCACTCCGGAGCCAATGGCCCGATATTCAGTCCAGGGAGTGCCCCAGTCTTGATACTCCATGCGGGAGTCTTCCGGGCAGTTGAACCGGCCTAGGGTTCCAACAATCCGAAGGGCAGGGCCACCAGTGCTGAGCAGGATGCAGAACTGCTCGGGCTCCAAGGCTGAGCCTATGTCGCCCCAGCCGCTGCGGACCTGCAGGGCTAGTGGTGACTCTTGGATCTCTTGCCGGATTGCATCGTAGGCATCGTCCGTCTCGCGGATTGCGGCCTTGAGACGCGCCAGCTGGTCAATGATCGTCTCACACCATGCAGCGGCGTTGGCTTGGGCGTGATTAGTGGTTGTGGTGGGCATGATGCGAGCGCGCCAGTTAGCGCGGGTTAGGTTGTCTTGTGCAAGGGTAAGGCCGGAACCGGCCGACTGTCAAATACCTAAGTAGAGATAGTCATACTCGCCGGGTTCTTCGGCACAGTTACAAGCCCAAGTCCAGAGCACGCGGGCTCGGTTCTCCTGGTGGTCGCACAGCTGCGAAGCGTCCCAGCAACCAAACTCCCGGAGATACTCGCGGAACAACCAAGCCGGACCGTCAAAGCTCAGACGATCCAGCCAGAAGGCGACTGCATCATCGACTGAGCCTTGGGCGCTGCAGTCTGCAATGCACTCAAGCGGCAACTGGCGGCGAGAGTTGCGGCCATCAAACCACTGATTACGGTAAGTCACTTGGTCACCTCTTTAGCAAAGCGCAACGCCGTGTAACCAGTGACAGAAGGCCAAGCGCTGAATTCGTGCGGCCTATCGGTGGCCACAAAAACTACTTGCCATCCTCCCGTGCTGATCATCGTTCCATGCTCGGGATTAAGCCGGTACAGTTCGCGCTCAGACTGGCCGCGGATCCAGTCAGCCGCTGACTCGTCGTTTTGATGCAAGACGTGGGGATTGACCAGCCGCACAGCTTGGGCTACATGCTGCAGGCTTGGCTCATCCCAAGTAACGCGGGGCCAAGGTCGTTCGGTTTGCATTGCTCCAATCGGAACGGGTTCGCCTCACACATTAACCACACCACCAGCCAGCCGTCAACTGTTGCGCGGTGGTGCTAGTGTGTGAGGGTTCAACCGCTCTAGCTTGAGCAATGACAATCCAAAGCGCCAGCCTCAGACTGGCAGACCAGCTCAGCGCCAGCCCTTACGCTTGGCCTGGCGGCTATCCGTTGTTCGGCGTCACCAGTGACGGTGCTGCCCTTTGTCACCGTTGCGCTAAGTCTGAGCGCGAGGCTATCGGCACCACCACCGGCTCCGATGGCTGGCAACTTGTAGCGCTCCAGATCAACTGGGAGGATCCAGAGCTTTTCTGTGATCACTGCGGCTCCCGTATTGAATCGGCCTACGCGGAGCCCGAAGCATGACTGGTGGCGAGTGGACTACGAAAGGCCGCCAGCGTGAAGCTAGGGAGGCCGAGCGCGAGCAGGTAAGGCTTGAAAAGCGCCAGCTACGCGACCTCCGCTGGGCGATTGAACGTTCAACCGTTAAGGCCAGCGATTGGCAAGACTTACTAACGCTCCACCAGATGCACGGCAAAGAAGGCCCGCTCCAGCTATGGCGGGAGCTTGTGCCCTACTGGCGGGACTGCCAACGCGTCAACCGTGGCGCCGATCTCCCGGCTGAGCTTTTTCCACAAGCTACGGGACTTTTAACGCGCAACACCGAAAAAGCTCCAGCCACTCGCGTCAAAGCAGCTAAAGGCTCCAGCCGTAAGGTCCGCAGCGATGCCGGCAAACGCCAGCCATCACGCAAGAGTGGCCGCTGAGGTTTTCCACAGTTTCCACATTTCCACAACCCCAGAAAACAATGCAAACGATCCAACAGTGCCGCCGGTGGTTGACCCAGCAGGGCTACACCGTCCAAGGGTTCCAAACCAGCAATGGGAGAGAGTATTTAGTGACCAGCTTCCGCGGTGGTCAGTGCTTCCGCGGATCAGGCCAGCAGTTGATCCAGCAAGTAAAGAAGTGGCCTAGGCCAGCCTGAAGCGCCAGCCCTGCCCTAACCGGTAGGGCTTCCTTACTTCCTTACCGGCGAGACGCGTGAGACTATTTGCGCGACTGCCGCCGCTTGTGGGCTCCAGCCACTCCCTCCCGCACTGTGCCGTCAGGTTCCCTGTCGCCTAGGAGGACCGCCAGGCCATAGAGGCCGATGAGGACGCCAGCGAGAATCAGCATTGCTCCAGCCATCGCTATGAATGGCGAATTTCTTACACAGTATGAATGGCGTTTTTAGGTTATGAATGGCTTTTTCTGTAAGTCACCATGAATGGCTTTTGTCGAGGCCGTTAGGCCGAGACTATGAATGGCGTTTTTGTGGTTTATGCCTGAATGGGAATTTCGAGGTTCTCGAAGTATTGAATGGACCGGGCGACGAAGGCATCCTCTGCTAGCGCCAGCTCATCCCTGTCCATGATGTGGACGTTGGGAGGACCACAGCGGCGGGCGAGGACTACAGCTGCTCCAGCTATTTCTAACCCTGTCATATATTTAAGGCTAAGCGAATATGCGCCACATTGATGTAAATACCCGTGATTTTCAGGTAGGCGGTCGTTTTCGTCTGTTTTACGTTTAACGCTGGTTTTCCAGTCAACAACGTATAACCCGGAGCCTCTGTTCTTCAGTGATACCAGTGCATCACAAGTTCCAGCCCATCCACCGGGGTGGTAACTGTTGAATTCGCTGGCAAAGATTTCGGTTA
>Ga0316201_10000769_pt1 | contig 19786 bp, 14 predicted proteins | sample CS6wburrow_MG_FD_204516 | JGI IMG/M metagenome (GOLD analysis project Ga0316201, IMG submission 204516) | Coastal sediment microbial communities from Delaware Bay, Delaware, United States - CS-6 worm burrow | ecosystem: Environmental > Aquatic > Marine > Coastal > Sediment | place: USA... | reverse complement strand
ATCCTGCTCTATACTTGTCGGTTCCCGGCGCGCTTCGCCAACCCAAAGCAATGAGTTAACAACAGGGACCGCACGCGTTCCCGACGGCACGTATGACACAGAAATCCGCCAATACTTTGCACGACCCCGCCTTTCATCGCGACAGCTGCGGCTTCGGGCTGATCGCGAACCTGGATGACATTCCCAGCCACTGGGTTGTCGAAACGGCAATCTCGGCACTGGCGAGACTGACACACCGTGGCGCAGTTGCCGCCGACGGCAAGACCGGCGACGGTTGCGGCCTGCTGATAAAGTTCCCACGCGATTTCTTGCGCGCCGTCGGTGAAGAGGCCGGGTTCGACGTGAGTGAGCGCTTTGCTGCTGGTTGCGTATTTCTCAGCAGGGACGACGCCACCGCAGATGCGGCCAGAACGGTCATCAACCAGTCGATTGCCGAGATCGGACTGGAAGTGGCCGGTTGGCGGGTGGTGCCGATCGATACCTCGGCCTGCGGCGAGCAGGCTTTGAAGACGCTGCCGAGAATTGAGCAGGTGTATGTCAACGCACCCGACGAGATGCCGCGGGGACGTTTTAATCGACGCCTGTTTCTGGCTCGTCGTCGCGCCGAGAATCGACTGAGCGATGCGGAAACCTATATCGCCAGCCTGTCGTCGGTGACGATCAGCTACAAGGGCATGATCATGCCCGCGGCACTGCCGGAGTTTTATCCGGACCTGAAGGATCCGCGACTTGAGTCTTCGGTGTGCGTGTTTCATCAGCGCTTCTCCACCAACACGCTGCCCGAATGGCGGTTGGCGCAGCCGTTTCGCTTTCTTGCCCACAACGGCGAAATCAATACGATAAACGGCAACCGAAACTGGGCTGTTGCGCGTACCAAGAACTATCGTTCGGACAAGCTCGACGATGTATCCGATCTCGATCCGATCATCTCCCTGACCGGCTCAGATTCTTCGAGTCTCGACAACATGCTCGAGGTGTTGCGCGCCGGCGGCATGGATGTGATTCAGGCGATGCGCATTCTCATGCCGCCCGCCTGGCAGACGGTCGACAACATCGATCCCGATGTGCGTGCTTTCTACGAGTTTTTCGACTGCCAGCAGGAGCCCTGGGATGGACCGGCCGGCATCGTGCTGACCGACGGTCGGTATGCGGCGTGTTGTCTCGATCGCAACGGGCTGCGTCCCGCTCGTTTTGTGATAACCAAAGACCGCCATCTGACAGTCGCGTCCGAGGTCGGAGTCTACAACTACGACGAACAAGACGTTATCAGCAAAGGACGGCTAGGACCGGGTGAAATGCTGGCCGTCGATCTCGTTAACGGCGTGCTGCTCGATAACGACGAAATTCACGACATTCTGAAGACGCGTGCGCCTTATAAGAAGTGGCTGAAGCAGGGCGTGCGCTACCTGGACTCGCTGCTTGTCGATACCGCGACCGCGGCAGAACCCATGGAGCCCGAGGTCCTGCAGACCTATCAGAAGATGTTCAACCTGAGCCGCGAGGAACGCCGAGAGATTATCGCGGTGCTGGCGCAAACAGAGATGGAGGCGGTCGGCTCGATGGGCGACGACACGCCGATGGCGGTGTTGTCGAAGAAGGTTCGTTCGCCATTCGATTACTTCAGGCAACAGTTCGCACAGGTGACCAACCCGCCGATCGATCCGCTGCGCGAGCGTATCGTCATGTCGCTGCAAACGAACATTGGTGGCGAATCCAGCCTGTTCGATATAGGCCCGGAGCACGCCGAGCAGGTAATCATAAATTCGCCAGTCCTGTCACAGGCAAAACTTCGACAGCTGCTGGGCCCCGACATGTTCGAGGACCGCCACGCATTTATCGACTTGAACGTAGACGAAGCGCTGCCGCTACCCGAGGCGCTTGACCAGATCTGCAGCCAGGCGGAAAAGGCAGTTCTCGGCGGCAAGTTCTTGCTGTTGCTTAGCGACCGATATCTGAAAAAGGGCAAGCTGCCCGTACATGCGTTGCTGGCGACCGGCGCGGTGCACCATCACCTGGTCAAAGTTGGTCTGCGGTGCGACGCGAACATCATCATTGAAACCGGCGCCGCTCGAGACTCCCACCACATTGCGTGCCTGATCGGCTACGGCGCGACTACCGTCTATCCGTATCTCGCATATCAGTCGCTGCATGAGATTGCGCGTCGTCGCGAAGGCAGAGAGCAACAACAGCTCGGTCGCAGCTATCGTCGTGGTATTCGCAAGGGACTGTTCAAGATCATGTCGAAGATGGGTATTTCATCCATCTCGAGCTATCGCGGTGCGCAGCTTTTCGAAATCGTCGGTCTGCATTCCGAGATTGTCGATAAGTGCTTTAAAGGTACGACCTCGCGCATTCAAGGCGCCAACTTTGAGGACCTGCAGAACGATCAGAAAGCGCTGGCGTTGTCGGCCTGGGAGCCGCGCGATCCGATCGATCATGGCGGGCTGCTGAAGTACGTACACGGTGGCGAGTATCACTGTTACAACCCGGACGTAATTGCGACGCTGCAGGCGGCGGTGCGCTCCGGCGAATACAGTCGCTACGAAGAGTATGCCCGGCTCGTAAACGACCGGCCGGTAGCGACCTTACGCGACCTGATGAAGGCTTTACCGGTGGGGCCGGAGGTGCCGCTCGAAGAGGTCGAACCGATCGAAGCAATTCTGCCGCGCTTCGACAGTGCGGGAATGTCACTCGGTGCGCTTTCACCCGAGGCACACGAGGCGCTTGCGATAGCGATGAATCGTATGGGCGGACGTTCGAATTCGGGCGAAGGCGGCGAAGACCCGAAGCGCTACGGTAGCGAACGCCGATCCAAGATCAAGCAGGTTGCGTCCGGACGTTTTGGCGTAACCGCGGAATACCTAGTTAACGCCGAGGTTATCCAGATCAAGATTGCACAAGGCGCAAAGCCCGGTGAGGGTGGCCAGCTGCCGGGACACAAGGTCAACGAGATGATCGCGAAGCTACGCTACGCGAGGCCTGGCGTCGGCCTGATATCACCGCCACCGCATCACGATATCTATTCGATCGAGGATCTTGCCCAGCTGATTTTTGACCTGAAGCAGGTCAATCCTGACGCGCTGGTGTCGGTGAAGCTTGTCGCCGAACCTGGCGTAGGCACGATTGCCGCCGGTGTGGTCAAGGCTTACGCCGACCTGATTACGATTTCGGGTTATGACGGCGGTACCGGTGCGAGCCCACTGAGCTCTGTGAAATACGCCGGCAGTCCGTGGGAACTCGGTCTGTCAGAAACTCACCAGGTGCTGTGCTCGCAGAATATGCGCCACCAGGTGCGTTTGCAGACGGATGGTGGATTGAAGACCGGCCTCGATGTCATCAAGGCTGCCATGCTGGGTGCGGAGAGCTTTGGTTTCGGAACGGGGCCGATGGTTGCGCTTGGCTGCAAATACCTGCGTATCTGCCACCTAAACAACTGCGCAACCGGCGTCGCGACGCAGAACAATGTGCTGCGCAGCGAATATTTCATCGGGCTGCCCGAGATGGTGATCAACTTCTTCCACTTTATCGCCGAGGAGGTTCGTCAACGGATGGCGCAGCTTGGTGTGCGCAAACTGGAAGAGTTGATCGGGCGCGCCGATCTTCTCGAACTGTTACCCGGAGAAACCGAAAGGCAATCGCGGTTGGACCTTAGTCGCATTGTCTCGAATGACGGTTTGGCGAAGGATGCGCCGCAGTTTTGCACCGACCTCAGGAACGAGCCGTTCGATCGTGGCGAACTTGCTGAGCAAATGGTCAGCGAAACGCTGCCCGCGATCGAGGCTCTCAAAGGCGGGCGATTCGAGTTCGAGATACAAAACTTCAATCGTTCGATCGGCGCGAGACTCTCGGGCGAGATAGCGCGACGGCACGGAAATCACGGGATGCAGGAAGCGCCGCTGGACATCGTGCTCCGAGGTACGGCGGGCCAGAGCTTTGGTGCGTGGAACGTCTCTGGCCTGAACCTGACGCTGACAGGCGATGCAAACGACTATGTTGGCAAGGGCATGGCCGGCGGCCGTATCGTTATTCATCCGCCTGTCGACACTCGCTATGTTGCGCAGGAAACAGCAATCATCGGCAATACCTGTTTATACGGCGCAACCGGTGGTGAGCTGTACGCGGCTGGACGAGCCGGGGAGAGATTCGCGGTCAGAAACTCTGGTGCCACCGCCGTAATCGAGGGCGCCGGCGATCACTGTTGTGAATACATGACCGATGGTGTTGTGGTTGTTATCGGCCGTTCAGGTGTCAACTTTGGCGCTGGAATGACCGGTGGCTTCGCTTATGTACTCGACATCGATCGTGATTTTGTTGACCGCTACAACCATGAGCTGATCGACATCCATCGCATTACGCCGGAAAGCATGGAAGCCAATTTGCATCATCTGCGAGCGTTGATCGAAACGCATGTCAAGGCGACCGGCAGTGAGTGGGGCGCTGCCATTCTTGACGACTACCGCACCTTCCTTCCGAAATTCTGGCTGGTGAAACCGAAGGCGACAGAATTGGGATCGCTTATCGAATCCCTGAGGCGAGCGGCCTGATGGCTAAGCACCCGTTACAGTTCCTGGAGATTCCACGTCGTGATCCCGACAAGGAACCGGCCGATGAGCGCGTCAAACACTTCGGTGAGATATACGCCTCCTACGATGGTGCGAATGCGGCAGCACAGGCTGGTCGCTGTATCTCCTGCGGCAATCCGTATTGCGAATGGAAGTGTCCGGTACACAATTACATCCCGAACTGGCTGGCCCTGATTGAGGAGGGCCGCCTGTTCGAGGCTGCAGATTTGTCGCACCAGACGAATTCATTACCTGAGATCTGCGGCCGTATCTGTCCGCAGGATCGATTGTGTGAGGGTGCCTGCACGCTGAATGACGGCATTGGTGCAGTTAGCATCGGCAACATCGAGCGCTACATTACCGACGAGGCCGTGAAGCAGGGCTGGCGGCCCGACATGTCGAATGTTAAAGGCTCGGGCAAGTGTGTGGGCATCGTTGGCGCTGGTCCGGCGGGGCTTGCGGCAGCCGACGTCCTGGCACTCAATGGCATCGGCTCTGTTGTTTACGACGCCTATCCCGAGGTCGGCGGTCTGCTGACCTACGGCATTCCGCCATTTAAGCTCGAGAAACACATCGTCAATCAACGCCGCAAAATTCTCGAGGGTATGGGCGTCAAGTTCGTGCTCAATACGCGAATCGGGGAGGACAAGCCGTTCCAGGAATTGCTCGATCAATATGACGCCGTGTTCCTCGGTATGGGTACCTACCAGTACGTGCGCGGCGGCTTTCCCGGAGAGGATTTACCCGGTGTCTACGACTCTCTGCCCTACCTCGTCGGCAATGTGTATCGTGAACTCGGTCATGACGAATCGGTCTCGCCGTATATCGATCTGGCGGGTAAGAACGTCGTTATTCTCGGCGGTGGTGATACGGGTATGGACTGCAATCGGACGGCAATCCGGCAGGGTGCTGCGAGTGTCACCTGCGCCTATCGTCGCGATGAAGAAAATATGCCAGGTTCACGTCGTGAGGTTGCCAATAGCAAGGAAGAGGGAATTCGCTTCCTGTTCAATCGACAACCCATCGAACTGCTTGGCGACGACCACGTTACGGGCGTCAAGGTCGTGGAGACACGCCTTGGTGCGGCAGGGTCGGATGGCCGACGTCGCCCGGAACCTGTTCCGGGTACCGAAGAAATCCTGCCGGCGGATGCCGTTGTCATTGCGTTCGGTTTTCGCCCTGACCCGCCCGATTGGTTCGAGGAGTTCAAGGTCGATACCTTGCAGAGCGGACGCGTTCGCGTTGCCGCGCTCGGCGCGTATCCGTTCCAGACAACGAATCCGAAAATCTTTGCCGGTGGCGATATGGTGCGTGGCTCCGACCTGGTCGTCACGGCCGTACACGAAGGCCGCGAGGCGGCCAAAGGTATCGCTCGCTACCTCGGCGTCTAGCCCGGTTACCGCGCTGCTTGGTGCGTAAGCTCGCGCGCCTTTCTTTTCTCGGTCTTCTCGTAAGCCATCAGGGCGCGGAAGGCGCTCATCGAGAGATCGGCTTCCAGGCCGTCAGCCAGGCGGTAGATCTGTTCGTAGTACCAGCCGATACGGGCAAAGCCGTTTATCGCTTTGATCGCAGCAATCGGTGAGTTGGGCCCAAGAATCCCGGGTCCGATGCGCAGTCCGGTCTCGACGTCCGGCGCTACATCGAGGTCGCCCCGCAGGACCTTCGCCGGAAAGTCCGGGTCTATGCACAGCGGCCGGCCGAGACCGATCATGTCCACATCGCCGTCGGTCAGGGCATCGTTCATTCCCGCGGCAGAACGAAAGCCTCCGGTTACCATTAACGGCATTTCTGCGACCCGGCTTGCCGCAACCGCGTAGTCGAAAAAATAGGCTTCCCGCGCTCGCGTGCTTTCCTGAACTTTTTCCGCAAACACGGGCTCCAGCCCGCCGATGCCGAGCAGCTTCGGCTGTTCGTAGTTGCCGCCGGAGATCTCAAGCAGATCGAGGCCTTCCTCGTTCAACATCTCGATCACCTTCAGGCAGTCCTCGAAAGAGAAACCGCCTTTCTGGAAATCGGCGGAGTTGAGCTTCAAGGTGACGGCGAAGTCGGCGCCGACTTCGGCCCGTACGGCGCGCACGCACTCAAGCAGCAAGCGAGCCCGGTTTTCGAGAGAGCCGCCCCATTCATCATCGCGCAGGTTGACCCGCGGCGAGAGGAACTCCGATAGCAGGTAGCCATGTGCACCGTGAACCTGCACGCCGGTGAAACCGGTTTGCCTGGCGACACCGGCGGCAAAGGCAAAGCGCGCAATGACGTCACGGATTTCGTCGCTGCTTAAAGCGCGTGGCTTGCCAAAACGTCCGCCGGGCAACGCGAGGCCAATGTCGGACGGGCCTACCGGTTCGGAGGCGATCAGCGCGGGTGTCTGTCGTCCGGCGTGGCTGATCTGCATCCAGAGTTGCGTGTCGTTGGATGTGCCGGCTTCTGCCATGGCCTCGAGCCGCTCGAGCTGTGACCGCTCCTGTTTTCCATCGATAACAATATTGCCTGCGCGCTCGAGATAGCGCCGGTCAACCTGCACGTTGCCGGTCAGTAGCGAGCCCGCGCCACCTTCTGACCAGCGCCGGTACAGGGAGACGTGTCGTTGCGTCGCGCGGTTGTCGCTGTCAGCAAGCCCCTCCGTCATGGCGGCCTTGGACAGTCGGTTCTTGACGTTGGCGCCGCAAGGTAGCCGCAAAGGGCTTCCTATATCGGTCAGCGAATCGTCACTCAACGTGAGGTCATCCTTGTTCAACGCATATTCTCCTAGCGATGCTGATCAATCATGATCTGATTACCGTCGGGATCCGAGAGCATCAGGCTGGCCGGACCGGTGCTGGAATCGTCTGCCTCGCTGCTAAGTTCAACGCCTTGATCCTTCAGCCGTTGCTGAATGGCGCGTACGTCGGTGAACGAATCGAGGTTATTGCAGTGCTGATCCCAACCAGGATTGAACGTCAGGATATTTGACTCGAACATACCCTGAAAGAGGCCAAGCACATTGTCACCATTTCGCATCATCAGCCAGTTTTGTTCGATGTCCCCGCCAATCGCCTGGAAGCCGAGTGTTTCGTAGAACGCTTTCGACTTTGCAATGTCTTTGACAGCCAGGCTTACAGAGAACGCACCCAGTTCCATAATCTATCCCCTTTTCCTTACATGGCGGCCGCTCCGCCGTTTATCCAATGCCCTCTAACAGGCGCTCCACCAGGGCCGCGCCGATCCAGGAGCCAAAGCCAAGAAATACATACAGGGCTACTCGCCCGTAGCTGCCGGCATCGAAAGGCCACTCGCTGACCTCCTCGAGTCGTGTTTCCATCGCCAGGTCTGCGCGCAGCTGATGCGCGTCATCGACCGTCCGGGCCTGCGGGTCCCGCCGCTCCGCTATTGCCTGACGCACCCGCCGAAGCTCCATTTGCTTCGCGGCCTTCAGTCGTTTGTGGATCCCCCAGGTTGGCAGCACCAGCGCCAGTGCTGACGCCGCCACAAGCATGATCAATGACGATACGGTACCAAGAGTCGGCGAATTTGGATCGAGCCAGAGGTTAGCTGAAATCGACAGGGCAACAATAGCCAGCAGACTGGAGCGAACGCCCTGCTGCGCATACGGACTGATGAGCGACGTGTCCAGGAGGTCGATGTGATCAATCGATCGGGCGGTTCGCGAGATACGGGTCGCATTCCAGACCACCAGCAACATGAAGCGAAAATTAAACCAGCCGATAAACACTAGGCCGACCAGCGGTAAGGCGAAGTCGCCGCTCCAGTGTTGCGGCGTGAATATCATCAGCGGCGCGTCCGCCTGATGCAGAAACAGGAAGTACATCACCACAGCACCGATGATTCCGACCACGTTGGCAATAAGGCGTGGAAAAACAATGCTGCTCTGCTCGAGCGAGAAGGTCCTGATCAGCTTCGCGAGGTGATCGTCTGTCCAGACGCCGAGGTAGTAAATGGCCATCGGTAAGTATCCCACCATCATGTACAGCGTGACGGGCGCTCGCACGGCGATGTCGGGGGCAAGCCCGGCGGCGACTTCGTCGACCGTCCCTATCAGCCACGCGCCCCACAGCGCGAGCCCACCCAAAGACAATGAAGCAGCGATTCCGGTAACGACCGGTGGAATGGACAGCGTATCCGCCAGCCACGCAAAGACACGATCGAGCATGGGCCGATGACTCAAGGCAGGCACGCTACGCAAATTCGCGAAATACGACGCTGCTGTCTTGTTCTCGCGTAACTCATGAGTTTCCTCTCGTCAGTGACGACTACGGCGTGATCGCCGCCATTCTCAAAGGCCAGGGCCGAGCCGTTCATCTGCGGTCCGAAAATGGGCGGCGACTCTATTGTATATAGAGTTTCTAGTGCGGTCGTGGCAAGCGCACCTGCATTACAACGCCGCCGTCGATATTGTCGGCGCTGATGCTGCCGCCGTGGCCCACGACAACCAGTCGCGCGATGTACAGGCCGAGCCCGAGGTGTCGGTCGCTGTCCCCAGGTCGCACCGACACCATAGAGTCAAACATCTGTGTGCGCATCCGTTCCGGCAGCGGCGGTCCCGGATTACTGACCGACAATTGGAAATGGTCGTCAGCCTCGGTGAGACCAATAGTAATCGTATCCCCCTTATCGCTGAAGCCAACGGCATTGTCGACCAGTTTGTCGAGCATCTGGATAAGGAGTTCTGGCGAGCCATGCATCTGCGCGTCCAGCAGATCACAGTCGAAGATGAAGGACCGATCTGTGTAGGCATCGCAATAGGCATCGACCGTCGATGCAAGCGCCTTTCTGAAGTCAAACGACTCCGGCTCGACATTGGACATCAGCTCTTCGACGCGCCTCGCTTCGCTCATCGCACTCAAGATGCGCCGTAATCGTTCCGCCCCGTCACGTGCTCGCTCGGTGTAGCCCTTGCCTGCTTCGCTCAAGTTCTCGTGCTCGAGATTTTCGAGTGAAGACGTGACGATTGCGAGCGGCGTGCGCAATTCATGCGACAATTTTGACGCAAGCGAACGCAGGTAATCATTGTAGTCGCCGAGCTGTTGCAAAACGCTCGAAAAACTTCGCGAGAGATCGCCGATTTCATCTTCTGCCAGCGCGCTGGGAAGCGCGGACTGCAGGTCTTCGTTGTCGAGAGCTGCTTCCGCTGCGACGGAAAGGTGTCGAATACGACGTGATAGCCAGGTTGCATAGCCCAGCAGTGTCCCGCCGACAACCAGCGTAGCTATGAGCGTTACATTGATCAAGCGCGCCAGTCCCTCGTTGCTCAGGCTGAGTATTGCCTCGGTTCCCTGTTGCAGGATTACAGCGCCGATGGTCTTATCGTCCTCGACGACAGGCGCCGCCACCGCGACGATCGCTTTGCCGGTCTCGTCGCTTCGAAACCAGGAACCCATTTCCCGGCCCTGCAGTGCGGCGCTCACATACGCCTGCTGCTCGCGCCCGAGCGGATCGGGTTCCGCAAAAACGGCCTCTTTGCCGGACTCCACCAGGAGATCGTAGATGCGCCGTGCAACGCCCAGTCGCGTCCTGGCTGCCGACCGGTTGTTGAGCTTGCCGGCGCTCGCGATGCGCCAGCCACTGGCGTCCGTAACCAGCAGGCGCATATCAGGTTGCACCAGACCGGCTGCAATCGCGGTAATTTCAGACGACCTTCTCGCGGCGGGTCCCGGGGTGGCCGCAGAAAAACTGCTGCTGCGGGTGCCGGGCCGCGTCGCATCATCGGTGTTGTGGATCACCACGCCAAGATTGGTGCCAAGCAGCGCCGACGGAATCCTTGCCTCGAGTCGATAGCCGCCGGGCGTGTCCTGCCAGTGGGCCGAAACAGCAGGCTCCGGGGCGAAACCGTATGCGTTTTTTTTGTAACTCAGTATTCTCCCCGGCGCCTCGGCGGTGAATTCCATGGTCTCTTCAAGATAGGGCGGGTTACTGCTAATGAGGCTGACTCGATCCGCATACTGCGATCCTTCGTCGAGAATCATGGAGCGCGACGTCGTATAAATGACATTGCGATCGGGCACATCCACATACAGATAGATCGTCTCACCAAAAGCGCCGAGCGCGATTTGAATTGCTCCGTCCACGCCGCGAATTGAGCGCAGCGATTTTGCGTCCAGGGACCAGTCATCAAAATAGCCGTCGATGTTCGGTCGCAGTTCCAGCGTATGAATGTAGAGCTGGTCGGAAGTGTCAAATGCATCGTCGACTAAGGGGAATTCCTCGCCGTATTGTCGCATCGTGTTGGCGAGTGCGCGCGCCGTCGCTGCCAGCATTTGTTGCTGGCCGTCACGCAGTGCTGATTCCGTCTCGCGAATGAATTCGCAGCCAGCCCAGGGCAGCATCAGGGTCAGTAAGCTGACAAGCAGGAGTTGGCGTTTAAGATTCATCGCCGCGGACAGGTCCTAGTCGCTCAGCCAGCGATAGCCCATGCCGTAGACCGTTTCGATAGCGTCAAACTCGGTGTCGATGGAGAGAAATTTTCGTCGGATGCGTTTTACGTGCGAGGTAATGGTGTTGTCATCCAGCACCGCCTGCGCCGCATCCATAAGTTGCTGGCGGTTCTTAACGTGACCCGGGTATCGTGCCAGCGCGTGCACCAGCCAGAATTCCGTTAGAGTCAGTCCGACTGGCTGCTCTTGCCAGTGAATGGTCATGCGCTCGGTATCGATGACGAGGTCACCGCGGCTGATACGACTCTCGGCGCCCTGGGGTTTTTGCATGGCGTCGAGTCTTCGAAACAGCGCCGCAATGCGTGCCATCAGGTGCGGCAGGCTGATGTCCTTGGTCAGGTAGTCGTCAGCACCGAGTCGCAGGCCGGATACCGCGTCGAATTCACTGTCGCGCGCCGTGAGAAAGATGATGGGCAGGTCGGCCGAACGCGCACGAAGTTCGCGACATAACTCGAAGCCACCCTCTACATCATCCCTAAGGTTGATATCGATGACGACGAGGTCGGGAAGGCGGACCTCGAATGCACTCAGGGCAGGCGCACGTGCCTCGAAGGTGTCGACGGCATAGCCTTCGCGGCGGAAAGCCGCCGCGTAGTTCTCTCGTATCGCCGCCTCATCCTCAACAATTGCAATTCGTTTCGCCACAAAGGCCTCCTGATTCCTGCTTCGCCACAATTTGCCACATTACGCCGGTGTATTGCCATGCCGCCGTCGGCTAACCGGCGCATTGCCGGGTTGCAATATACCTGACACAGAAAAGGGAGGCGGCAATGAAACCTAACAAGACTTCGCGCGGCTGGCGAATTTTGCATGTCCTGTGCCTGGTTCTGCCAGGACTTGTCAATGCGCAACAGGAAACGCCCGCGGAGACGCGCATGGGCAGCCTGCTTTGGCAAATGGAGCAGGGTTACACGAACGCAACGCTCATTTCGACCGACGTACAGATGCAAATAAACGGTCTGGTCGCGCGGGTGGCTGTGCGCCAGCAGTTTCGCAACGAAGGTAACGAATGGGTCGAGGGAGTCTACGTCTTTCCGCTCCCGGACAAAGCCGCTGTCGACCGTATGCGCTTGCATATCGGAGATCGCTTTATCGAGGGTGAAATTCAGGAGAAAGAACGTGCCAGGAAAACCTATGAGCAGGCCAAGCAAGCCGGTAAGAAAACCAGCCTCGTCGAACAACAGCGCGCCAACCTGTTTACGACGTCAGTGGCAAACGTCGCGCCCGGCGAGCTGGTGGTCGTCGAGATCGAATACCTGGAAGACGTTCGCTACGAGGATGGCCGCTTCAGCATACGCTTCCCGATGACGCTGACTCCGCGATATATCCCCGGCCAGGCCTTGCCAGACAAGGTCGGCAACGGTTGGTCGGGCGATACCGATCGGGTTGCGGACGCATCGCAGCTTACGCCACCGATGGTATCGACGTCACGCGGGCACAAGATCACCCTGAGCGCCGACCTGAATGCGGGAGCACCGCTGGAGATTGTTGCGAGCCGATACCACCCGGTCAGCGTCACCGAAGACGGCGGGCGATACCGCGTTGGCCTGCGTGCAAACAAGGTGCCCATGGACCACGATTTCGAGCTCGTCTGGCAACCTGTACCTTCAGCTGAGCCGCGGGCCATGGCCTTTACCGAAGTCGTAAACGGCCAGGCGCACCACCTGCTGATGGTAGTGCCGCCCGACCAGGGCGAGGTGCCGGCGACGCCGATGCCTCGCGAGATCATTCTGGTTGTCGACACGTCCGGTTCCATGCATGGCGTATCGATGGCACAGGCAAAACGCGCGGTGCGCCTGGCGCTGCAGGGCCTGCAAGCGACCGATCGATTTAACGTGATTGCCTTTAACTCCTCGACCGCCGATCTGTTCGGGTCCAGCGTTGTTGCGAGTACCGCGAACATAAACAGGGCACAGAATTTTGTGCAGCAATTAAAGGCCAGCGGTGGAACCGAAATGCGCCCGGCACTGTCGCAGGCATTGCGTGGCAAACCACCGGAAACGCATCTTCGTCAGGTCGTCTTCATCACGGATGGCAGTGTCGGCAATGAAGGTGAGCTGTTCACGATGATCGAACAGAAACTGGGTAATACACGGCTTTTTACCGTTGGCATTGGTTCTGCGCCCAATAGCTGGTTCATGCGCAAAGCTGCGGAAGCGGGCCGCGGCTCTTATACGTTTATCAGCGCACTGCATGAAGTCGGCGAAAAGATGGAGAGGCTATTCCGCAAACTCGAACGGCCGCAGGTAACCGACATTTCAGTACAGTGGCCAAGCGGCGTGTTGACCGATAGCTATCCGGCCACCGTGCCCGATTTGTATTTCGGTGAACCCGTCACCGTCCGGGTACGTTCAAGCGGCGAGTATCGTGCCGGCGATACAGTAAGAGTAAGTGGCAATTCGGTCGCGGGTGGCTGGTCGCGCACGCTGCCGGTGCAATCGGCGCAAGCCAGCAGCGGCGTAGGCGCACTATGGGCACGCGCGCGTATTGCGGATCTGGTGGACAAGGAGCGCCGGGGTGAGCAGGTGGATACTGTTCGCGCGGCGATTGTCGAGACGGCGATCACCCATAACCTGGTCAGCAAATACACGAGCCTCGTAGCGGTCGACAAGACTCCGGCTCGTCCGGCTGGCGACCCCTTGTCGAGCGAGCAGGTGCCGAACCTGATGCCTTATGGGCAGAGCACGAATGCCATATTCGGTTTTCCTGCAACGGCAACCAGCGCACCGCTGCTTCGATTACTCGGATTCGCCTTCCTGATGGCCGCCCTGCTGTTGTTCACCGCAATGCGAGTGAGCGAACGGTACGTCCGTGTCCGTGTGGCGTAGAGCGGCGGGGCGCGGGATCTTGGCGTGTCTGCTCTGTCTTGGATTCTGGCACCTGGGCAGTGGTGCCTATATTCCAGCCAAGGCCTGGTTTGCCCAGGAGCTCATGCAGCGAGCGTGGCTAAGGGCGGGTCAGGATGTCGATCGGCCTGCGCCCTGGCCGTGGGCCGATACCTGGCCGGTCGCGAGACTCCGGTCGAAGGCACGAGATATTGACCTGATCATTCTCGCAGGCGGCTCAGGTCGAACGCTCGCCTTCGCTCCAGGGCACCTCAGCGCCAGTGCCATGCCCGGCGAGACTGGTAACGCGGTTATTGCGGGACACCGGGATACGCATTTTCGCTTCCTCAGAAGCGTCGAGAAGGGCGAGCTGCTGAACATCGAATCGGTCGACGGCCGCACACATGTTTACAAGGTGCTCGGCGCGGAAATCGTTGATTCCCGCAAAGGTGGCCTGGTCCTGGACACAGATGCTGCGATGTTGACGTTGGTCACCTGTTATCCGTTTGAGGCGCGAACCGCTGGCGGGCCGTTGCGTTATATCGTTACCGCGAAGATGCTGTTCTGAGCAAACAGGTTCGCAGCAATGCGGCGGCGCTGATTGCGTCGGTAATTTTTCCGTCCAGGACCATCTGGACCGCATCGTGCAGTGGCAATTTGCGTATCTCGAGGTCCTCGGTTTCCTCGAAGTCGGTCTCGCCGAAAGACAGCCCGGTCGCGAGATAGGCAATGCCGACTTCGTCCGTGATCGAGTTGCTGGTGTGAAGCCGCATGATCTCCTCCCAGTTCGTAGCTCGTATGCCGGTCTCTTCGGCGAGTTCGCGATTTGCTGCCGACAGCGGCGGCTCGTCAAGCGGCGCACCGCCCATTGGTAGTTCCCAGGAGTACTCGCTCAAGGTATAGCGGCTCTGTCCAACCAGCCAGGTGTTTCCCTCGTCATCCAGCGCAACAATGGCGACGGCAACGTTCTTGAAGTGTACGTGGCCGTACAGGTTCCGCCGGCCGCCCGGGTTTACGACATCGTCTTCAAGCACCTGCATCCAATTGTTCTCGTAAACCGTTCGTGACGACAGTTTCTTCCAGCTCATTACGATCGTCCGGCGACCGCTGTCTCGACCAGCAACTTGAAGCGATTCATGTCGGTATCACTTCGGGCGCAAATCGACTTGCGCATGAACAATGCCATGATCTTCATAAACCCCTTGAATCCGTACTTGGCACTCATGCTCCATCGCGTCTTGCCATCCCCGGTTTCGGCGAAATGATTGAGGATCACGACGTTCGCCCATTTTGACTCGTAGGTGCCACCAAGGAAATCAGGTTCCCGTCTTGCCGTAATGGTTTCTGTCATGATGACCTCGCGGCCATTCTCGTCATAGACCAGTTCCGCAACCGCGTCGGGCTGGCCCGGCGTACCGGATTTATGCGTGAATGATTTCAGCGTCGGCTGCCACCGCATCATGTTGTTCGGGTCGTCGAACATCTTCCAGACCGTCTCGAGATCTGCGTCGATCAATATCTCGGCCTTGTTTTTCATCACCTTTCCCTGTATTCGTCCCCCCCTTGTAGCGATAGTAGCTCAAAAGGTCCGAATGCAACCGCAGAAAGCCAGGCTTACCCAGGGATCAGTCGGCCGTCATCTAGTCGATATGACTTTGCCGATGCTGCTCGGCATTACGACGATGATGGCGCAGTCTTTTATCGACGCGTGGTTTCTCGGCAAGGTCGGCGACCGTGCGCTGGCGGCATTCAGCTTCGGTTTCCCGATCTTGATGATCGTTACGAGTGTGGCTATCGGCCTTGGCGCGGGAACCTCATCCGTAGTGGCGCGCGCGATTGGTAAAGAAGACCATAGCCGCGCGAAACGGCTGGTGACCGATAGCCTGATACTTTCCTTCCTGATCACGGCGACGGTTTGCGTGGTCGGAGTGTTAACGATCGATCCGTTGTTCCGATTGCTGGGTGCCCCCGATGACATGCTCCCGATGATCCGGGGCTTCATGATTATCCTTTACAGCGGCGTGCCCTTTGTTGTGGTCGGCATGGTGGGCATGAGCGGCATGCGAGCAACGGGCGACACCCGGTTGCCCAGCAAGCTCATGATTGCGGGTGCAGTACTGAATGTGATGCTTGATCCCATTCTTATCTTCGGAGTAGGGCCGATCCCGGCGATGGGGCTGAACGGCGCGGCGATGGCGGGAGTACTTGCGAGGGGCGCCATTTTCGTCGGCACTTTGTACCTGCTGCTTTACCGGCTCGATATGGTTACGTTCAAGAAGCCGGCGCTTGCTGAGCTCAAGCGGTCTTGGCGCGACATCCTGCACGTCGGTCTTCCGGCGGCAGGCACGAACGCCATTGTTCCAGTAGGCCTGGCGGTGATTACCGCTATGATTGCGCGCTTCGGACCGGAGGCCGTCGCCGGTTTCGGCGTCGCGAGTCGTATCGAGTCGCTGGTTCTCGTGCTGTATTACGCCCTGTCCGCCGTGATCGGTCCGTTCGTCGGACAAAATTTAAGCGCCGGCAAGGAAGACAGGATTCAGTTGTCGCTGCGCCTGTGCGCGGCGTTCTGTGTTTCCAGCGGTCTCGTCGTAGCAGTCTTGCTGGCGTTGCTGTCCGGTTTTCTGCCGACCTTGTTCAGCGACAACGAAGCGGTGATGAGCGTCACGAGAATGTTCCTGTGGATCGCACCGATCAGCTACGGTGCCTATGGAATCGTGATGGTCGTCAATGCGGCGTTTAACGGGCTCGGCAACCCGATGCCGGGCGTCATTATCAGCGTCACCCGGATCCTCGTGTTGTACGTTCCGCTGGCCATGCTCGGCATGCGTTTCTACGGAATTGCCGGCATCTTCGCGGCTTATGCCGTTGCGAATATTCTCTCGGGAATCATTGGTTACTATTGGGCGAAGGGCAATGCCCACCGCCTCTGCAAGTTATCGGCGAGTCACGAGAGCGGTTGAATCAGCAGCGTCTGCAGGGCGACTCCGACCGATCCTTTCTCATCATACAAGGTCGCCCGCGACAGCCCGATGCCGGTCGGCTCCCAGAACGACACAGCGCTGGATGCGAGCCACTCCGACTCCGGCAAACGATGCAAGACGATGGTCAGATCGGGATTGACGAAAGTCATGTCAGTCAGCTCGGCGTTTCTTGAGGTGCCGTTGCCGCAATCGGCCAGCGGGCAGATACGTTGAAAAGGCGAAGGAACTTCATGCTCCAGCAACGGTGGTGTCTTCATCCACAGCGTCGTCGGGCCTGGCTCATTGTTTTCTCCCGGAGGGTAAGCAACTTCGATCGAATCGCGGAAGAAAGGCATCTCGTGATGGGCGTGCTCAACGGCGAACCTGCCAGGGGTGGCCTCGTCTCTTGAGGGTCCAGCTTCCACCGTCGTCGGCAGGGCATCGAAGTCCGCCTTCACCAGGTGCAGACTGCTCGCGGTTGCGCAGACCTTACCGTCTACATCGCTGAGTTTCGCTACCGCGGCAGCGGCCGCACGCCCGCTGCGGGTAATTTCCACGTCAATGCGAAAACCGGAAATGGGAATTGGCCGCGCATAGTCCGTGGTGATGCGTACGAGCTGCTTGTCGGTGACGGTCTGCTCGAGCGCGCGTACGATCAAGCCGGTTACAGGGCCGGCATGACAGGCATCTACGGACCAGGGACCGCGTGCGCCGTCGTTGCCGACAAACCAGTCGCGGTCATGAACCGAAAAGAACGCGCGTTTATCGCTGCTCATGATCTGCGATCAGCGACGGCAATACCGTTTTGCGATAGGCGATGTGCATGCCGATGCCGCGACTTGCCATGAATAGCAGGAAAGCGAGCCAAAGCCCGTCATTGCCCAGCGGCTGCAGGAAATACCAGGCGGGCAGGAAAACGAACAAAGTTGAAACAAACATGATGTTGCGCATTTCTTTTGCCCGCGTCGCACCTACGTAAACGCCATCGTAAAGAAAACACCAGACGGAAACGAGCGGCGAGGCAATCATCCAGGGCAGGTAGCGAATCGCTGCCTCACGCACGTCAGGCAGGTCTGTCAGGATGGCAATGATAAAAGGGCCTGTCAGCAAATACACCATGGTGAAGCCGACCGAAAAAATCAGAGACCACCTGAGTGTCAGCCTGACCGACTCCTCCAGCGCATCGCGCCGCTTCTGTCCGATCGCCTTACCAACCAGCGCTTCTGCAGCATGTGCGAGACCGTCAAGTCCGAATGAGGTCAGGTTTTGAAAGTTCATCAGCACCGCGTTGGCGGCGAGCACGAGGCCACCCAGTCGCGCCCCCTGTGCGGTGACAAATCCCAGCGTGAACATGAGCGCCATGGTACGTATGAACAGGTTGGCGTTAACGGAGAAGAAAGCCTTATAGGCGGAGACATTGACGAGGCGCGCCAGCGGCCAGTGACCTTCACGCCGTCGAAGCGCAGAGATTGCGAATGCGCCGCCAACCGCAAGCCCGGAATATTCGGCAAAGACAGAGGCCAGTGCGACGCCATCGACCTTCATGCCGAAGCCCAGTACGAAGACCAGGTCCAGAACAATATTCGTGATATTGATCGTCAGGAAAATGAGTAGTGGAATGCGCGCGTTTTGCAGGCCGATAAACCAGCCAATTAAGGCAAAGTTCGCGAGTGTTCCGGGCGCGCTCCAGATTCTTATCGAGAAATATTCGAGCGCATGCGCCTGTGTCTCTGCGTCCGGCCCCAGCAGATGCATTGCGATGTTGCCGAGCGGCGACCGCAGCGCGATCAAGGTGAACGCGATCAACAGGGCGACAATCAATGCCTGACCTAGTGAGACGCGCAGACCGTCATTATCGTCCGCACCGAAGCTTTGCGCAGTGATGCCAGTCGTTCCCATACGCAGAAAATTCACGCCGGTGTAGAGGAAGCTGAAGATCATGGCACCGATAGCGACGGCGCCGAGGTAAACGGGGCTTTCGAGATGTCCGGTAACACCGGTGTCGACCATGCCAAGCAACGGTACAGACACATTCGAGAGAATCATTGGCGCAGCGATGCGCCACATGTCTCGGTTGCCGGGCAGGCGGCTTTGTGTCAAGCCGCGATCATCCGAACGCGTTTACGCCTGTCAGTTCCTTGCCGACGATAAGCTGGTGAATCGTCTCGGTACCTTCGTAAGTGATGACACTTTCGAGGTTCAGCATATGACGAATGGGTACGTATTCGGCGCTGATGCCGGCACCGCCAAGAATGTCGCGGGCGTCGCGAGCGATATCGAGGGCGGCCCTGCAGTTGTTCCATTTCGCGAGCGATACCTGTGCCGGCTTCAACTCACCCTTGTCCTTGATTCGACCAAGGCGCAATGACAGCAACTGCGCGGTCGTAATACGGCGGCTCATATCTGCGAGCCGGATTTGCATACTCTGTGTGTGCGCGACTGGCTGGTTGAAAAGAACTCGTTCCTGAGAATATTTCAGCGCTTCGTCCAGACAAGCCTGTGCGGCGCCAATAACACCCCAGGTAATACCGTAACGGGCTTGCGTGAGACAGCTGAGCGGCCCCTTCATGCTCGATACGCCCGGAAGTACGTTTGCGTCGGGGATGCGAACATCGTTAAAGAACAGGGCGCCGGTTATCGATGCGCGTAACGAGAATTTGTTCTCGATTTCCTGAGTCTCGAAACCCGGCATGCCTTTCTCGACGATAAAGCCCTTTATGCCCTCATCAGTCATGGCCCAGACAACGGCCGCATCGGCGACGGTCGCATTCGTGATCCACATCTTGGAGCCGTTGAGTATCCAGTCGTCGCCATCACGTTTCGCATGCGTTTTCATATTGCCGGGGTCAGAGCCGCCCTGTGGTTCCGTCAGGCCGAAGCAACCGATTGCTTCGCCGCGCGCCATGGCAGGCAACCAGCGCTGTTTCTGTTCCTCGGATCCGTAGGCATGGATCGGGTACATGACGAGGCTGCTTTGTACCGAGACGAAACTTCTGAGCGCACTGTCGCCG
>Ga0316201_10000768_pt1 | contig 19789 bp, 18 predicted proteins | sample CS6wburrow_MG_FD_204516 | JGI IMG/M metagenome (GOLD analysis project Ga0316201, IMG submission 204516) | Coastal sediment microbial communities from Delaware Bay, Delaware, United States - CS-6 worm burrow | ecosystem: Environmental > Aquatic > Marine > Coastal > Sediment | place: USA... | reverse complement strand
GCTTTTTGTAATCTCAATCATTTATATTCCAATTATCAACAGTGTCATTTATCAACAGGTCCACCGGCCTCACAGGCCGTGTACAAGGCTTTTGCCAACATGGGCAATGAAATATCCAGACGCCAGGCCATACCAGAATGGGTGCCGTCGAACTCCTCAAAATGGTGCCCGATACCAAACTTTTCAAGGCGTCTGATGAAGGCGCGGGTGCCATACTGAATGTTGTATTGATCACGACTGCCAACATCGATGTAGAGCATCTGTAGCGAGCTAAGTTCATCTACGTACGCTTCAAACAGATTCAACGGATCATGCGCCAACCACTGATCCCAACGGTTCGCGTCCAGTTCACAGGTGTGCAGATCGAATGGCAGCTGGATAGCGGTTTCCAGGCTATCACCGGGGTCATAACTGGCGGCCATAGCCAAGGTCATCAAGGTTGAGTAGTCAGGCGAGCCCGGGTACTTGTTACGCCAGAATTTTTTCAGGAAACGATAGTGATCACCGTTGAAAGCTGAAAGCACTGCTGCTGCCATTGGAAACGCCGGTCGGTAAACCCATTCAAAACCAATATCACCGGCATGCGTGGCCAGTGCGCCCCAGGTCTCCGGGTAATACATGGCATGTACCAGTGCGCCATAGCCACCTGATGATTTACCGAATACGCCACGACCGTCACGGTGATCAATGACGTTAACATGGCTGGACAGAAAAGGAACCAACTCATCAACGACATAGTCGGCATATCGGCCCACTGCCGGCGAATTCACATATTGATTACCCCCCAGGGAACTATAACAATCCGGCATGGGCACAACCACGGGTGGCATATCACCGCTGCCAATCAACCGATCCAGTCGCTGTGGCAAATTTTCACCCTGGTTTTTCCAACTAAGATGACCGGGACCCGCATTGGTGAAAGCAGCAAAATCCCAAAGCGCGACAAACGCCCCGCCCGACTCGGAATAACCCGGGGGTAAATACACATTGAAATCCCGCTCCGACGGATCCGACCAGATATTATCCCTCAGTACATCCGAATGGTGTCTGAAACAGACAATTTCACCCTGGGGCCATTTGGATTGTGGTCGTACTTCCATCAGCCTGATGATTTTCTTACCGTCTCAAAATAGCTCAGCAAATCATCACGTAAATCAGCGTGTTCAAGTGCAAAATCAACAGTGGCCCGGATAAAACCATGACGACTGCCACAGTCATATCGCACACCATCAAAAGCATGTGCCAGCAATGGTTTACTCTCGAGTTGCCTGGAAATTGCATCGGTCAACTGAATCTCACCACCCACCCCGGCACGTACTGATTCAAGCAGCGTGAATATCTCTGCGGGCAGGATATATCGCCCCACTACACCGAGGTTCGATGGTGCCTTCTCCGGCGCGGGCTTTTCTACGATCTGCCGGATATAATTTCGCCCGGTATCGTCTTTCTCCACTGCCACCATGCCATAGCGACGGGTCATCGAAACTGGAATTTCTTCGACACCAAGACTACCTGCACCGGTTGCCTGATATTCAGCCACCATTTGTTTAAGACAGCCGTTGCCAGGGCTGCGAATCAAATCATCAGCCAGCAATACTGCAAAGGGCTCGTTACCTACCAGTTTCCTTGCACACCAAACCGCATGTCCCAGGCCCAGGGCCTTTTCCTGAATCACGTACTGTGTTGAAACATGATCAGGGATGATATTGTGTATCCGTGCACAAAGTTCCTCGTTACCTTGCGCCAGTAAAAGAGATTCCAATTCCGCATCGGGGTCGAAGTGATCGAGAATTGCGCCCTTTTTATGGCTGGTTACAAAAATTATCGTATCAATACCGGCCTCGACGGCCTCCTCCACTGCGTATTGGATCAAAGGTTTGTCTACGATCGGTAACATCTCTTTCGGAATCGACTTGGTAGCCGGCAGAAACCGGGTTCCAAGACCGGCGACAGGAAACACAGCCTTCCTGATGGATGGAAAATCAGTCATGAGTTTTACTTGCTCTTATAGATTGGGATAACCTTTGCAGGCTCAGTATTAAAACCGGACTTGGCCAGTTCCGGCACCAGGCGCACCAGCGCCTGTTGGAGATACTTGGTATCGTAGCGCCTGACGGCCAGCTCGGAACTTTTCAGTTCCGCACGTAACTCACCCCAGTCAGCCACACGCGGATGGGCCAACAGGATTTTTTCATGGCTTGTTCTTTCATAGGGTTCAAGTTCGTGAAACAACTGCTCAAACAACTTTTCACCGGGGCGCAGACCGGTGTAGATGATTTCGATATCACGTCCAGGCTCCTTGCCGGCCAGACGAATCAAATGTTCTGCGAGATAGGTAATATTGACCGGTTCACCCATATCCAGTACAAAAATTTCACCACCACTACCGAGTACAGCAGCCTGCATGATCAACTGGCTGGCTTCAGCAATTGTCATAAAGTACCGGGAAATCTCCGGATGAGTGACAGTGACCGGACCCCCTTTGGCAATTTGCTCCTGGAACAGGGGCACCACGCTACCGTTTGAATTCAGAACATTACCAAAGCGCACCGTAATGAAGCGCATCTGTGAGCGCGCATTCATATTTTGACAATACATTTCGGCGACACGCTTGGTTGCACCCATAATATTTGCCGGATTGACCGCCTTATCGGTGGAAATCAGTACGAAGGTGCCGACACCATGACGCTCTGCTGCTTCGGCGACACGCATGGTTCCAAATACATTATTGCGGAATGCTTCGCGGACCTGAGTCTGCAAAATGGGCAGATGCTTATACGCAGCGGCGTGAAACACGACATCCGGCTTATAGTCTCCAATGACCTTTTCAACCGTAGCGGGATCACAAATATCCCCGAGCACCGAGTGAAACAGGAGGTCATGATGTTCACTGCGTAACTCGTGATCAATCCGGTACAACGAATATTCGCTGTGATCAACGACGATCAATTCAACCGGGTTCAGCCGTGCAATCTGACGGCACAACTCGGACCCAATTGAACCTCCACCGCCGGTAATCATGACACGTTTACCGACCAGACCGACACGAATGGATTCCCATTCCAGGGATACCGGGTCACGCCCCAGAAGGTCATCAATGACAACCCGTTTCAAATCACCAATACTTGTTGCCTGAGATCCGAGGTCCTGTAATGTCGGCAAGGTGCGGAATTCAATTTCGCTAAGTTCGCAAATACCGACGATGCGTTGCATCTGTTGATTGGTCGCCGAAGGCATTGCAATGATGGCCAGATCGGCCTGATATGATGCGCCAATCGCCGATAGACCGTCGATGGCTCCCAGCACTGGTATCCCATGAACCTGTGCGCCGCGCAATCGCTCGTTATCATCCAGAAAACCGATCACATTGAACCCGCCCCGGCGACGCAGTTCTTTTTCGAGCATGGCAGCAGAACGACCTGCACCAATTATCAGGACCCGTTTTAAACCTTCTCCGGGTGCCACTATTGCTGTTTGCGAGTCTTTCCAAAACCGAAAACACATTCTCGGCAGCCCCAACAACACGAACAACAGCGCGGGATAAATCAGGACTGTCGGTAACCAATGGCTGATAGCCGGACCCGTCACCAGTGCCAGTACGACTACAATTGCAACCGCACCAAAGGTACTGGCACGGGCAATATTCCACATATCCGGAAAACTGGCAAAGCGCCACAGACCCTTGTACAGACCCGTTGCCCACAACACGCTTCCCTGCAGCACAAGAACGATGCACAGACTCATCAGGTTCGACAGGTTATTTCCAAAAGTCATCGCTGTGGTGCTTTCTATCAACCAGGCAGCCACTAACCATGCAACCACAACCATACATAAATCATGTATGACAACAGCAGCGCGCGGGTGGCGAACAATATCGAGAATTCGTTTCATATCAACTGATCCCTGACAGCCTCCAATTTACAGCGTGCCAGCATGTCCCGAGTAATAACAAGGTAAGCCCCACCGTTGCAATTGCGTATTGCGGATATATTTTTGCCAGCACCAACGCCGGCAGCACCAAAAACACGTTAATGGCTTGATAAACCACCAAAACCCGGCGGTGCGACCAGCCCTTGGCGATCAACCGTTGGTAAACGTGTTGGGCGTGCGCAGTATACCACCGCTCCCCGCGGAATACCCTTGATAGCAAAGTCAGTGTTGCATCGACAAGGAACACCGACATGATCAGAATCGAAAGGACCAGGTTCAGGCTACCGGTGTGTATTCCATAAACCGCAAATGACGCGAATATAAAACCGAGGGGCACACTGGACACATCACCCATGAACACCTGTGCATTCGGGAAATTCAACGGTAGAAAACCGGCACAGGCAGCCGCCACGGCCAGGGCGACCAGGGCCATCGTAAACTCACCACCGAGCTGGAAAAGAACCGCCATCATCAGACCTGCGAACACTCCTTGAAAACCAGCCATACCATTACTTCCATCCATGAAGTTGTACACGTTCATCAGCCAGACCATTGCCAGGATTACGCCGCCCAAATAGACAATATCCTTCAGTGAAAACTCCATCCAGCCAAAGCCTATCAGCCAGATACTGACCGCAAGCTGAATAAACAGACGCAGCAGTGAAGAAACTGGATACTTGTCATCGCGCCACCCAACCATGGCCAACAACAGTACACCCGGAAGTATGTTTTGCCACCAGAAATCAGGTAAAGAAAGCATTAATTCCAAACAAAGCGTTGTCACTACAATGCTGAGTATTAGCCCGAGACCACCGCCCGTTGGTGTCGCGCACTGATGACTTTGGCGCTCACCCGGAAGCACGATCATGCCTGATTTTTTGGCCAGTGCGAGTACCCTGACACAACCGAAGTAACTCAGGACACCGGCGAACAGGCTCACCGCGACCCAGCTGTAAAAGGCTTGCCAGTGCGGGGCAAACAGACTCATCATTTATTCGCCCAGGACACCGCGAATGATGTGCGTGGTACTCCAGTTTTTGCAACTGGGACATTGCCAATGATGACTGTGGCCTGCATAACCACAATGGGTACAGCGAAACGAAGGCTGCCTGGCAAGCAGTTTTTGCGCTACGGCACGGAGAATTTCATCACCGGACTCTGTTTCCGGCCCACCTTCAAGTTTTAACTGGATCAGGTAATCCAGCCCTTTGACCGACGGGCGACGGGTCAGCGCATCCGCCAGGTAGCGGGTGGCTTCCCCCAGGCCCTGTTCTTCTCGAATCACCTTTGTCAGGGACATCAAGAGGCTGATTCCATCATAATCTCCAGACCATTTTTGCATACTCGCAAGTGCCCTTGGGAACTCTTCAGCTTTTTGTGCACAGGTCAGATAGGCGTCCAGAATATCATGGATATACGCCATATCCATTTCTGCAATTTCCTCATAAACATCAAGAGCTTCAGAAAACATTTCCTGCTGCCGGGCAATTTTTGCGAGTATAAGTCTGGCACGAATGCTTTCCGGGAAATACCGCCTGGCCTGTCGCAGTTGCTTTCTGGCGGCGGCCGGCTTATTTGCGGTCAGATCAACTTCCGCCATTTCACAGCAAAAATGCGCCATCACCAGGCCCATCTTCTCATCCGTCACGGCCTCAAGTTTTTGCGCCTGCTGCAGCGCCTTTTCCCAATCTTTTTCCTGCTGGTAGATATCCAGAAGATGACGCAGCGCGGAAGGTGCCTGTGAGTCACGCTCAATGAGTTCCGTGAACAGGTTTTCCGCACGATCAAACAGACCTGCACGCATGTAATCTTCACCCAGCTCAAGTAATGCGCGGGTTTTCTGGCGTTCATCCAGACCGGGTTTTGAAATTATATTCTGGTGAATCCTTATCGCCCGCTCAACCTCGCCCCGCCGCCTGAACAGGCTACCAAGTGCGAGGTGGGTTTCAACGGTATCAGCGGTCACCTCGGCCATTTCGATAAAAACAGCGATGGCTTTGTCAGGCTGTTCATCCAGCAGATAATTGAGGCCCTGAAAATACCGACTGCTGAAATTGCGGTTTCGCTTAACTTCACCGCGACGTGTTGTACTCCTGGCCAGAATCCAACCGCCCCAGGCGGCCGCCGGAATCAAAGCCAACAACAGGATTTCAATCATCAGGCGGGCTTAAGTTAGAAGTATCTTGTTTAACCAGTGCGGCCCGCGCTTTGCGTAATTGAAGCCGCAATGGCAGGACACGTGCAAGATAGATCGCGCTCAAGCCCAGCAATACACCCAGTGAGAAGCCCAGCAAAATCGCCAGGCCAAGTGGAAGTTCAAATTGTATCCAAAGCAGGTCCAGTTGAACCGGACTGGAATTCAGAGTACCCACCAACAGCCCAAGCACAATGGCTGCAACGGCCATCAGGATAAAGCCCAGTTTTTTCACGATAAACTCTACCTATTCAAACCATTCAGGCTTTATTGTCTACCCGGTCACGCAGTGCTTTACCTGGTTTGAAATGCGGCACATGTTTACCTGGCAATGCAACAGCTTCACCGGTCTTTGGATTACGACCCATTCTTGGTGCACGATGATGCAATGAGAAACTTCCGAAACCCCTGATTTCGATACGTTCACCGTTAGACAGTGAACCACTCATTTGTTCAAGAATGGATTTAACACCAAGCTCGACATCCAGATGCGCCAGATGTTGTTGTACATCTGACAGACGGTCAATCAATTCTGATTTAGTCATTGGCTTTTCACGTTCCTATTTTTAATATTTAGACCCAGACAAAAAGCGGGCGGTTCAGATTGAACCACCCGCTTCCCGAATCAGCTATCCTGATCAAGTTGCTCTTTAAGCAATTCACCCAGTGAAGTTGTACCACTGGCAGCATTTTGCGAATGATAATCTTCAAGTGCTTCAGCAAGCTCATCATCTTCCAGCGCCCTGATAGAAAGGGCCAGAGTGCGGTTTTTACGGTCAAGGCTGATAAACTTGGCCTCAACTTCATCACCAACACTAAGTACTTTGGAAGCATCTTCAACACGTTCTTTCTTGATGTCAGAGGCGCGAAGATAGCCTTCTACCCCGTCCATCAATTCGATAACCGCGCCACGGGCATCTACCTCTTTGACAATACCTTTCACCTGGCTTCCACGTGGATTCTCCGCCATGAAGGTTGCAAATGGATCCTGGTCCAGTTGTTTGAGACCCAGCGAGATGCGTTCACGCTCAGGATCCACTGCCAAAACAACAGCTTCAACTTCTTCGCCCTTGGCGAAGTTGCGAACAGATTCGTCACCCGGCGTAAGCCATGAGATGTCAGACAGGTGAACCAGACCATCGATACCACCATCCAGACCGATAAAGATACCAAAATCTGTAATGGACTTGATGGCTCCGGAAACACGGTCACCCTTGTTATGGGTAGCTGCGAAAGTTTCCCATGGGTTGGATGCACACTGCTTCATTCCCAGTGAGATACGACGACGCTCTTCGTCGATCTCGAGCACCATTACTTCAGTTTCATCACCGGTTTGAACAACCTTGGCCGGGTTGATGTTCTTGTTGGTCCAGTCCATTTCAGAGACATGCACCAAACCTTCAACACCATCTTCAATTTCAACAAAACAACCATAATCGGTTATATTGGAAACATGACCGAACAGACGTGAACCAACCGGATAACGGCGAGCCAGATCGCTCCATGGATCATCACCCAACTGTTTCAGGCCAAGTGACACACGGTTACGTTCGCGGTCGAAACGCAGCACCCGTACTTCCAGTTCATCACCTACATTGACAACCTCAGAGGGGTGACGTACACGCTTCCAGGCCATGTCGGTAATATGCAACAGGCCATCGATACCACCCAGATCAATAAACGCACCATAGTCGGTGAGGTTCTTGACCACGCCCATTACCTTGGCGCCCTCTTCCAGACCTTCCAGTAACTGCTCACGCTCTGCGCTGAACTCAAGTTCAACCACAGCGCGACGGGATACGACAACATTATTGCGTTTACGATCAAGCTTGATGATCTTGAAGTCCAGATCCTTACCTTCAAGATAAACTGGGTCACGAACCGGACGTACATCCACCAGTGATCCCGGCAGGAATGCGCGAATATCGTTGATGTCGACCGTAAAGCCGCCTTTGACTTTTCCGCTGATCTTGCCCTGGATGGTTTCTTCGCCTGTGAATGCATTTTCAAGCTTGTCCCAAACCATGGCACGTTTGGCTTTTTCCCGGGATAGCCGGGTTTCACCGTAGCCATCTTCAATAGCTTCGAGAGCAACCTCTACGCTATCTCCAACTTCTACTTCCAGTTCCCCGTCCAAAGAACGGAACTGGTAGATGGGCACAATGCCCTCTGATTTCAATCCGGCGTTGACGACAACTACATCGTCTCTGATTTCTACTACCGTACCGGTAATAATAGCTCCTGGCGTCAGGCTTTGTGACGCGAGGCTTTGTTCAAATAATTCAGCGAAACTTTCAGTCATTGGTTTAATCTCAACAAACATTCTGTTTAATAACAAAATGTCCACCTGGTTATGGGGCACATGATTGTGCCGTTTAAAAAAACCACCACCCAACATGGGCGAAGGCCGTATTTATCTTTTACAAACAGTAGCTTGAAATGCAGTATTAAAGCAATGAAACAATCCTGTTGAACACCTCATCAATGCTCAATTCAGTTGAATCAATGATCACTGCATCTTCAGCAGGTCTTAGCGGTGCGACGCTACGCGACTGATCGCGTAAATCACGAGCTTTGATCTCTTTGAAAAGGCGCGTGAGATTAACACTTTCCCCTTTTTCTTTCAACTGCTTATACCGTCGTTGGGCACGAATATCTGCGCTTGCGGTGAGAAATATCTTAAGTTCTGCATCTGGAAAAATCACGGTTCCCATATCCCGGCCATCGGCTACCAGTCCCGGTGCCTGGCGGAAACGTCTCTGCCGTCCGGTCAATGCTGACCGGACGGCAGGTATTGCAGCTATTTTGGATGCCATAATACCGGTGTCCTCATAGCGTAGTTGCTCACTGACATTTTCCCCGTCAAGCCAGCTAATCACTTCCGCCCCAGTTGTTTCAAAGCGAATATCAAGATTGGCCACAAGCTCACCCAGTGCAGGCTCGTCCTCCAATGGTACCTGTTTCTTCATCACCGCCAATGCTGTCAGGCGATAAAGTGCACCACTGTCAAGGAAATGCCAGCCAAGATGGTTGGCCAGGCGGGTCGTTATGGTACCTTTGCCGGAACCACCGGGACCATCAACCGCAATAACCGGGACATGGGAAGTTACCGTGTCTGCGTTGCTCACAGATTCTCTACCACCTGCATAGTTGCACCAAGCCGCGCCATGTCATCGGTGAAACCCGGATACGAGGTCGCTATAAACTCCGCTTCCTCAACCAGGACCGGCTCTGATGCAACCAGGCCCAGTACCGCGAAAGACATAGCGCAGCGGTGATCACCTGCGCTTTGAACAGAACCCCCGGAAACCTTTCCACCCTTAACATCAATGCCATCCGGATATTCCTGAAGCTCTACCCCCAGCTTTCGAAGACCGGCTGCCATGACCTTGATACGATCGCTTTCTTTTACCCTGAGCTCTGCCGCACCCCTTATCCTTGTTACACCAGAGGCGGTTACAGCCAGTGCCATCAATAAGGGCAATTCGTCAATCATGTCCGGCACCAGGGATTCAGGGACATCAATTGCCTTCAGGCTGTCATTGAAGAGCAGCCGAACATCACCGACCGGCTCGGTACTTTGAGCAGACTGATTAGTGATGCTGACATCGGCACCCATCGCCTCCAGGCAACGCAGGAAACCGCTGCGCGTGGGATTCAGCCCAACCCGGCTCACCGTGACGTCCGAACCCGGAGTCATGGCTGCGGCGGCCAATGCAAATACAGCGGAGGAAATATCAGCGGGAACCGCAAACCGGCTTGCTTTTAACCTGGAGCCGCCCTCGACACTGCATGGAGAAGGCAGCTTGACCCCAAATATTGGCAACATCCGTTCGGTGTGGTCCCTGCTCAGGCGGGGTTCCTCTACCCGGGTGGTACCGGTAGCAAATAATCCGGCCAACAACACGCAGGATTTAATCTGTGCACTGGCCACGGGAGAGGCATAATCAATACCATGCAATCCGCGACAGGCGCGAATAACCAGCGGCGGCGTACCGTCTGGCGACGCGCTAATGTCCGCGCCCATCTGCGTGAGGGGCACAACAATGCGCTGCATCGGCCGCTTATTCAGAGATTCATCGCCACTCAATGTACTATCGAAATCCTGGCCACTCAATACACCCGCGAGCAGACGCATTGCGGTGCCGGAATTCCCCATGTCCAGAAACCCGTTGGATGGTGGTTTGAATGAACCACCGGTGCCGGTGACAAAAACCCTGTCCGGACTGCGTTCCACAACTGCTCCCAACTGTTCGCAGGCCCGCATTGTGGCCAGTGTGTCTTCGCTTTCAAGCAGACCGCTAAGTTCGGATCGCCCCATTGCCAAACTGGAAAATATCAACGCCCGGTGACTTATGGACTTATCACCCGGCGGTGTTATCTTACCCCGTAACCCGGAGTTCGCCGGTTCAACCGTCAGAATCATATAACTACCCGTAAAACCGGTGTTTCGCACCCGCCCATTGCATCAATCATCCTCTATGATGATTGTTGAAAGCTGACTGCTCACAGCCTTGGGATAAGACCCAAGCACACGCGTGAGGCTGGCCTGGTTTTGCATTTCGGCCAAAGCGGATTTCAATGGTTCTACTTCGGCATGACCATCCACATCAATAAAAAACACATATGACCAACGACCGGTCCTGGCTGGACGTGATTCAATCCGACTCATATTCAAGGAGTGCCGTGCCAGCGGTGAAAGCAATGAATGCAAAGCACCGGGACCCTCATCACCTGCCAGCATCAAGGAGGTTTTGTCATCACCTGATGGTATCAGCAACTGCCGGCCAATAACCAGAAAACGGGTAGCGTTATCCGCCCTATCCTCAATACGGGCAAACAATATAGGTACACCATAAATTTCAGCCGCGGACCGACTGGATATCGCTGCTGCGTCCGGTGAATGCCGGACACGTCTTGCAGCTTCAGCGTTACTGCTGACCGCAATGCACTCTGCTGTGGGCAGGTGCTGACGAATCCAGTTCTTGCACTGGGATAATGATTGCTGATGGGAATAAATTCGTTCAATTTGCGACAGGCTCTTAGCCTGGCTGAGCAAATTATGGTGAATGGCCATTTCTATTTCACCGCAAACTTTCAAATCAGAATCTACAAACCTGTCGAGTGTATGGCTGACAATCCCCTGGTTAGAGTTCTCTACCGGCACCACGCCAAAATCTGCCTCGGCGGATTCCACCTGGGAAAAAACATCATCAATACCGGTAAGTCCAAGCGCCTGTACCGAATGTCCGAAATGCTGGTTAACCGCCTGTTGCGTAAAAGTGCCCTCGGGACCGAGAAAAGCGATTTTCAGCGGTTCCTGTTGAGCCATGCAGACTGACATGATTTCCCGAAACAATCGCAACATTTCGGCATCACTGATCGGACCGTCATTGCGTTCCAGAACACCCCTGAGAACCTGGGCTTCACGCTCCGGACGGTAATAATCAACAGCATTGTCGAGTTCGCCCTTCGATTCACGCACTGCCTGTGCCAGGCGGGCGCGAGCACTGATCAGCGTCTGAATTTGTGAATCAATGACATCGATTTCCTGCCGCACTTCATCCAGTGTTGCCTGATCCCTGCCGTCCGTCTCTTGTATTTTGTTTTCCATCAACCTGCTTTGCTCTCAAATTCCTTCATGAAACTTATCAAAGCCTCAACACCTTCAATGGGCATTGCGTTGTAAATACTTGCCCTCATGCCACCCACTGACCGATGACCCTTCAGGCTGCTCAGACCTGCTGCCTCAGCTTCGGCAACAAACCGCCCATGCAGGGATTCATCCACTATCTGGAAAGGAATGTTCATATGCGAGCGGAACTGCTGCGGAATGTCGTTCAGATAAAACGCACTTTGATCGAGGAATTGGTAAAAAGTATCCGCCTTGATCTGATTGAGTTGTGCCATTCGCTCTACGCCACCACTTGCTTCTACCCAATCAAATACCAGACCGGCAATATACCAGGCATAGGTCGGTGGCGTGTTCAAACGTGATCCTTGCCGGTACTGAATTTTCCATGACTGCAAATCAGGCTGTTCAGCGGGAAGATCCTGCAACAGATCTTTTCTGACGATTACCAGGGCCAGGCCTGCCTGGCCAATATTTTTTTGTGCACCGGCATAAATGACACCAAATTTTCCAACATCTACAGGTCTGGAAAGGATGTCGGATGACATATCAGAGACCAACGGTAAGTCACTTTCAGGTGGCTGCCTGAATTGCACACCGGATATGGTTTCATTGCTCACGTAGTGAAGGTAGGCAGGCTTGTCTTCGAGGTTCCATTCACTTTGTGACGGAATCGATTTGAAGCCGGTATCCTCGGAGCTGGCGGCAAGCCGGGCGAGACCCATGCGCCGGGCGATACCGAATGCCTTTTTGCTCCAACTGCCATCAACGATATAGGCCCCCGGCCGGTCCGGGCTCGCCAGGTTCAGCGGAACCTGGGCGAATTGCATGGTCGCACCGCCAGCGAGAAACAAAACAGCATAATCATCCGATATGGATAGCAACCGTCTTATACAGGCTTCTGTTGAGTCTGCCAATTCATCGAAAGCGGCACTGCGGTGAGAAATTTCCATGACCGACATGCCCAGACCGTGATAGTCCAGCAGTTCGTCCCGGGCTTTTTCGAGAACCGGCAGGGGTAAAGTCGCCGGCCCGGCACAAAAATTGAAGATTCGTGTCATTTGATCAAACCCCTTGTCAGAAAATCTGTCCAGTCAGTGCATGATAAGGCCTGCAGAGCCTGTCTGCCATAACGAAAAAAATCAGCCAGTCAATCGCGCCCTTGTTTTATGACTGTTTTCCAGCTTGGCCTGATCGGACCGTCTGTTCTGTAGGTCTTCCAGGTACCCGTCTTCCACACCTGTGACATATTCACCTGAGAAGCAGGACGTATCAAAGCGCGTGATCCCCGGATTGCCCTCCCGACAGGCTTCAATCAAATCAGGCAGTTCCTGGTAAATGAGACGGTCAGCGCCCAATTCCTCTTCAATTTGTTTTTCATTACGGCCACTGGCGATCAGTTCGGATGGCGCTGGCATATCGATACCATAAACATTAGGGTAACGCACGGGCGGAGAAGCTGAGGCAAAATAAACCTTCCTGGCACCTGCATCGCGGGCCATCTGAATGATCTGACGTGACGTCGTCCCCCTGACGATAGAGTCATCCACCAGCAGAACATTTTTGCCACGGAACTCCAGGCTCACGGCGTTCAGTTTATGCTTGACCGAGCGATTGCGTTGCGCCTGTCCCGGCATGATGAATGTCCGGCCAATATAACGGTTCTTGATAAAGCCCTCACGGTATTTGACGTTCAAATCGTAGGCCAGTGGCAAGGCTGCAGTACGGCTTGTATCCGGAATCGGTATAACAACATCGATATCATGATCTGGCCATTCGTTCAAAATCTTTCTGGCCAGTGCCTGCCCCATACGCAAACGGGCCTTGTAGACCGAGATCTTATCCAGCCTGGAATCGGGGCGGGCAAAGTAGACGTACTCAAAAATGCATGGACTGGCGGTCTCCGCATACTGACTTACATGGGTGTGCAACTCACCACCGAGGGTTATAAACACGGATTCACCCGGTTCCAAATCACGCATCAGGGTGAAATCCAGTGTGTCCAGGGCTACGCTCTCTGAAGCAATCGCATACTCCCTGCCCTTGTCCGTATCTTTAAAACCCAACACGACGGGGCGAATTCCATGCGGATCACGAAACCCCAGGACGCCTTTGCCGCTGATCATCGCGATAACGGAATAGGCTCCTTTGCAGCGTTGATGCATACCATCAACTGCTTCGAAAACATCTTTTGGCTGCATGCCGGCCGGGCCAAGACGATGCAATTCATGTGCAAACACATTCAGTAAAACTTCTGAATCCGACTCGGTATTGAGATGGCGGCGATCGCTGTCGAACAACTCCTGCTTCACCGCTGAGGCGTTAATCAGGTTACCATTATGTCCAAGCACGATACCGTAAGGGGAATTGACATAAAACGGCTGGGCTTCATCGAGGTTGGAAGATCCTGCTGTCGGGTATCTGACATGCCCGATACCCACATTACCTTTTAATTTTGCCAACTCGGAATGCGTAAATACGTCGGCGACCAGGCCATTGCCTTTGAACAACCGAATCTTGTGACCTTCCAGCGTGGCAATACCCGCAGCATCTTGCCCGCGATGTTGCAATATGGTCAAAGCGTCATAAATTGAGGGCGTGACTGCCTGTTTACCGACAATACCAATGATTCCACACATTCAGAATATCCTTGCCTCAACGGACTGGTCGCGCGCGCATTCTACCATGCTACAGGCCAGCGACCGCGACTTGTTTGGCCGCTTGTTTGTCTATGTTCAATTCCATATGTTCCAGGATGTAGTCAGGCAGGAATTGCGCCGACCACTCAGCCAGCGGCATCAGGCTCTGTATCGTTCTCGATTGCTGCCACCATGGGTCCTGTGGCAGCGGCGTCATCCCGGCGAAAAGTATCATTGCAAGCACCAGCGCCACACCCCTGACTCCTCCAAAAACCCCACCCAATAAACGGTCGGTGCCACTGAGCCCTGTTTTTTCAACCAGTTTTCCTACCAGGAAAGTCAACAGACCACCCACCAGTAATACTGAAATAAATAGACCGGCAAATGCCAGTGACGTGCGTACCGATGGTAGTTCAATGTGGTTTTCCAGTTGCAGGGCCAACGCGCCGGAATACTGAAACGCAATCAGAAAGGCCGCGGCCCAGACAGCCAGTGAAAATGCTTCCTTTACAAAGCCCCTGATTGAACCCACCAATATCGATATAGTGATGATGGCAAGTACAACGTAATCAGCATACTGCATCGTGGGTCCGGTTATTCCTGAGTTGTTACAAAAGCATCGAGCTGGTGTTCGGTTTTGACTTTACGTGCCAGCTCCGCCGCCCGGTCACGGTCAAGTTCAGGACCAATGCGAACCTTGTATACCGTGCCGGACGGCGAGCTTATCTTCTCTGAAAATGCGCTCAGACCTGCAAGACGCAACCTGGCCACCAGGTCTTCGGCGCTATTTGATTTGCTGAAACTACCGACCTGCACGACCCATCGTACCAGCGGATCAGAGGGACTCGAAACCGGCGCGCTCTCATCCGGTCTCAAATCCAGCACGCGCGGATTTAAATCGGTCATTTTCATACCGAGGCTGGAGACAAGTGCATCGGCATCAGGCCGTTTGGCGTACGGACCAACACGGACCCGGTACATACGGCCGGCCGGCCGGTCCACCACATCCATTAGTACCGGTAAGTCTTCTGCCTTCAGTAAACCGGCCAACGCATTCGCGTTTTTCTCATTACTGAAGCTTGCCACCTGTACCAGGTAACGTGGCGTATCTTCCGAAATTTCAACAGCCTCGGGCAGTTCAAGTGACTTTTCCTTGCCAGAAGTCAAAGTAATGGAGGTTACCGTCTGTGCCGCTTCCCCGGTATCCAGCGGCGTTTGTTCTTCAGCAGACTCACTCCCTGGCGCCTGTATATCGTCGACATCCGGTACCGGCACCTGATCTTCGGCAATGCCAGTTTCCTGTTGCGGGTTAGTAACCTGTGTTTGGATATTGGCAGATGCCAAATCAATCTCTTTGGTTTGCGTTTGGCCCTGGTTATCGTCGGCCACCTGCTCTGCGCCTGGCGAAGGCTTATTTGGAATTCCGACCGGGAAACGTCGCGTTTCAATGGACAATTCATCGGGCCTGGGGGGTAATTCGATCAGGCTGGATTCGTGTTTTAGCCTGTCGGAGCGCCCGCTGAGCAACATGGGTAATACGATAACGGCAAGAATAATCAATACGCTTGCGCCGACCAGTCTTTGTTTTAGTGCTTTATCCATTTGGTTTTTCTCAAGGACCGTTTCCAGATTCGTCCCCGCTGATTCTATCAGCATCATGCCTGTCGTGCCGCAAGCTGTTTTGCAGCCAGTGGGCAGCGGCTGAAACGGTCGTAAAAGAACCGAAGACCAGGATCGTTTCATTCTTTCCTGCGCTGGACAGCGCTTCTTGCATGGCGTCATCCAGTGGGCCAAAAGCGCTGACCTTCGCTGTCGGTAGCGCAGTACGAATTCGCCGGGCCAGTTGCTCTCCGGACTGTCCCCTGGGACCCGATGAATCAGCGCACAACCAGCGTTTGCAGACATGAGCCATGGCGTGTGCAACCGCCTCGGCTGACTTATCGGCCAACATCGCCAGTAGACAGGTCGTATTTGATCGCTGACTGCCTTCAAGAAAAACGGCCAGGGCCTCGGCAGCGAGTTCGTTGTGCCCCACATCCAGCAGTATTTCAGGCGAGGAAAGTACTTTCTGAAGCCGGCCAGGCACCCGGCAACCTTGAATTGCAGCTGAAATTTCATTGGCTTTCACCGTGCAGTCAGGGTTCATTACAACCAGTGCAGCCAATGCCGCCGCAAGGTTATCGAGTTGGTGTTTTCCACCCATGGGTGGCGTTGACACGGCCATTGATTGATCGCCCAGCGAAAACTTAAGCAAGCCAGGATCCAAGCCATGGTGCTGGATCAGATCGAAGTCAACGCCACGCCGATAAACCGGCGCTTGCAGGTCTGCCGCAATTTCCAGTATCGGCAGGGGTGGATCAGTTTCCGCACAAACAACCGGTGTAGCTGGGCGCATAATCCCCGCTTTCTCGGTTGCTATGGAGTACAAATCCGGACCCAGATATTCCTGGTGATCCAGACCGATCGGGGTAATAACAGTGCAATCAGCATCGACGAGGTTAACGGTATCCAGAAGGCCACCCAGACCCACCTCAAGGACAGCGCAATCAAGTCTAGACTGGTTCAGAATCAACAGTGCGGCCAGCGTAGTAAACTCAAAATAGGTTAGCGAAACTTCATCACGCGCCGCTTCAACCTGTTCAAAGGCCCGCACCAGGCAGTTATCGGATACCGGTTCACCCATGACGCTGATGCGTTCATTGAAAAGAAAAATATGGGGTGAAGTGAAAGCACCGTATCGCTGACCAAGACTGCCACTCATCGCTGCAAGATAAGCGACCGTTGAACCCTTACCGTTGGTACCGGCCACGGTAAATACCCTGGTTGCCGGCCTGGGTGAGCCCATCCGTTTATAAACTGTGCCACAACGCCCAAGCCCAAGTTCGATCACCTGCGGATGGCGTTGTTCAAGTAAACCCAGCCACCTGTCGAGATTCATCACATGTACTTTTGTTTAAGTTGATAATTTCCGTTGAAAATCAACTTTTCACTAGTTCGCCACTGACCGGTCGCGGTAGCCTGCCCGAGCTTAAAAGAGCAAGCAAAGCAGCAATTTCGTCACGCATATTGCGCCGGTCAACGATCATGTCTACAGCGCCTTTTTGCATTAGGAACTCGCTGCGCTGGAAACCCTCAGGCAGCTTCTCACGCACAGTTTGCTCGATAACCCTGGGTCCGGCGAAACCGATTTGTGCCATGGGCTCTGCTATATTGATATCACCCAGCATGCCCAGGCTGGCGGAAACACCTCCCGTAGTAGGGTGGGCTAAAACAGATATGAATGGGAGGCCATGCTCACTTAACCTGGCCAGCACGACGCTGGTTTTAGCCATTTGCATCAAGGATAAAAGACCCTCCTGCATACGCGCTCCGCCACTCGCGGAAAAACACACCAACGGTGCTTTGAGCCGCAGGCTTTCCAGTCCTGCACGGGCAAATTTTTCGCCCACCACCGAACCCATCGAGCCGCCCATGAAGCCAAACTCAAATGCACATGTTACGAGGTCTGCACCCTTTAGCTGCCCTGCCAAAACGATCAATGCATCGGTTTCACCGGTTTTCTTTTGTGAGGCAGAAATCCGGTCTTTGTATTTTTTGCTGTCTTTGAAGCGTAATGCATCCACCGATTCAAGCTTCGCTGCGATTTCGCGGTGCACACCCGGATCCAGAAACTGCTCCAGACGGTTGCGGGCACCGATACGCATGTGGTGACTGCACTTCGGGCAAACCTGCAAGTTTCTTTCCAATTCCGGGCGATACAAAACTGCCGTACATTCGGAACAGGTAGTCCACAGGCCTTCAGGCACATTGCGCTTTTTGCCGCCTTCAGTACGAATTCTCGACGGTCTGAATTTCTGGAACCAGCTCATATCAGTCTACTTAGTCCTGTGTGCTTCGGTGTGTTTATATGCGGTCAAGCTATATTGTCCAATGACTTACGCACCGGCGCAACAAATGCCTTTGCCACTGAACAGGCTTCTTCCTTGTTTTTTGCTTCAGAAAGCGCTTCAACCAGGGCACTGCCAATCACAACCGCATCGGCATGTTCAGCAACCCGGACGGCCATTTCGGCGTTCTTGATACCAAAACCCACTGCCACAGGCAGGTCACTGAACTCCCTGATCTGATGTACCGGCACGGCTAACCCGGATGAATTCAGCTGTCCTGTACCGGTGATACCCTTGAGTGAAACATAATAAATAAAACCGCTGGCAACACTGCATATATCCTTGACCCGGTCCCGGGTAGTTGTCGGGGCTATCAGGCAGATACCGTCCAGGCCCGTCTCAAGCATTGCAATGCCCAGGTCACCACGCTCTTCCGGGGGGCAATCAACCAGTAGCAGACCGTCGACACCCGCCGCTGTCGCATCAGCTGGAAAACGTGTCCGTCCATAATGCTCTACCGGGTTCATATAACCCATCAACACAACCGGTGTACGGCTATTGGTTTTGCGAAACGCCTCCACCATTTGTAAAATCCTGCTGAGGGAAACCTGTTTTTCTATGGCTCTTTCGCTTGCCAACTGGATAACTGTACCATCAGCCATCGGATCGGAGAATGGCACACCCAATTCAATCAGGTCAGCGCCACCGTCTACCAATGCATGCATCAAGGCAACACTCCAATCCGGGTGAGGGTCTCCGGCGGTCATAAAAGGTATCAACACTTTGCGACCGGCCAGTTTAGCAACCTTGAAACAATCTGATATTCTCTGGCTCATAAGCTAAGCCCCTCCAGCTCTGCAACCGTCTGCACATCCTTGTCTCCCCTGCCCGACAGGTTGATCAGAACCCGTTGATCCGAACGCATGCCAGCGGCAAGTTTAAAACCATAAGCCAGGGCATGACTGCTTTCCAACGCCGGCATGATGCCTTCGAGACGGGTTAGCTGATGAAAGGCCGTCAAAGCCTCCTCGTCGGTGACACTGACATAATCTGCCCGTCCGATATCTTTTAACCAGGCGTGCTCGGGTCCAACACCCGGGTAATCAAGACCGGCGGAGACCGAATGCGTATGTCGGATCTGGCCCGCATCGTCATCCAGCAGATAGGTACGACAACCATGCAAAACGCCAGGTTTGCCCGCACATAACGAGGCGGCATGCTCACCTGTTGCAAGACCACGTCCGGCTGCTTCAACACCGAACATTTTTACATTTTCATCCTGGATAAACGGGTGAAACAGACCGATGGCATTGGATCCGCCACCGACACAGGCCACCAGTGCATCCGGCAGACTGTCGCATAGCTTCAGCATCTGACGGCGTGCCTCACGACCGACGATCGCGTTAAAATCCCGCACCATTTCGGGATACGGATGCGGCCCCGCGACGGTGCCGATAATGTAAAATGTGTCATCAACATTGGTTACCCAATCGCGCATGGCTTCATT
>Ga0316201_10000767_pt1 | contig 19794 bp, 16 predicted proteins | sample CS6wburrow_MG_FD_204516 | JGI IMG/M metagenome (GOLD analysis project Ga0316201, IMG submission 204516) | Coastal sediment microbial communities from Delaware Bay, Delaware, United States - CS-6 worm burrow | ecosystem: Environmental > Aquatic > Marine > Coastal > Sediment | place: USA... | reverse complement strand
CCGTAGCTAATTCAAGGGAGCACAACAACGCAGATGACGGCTTATCGTCTCGCCCGAAGGGAGCCACCCCAATGCGCCACTGCGGCGTTGCAGTCCTTGCCAAGGGCGCGCCATTCCCTGCGGCCTGAGCCTTGCATTGACGCATTGGGGTGGTTCTGTATCCATCAATATCACCTTGACGGAGTACTAGTTTCAGGCGGGCAGGAAGTCTATCGGGTAGGTAAGTGTTACAGCGTCGACCTGCTTGGCGCCAAAGTTGAACATCTTGATGCGTTGAAGCAGTTTGCGCTCCAGAGCGGTATCGCCAAGTTCGCTGGAGACCAGATCAATTGCGGTAATCTTACCGGATGGAGCAATAGTCAGCTTCAGAACCAACTTGCCCTGCAGTGACGGGTCCTTGCGCAAGGCACGATTGTAGAGGCTGTAGATCGCACTTTTGTTGCGGTCAAATACAACCTGGATTTCTTCGATGCTCCGTGATGCGGTCTTACTGTTTCTGCGCTTGCTGTTCGCTGAAGCTGTGGATATGGAGCTCTTTACTTCGGTTGCGGTCCGTGCAGCCAGTTGTGTGGAACCGGTATCCCGGCTCATGGCGGCGGTTCTGATACCCTGGCTACCATTGCCGACTTTTGATGTGATCAACGCTCGTTCCGTCTTTCTGGCCGATGACCCATTGTTGCTCAGGCGCTTTGCACCGCGCAGTTCATCGACAGACTGATCACGCAGGTCGGCCAGTGAATCCTGCATCGCCAGCAAACCGGCAGAGGACGCTTTTTTGCGCGCCTGCTCAATGGCGTCAACCCTGGGTTTTTCCGCAGGTGCCTTGTTGACAACCTTTGGCGCGGTCTTCTTTTTCGGCGGCGGTTTCTTTTTCGCTTCCGGCTTGGGTTTAGGTTTTTCCACCGGTTTCGGTTTAGGCCTGGGTTTGGGTTCGACGTGCTTATCGAAAATCAGTTTGGCGACCCGCGGCGGCAGTTCGATTTCCTTCTCAATCGGTTTTTTCACCAGCGGGAGCAGAGGTATGGCAACACCCAGTACAATGGTCAACAGCAGTACCGTTATAAGCACTTTGCGGAAACGGCGTTCGTCTTCCGCGGATATCGACCATGGTAATGTCAGAGAGTGGGAATAGACCATTGTTATTGTCCTAGCTTTCCTGTGCGGTCTTCTGCATCACAGCAAGGGAAATTTTTCCGAAGCCCGCTTCGGTGCAGGTAGCCATAACCTTCTTCAAAAGCCGGTACGGGATTTCCTTGTTACCCATGATGGTGACTTCAGGGGCCGTTGGTTTGACGGCGTTGCTTGCGATTAAGCGCCGCTTGTTCTGGCTTATCAGGGCGGCTTTGAGTGGATCGATCAGCAGCTCGCCGCTGTCGTTGACGTCCTTCAGTACTGCGATTCGGCTGCCCTGAACAAGAATATCGTGCTCGGTCACCATGACCACCACGTTCTCACGAGGTTTCTGTTCGGCGATCGACTCGGGCAGGTCAACATTCCTGGTGGTCGGCAGGACCTCTCCTTCGCCGGAGTTTACCAGCAGGAAAAACACCAGGATGGTAAAGATGTCCATCAAGGAAACCAGATTGAATGATGGTGTACCTTTACGGCGTTTGTGATGGCGTTCCATGCGCCTTGCACGGCGTGACTGTTTCATTGCTCGATCCTTTCCGCCGTCTTCAGTTTTGCGGATGGTGCATCGCCGATGGAAATGGCGGGGAACAGTTCAGCAGTAACGATTTCGCCTTTCTGCTGGACCTGGGCGACCCGCAGGGTATCCATCATTTCCACCAGACGTTCGTAGGGAATGTCGGATTCCAGCAACAGTGTCACGTCGAGTTTGTCGGGGAAACGTGCCTTGATCTGCTGCAGCATTCCAGAGACCTGTTGTAAGTGAGCGCCGTCAGGTGTTACCGCTACCAGATTCAGCAGACCACGCTTGCGGTCACCGATTTCGATGGATTGCTGCCGCACGATGACTTCCAGTTGCAGTTTCTCCGCCTGGTCCTGCCTGGCAGGCTGGTTCGGGGATTCGGAAGTGGGCAAATTGAGTTCCAGAATGGTGATGCGCGAGAACACGGCCGTAATGAGCAGAAACGGTACCAGGATGACCATCAGGTTCATGAAGGCCGTAATGTTCACCTCGGCCGGTTCACCGAGGTGTTTTTTACGCCAGCGACGCTTCATCAGGCGGGTGTTCCGCGGCGTTCGGTGATGATGTTGAGAAATTTAACCGAGGCCATTTCGAGACTGTCGACCAGTTCGGTGGTCTTGGTTTGTAACACGGTGTAGATCAGCAGCAGTGGAATAGCCGCCATCAGGCCAAATGCAGTGGTGTTCATGGCGACCGAGATACTGGCGGACAGCATGTCTGCTTTCTCTGCGGGGTTGGCGTTGGCAACGGCGGTGAAGGCCTGGATCAGGCCCATGATAGTCCCCAAAAGCCCCAGCAGCGTGGCGATATTGGCGAAAGTCGACAGGTAGTGGGTGCGTTTCTCCAGACGCGGTACGGTCTCCATCAATCCTTCTTCCATGGCGACTTCAACGTCATCACGACGTGTCTTGCTGTCAGCCCGGTCGAGACCGTAACGCAGAATACGGCTCAATGCAGACTTGGATTTTTCGGTGATGGCGACAGCCTGGCCGTATTTACCATCCAGTAACAGCGGCATGACCTGTTTCCAGACACGCTGGTTGGTGGCACGCGCAGCCGTCAGATAGATGTAACGTTCCACCGCGATTGCGACGCCAAGCGCCAGTACCACCACGATGGGGTACATAAATACGCCGCCAGACTGGAAAAATTGTACGAAGGTCGAGTAGATATCCATGGTGAACTCCTAGAAAGTGCTTACTGTTTTACGGGGAGAACAGCGCTTATCTTTAGTTTGATTTGTGAACTGTGTCGTAATACTGCAACTTCCGTCGGAAAACGTCCGGATCAACGGGTTGTAGTGCCTCGTCAATCAAGCTGTTGACCGGACGCTCGGGTGCCAGGGCGGCTTCGGGGTCCTTCCAGGGAACGATGAACAGTGCTTTGGGTAATTCGCGGTTGCCAAACACTGCCATGCCATCCAGTTCCAATTCCTGCCCGCCTGTCGCGGGGGTGGCAAAAAGCAGTACCAGAGCAAACTGCAGGAGACAACTCCTACACGTTACGTTAGAGGGTTTCACTGTGGGTCTGTCCTCGCCTGTGCCGAACCACTGCGACGCTCCAGGTCAACCAGCCAGCGATCAACATCCGGGTCGGGTGCAGCGGCCAGTTCCAGGTACTTTCTGTAGTGTTCCAGTGCCAGAGCGGGTTGTCCCAGGTAAAGATCGTAGAGGATACCGATATTACGGTGCACCAGCGCGTACCCGGCATCCAGTTCCAAGGCATCGTCATATGACCTCAGTGCGGAATCGAAATCGCCTTGTTGCCGATAAAGGATGCCCAGCTGGTGGTGTGCAGCCGCGTTGCCTGGATTCAATTCAACGGCTTTCCCGAGCGCGACCATCGCGGCCTCTTTCTGTCCCATGTGCTGGTAGGCAATACCGAGGTTGATATAGGGACCGGAGAGATCCGGGTTGTCTTCAATGAAGTCCAGTAATACCGGGACCGCCGAGTGATAGTCGCGGCTCTGCATCAGTCCCAGTGCTTTGTTGTAATCAGTAGGCAGCGCAGGGGGGGCTGCGGGCTGTTGCCTGGCGCTTGCGACACTGCTGGTTGGTGTGCTGCTGCAACCGCTGTGCAACAGCAGGATGATGAGGCAGGCGGTCAGTCTGTTATTGCAGAATAGCGACAAAGTTCTCCCCCCTTTCATCCTTGGCATAACGTGCCGGTATCAACTCGGCCAACCTCGCCATGCTTTTTCTCACCCAGGTGTCGTAAATGCCACCTGTAACACGCTGGGCATTGGTCTCATGTACTTCAATCGCTTTTTCCTCAAAGGGATAGGCTTGTTCTTCCAGCAGGATCTCGTACTGCTCCAGCTCCTCACCGCTGAGATTACGCGGTCGTTCAGAGGACATCAGTGCCTGGCCGAAATCGGTATAAAGCTCGCCGATACGAAAAGTAGCCTGCGTGGTGATTTCCGACACCTTGTAAGCGGCCGCTTCGTTGTATCCCTTTATCGCGGCTTTCATGAATTTTTTCTTGCGTGCCAGATTGTCCTTCAGCGGTTCCTTTAACTGGGTGCTTTTATAAGCCGTAAAGTCAGGTGCGACCAATGCCAGCCGGGCGTGTGCAGCCAGGTAGCGGGTGCGGTCCGAACGCTCGTTCCCGGCAGCGCGGTCGGCATCGACAATCTGTTTCTGCCAGTAACGTTGTTTGCCAGGATCATTGGTTTTCTCGTACAGCATGACCAGTTGGTGGCGGGCCTCCATGGCTTGTTCTAGCGGGCGGGGAAATTTTTCGACAAAGCGAGTGTAGGCCCCGATGGACTGCTGCTCTCGTCCCGCCTGTTGATACAGGGAAGCCGTGGTCCAGGCTGCTTCACGTTGCAGGGACGGGTCCTTCTCGGTAGTGGCGATACGCTCAAACTCGCCGGCAGCGCGCAGCGGCTGGTTATTTTCCTGGTACAAAACGGCCAGTTTACGGGTAACATCAGCCTCCAGTTTGTGTTCGGGGTTGCTGCGCCGCCAGCGTTCCAGCACAGCAATGGCATCCGGCCACTGCTTCAGGGCGATAAATGCCGCGGCGGCATCGTATTGCGCCGTTACATTGACGCTTGAAGCCGGTACGGTGTCTGCGATACGCAGAAAATGTTCCGCTGCGCCCGACAGGTTGCCGGCCTGTTTTTCCTGTTCACCCTGCTTGTAGATAGTGGCTGCCAGTTTTTCCTGCAGTTTCCCGTACTGTTCGTCCTTGCGGCCGCTGCGCGCCAGTACCTGCTGATAGGCGGTTTCAGCGTTCTGGTAATCTTCCAGATCGAACTGTGCGTGGGCGACGACCATCCAGGCGGATAACTGCAGATCCTTTGACGCAGCGGGGTTCTCAATGACCGGACGTGCTGCGGCAATGGCTGCGGCGTATTCAGCTAAGGCGTAAAGTTGCTGTGCTGCCAGTGTGCGTACAGGCAGTGCCTGTTTGTGTTGCGGGAACCGGCCGGCAAACTGTAGTGCGCTGTTGATGCCGGCGCGATGCCACTCAGCCTTGCCGCGGCCTTTCAGTGTCGGTTCGTGTTTCTGATAGGCCAGCAAGGCTGCGTAACCGGCCTCGGCGGCCTTTTCATGCTGGCCATATGAATAGGCAGTGCGCTCATACTGGGTGGCCGCCAATCCGTGTTGGCCGGAACCGGTGAGCAGTTCTGCATACAGAAAATTGATCAACGGGGCCTGCCCGCTTTCCGGGAACGAGTTCAAGTACAGCCGGTACCAACGTCCCGCTTCGACGTAGTTTTTCGGCTTATTCTGTTGTTGCGCCAGTGCGTGGTAGTGATGGGCGACGTCACGCAGGTGGCGTTGTACCTGTTGCATGACCTCCGGTGACTGTGCCGCGTCATGTTGCTTCCAGTAGTCACTGGCTGGCTCGTAGCGTTCTATGAAAGCCTGTTTTTGTTCCAGTACACGTTCGCTGAATCCTGCCTGTTTGTAGACGTCGATGACGCGGGACTGGAACAGAGGTGCTTCCCTGTGTTGCGGGTGTACGTCTGCAAACAGACTGTAGGTTTCTGCAGCGTCGGTGAAGCGTTCCTTGGTAAGATGCAGGGCCGCCAGTTTGGCGTAGAGCAGGGGTTCGTAAGCACGACTGCCGTGCTGCCGGAAATACTCCCGTATCTCCTCATTGGCGCCGAGGTATGAGAAACTCAGGCTGATAGCGCGCAGGCTGTCATCCAGTCGTTCCTTTTCGGCGCGCTTTATAGACTCCGGCATAGTGGCGCTGTCGTGTGTCCCGATAGTCCGGTCAAGTAAGTTCATATAGGCGTTCAAGGCGGGTTCATAGCGGTTTTGCTTGAAGCGTGCCCAGCCGAGTTTATACAACGCCTGCAGATGGAAGCTTGACTCCTTGTCCTGTTCCAGAACCGCCTGGTAGGCTTCTTCCGCCTGTGCGTAGTCGCGCCGTACAAACAGATATTCGCCGCGGCGGAACTGAACTTCGTCGTATTTATCACCCGCCTTGTACTTTCCCGTGTAGCTGGTCAGGGCCTGCATGGAAGGCTCTGCCCTACCTCTTTGTTCATGTGAACGGGCCAGCTGATACAGGGCGCTGTCGTTACGCTGGTGATCGGGAAAACGTTCCAGCAATTCGGCATAGAGTTCTGCTGCACGCGAGTGCCCGTTTGGCGGTGCGCGCCCCTCCAGCAAGCGGTCCTGTTCGTTGGCCAGATGCAGGTCTGCCAGTCGACGCATGGCTTCCGGTACAAATACATTATCCGGCGCCTCATCGAGAAAGGCCTCGTAGTTACGCATGGCGGCATCCCGGCTGCTTTCGGTTTCAGTTACCGTGATCGCCGGTAACTCTGTTGGTGTCAGCGAACCGATGGTTGCCTGCTCATCTTCATGGCCGAATGGTGACAGTGCGGAACAACCGCAGCAAAACAGGACCACGGTCAGAGGCAGAAGCCTGCGCTGTGACATCATGGCTGCCCCCCGGATTGCTGGGCAATCTGGTCGTAACTGCGTGCCAGCGCGTAGCGCGCCTGTATGCGATAACTTTCCAGGCGCTGTCTGCGCGTCTCCAGTTCCTGCAGTGCCAGCTGTTGCAGCTGATCACTGGCATTGTCACGGCTGGTCTGAATGCGGGGTGACAGCGCCAGAATACGTTTGCGCATGGCTGCTATACGCCTGTCGTATCCATCAAACCCTGCCTGGGCGTTCTCCAGCGCTTCGGTAACCTGCTGGTGTTTCGCGCTGGCTTCCGTTACAGGTGCTTCAAGTGCCTGTAGCTGCTTTTCCACATCCCAGAGCCTTGTCTTGTAGTTGGCCTGGATTTGCCAATAGAGTATGCCTTGCAGCCAGCGCGCCCTGGCCAGCATATTGCTGTGGCGTGGTTGCGGAGCCAGGGATGCCAGCGTCGCCTGGACTTTCCGTAGTGTCTGCCATTGCTGCTTTTCCTTGCCGGTCGCCAGGTCTAGTGGATCCCCGCTGCCGTGTTGGGCCAGGGTCAGCGATTTATAATCCTGCCAGCGCTGGTACAGGGCTTTTGCCTCCTGTTTCTCGAGGCGCGCCCTGATCAGCGGTGCCCGTTGCTGGTAGGCCAGGCGCCGGGCATCGACCATGTCATAATACAGGTCGATATTATCCAGCCACAGATTCAGCAGCTGTTGCAGATAACCGAGATCGCGGTAGTCCTTCAGCGGCTCCTGGAAACTGTGGCTGGACAGTATATCGACCAGGTAACGCCCTGAGGGAACGCCCTCCAGCGTCGGCGTGTCGTGCAACCAGCCGCCCGATATGCCGGTGTCTGTCTGGCTTAGCAGCGACAGTAACTCGCCTGACCGGGTTGCCTGGATGGCCCCATCCAGCTGTTGTTGCTGTTCATCGAAATAACCGATAGCCTGCTCGTAGAAATAGATGGCGCGCTGACTGTCGCCGAGCTGGGCAAATGCGTAGGGAACCGCCAGATGTGCTTCCTGTACCGGTGCCTCATAGCTGGCAAGTTCCAGCAGCTTCAACCAGGGTGTCAGGGCCTGGTTATAGTCGCCCCGTTCGGCGTCTGCCCAACCCGCACCCAGCAACGCGGCCTGTTTGAAGGGGCCTTGCAGGCGAACGCGGTTGAGATACTCCCGGGCTTGCCCGGCGTTACCCGCGCGCAGCAGCTGGTATCCCAGCCCCAGATTGGCGCGGTCCCGCAGCGCGCGTAATTCTTCGTTGTCAGCCCCTTCTTTACCCAGCTTGTCCAGTGTTTCCCTGCCTGCCTCAATATCACCGGCACGTAACAGGGCAATACCGCGATTGATGCGCAGATATTCTTCCCACCCGTGCGCGGCTCTGGTGTTCTTCAGCAGCTCAGCGGCTCCACCGTTGTCACCCAATGCCATGTGTAGATTTGCGTTGAGCACTGCCAGTTCAGTGCGGATTAACGCATCATCGGGCTGCTCTATATTCTGAAGCTTTTTCAAAGCTTCGCGATGATGGCCGCGCTGGTAGGCGATTTTCGTCAGGTAATACCAGACCCGGTTACGCAGGTCAGCATCAGTCGTCTCATCCAGCAGATGGTCAAAGCGGCGTTCAGCCTGATCGGGCATGCCATAGGAGAGTTGCAGGCCACCGAGCAGCAGTTCTGATTCATCGTAATGATGTTGCAGAAGCTGCTGTTGCCGGGCAACCATCAGGTGGCTGATGGCAGTGAAGTAGTCCTCCTGATAAAAATGGAACAATACTTCACCATAGTGCAGATCAAGAACCTGCTGTGGTTTGATGGACACCGCAACGCTGCTGCCTGTCGTTGCCAGCCACACACAGAGCAACAGAAACTGAAGCGGCAGCTTCGGCATCACCATTCCTTGATGTCGAACTCTGGCTGAAAGTTTCTGGTCTGATCGACGATTTTCAGTTCAACATACTTGGGCCCCAGACCTTTCTGGATTCGGGTGGTAGCTCCGCGTTTGTAGTCTCGCCCCTGTGGGCCCTTGCCGGTAAAGAAGGCAACCAGTTCGTGTTCGCCGCTACGCAGGTTGCCGATATGAATGCGTTGCACGCCGCCGCGTACCAGTGCATCCAGTTCGCGCCGGGTGTACAGGTAATCCGCAACTTCCTTGCCATCGATTTTGACTTGTACCGAGTCCAGCTGGAAAAATTCACCCACATCCATGGAAACGAAAACCGAGACCTGGGTGTTAGATGGAAACAACAGTTCTTCTTCCAGCATGAACAGGTCCCTGTTCAGTTCAAGCACCTGCTGTTTGAGGGACTGTACGTCCTCGTTGACGCCGGTCTCGACCGTTGCGTCCGGCTCAGCCAGAAGCAACCATGGCCAGACTAAGAGACCAGCCAGAATTCCCCTGAATAACGGTTTCATACGCCCTCCCTCGGCGTTTCGGGTATGTGCAGCTACCCGCTTGTAGTATCAACGGCAGGCGGTGCAGTTTTCCGAGACCTGATTCACACCTGGATTGTCAGCCTGTTCACAGACTGAAGATTCAAGCTGGCTAGCGTTGCCGATTCGCAATGATTACTCGTGGAAATGACGCAAAGTCTGTGCCACACAGGAAAATTCCCGGCTCTAAGGCAGCTGACCGATGTGGTTTGCAGTACGTGAGTAGATGATTCGATATGAGGATAAAGAGCGGGGCGCCGGATCGGCGATGGGGTAACGCGGCGACAACCGCCGTTAATTTGTAAGGGCAGCTGCCGAAGGTTTGACGCCATGGCCCGTTTTTCTGGCAGGCTGCAGGTCGTCGGAGTAATGCAGGTGACCTTTCTGGTCAACCAGAATAGCGTCTATGTCCGGCATTCCATTGATCAGTGCGAGGCCGGATTCCCTGCCCATGACAAATACGCTGGTCGACAAGGCATCGGTGGTCGTCGCGTCGGGTCCGATGATGGTGACACTCTGCAGTTCGCGGGCAGAGTCGCCGGAACCTGGGTTGATGATGTGATGGTAGCGGATGCCGTTCTCTTCAAAAAAGCGCTGGTAATCGCCCGATGTCGATACGGCTACATCACGCAAGGGAATGACGGCAGCCAGTTTGTCTTCATCTCGCGGATTACGCACACCTATGGACCAGGGGCGCCCCCAGCGGTCTCCAATCATCCGGCTGTCACCGCCGGCCGTTACCAGCGCCTGACTGATACCGAGTTTCTGCAGCAGACTTATGCAGCGATCGACGGCATAGCCCTTTGCGATACCGCCGAGATCAATACGCACACCGTGCCCGCTGAAAGCGATAGTGCCACTGTGCCGGTCGAGTGCCAGCTTGCGATAGTTTATGAGATCAGCGGCTCTTTCACGTTGTGTTTCACCCGGTCGTATTTTGTTTCTATAGTCGTAGAGGAAGCCGACACTGGCGAAAGTGATGTCGAATGCGCCGCCGGTCAACTCGGAAAAATCAAGTGAGCGCTGAACGAGGGAAAACAATTCCTTACTGGTCTTGAATGGTCTCCGCTGAGCAGATACGTTGAGCCGTGCCAGTTCGCTGGTTTCGATGTAAGGGCTCATGCCGGCATCGATGCGGCGCATCTCCTGCAGAACGGTCTCGACGCCTTGCCGGGCTGTGTCCGAATCGGCATGGAACAGCTCCACGCTGATCCGCGTTCCCATGATGTCTGCATCTTCGTGTAACCAGCCGGCACTGGTCGATTCCATGAACACCATCAGAATCAGCAATACCAGGCTGAACATTAGATAGCCGACATGGTTTGACGGGACCGTCGGCAGCACGAGTCCAGGGATGGGCTAAGGTAGAGCCGTGCAGGAGCAATCGCCGGGGGAGGCTGCCGTCGAGCGTACAGGACACTAGTACCAGATTGAGCCAAAAATCTGGATGACATCGGCATCGAAATCATACTTGGGTTCCTGCCCCACGGCTGGGTTTCCTCGGACATCCGTGAAGTTTTCGTAATCAAACCAGATATGATTGTATTTGAAGTTCAAGGTGGCCTTATCCAGATAGCCCCAGCCATCTTCAAGCACATCGTAGCTTAATGCAAATCCGACGGTATGATCGGTAAACTCACTCAGCTCCTTGTCACGCCCCATGAAGTTCTGCTGGTCAGGTCGTTCAAACAGGTCGCCGTAGAATTCGGCATCGGTCTGTGTGTAGAAACGATAACTGAGTTCGAATATCCACTTGTCCCAAAGCGGATGCGTATAAGCAAGGTCCGCGGTATGGGCGTCAATATCCCAGTCGTCGGTGTAATAGCGGTAACCGGTCTTCAGGGCAGCGCGATAGGGCAGGTAGAACATGAAACTGGCGGAAATGGCGTTACTGGTGCGGGTTTCCGGGTATGTTTCAGGCGTATTGAAGTTATAACCCGCCGAGGGGTCATCGGGATCGTTCAGAACACGTATATTACGGTAAGGGTTCTGTAGAAAACCTTCATCGGTAACAGCGTCGTAGTTTACACTCAGCAGCAGGTTTTTGCTGAGCACCTGCGACAGTGAGACGTGATAGTTCTGGTGATCGGCGGTGTCGTCAAAGGCAGGATCGACGTTGCTGGATATGTCGTCATTGCCGCGCGAGTAGCCCAGCGCGACGGTAGTCAGGTCTCCAAACATGCTCTGGCTGATACTGAAGCCGTAGGTATCGGCCTTGTAATCGGACTCGTCACTGTAGCTGTAGTTTGCCGTCATGCTGGTATCGGCGTGCAGGTAGTCGACGCTTGCGGACCACTGGTTGCGCTGCTCGTTGTAGGCGCTGCCCTGGGTGACTACATCGATGGATGCACTGCTGATGCTGTCGATATAGTAATTTGCGGATACAGAAAAATTCTTGTTGTCTCCTTTGCGAACCAGGTAGGACGGGCCGTCAACCGTGACACCACCGCCGTCGTAGGAATGGTACATGGCGTCAGCGCGATCTTCGGGCAATACAGCGGCCCGTAGCGTGGACATGCTGGCAAGCAGGAAGAGAGAGACAGCGATCCTGCGCGAGTCTGCCCGGATCCGGCTAATTACAACCACAGCCACCTCCATGCCCGCCTTCTGCTCCGCGGGCGCCTTCCCTGACCTGATAGATGTGGCTTAGATAGCTGTCAGACACGGGATCGCGGCCGAAACTCATAATGGGGTCGGCCAGGTTAGCCCGCTCATAGGGTTTAACCCAGGGTTCTATGTTGCTGCATCCACTGAGCAGAAACACCAGAGCAAAAACAAGGCTTGCTGTCCGTTTCACTTTTATTCCCTGATCAGTGCACGCACCTGGTGCTGGTAAGATTCCTCGTAGCCGGGTTTATAGCCCTGGTGCAGGTGGCGCACATTACCGTCCCGGTCTACCAGGACAGTGCTCGGCATGGCGACGACATCATACAGCCTGCTGACTTCGCTCTTGTTATCGAAAAGTATTGGGAAGTTGACCGGGCTTTCCCTGAGCATCTTTTTGGCTTTTGTCGTGTCTTCCTCAACGTTAACACCGAGAATGGTGAAACCCAGCGGTTGGTACTGGGTGTATAGTTCATCAAGCAAAGGCATTTCCTGGCGGCAGGGACCACACCAGGAGGCCCAGAAATTGATCATGACCACTTCTCCGCGGAATTCGCTCAGTCGCAGATTCTCGCCGCTGTCGCTTTTGAGTGCGAAGTCCGGTGCCGGCCCGCTGTCTGTATCAGCGCTGACGGCGCCCGCCATCAGCAAAGACGAACAAGCGCCTGCCATCAGGGTACGTTTCAGCCATTGGATCAGTCTATTCATCAGTGTGCTCCTGGTTGCCTAAGTGTGCCGCGTCGTTTCATTGTGTACCCCGCGTTCTGCGGATTGTCGGCAGAAACGTGCTCGCGTAGTGGGATACCGGTCACAATTCAGAAAAAGATCGACATGCCTCCGGTGAACTCGAGATTATGGTTGGTCTGTGACTCGCCGAGCAGGTCGACATCGAATACATGATCCCGGGCATCGACTCGCAGTGCCAGCCAGTCGGTGACCAGTACCCTGTAGCCAAAGCCTGCATTCCAGGTAAATTCGTCCTCACCGGCGAAGCTGGTGCTGCCGACTCCGCCGATGAGGTAGAAATCCGAGGTGAATGCCCATTTGCTCGCGATAAAGGATTCACCTGGAAGGATGTTGAAGCCAAAGGAAAGATTGTAGTAATCGAGGTCACGGTCACCGTCTTCCAGTATCTGGAATCCGCCGAAACGCTCGGCGCTTGTTTCGTCCGTTTCGGTGTGCCCATACGTGGCCTCGACAAAGACGTATTCGGTCACGTGATAGGCAAGTCTTGCACCGTATACCAGGTTGGTACCGAAATCCTCGACATTCATCATGCCGGCGAAGGCGCCGATTTCGAAATCTTCGCTGTCGATGTCCGCTTCGCGGACTTCACGACGCTCGATTTCCGGGCGAATCACCTGTTCCGCTTCCTCGGCGAAAATACAGGGTGCATTGACGCCGCCCAGCAAACTCCCCGTCAGTGCCACCGCTTTTAGAAAAAAACGGCAAATCCTGCTTTCCATTCATCGATCTCCTGATTGTCGTTAGAGCTCTGGAATATCACGTAATGCTTGTACTGGGCGCGGAAAATGAAGCGCCTGGCAAGATAAATGCGTATGCCCGCGCCGGCATGAGCGAGCTGGTCGGTGCTATCAGATTCCTCCACCAGTGTTGTTTTGGGGTCCGTCTTGATCAGGCCTGTACCCAGTGAGAAAAAGGGTGAAAAGCGCCATTCCGGGAACGGGTGAATCGCTAAACTGATGTTTGCCATATCCGCGTCCGAAAAGTCTGCGAATATCTTCGAGGCCGAGATTTCCGCCGAAAACTTGGGCGTAAAGAAAAATCCGCCATAGACGGTCATGACGTCAGCGTCTTCAAAGTCCCCACCCAAGGCACCCATTTCCCAGCGGTGAAAGGAAAATTCCTGTTGCGTCGCATCGGTGATATCCGTGTATTCGCCGGCCGGTGTCAGGGTGCGTTCCAGTTGCTCCCGTGCCACCCAGCCCTGCTTGCCCTTGCTGGTGCGAACCTTGAACCAGTCGGTCTTGCGTTTGAGAATTTCGACCCAGGCGTCCTGTTCTTCGACGTGAAAGATGGGGTAACCGCCACCGGGACCGGAGTGCAGTTCGATATAGGGGTCAGCGATCTGGACCTCCATCGGCTGCTCATCGGCAAACAGGTCAGTGAAGATGTCGGCAAACGCCGTTTTTGCGCTCAGTGAAGCAAGGCAGATTAGCAGCACAGCACAGATGCGAATGGGCGCAAACGGGGTCACAGCCGGGTTTTTTCCTTTTAGAGTCAGTTTAAGTCCATTTAATCAGTCGATACTTACGGCGGTACGTCGAACGGATTGTTGTAGTACTGACCCCCAATATCGAGCCATTCGGCGATCAACTTTAATTCAGCACCGGACAAGGTGCCGAAATGGTCTGCATCGCCCGGATTCTCGAAACGGCTGAAGAACCGGCTGCTGGCTATGGCGCCGGCTACCCTCATGGATGGGCCCGGTGCGCGTACAAATATCGGTTGCAGGGGGTCGGGGTCGCCGTTCGCGTCCAGGGCGAACAGCGGGGTACCGGTAACCGGATCCACGGCCTGCTGTTTTATGAGAGTGCCACTGGTGTCGAGTATTTCGGCATCGTCGCCCGATAACAGCTCACGGTAGGATTTGAAATGATCCGGGTTGATATCAGAGACGCCATCGCTCAGGTCGAGCTGGCCTGCAGGTTCCATATCGGCGCCGGCGCCATCCTTGTTGTTATGGCAGCTGTTGCAGGTCTTGTCGACGCCGCCGACGTCACGCGTCACGTTCCAGAGCGGATGAATATGATCCTGATAGTTTATGACGATGCGGCACAGTGTGTCCCAGTTGCTCTGGCAGGCAACACTGACAGGCGCTGTCATGCCAGGGTCCAGATCAGTGTAGTTATAGTCAAAAGCGCCGTCTTTCATACGACCGGAAGCTGTTTCGTCAGTCCAGACATCCTGGTAGTGAATGTCGACAGTGGGTTCCTGACTGGTTGGATCAATGCGCGTTCGCGCTTCGGCCATGGTGTCGCCGGTGTCAGCGAAAAAGGTTTCGGTATTGGGAAAGACATAGCCGTCAAAGGGGGCGCCGGTGTTAAGGATGTTAAACGCGTCGAATCGACCGTGAGAAGTACCGTTGACCGGATCGTGGCAGCCTCCGCAGTTCATGATTTCACCCGGGCGCAGTTGTAGCCAGTTCTGGTGGCGGCTACTGATTCGTTTGCCGTTTTCATCGAGTACACCGATGGTAAAAGGAATATTGGCGGGCACCTTGATGCGCACTGAGCCATCGGGTTCGATCGGCGCGTAGCCGATGATTTCGCGCATGCCCTGCCGGGTACTGACACCGAAATCAGCGCCGTTCAGATCGACCACATCATCGTCCGGAATGCTGACCGCCTTCACTATGCGCAGAAAGCGGGCAGGGCGATCGCTTGCAGCCGTCTGTTGCGGGTCCGACAGAGTGGCAATATCAGTTGCGCCTGCACCCAGCGCATTAAAGGCGCCATCAAAGTCATGTACGCTGCGAATATGCAGAATGCCGACGTTTTCGCTGACCAGCATGGGATCAAAATCAAAACTTTCGTTCGGGATGCCGGCGCCGTCGAAATGGATAGCGGGAAGTCGCCGGGGCTGGGCGGCAACAACGTCGCGATACAGAAATCCTTCCTGTGGGGTGAAGACAGGGATCAGGGTTCGGTTGCCCATTTCATAGAGAAACACACTGTACAGCGGTGGTGCTTCGACAAGGTTCGGGTCGTTCAGTGTCTCGCTGGTGCAGGGAACGATGCGGGTATCGTCCAGCAAACGGCACTGGCTCCAGCTGACCAGGGCACGGTTGGTGCCATCCCAGAGTGGGAAAAACGCGTTGAAACGCCCCCCCGGAGAGGGTTCGGCGTCGGTGCGCACGGTGTCGAATGCAGCCGAGTCCTGGGCCGGGCCGGCCAGTATGCCGGTGTTTACCGCCGTCGGCTGGGTATTGTTCACATAGTTGTCGACGTCGACAGTGATGATATCGCCGCCCTGGAAGTTTCCGGAAAATGGTTTCAACAGCGCGGCAATTCCACCGATGGGCAGTTCACGCGGTTGCAGAAACTGCACCATGGTTCCGTTGGTGCCGGTGTCGTGACTTTCGGCACCATACAGTAGCCGCAGATTGGTGCCGTCCGGATACATCTTATAGAGATGGATGGCGCTGTTGTTGCCCGCATTGTCCCAGCGTGAAAACACCACTTCGCCGTTTTCCAGTACCATGGGGTCCAGATCATGACTCTGGTTAAAGGTGACCTGGTGGATATCCGTACCGTCATCATTCATGACGTGCAGTACCAGCGCAGGCTGATTGCGGTTTTCGTCCAGTGCTGAAAACTGAGGTTTACTTTCGTCCAGCAGTGTGGCTTTTGCCGTGCGTTGTCGCGTCGAGGCAAAAATGATTCTGCTGTCGGGCAGATAATGCGGGCTGACATCCTGGCCCGCTTCGGCATTGATATCTGATGTAATAACCCGGGTCAGGGTGTCGGCGGCAATATCATATTCCCATATATTCCAGGTCGGTTGGTCTTCCGGAGCGGCGCCCTCGATTTCGGGCAAGCGCAGGGCGAACAGCAGTTTGCTGCCATCGAAAGACGCTTCGACGTCTTTGACATCACCGAGCCCACCCGTCACTCTAGAACTGACATTTAGTTCCCTGGCGCCCGGCGAGGCCAGGTCGCGGAATATAAGATCTGATCCCTCATTGAAACGTGTGGGCTCGCGAATATCCTCTAGATCCATGTCCGTATCCGGATCGATTTCGGGCAGGGGTTGGCGAACGTAGGCAATGCCTAAGTCCTCGACCAGTGGGTCCAGGCCGGCGCTGCCTGTTCCTCCGCTGCCGCCACCGCTGCCGCCACCGCCACCACAAGCCGACAGCAGTGACAGTGACAGCAGCAACAGAGCGCTTGTAATGCCGCTCGCTGGGGTCGCCGGAGTTTCTGCTGGCGGGTTGGCCATAGTGCTCTCCTTATCAGTCAAACCCTCTAACGCTGACATGTTGTGATTTGGTCTCATAACAGACTGCCCACTGTTAAAGTTTTTCTGGCGGACTGTTTGTTGTAAGCAAAAACCGGGCCTTGTGCTGATTGCACCGATGATTGCAGCCACAACCCGTGTTAATTGCAGTAAATGCTCTCACCGCAGTCGTTGACGGAGCGTCACAACTCTGACGTTGTGTGACCCAATACGGCCGCTACGGTGACGAATATAGGCGGCATCCCTTTTCCCGATCCGAGAACCGGGTCACAGATTTGAAACCAGGTGATTCCACTGGTGTTGCTGTGGTCACGGGTTTTATTGCGGCGGGTTTAAAACAAGTGACCGGGTTTACCCTTGCTCTGTGGAGCACGTCACAGAACGGACGTTGCAGGTGTTCTACATTCGCTGGCAGGAAAACTTCGAACTGACTGGATCGGTTCTTGCTAACTGCTAAAGCCGTGACAGATACAAGCAAAGAGGCGTCCCATGTATAAGACCTACGCGGAACAGACGAAGGCCGGGAGAAACAATCGGGGTGTCGGGTTACCGCAGTGCGTGACTGCAGCTGTGATATCCCTGTCGCTGGTGTTACCGGTGGCGGCGGGACCTCGTGAGCAGGCCAAGCGTATTCATGATCGTCTGACAGGTGTGCCGCCGACTGCGACGGTGCTGGATCTCATGGAGGATGAAATCGACAGCGGGGCGGGTGCTGTCGAGGCGGCTCGGATTGCCATAGACCGGGTAAGAAATCCGCGGAATGCCAGGTATTTCTACAATGTCACCCTGAAGAACTTCGCGGCTCCATGGACCAATGAGGCGCAGAGCGTGTTCGAGCCACTGAACGATTACACGGCTACGGTGATCGGCATGATTCGCGATGACGTTCCGTTTAATCAGTTGTTTTCGCTGGACTACGTCTATGCTGCGCCGGACCTGGGCAGCGTCAGTCCGATTGCGCCTGACAATAATGATCACTACCTGGATCTGGAGGCGGATGGCGCGGATCTCAGTGATGGCGATATATTGAAACCGGTCCCGCAGGTCAGCGCGGTCGGGCTGCCGAACGTGGGTGCTGAAGCCGGGGTGCTGACGACGCGTGCCGCTGCGCGTGCCTTTTTTATCGCTGGCACCAATCGCGCCATGTTTCGTTTTACCATGTTAAACCACCTGTGTAATGACATGGAGCAGGTCAAGGACATTACACGCGCTCCGGACCGTATCCGTCAGGATGTGAGTCGCAGTCCGGGCGGTGACAGTCGGATCTTCCTGAACTCCTGCGTGGGTTGTCATAACGGTATGGATCCCATGGCCCAGGCCTTCGCGTACTACGAGTACGTCTATCCCGAAGGCGATGAAGACGGCGGCCGGCTGGTGTATACGCCTGGCCAGGTGCAGCCAAAATATCTGATCAATGGAGATAATTTCAAACCCGGTTATGTGACGCCGGATGACCGCTGGGACAACTACTGGCGCAGCGGCCCCAATGCCATTCTGGGATGGGACCCATTGCTTCCGGGCAGTGGTAACGGCGCACGCTCAATGGGCGAGGAGCTCGCCAACAGCGAGGCCTTTGCGCGTTGTCAGTCGATTAAAGTGTATCGGAATGTCTGCCTAGGCGAGCCGACACAGAGCCAGCTGAACAAGCTGAAAACGACTTTCCAGACACGCTACAACATGAAAGATGTCTTTGCCGAAGCTGCTGTGCAGTGCATGGGCTTATGAGCAGAAGAGTTGAGGGGGAAGGCGTATGAATCCAGTCATAGAAGTTCTATCGATCGGTATCGCACAGCAGCAGTATCGCCAGTGTCTGTGCTGCGGTGTCTTTCTTATGGTTGTGTTATTGCTGGCCGGATGTGGTGGTGGTGCATCAACCGAAATCAACCCGCCTACCAGCAATACCATCACTGTCAGCAGTTCCAGTTATAACGGACCCAACGCCCAGACTGAGGACGTTCGCGCCTTTCAGGTCAATGTGTGGGAACGCCTGAGAGTGTCAGACCGTTGTGGTGCTTGTCACATCGAGGCTGGTCAGTCACCCATGTTCGTGCGTCAGGACGACGTCAATCTGGCCTACTCGGTTGCCAATCCATTGATCGATCTGGAGTCGCCGGCCAGTTCGCGCCTGGTGACCAAGGTGGCGGAGGGCCACAATTGCTGGCTGCCGAGTGACGCCGCCTGCGCAACGGCGATAACCGGCTATATTGAAGACTGGGTGGCGGGAACCTCTTCCGGGGGGCGTCAGATTCAGCTGGTCGCACCCTCACTTCTGAGAGACCCAGGTGCGGCCTTGAGCTTCCCGGACAGTGCGCCGGCAGAATTCGACGGGGTATGGAATCTGCTGCGAGACAACTGTGACGGTTGTCATGTCGACGCTTCGCCAACGCCGCAAACACCGTTCTTTGCCACTGGTGTCCGTGAGCATGCCTATGAAGCCGCCAAGTCGAAAATAAACCTCAGTGATCCGGCCGCTTCAAGACTGGTGGTGCGTTTACGCGATGAATTCCATAACTGCTGGACGCAGTGCGGCGCCGATGCAGCAAGTATGGAGAACGCCATCATTGCACTGGCGGGTTCCTCGGCGGTGAGTTCAGATCCTGTTCAGGCGCCGGTAGTCTTCAGTAAGGCCTTAACTCTGCCGGAAGGTGTCATAGCGGCCGGTGGCAACCGCCACGAAACCGATGTTATTGCGCAGTACGAGTTCAAGACAGGTAGCGGCACTGTCGCCCTGGACAGCAGTGGCGTCCTGCCGGAGTTGAATCTGACACTGAGTGGTGATGTCAACTGGGTAGGTGGCTGGGGCATACAGATTGTCAGCGGCAAGGCCCAGGGCTCCACGGCCAACAGCAGGAAGCTGCATGATCTGATCAAGACGACCGGTGAGTACTCTATCGAAGCATGGGTCGTCCCGGCCAATGTTGTACAGGAGGGGCCAGCCCGGATTGTCACCTACTCCGCCGGCACCGCTGCGCGAAATTTCACCCTGGGACAGACCCAGTACAACTACAATTTCATGCACCGCTCCAGTACCACCGACGCTGATGGAGAGCCGGCGCTGTCTACCGCAGACGCTGACGAAGACCTGCAGGCGACACTGCAGTATGTTGTGGTGACATTCGACCCTATCAATGGCCGTCGTATCTATGTCAACGGCGTGTTTACCGATGATGTGGACCCGGTGGCTGCGGGTAATCTGAATGACTGGGATGACAGCTTTGCCTTTGCGCTGGGCAATGAAGTATCCAACGATCGGA
>Ga0316201_10000766_pt1 | contig 19799 bp, 21 predicted proteins | sample CS6wburrow_MG_FD_204516 | JGI IMG/M metagenome (GOLD analysis project Ga0316201, IMG submission 204516) | Coastal sediment microbial communities from Delaware Bay, Delaware, United States - CS-6 worm burrow | ecosystem: Environmental > Aquatic > Marine > Coastal > Sediment | place: USA... | reverse complement strand
GGTTGAACTGGCAACTGAAACCAGTCATTCCGCGTCCTGGCACTGGACGGTAACTTTTGACCGTGCACGGGAAGACAGTTAATGAATCGCCCATGTTTATCACTGTTCCGGCGCAGTTAATATTCCATGTTTCAACTTGATAAATTCCTTTCGCTTTTTCATGGACTCCGGGATCAGTGTCGACTCGCCCATCATGTAGACCACCATCATGCGTCCCCTGATTTCAGCTTGCTCCCTGGAAAATCCGGCCTCAGAGAACATCCAGGCCGCAGTTGAAAAGCGTTTCTTAAGCACCCGTTTGAAAACGCGGCTGGCGCAGGCATCCGTCTGAGCCCATTGCCAGATCGGCAGATCGTAGCGCGCAAGGCCCTTGGACATGACGGTATGCATAAGATCCAAAATGCGCTTGGCAGGCGGGCCTGGATGGCGCTTTGCGGCGTCAAGGGCTACATCCGTCATTTCGTGTTCCCAGTAATCAAGCAATCCATCGAGGAGTTCACGTCGATTCTTGAAGTGCCAGTAGAAACTACCAGTCGTTACTCCCAGCTGTTCGGCCAGGTGCGCAACTTTTACGGTGTCGATACCTGCCGTGCACTGATTTAGTGCGGCCTTCAGCCAGTCGTCACGGGCCAATTGCTTCCGCTCTCCCTGTACCATAGAGTTCTCTATTGACCTGTCTCTTCTCGCCGTGTTAACTAGTCACCATATTACGATCCATAGAGTACTCAATCGTAATACAGGCAAGCAAATGTTCTGCACGAAAAGCCATTGACGGGGGATGAGAGTAATGCGCGCAATAAAGAGAATAGTGATGTTGGCATCCATGGCACTTGTTTCACTGATGTTCTACATGGTGGGTCACATAGACAGTCGCGAAGGAAGAATGCTCGGATTCCTGGATGAGTCGTTTGCCGCTATGAAGCCACCAGAAGTTTCCCCCACACTCGCCAGGGAAAGGGACACCTATTATCCGAACAGCGAGGATCTAGCCCCGGATGAAATGAGGGTGATCGCCTGCGGGACAGGTATGCCGACCACCCGCGCCGCCCAGGCTGCGGCTTGCTTCCTCGTCGAGCTCGGCAACGGCGACAAGTTCCTCTTCGACGTCGGCACCGGGTCGGCCGAGCGCATCTCATCCCTGCAGATCCCCTACGACTACCTCGACAAGATCTTCATAGGCCACCTGCACGCGGATCATTTCGGCTCGCTGGGTGAAATGTTCATCGGCGGCGCGCTCATGGGGCGGCAGAAACCGCTTCGTGTCTGGGGGCCGACCGGTCGCACCCCCGAGCTCGGAACGGCGTATGCCGTGCAGAAGCTGAAGGAGATGTATACCTGGGACCTTGCCGGTCGCGTGGGTCTCGTCGACTTTCGTGGCTACTCGATCGAGGTCAACGAGTTCGATTACAGAGCCGAGAACGCCGTCATCTATGAGGGCAACGGCGTCACCATCCGTTCGTTTCCCGCGATCCATTCGCTCGACGGGCCTGTCAGTTTCAGTCTTGAGTGGAAGGGGCTGAAGTTGGTCTATGGCTCGGACAGCTATCCGAATAAATGGTTCTTGGAATACGCCAAAGATGCGGATCTGGCCATCCACGAGTGCTTTGTCGCTGTTCCCGATCTCGTCAGGAAGATGCGGTTCACGCCGGAGAGCGCCTTGCTGGTCGGCACCCAGATCCATACCGCCCCGGAGGCCTTTGGCAAGATCATGACGGAGATCCAGCCGCGCATGGCGGTCGCCTATCATTTCTTCAAGGACTTTGACACGACGGCAGCTGTCAACGACCGTATTCGGACCACCTATGACGGGCCGCTGAGTCTCGCGGATGACTTCATGGTCTGGAACATCACCAAGGACGACATCCGGGTGCGGATGGCCGTCGTGGAGGAACGCACATGGGCACCGCCCCTGGCGGGCGCTGCTCAGCCTCCTGGTGGAGACGCTGACAGGGAGAAGTACGGCAAGGAGATGGGCGTTCCTGTCGAATCGTTGGGTTACTCGGACTTTATCAAGGAAGGCCGGTGGGGAGGAGTCGACGAGGTACTCCGTGGGGTCTATCAAGAAGCCAGCGATGCGTTAGGTCAGAAGTTCGAGTATCCAGAGAAATAGACAAGTGGAATCTGACAAGCCGATGGAGTCGGTCCGGGAAACACTAACGAACTTTACCGGTCGCTCATCGGCATCGTTAGCCAGGCAAGACAATTATTTTTACAGAAGGAGTTGAATTTTGAAAAAAAAAGATCTTGCCAAAACCCTGTTGTATGCATTTTGTCTGTTGAGTGCGGGGATGCCCCCGGTATGTGCAGAAGAAGTAACGGAGCAGCGTGATGCATACGCGTATCAACTATCCAGCCTCGGTGAGCCGACCAGGCTTGCACAGGCCGACACCACAGCTGTTGGGCCAAAGGGTGATGGTGAGGACAAGGCACAGTCGGAACAATGTGCGGGATTTGCTAAAGATGATAATACTGACGTTGGCGAGATAATAAAGGCCGGTTGTGAACCCACCTTGGCGCAGATGTCGAAGCTGATGGACAACCCGCTGGGTAATGTCGCCATGTGGTGGAACCAGTTTGACACCTACCGATTGGAGAATTCCGAGTTTAACGAGAACGAACTCCAGCACAGGTACACGATGATCCTGCAATGGCCGCAGCGACTGAATGACGACTGGAATCTTATCAACCGGGTCATACCCACCATGAATAGCGTGCCGCTGGACCAGGACAAGATCGATGATTTCGATGTGCCCAACCCCTCGGTTCCGCCGGGCGGTGGGCCAGTTCAGGTGCCAAATAAGGCACTGGTCGATATCTTCGATGGCCGCACCACCGGCCTGGGTGATACCACGTACCTGGGTCTTTTTTCACCACGCGAGGGAATCGATGTCGGCGCGGGTAAATTCGTCTGGGGGGCTGGCTTTGACATTTCTGCACCTACCGCAACCGACGATGTACTGGGATCAGGCAAATGGTCAGCCGGACCTGGGTTGCTGGGCGTCTACCTGGGTCCGAAGTGGAAAGTCGGGGCATTGGGTATGCACTTCTGGGACTTTGCCGGCGATAGCGATCGTGAAGATGTCAACCTGAGCAACCTGCAATATTTCGCTTACTATAGCCTCAACAAAACGACGTCCATCGGTGCCGCACCCAACATCATCGCGAATTGGGAACAGGACAGCGACAACACTTACACCGTACCAGTAGGTCTGGGCATCAACAAGACCTTCCAGTTCGGCAAGATACCGGTGAGGTTTGGAGCCGAGGTTCACTATTCCGTTATCACACCAGACGACACAGTCGGTTCTCAATGGGATTTTCGCTTTTTCATCATACCGGCCGCACCGGCGGCGCTATTCAGCTGGATGCAATAGCTACTGTTACGAGGGCACTCTGATTTGGGGAAAAACGCGCGATATTAAGTAAGGATCCTGGCCAGATGGAATCACCCGCTCAAGATATACGCAAGGTGGTCATCCGCATGTTTACCTGGCTGAATTTGCTGCCGTGATCGCGAAAGGCGTACTCACCTTCATGTGGTACTAAGCTGTGCAACATTCACCCTGTAATTTAATCAAACCAATGCGCGCGATTTTCTTTTTTGTTGCGCTGGGTATGACTGCTCCAGCTAATGCGGACTGGATCAATCTGACCGGGGCAGAGACCTCGCCGAATATCGCCGAAATCTATGTGCTCGATGACCAGGTGAAACTGGTGCTTGAAGTGTATATCGGTGACCTGGACAAGTTCCAAGAGCTGGTGCCCGACGAGTGGCTGAAGGATGTTGCGGCCGAGCGACCTGGTGCCGAAGCGCGTATCAAACAGTTCGCCGAAACAAGCTTTCAGTTCGTTACCGAAAGCGGCGAAAAATTGCCCGCACAACTGCAGCTGGTGGAACCCAGGGAACGCAAAGATCGCCAGTCGCCGTTTGCCGGTATGATCAACCCCATGACGCGGCAGCGTGTCCCGGAGGCGCCGCAGGATAAACGCGTGTTGTATGCGGAAATTATTTATCCGTATGCGTCGAAGCCCAAAGAACTGACGATTATTCCGCCCCTCGATGAAGACGGTCGTGCACAGGTCAGCATCGGTTTTATCGCTTACCATAAAGCAGTTCCCGTTATCGATTTCCGTTACCTTGGCGCAGCGGCACATCTGCAGCTGGACTGGGAGGATCCCTGGTATTCGAAGTTTGATAATCCCAATCTCAAGCGGCACCACAAGTCGGCGTTGATGTCTTTTCTCTACGTGGAACCCTTCGAGGTGCGTCATGAGATTCTGACCCGGGTAAAAGACCTCGAAACATGGATGGACCTGGGCTTGCGCGGTGGCGAATACATCGAAGTCGACGAACTGGAACCGCTCAAGCAGCGCATTGGCGATTTCCTGTTGACGCAGAACCCGGTACTGGTGGATGGCCAGGCCCTCAAGCCGATTCTTGACCGGACCAATTACGTCAAGGTGAGCATTACCGGCATTCAGCTGGTCGAAAAGCCACAGCGGCTGGAAATTTCGACGGCCATTGTCGGCGTTATTATCGCGTACATCACCGAAGGACTGCCGCAGCAGGTCACTGTAGACTGGCAGCTGTTCACCGACCAGGTTCAGCAAGTCCCGGCAACCGCCACAGACCCGGCCGGGCCGCTACCGTCCTTTGTGACGCCGGATGATAACGTGCTGACCTGGAAAAACTTTCTCAAAAACTACCAGATTCCAACCGTCCATCAGGTGGCGGTGGCCGATACCCTGGGTGACGTGAAGATACCGCTGGGTTCAATACTCTTTGCGGCCGCGATACTGCCTGTTGGCTGGCGCCTCCGAACAGCCAGACGGGCAGGCAAGCCGTTTGTGTTACCGTCTGTCGTGATTCTGGTGCTGCTGGGCGGCGCCGTGGTGTTGTATCCCTACACCCAGGTCAGCGTTGCCAAACCGGTACTGATGGCGGGTGACCTGAATGACGAGCAGGCCCAGCAGCTGTTGCAGGCGCTGCTGAAGAATGTCTACCGGGCTTTTGATTTTCGCGACGAAAGCGATGTGTACGATAAACTCGCCCTGAGTGTCGAGGGTGACCTGCTTACAGATATCTATCTGCAGAATCGTAAATCGTTTGCGGTGCAGAGGGCGGGTGGCGCGCAGGCCAAGGTACAAGACGTCGATATTCAGCATGCGCAGGCCGAGCGGCGGGAAGGCGAGACCCCGACCTATGCCATCCGCGGGCTGTGGACGGCCACCGGTACGGTGGGCCACTGGGGCCATGTGCATACGCGCAGTAACCGGTATGATGCGATTGTCACCGTGAAAGCCGATCACGGTGACTGGAAAATATCCGGCCTGGATCTGCTGGAAGAACAGCGTATTGATCCGGCGGCGCCTACCGCTACTGCAGAGCGCTGAGTCATACAACAGGAGAGTGAAACCATTAGCTCACACTACACAACAGGCGTCCGGGTATTTGTCGGTTGCGCCGTACTGCTACTGACGCCAACCGCCCAGGCGGCAGGTTTCTATATTTCCGAAGTCGGCACACCGGGCAGCCTGGGGACAGCCGGTGTGGCAAACCCCGTAAATACCGTTTCTGCTGACTCATCCTGGACCAATCCAGCCGGCATGACCGGTTTAAAGCAGGACGAAATGCTCGCCGGACTGCAGGTATTGTTGCCAAAAATCGAGTTTGATCCATCGGTGGCCGAGGCTGGCGGTAAAGATGGTGGCAACGCGGGCAACATAGCGGCTATTCCCGCTTTCTTTATGGTCAAAAAGGTGTCTGACCGGGTTCGGCTGGGGTTCTCGCTGGTCGCGCCACAAGGTGGCGCTATGAACTATGGTGACGATTTTGTTGGGCGCTACGGGGCCACCAAAGTAGCACTTTCCGCGCTAGGGGGCTCGCCATCCATCGCTTACGAGGTAAACGATCGCTTGTCGCTGGGCGGTGGTGTGTCGATCATCTATACACAGTTTGAACAGAGCATTGCCATTAACCAGAGCGCGCTGATCCCGGGGCCTCCACTGCCGGATGGCAAGGTCAAGTTCGACAATATGACGGACCTGGGTTACCAGCCGTTCGTTGGCTTGACCTATTACCTCTCAGATCGCCTCATGCTGGGTGCCGTCTATCGCGCAGAAATGGACGTCAACCTGGAGGGGGATCTCAACTTCCGCAGCCTGGCATTCCCGACGCCGCCTGCCAAGGACATCGAGATTAACTGGGATAATCCCCAGACCCTCAAGGCAGGGCTGCGCTACGAGTTTTCCCCAGGCAAGCGGCTGCTGTTCAGTGCGAATTGGGAGGACTGGTCAGCATTCAGCGAGAATCAGCTGGCGATCACCGGTGGCGTACTCAACCCGGCAGGCGTACTGGAGCGAAATTTCAGGGATACCTGGAGTGCCGGTCTGGCGTTTATCAATGGGAGCAACAAGACCGGCGGCTATTCAGTGGGGTTTTCCTATGACAGTTCGCCAGTGCGCAATAAAGACCGCACCATCGATCTACCTTTCGACGAGACCTACAAGTTGTCCGCGGCCTACGCCTGGAATTTAAGCAAGGAACTGGATTTCGGGGTCGGCGGAACGTTGATCTATTTCGGTGAAGGCAAGGTTGACCAGACGGCGCAGGGTGTACGCTTCAAGGGCGAGTTCGATACCAACATGGCGTTGTTCCTGGGCGGTACGCTACGCTATGTTTTCTGATCTTTATGATCAGTATTGAGTCACTCCGGTTTTCTTATCCGCAAGACGGGTTCAATCTGCAGATACCGGCGTTTTCCGTCCCGGTCGGGCAGAAGCTCGCCGTCATCGGTCCCAGCGGTTCAGGAAAAACCACGCTGCTTAACCTGATTGCAGGAATAGTCGCTCCCGATACCGGGCGTATTCAGGTCGCGGGAGTGCCGGTCCACGAAATCACAGACGCCGGCCGACGTGACTTCCGCATTACGCAGATCGGTTTTGTTTTTCAGGACTTCGAGCTGCTGGATTATCTCAGCGTACTAGATAACATCCTGCACCCGTACCGCATCACCCGCGCCCTGCAACTTACACCTGCGGTAGCTCGGCGCGCTCGAGAACTGGCTGAGCAGATGGGTATCGGCGACAAGCTGCAGCGTCACGCCGGCGACCTGTCACAGGGTGAGAAACAACGCGCGGCCATTTGCCGGGCACTGTTGCCACAACCGAAACTGATCCTGGCGGATGAAGCAACCGGCAATCTCGATCCCGATAACAAACTGCACATACTCGACCTGCTGTTTGAGGCGGTTGATCAGCATGGCGCCACCCTGCTGGCCGTCACCCACGACCACGAGCTGCTGCCGCGTTTTGACCGCGTGGTGGATTTCAACGAGTTTCGCGGCGGGAGTGCCGCGTGATCGACAGCTTTTATATTGCCTGGAAATACCTGTTATTCAGTAAGGCACGTAGCGCCACCCTGGTTGCCTGTATCACCCTGATTGCGGTGCTGCCGCTGGCGCTGGAAATTATTCTGGATGAAAGCGAGCATCAGCTGGTGGAACGGGCGGAGCACACGCCACTGCTGGTCGGCGCCAGGGGCAGCGCGCTGGACCTGGTGATGAACAGCCTGTATTTTGCCGATGAAGTGCCGGAACTCATTTCCATGCTGACTGCCGACGAAATCACGGCCACCGATCTGGCATATTCAATCCCGCTGTATGTGCGCTTCCAGGCGCGCGGGTTTCCGATCGTCGGCACCACGCTGGACTATTTCGATTTCCGCCGGCTGCGGCCGGCGGCGGGGACACCGTTCGGACTGTTGGGGGAATGCGTTATCGGTTCCGCGGTGGCCAGGGAACTCGGGTTGAAGCCGGGCGACAGCCTGCTGTCTTCGCCGGAAACCGTCTTTGACCTGGCCGGCGTCTACCCGTTGAAGATGCGCGTGGCCGGGGTGCTGGCGCCCACCCACAGCGCCGATGACTTGGCCGTGCTTGTGGACATCAAGACAGCCTGGGTCATTGAAGGTCTGGTTCACGGTCACGAGGATGTTACCCGCAGCCGCGACGGCTCCGTCATTATCGAGCGTAGTGAAAGCAATGTGACCGCGAATGCCAAGCTGATGCAGTACACCGAAATCACCGCGGCCAATATCGATGCGTTTCATCTGCACGGCAATCCTGAGGACTACCCGCTGACGGCGGTGATTGCGTTGCCCCATGACGACAAAGCCGCGGCCATACTGCGGGGGCGCTACCAGAACGCGGACACGTCTTACCAGATCGTTCCCCCTGCTGATGTCATCGATACTCTGATGACCAATATTTTCCGCATCCGCAACGTGCTGGACGCGGTGATCCTGTTTGTTGGACTGGCCACGCTGATGGCGCTGGTGCTGGTGTTTGCACTGTCGCTGCGGTTGCGGCAGCGCGAAATCGATACCATTTTCAAGCTGGGCTGCAGCCGCCTGACCATTGCTCAGCTGCTGGGCGCGGAGATTGTTATTATTGCCGCGTTCAGTTCGGTGCTGTGCCTGCTGATTCTTTCAGTGGTTGCGCACTATGATCAACAACTGGTCAGAGCGTTGTTTATCTAGTTGAAAGCAAGGGGGCGGTTTGTGCTGAGGCTGTGAACAGTCCGGTATTCGCTGTTGAAGGGGATGTTGAGGTGCATATGATGAGACGTTGTATTATTACCCTGATGGGGTTTCTGCTGGTTTTATTATCTCCGTCGTTGCGAGCCGCAGAGCCCTTGACCGTCTACACCGTCAACTACCCGCTGCAATACTTCACCCAGCGCATCGCCGGTGACCACGCGCGGGTGGTTTTTCCGGCGCCCGCCGATGTCGATCCGGCCTTCTGGATGCCGGACCACAAGACCATCGGGGAATACCAGCAGGCCGATCTGATCTTACTGAACGGCGCAGCGTATGCCAAGTGGGTAAGCAAGGTGTCGTTGCCACGGCTGCGCCAGGTCGATACGTCAAAGGCTTTCAAGGATGGTCTTATCACGGTAAGAGATACCGTCACCCACAGCCACGGCCCGGCCGGCGAGCATTCACATACGGGCACGGCATTTACGATCTGGCTGGATTTCTACCAGGCGGTGCAGCAGGCAGAGGCGATTGCCGAGGCGCTTTCAAGGAAACAGCCCGAACACAAATCGGATTTCGAAAATAATCTTGCGGCCCTGCGCAAGGATCTGATGGGGCTGGACCTCGAAATACAGCAGGCCATTGCCAAAAAACCGCACCAGCTCCTGTTCGCCTCGCACCCGATCTATCATTACCTGGCGCGACGATACCAGCTGCAAATAGAAGACATGGTGTGGGAGCCGGACGATATGCCAAACGACCAGCAGTGGCAACAGCTGCGGCTGGCTCAGGAACGCTTCCCGGCAGGTTGGATGCTGTGGGAAAAACAGCCACTCCCGGAGATCGTGCAGCAACTCGACAGTATGGGAATCGGTATTGCCGTTTTTGACCCCTGTGCCAAGCGTCCCGCCAGCGGCGACTTTCTCAGCGTGATGCACGACAATATCGCCGGTCTCAAGCAGATATTCGCAAACTAGGAACTCCGAGCAGTCGCACATCATCGCTATTGGAGTCGCCTTTGCTTTCGGACTAACGGTGTGCCTTGTTGGGCTGCCACCGCCTATCGGTCGTTGACATCCAGATCGCCGGCCGCCATGGCTTCGGGAACAAACTTGTGCAGCTGTACGAAGGTTCGGAAGAATCGGGGCATCGAGGAGGGTGCGAAACACGTAAGTATCCGTATGAAAATTAAGGTGAAAAATTCGCACTTGATCTCGCGTGCAACCGGGGGATAAGGTGGCGTCCCCTTGGGGACGCCATCTTGCCTTGTAACAAACAGATAAATAAGAAAATAAAAAACCGGCTTTAACAAGAAAACGCTAGGCACAGCAAGCAATAGGTTTATCAAGTAAAAAATAGGGGGTTCGCGTACCCCGCCCGATGCCACACTATTCCATGATTTCAGCCGCAGTGAACGGGATGCTTTCGCTAATAAGGAAGATCACGTTCACAAACAGGACGGGCTAAGTAATCATGTTCAGGTCACCATTACGAATTCGCCACCCACAGGGTGGCTTGAATTGGCGAGCATGAAGGTAACATGCTGATACTTAGTTATATATCTAATGCTCTTGAAGTTATTCCGGTTCGCCATTTTCCAGATGCCGTGCCGGGTCCATTCGACGGTGGAGAATACGAAGAATCTCGATGCCGATGCGGCACCGGCGAAAGACGATAACATGGCTCTGGTGTGGATAACTGAAAATGCCGACATCGAGTTCAGGTCGTTCGTGCCACAGAGGCTCGTTACGACATAGCCATTTCAGACGCGCCGTGATCGCGCTTCCATAGTCGCGCGCCTGCTCTTTGCCCCACTGTTCCCGAGTGTTCCGGCCGATCTCGGCCAGATCGCGAAGCGCCGGCCGCGTCAGCCGGAACTTCATTATCCGCCGGCCGCGCGATGACCGGCGCCAGCCATTAGGCCGTCTATGAACGCATCGAGATCATTTTCATCGATGTCAATGACATCGCCCCGGGCGCTTGATTCAAGCCCTTTTTGGACTTCGGTACGCAGACGTTCGAGTTTCATCGCCTCGATGTCGTCGAATTCTTCCTTGGATAGCACCACCACGACGGCGCGGCCATGGCGTTCTATTGTGACGGGTTCGCGGCGGGCGGTATCGATCAGGTTGCCGAATTGTGCCTTGGCGTCGTGGGCGGTAAATTTTCGCATCTGAATCTCCTGGCTGATTTAGCCCGATTTGTCTAAATTAGGCCAATTGGACCGACTTCGCAAGGCGACAGCTTAACCAGATGCGAATCAGGGGATTACGATCGCTTCCGAGGCTACACGAAGCTGGGGATAAGGTGGCCTCCCCTTGGGGACGCCATTTTGTTTTGCAAGGCATAGAAAAACTTAAAGATAAAACAATCGGGGTTAACCTGAAAAAATACCAAGCCCATAACCTGCGGGTTTAACAAGCAAAAAAACAGGGGTCCGCGTACTCTGCCCGACGCCACACTGTTACACGATGTCGGCTACAGCGGATGAGATGCTTTCATTAGCAGGTAAGGCTGTTTATTTACTGAGCGGATAGTAGCCAAATACTTAGTCCGCAAGTTGCCAGTGAACTAACAGTTCTGAGGTGATTCCACCGCGTCCAGACTTTCAGGTAGTGCGACCAGACCTCTACGGCATTGGCGCTATCTTCCCCCAGTCCTGCGAGCACATTGTTAAGTGGTACGTTAAACACAACGGTGCAGACGAACATGCCGACGAAATAAATTGCTCCAGCGATCAGCGTCAAACCAGAGCCCGTGTCGCCCCAATGCACGAGGGCGACAACAATTAGAATTACGGAGATAATCGTCGAGCCGAAGAAAAGCGGCATGAACAATGAACGTAGTATCGTTTCATTGATCGCGTTCATTGCGGCGACAGACTGTGATGTTTCGATTTTTCCGAATGCCTTCATGATAAATACCGAAAAGGCAAAATAGATCCCGGCGATAAGACCGCTGCTGAGTGCGGCAGTCCATAAAAGAGCGGTAACGATAATGGAAGGCATTATTTCGGTTCCTTCTGCGTATCAGCGGACGAGACCCCGACCGTCGCGAGTGAATTAATTTCCTTGGTCGTGTATCGAGGCGTGATGTGACGAGGGCAATTCCAGTCGAACGCCTCCACCTTGAGCACTACTAACCGCTCGATCTGGCCTGCGTACCCGGCAACCTCCAGTTGCTCAAGGCGTTCGGGATCGTCTGTGGCCTCGGCGATGGATGCTTCGGCCCAGATCTTCAGGCGTTGCCGGTTAGGGTAGTCCATCAGTATCAAGGCGGTCTTCCGGTTTGCCTCAATGTTCCCGGTGCTGATGTACTGGCCGTTGCCGCGGAAATCCGCATAGCCGATGGTGGTATCGTCGATCACTCTGAGGAATCCTTTCTCGCCGCCACGGAACTGCACGTAGGGCCAGCCGTTCTCCCCGACCGTGGCCATGTAGAAACTGTCACGCGCCTGGATGAACGATGCCTCCCTGGCGGTGAGTCGATACCGATCCGCGGACTTTTCCATACGTGCATAGGCATTGCGGGTGCCGTAACGCTCCTGCGCTCTCTTTACACTGTCGGTGAATGCGTGCCGGGTGAAGTTCTTGTTCATGCTGATGACCTCCTCATTGTCACAGACCCAGTTCACCAAGGCCCTGGTGACCGTCGGGACGCCGACCCGGCGGCCAGTGGTACAGGCGTTGCGATTCACTGATCGGCAGGTCATTGATGCTGGCTATGCGCAGGCGCATCAGGCCGCTGTCATCGAACTCCCAGTTCTCGTTCCCGTAAGAGCGAAACCAGTTACCTGCATCGTCGCGCCACTCGTAGGCGAACCTGACGGCGATGCGGTTGTCCGTGAATGCCCACAATTCCTTGATCAGCCGGTAGTCGCGTTCCCTGTTCCATTTGCGCTGCAGGAATTCGACGATTTCCGTGCGTCCACTGACAAATTCGGCGCGGTTGCGCCACGTGCTGTCCGGCGTATAGGCCTGTGAGACTTTTTGCAGATCGCGACTGTTCCAGCCGTCTTCGGCCAGGCGTACCTTTTGCGCTGCCGTTTCGGCGGTAAAGGGTGGTGCCGGCGGTCTGGTGTTGGTCATGTTCTTTGCCTCTTGATCAAAATTTACCGAAAGGCCGGGGCGCTTGTGGCTCGCCCCGGCCGATCGGAAGCGGGTCAGCGGGACGCCACCCGGGACTGTAGGAAGTTGCGGATCCGGTTGGCGATCTGCTGGCCGTCCTCTTCCAGCGCGAAGTGTCCTGTGTCCAGCAGGTGGAACTCGAGGTTTTTGAGGTCGCGCTTGTAGGGATGCGCTCCCTCTGCCGGGAAGATGTAATCGTTCTTGCCCCAGACGATCAGGGTTGGCGGCTGATGTTTGCGGAAATAGGCCTGCCATGCCGGGTAGTGCGGGACGTTGTTCTGATAATCATAGAACAGTGCTAGCTGGATTTCCGGGTTACCTTCCCGGGTCAGATGACGCAGATCCACATTCCAGTTATCAGGGCTGATCAGTTCAGCATTGCGCACGCCGTGCGTGTATTGCCACTTTACACCGTCATGGGCAATGAACCCTGCTAGTGCTTCGGCATTCTCTGCTGTCCTGTCTTTCCAGTACTTGCGTATCGGGTCCCAGAATTCCCGCAGACCTTCCTTGTAGGCATTGCCATTCTGTACGATCAACGACTGCACCCGTTCAGGTTGCTTTGCCGCCAGCCTGAAACCTACGGGCGCGCCGTAATCCATGACATACAGGCTGTACTGTTCGACACCCAGCTTGGCGATAAACGCCTCCATGACATTGGTCAGGTTATCGAAGGTATAATCAAACGAGTCCATGGAAGGCTGCGAACTGTTTCCAAAACCGGGATAATCCGGTGCGATCAAATGAAAGCGATCGGCCAATGCCGGTATCAGGTTACGGAACATATGCGATGATGTCGGGAAACCGTGCAGCAAAATAATGGTCGGTGCATGGGTCGGACCAGCTTCGCGGTAGAAAATCTCCAGACCGTTGACGGTTACCGTTTTGTGCATGGTCTGATACTGATGTTGTGCCGCTTCGGCCGCCGACGGTGCGGCATTGCCCGCCAATACCTGTGCCGACCAGAGGCCGGTGGCGAGGCCTGCCAACAGGCCGAATGCAAGAACAGTTGCCGAAGGAATGAAACGCTTTGTGTTGGATTGACGTAGTTGCATGATATTTCTCCTTTCTGTCTAAGAGGGAAGAGTTGAAACCTATTCCCGGTTTGATTGGTTCAGTTTTCCGGCCTTGTCAAGCTGCGAGAGTTCATCGAAACCACCAATGGGCTCAAGTAATGCCTTGGCACGTACGCACCAGGGGCAGTTTTCGGTCGAGTAGACTTCGATATGTTTCATGGTCCTTCTCCTGTAGGAATCGATGGGTTCAGGGTTGTTCACTGGGCAGTGTTCAGTTTGTACGAACGTGTTGACCCGCTGTCACGCCACCGTCCACCGGCAGCACGACTGCGGTAATCCAGTCCGCCTGTGCGCCCGACAGAAAAAGGATGGCCGAAGTTACATCATGTGTTTGTCCGTTACGCCCCAGCGGATGGAAGTTATTGAATGTCGGTAACACAGCTTTGACTTCCTCGTTACTCAGGAAGGTGTTGTATACGGGTGTTTCCACCACGGCCGGTGCCACGGCGTTTACGCGGATATGGTATGCCGCGAACTCGATCGCCAGGTTCCTGGTCAGGGCATGGACGCCGGCCTTGGCAGCGGAATAGGCGCTGGACGGTGTCGCACCAATCGCCTGGATGGCCCACATTGAACCGGTATTGACGATAGCGCCGCGGCCGCGCTTTCGCATCTCGGGAATCGCTGCCTGCGAAGCATGGAATGTGCCCCCCAGGATGATGTTCATGCAGGCGTTGTAGTCCTCTTCGGTATGTTCAAGGAACGGTGTAGGCTTGAAGATGCCGGCGTTATTGACCAGGATGTCGACGCCGCTACCGCCGCCGGTTATTACGACTGTTTTGTTTTTGAATTCCATGCTCTGTCTCCAGTGATTGATATTCAAAGTCGTGTCAGTTCGGGGGACGCCCGGCCCTGTTTTCTACGAATGGAGGCCCGGGCGACTGATGAGTCATGCGTCTACTCAGGTCCACGCATTGCCTGCCTGGCTTCTTTGGTGGTCCACACCGTGTTGGCCATGTAGCGGAAGTTCACCAGGGCGGCGGCGTAGCCGTCGCCTTCCTCGACCTGCGCTGCCGCCGTCGCATCGGAAACCACCGCAACTTCGAAACCCTGCTCGAGCAGTTCGCGCATATGCGACTCGGTGCAGAGGTTGGCGGACATACCGGCCAGGATGACCTTGTCGATACCGCGCTTGCGCAGCTGCAGCACCAGGTCATTAGTCTCCGGGCCGTAGACTTTGTGCGGGCTGGTCACCGTGGTGTGGCCGTCATCGATGTAGGGTTTGTAGCGCGCTAGCCAGTCGGCGCCGGAACCCTCGAATCCTTCGACATTCAGAGCGCCTTTGCGATCGAACATGCCGATGTTGTGCATCAGCTTTTCCAGCGCGCCTTCGAACTTCCAGCCGTGGTCGTGCGGGTAGTAGTAATGTGGTGAGACGAACACCGGTATGCCCCGGGCCTTCGCCGTCTTGAACAGGGTGTCGATGTTCTCCACGGTGTTGTTGGCCTCGACACTCTTTCCCACCACGCCCCAGGCGACACCCTTGGGGCTCAGGAAGTCGTTCTGCGGATCGGTCACGACCAGGGCGGTACGCCCCTTTTCGATTTGCATGCCGGGGTCGGGCAGCGCGGCAAATCCGGTCGAGATGGCGGCGGTCAGGAGGGCGGTCGCGGCCAGTGCGTTTACGATGTTCTTCATAATTGACTCCTGTTCATGAGAAGGCTGTGTTGTCTGGCGTTCATTTCGGTTTCTCCTGTCGTGCATGTACTCCATGGCAAAGGCTGTGCCATGCGTAAAAATACATAAAAAACAATCACATAATAAATTACACGCACCTCAAAAACTTGTGGAACACAAAAAGTTGTGGCCTAATCCTCAAGAAACTGAGGAGAGATCCATGCTTGAATGGCTGTTTCGGAATGCGCCCATGTTGCTGGCGGTGCTGGACGAGAACCTGCGCTGCCGTCACCTCAGTCGGGGTTGGCGTGCCCGGCTCGGTTTGTTGAACACCGATGCCGAGCAGGGCCTGTCAATGTCAGAGCTGTTCCTGTCCGGTGAAATGGTGTCGCTGGAGGGAAAGCTGCGGGAATCCCTGCTTGAAAGGAGGGCGCTGCAGGACATTCCCATTTCCCTGCTGGGCGTAAACGGCATCACCCAGGGGCTGTTGACCGCATGGCCCATCCGATTTGAGTCAGGTTCGGCCGGTCTTTGCCTGGCGGCCACCTGCAATACCGATCTGGAACGGGCGCTCGATGAACTTCGGCATTTGCGCACGATGCACGAGCTGATACTCAATGCCGCCGGGGAGGGGATCTACGGACTCGATAGCGAAGGCAAGGCGACATTCGGTAATGCCGCCACCATGGAGATCCTCGGCTGGAATCCGGAGGAGGTGATTGGCAAGCGGTCGCACGATATTCATCACCACTCGCATCCGGATGGTTCACCCTATCCGCATACCGAATGTCCTATCTACGCGGCATTGCAGGACGGTGAAGTGCACCGCGTGGACGACGAGGTCTTCTGGCATGTCGACGGTTCCCCGGTGCCGGTCGAGTACACCAGTACGCCGATCCGACAGGACGGCAAGATCCAGGGCGCGGTCGTGGTGTTTCGCGATATCACGGAACGCAAGGAGATCGAGCGTCAGCGCGAGGCCGCGTTTCAGGAGATCAAGCAGCTAAAGGAACAGCTGGAACAAGAGCGGGATTATCTGCGCGATGAGATAAAGACGGGATCGGATTTCGGCGAGATCATCGGCAACAGCCCGGCACTGCAGCGCACCATGGCCCAGATCGACGCTGTCGCTGCGACGCCCGCCAATGTATTGATCCTGGGCGAGTCAGGCGTCGGCAAGGAGATGGTTGCGCGCGCCATTCACGACAAGAGTGCGCGTGCGAACAATGCACTGGTCAAGGTCAACTGTGCTTCCATTCCAAAGGAGTTGTTCGAGAGCGAGTTTTTCGGTCACGTGAAGGGCGCTTTTACCGGTGCGCATCGTGATCGCGTCGGCCGTCTGCAGCTGGCCGACGGTGGCACGGTGTTCCTCGACGAGGTGGGCGAGATTCCGTCCGATCTGCAGGGCAAACTGTTGCGCGCCCTGCAGGAGCGAGAGTTCGAGCGGGTAGGTGACGAGCGGACGGTTAAAGTCGATGTACGGGTCGTTGCCGCTACCAATCGGGATCTGGAGGCCGAGGTAAAGGCCGGACGATTCAGGGAGGATCTGTACTATCGGCTCGGCGTGTTCCCGATCGTGGTGCCCCCGCTGCGTGATCGCCGCGAGGACATTGGACCTCTGGCCGAGCACTTCCTCACCCGGACCTGTGTCAATCTTGGCCGCGAACCGATGCGTTTGTCGAAACAGCAGGCTCAGCAGCTGTTGCGCCATAGCTGGCCTGGAAACATCCGGGAACTCAGGAACGTCATCGAACGAGCCGTGATCCTCAGCACCGGCAGTCGAGCGCGACTCGACCTGGCGATGCCTGATGATGTCGATATTCAGGCAGATGTGACCACTGACCTGACGCCCTCAGACGGGACCGATTTCGTCACTGATGCCGAGATGCGCGAACGGGAAAAGGCCAATCTGGCTGCAGCGCTTCGATATGCCAACTGGCGCGTGTGGGGCCCCGATGGCGCAGCCGGACTACTGGGGATCAAGCCCTCGACCCTGACATACCGCATGAAGGTGCTGGGCGTAACAAAGCCTGCACAATCGGAATGATAAAAGAAAACAATCGGCTGCAAATAAAAAAACGCTACGCGAAATAAGCGGCAGATTTTACACGTAGTAAAAGGGAGTTCGCGTACTCTGCCCGACGCCACATTTTTCCACGATTTCAGCTACAGCGAACGAGAGACTTTCACTTACAGGGAAGGTTGCGCTTCATCTTGATGTGTGCCCGTGATCGAAATAAAGGCCAGTGGTTTGCCGACACTGAGATGGGGTGACTCGTCCGCCCTCGAGGTGGGCGAAAGGGGCGTGGCCCTGGGCAATCCTTTCGGATTGAGCCATACTCTGACCGTGGGCGCGGTCAGCGCCAAGGGTCGAACCAGCCTCGGCATCAGTGACTAAGAGGATTTCATTCAGACCGATGCTGCCATCAATCCCGGCAACTCGGGCGGACCGCTGGTAAACCTGGATGGTGAGGTGGTGGGTGTAAACACCGCCATTTTCAGCCGCAGCGGCGGCTACATGGGTATCGTGATCCAGCCCCTCACGGCCGAGCTGGCGGAATCTTTCGACATGGAACAGAGCCAGGGTATTTTGATCGCTCAGGTGTCGGCGGACTCGCCGGCGCATGCGGGGGGCTCGAGGCGGGCGATGTCATCGTCGGCTACCAGGGCAAGCCGGTGACTGATGTCGGCGACTTCCGCAACCGCGTTTCATTTACCCCACCCGGTAAAACCGGTCGACTTGCCGTGATCCGCGAGGGCAAGCGGCTGAGTATTGAGGTAATCATCGGCAATCTTTCCGAACAGCAGCAGATTGCCCAGGCGCCTGCCGAGAGCGCAGAAGAAGAACTGGGACTGCCAGTACAGACGCTCGCGCCCCAACTGGCAGAGCAGATCGATGCGAAAGCCGGCGAGGGCGTGGTCGTTACACAAGTCAAGCCCGGCTCGATTGCTGTCAGGGCGGGAATCAAAACAGGCGATGTGATCCCGCAGATCAATCGCAAGCCGGTAAACAGTGCTCGGCAGTTCACTGATGCCGTCAAAGAAAGCCGTCGGGCGAAGCGCCTGTTGTTGCTCATCCGCACGGGCGACATGTAGCGGTACCTTGTGTTGAACTGGTGAACTCGCTGACGGCGTGGTTTACTGGGGCGGGCGTGGCCTTGTCGATGGAACTGCTCGTCGACTTGGGGGGCTTTTTTTGCCGGCCCCGGCCGATAGAATGAAGTGCATGCGAATGAGTGGTATCGATCAGACAATCTGGCTGCAGCATGCCTGGGTAAACCGGTTCCAGTCGCTGTCGCTGCTTGCTTTCATGGGCGGCTTCCTTGCTCTGCTCGGGTGGCTGTTATGGGGCGGCAGCGGGGTTCTGATGCTGCTGATCACCGGGGTGATCTTTGTGTTTCTCAATCCCACGCTATCACCGCGCCTGATCATGCGCCTTTACGGTGCCAGAGCTCTCACGCCGGCGCAGGCGCCCCACCATTATGCGATCCTGCGGGAGCTTGCAAACAGAGCCGGGCTGGCAGTTGTTCCGACGCTGTACTATGTGCCAAGTCGCGTGGTCAATGCGTTCACGGTGGGGCACAAAGACCGCTCTGCCGTCGCGGCCACTGACGGACTGCTGCGTGCCCTCGACACAAGGGAACAGATCGGTGTGCTCGCTCACGAAGTCAGCCATGTCCGCAGCAATGACATGTGGGTGATGGGACTGGCCGACATGTTCAGCCGCTTGACCGCCTGGCTGTCCTTGTTTGGGCAGCTGTTGTTACTTGTCAATTTGCCGCTGCTGTTTCTCGGGCAGCTAACCGTCAACTGGCTTGCCATCCTGATCCTGATTCTCGCGCCCAGCATGAGCGCGCTGGCACAACTCGGGCTCTCCCGCACCCGCGAGTATGACGCGGACCTTAACGCTGCCCAAGTAACGCGAGATCCTGAGGGCTTGGCACGGGCGCTGGTTAAGATCGAACGCCTGCAGGGTGGCTGGCTGGAACGCGTGTTTTTGCCGGGGCGTCGTTTGCCGGAGCCGTCTTTGCTGCGCACCCATCCGCCGACGGAGGAACGGGTGCGCCGCTTGATGGAACTGAAACGGCCGAGCGCTGCAGATCGCATCTCGATACCCCCGTCCAGGGTGGCGCCGTTCGATGTCCTGCGCGATCACAACATTCGCTATGGCCCGCGCTGGCACATCAGCGGATTGTGGCATTGACAGGGGCGTGCGAATGGAAAATCTACGAGGTGTACGGAACCAGAAATAGGAGCAGTGTCCGAAACACCGCGAGCCTAACGTGGCATCGCTCACAGGCTATTGCGTGCAACAGTCGCGGCTAACCCGCATTTCTCACGGGGATCCCGGATGCTGGCGCAGGGCTCGTGTGCTTGGACGCCGTTCTGGAGCGAAAGTGGTAGCCGTAGCTACCACTTGAGTGTAGAACAAGTGCAAGCGCGCGA
>Ga0316201_10000765_pt1 | contig 19813 bp, 16 predicted proteins | sample CS6wburrow_MG_FD_204516 | JGI IMG/M metagenome (GOLD analysis project Ga0316201, IMG submission 204516) | Coastal sediment microbial communities from Delaware Bay, Delaware, United States - CS-6 worm burrow | ecosystem: Environmental > Aquatic > Marine > Coastal > Sediment | place: USA... | reverse complement strand
ATGGCCGTAGGGGATCCGCCGATTCGCGTAGAAGTACACGCCACCGGTATAGGCCAGCCCACCGATCGCCAGCCACAGCAGGGCCGCGCCCGGTAGGGCCTCGACGACCGGCTTGGCGGCGACTGCCACGAGCCAGCCCATGGCCAGGTAGATGGCGGTCGAGGTCTTCCTGAATCGCCCGGTAAAGAAGAGCTTGAACACGACACCGGCCGCCGCCAGCCCCCAGATCACACCGAACAGGGTCCAGCCCCAGCTTCCACGCACCCCGGCCAACGTGAACGGTGTGTAGGTGCCGGCAATCAGGAGGTAGATCGCCGAATGATCCAGGACCCGCAGCCGCGCCTTCACGCTTCGTTTCGGGGCCGCGTGGTACAACGTGGAAGCGGAGTAGAGAAGGACGAGCGTCGCGCCGAACACGGCGGCCCCCACGATATGGAAGACGTCGCCCCTCAGCACTGCCAGCGTGACCAGGACTCCGGTTGCTGCGATGCCGCACAGCGTGCCGAATCCGTGGGTTAGGGTGTTGGCCAGCTCCTGACGTCGGTGGCGCCTCCGCGCCACCCGTATCCCTTGCACGTTCGAACGGCTCCCTGTCCCGTGTCGCGTCGATTCCCGTCACCAGAATAGCGTCGGCTCGACCGGCAGGGAACGTCCGGCCGGGAACTGTCTCGCGGTTCTTGTCGTTCTCAGAGTCGACAGCCCCCCCGAGGCGGGGCAACCAAGAGACAGACAGCGAGAGGGAGAGTGAGATGAGGCGTCTGACCTGGCTGGCCCCGACGGCCGTGTTTGTCCTGGCAGCATGCGGGGGAGGAGATGCAGGCGGGGAGGCCGAGATGGCGGCGGCTAACCCGTGCGCGGCCAATCCCTGCGCCGCGAATCCGTGTGCCGGGATGGATCTGCCGCTAGATGCGATACGGCAAGGAGACCGGCAGCTGAACGACCACGGCATGTCCTGGGATGAACTGGCCGCCCGGGGAACCGAGCTGTGGAACGACAAGTCCCTCAGCGGTTCCGGGACTACGGCGTGCAGCACGTGCCACACCGGCGACGGCACGGCCATGATGAACGCCTCGTTCGCGGAGCCATACCCACACCCGGTGGCCATGGCTAAGGACCGCGCCGGTCTCGATCAGGTGAGCGCGGCGGAGATGGTCCAGCTGTGCATGGCGATTCCGATGACCGCTGAGCCGCTCGACTACGGTTCGATCGAGCTGTCGGCGCTGTCGGCGCGCGTCGAGCAGCTGCAGTCCGGCTTCGATGCTTCGAAAGCGGATGAGATGAACCCGTGCGCGGCAAACCCGTGCGCGGCAAACCCCTGCGCGGCATCGGGAATGAACCCCTGCGCTTCGAATCCCTGCGGGGCCGATCGCTAGGACCCCTCGCCGTTCGCGAGTGGGTTCAGTGACGATGAAGTGGGGGCGCCGCTAGGCCCTGGGCGCCCGATGGGCGTGCGAATTGGCGCCTTTGAGCAGCGCTTCCGCTTCGTCCCTGGCAGGATTGCCGTGGTTGGCCCTCGCCACCTCGGCCATCGACGGCTCGAGGAGCAGCATGGCCAGCAGCGCGGCCCTCTCCGGAAGGCTCCGCACCACGACGTGCTCATGGGAAGCGTGTGCGCCATCACCCATCGGACCCAGTCCGTCGAGGGTTGGAGTGAAGAGACTGGTGACGTTGCCGTCGGACCCCCCGCCAGAAGTCCCCTGCTGAAGATCGAGGCCCAGCTTCTTGCCCGCCGCCTCCGCGAGTTTCCAGAGATGCTGATTGCCGGGCGTCCTCTCCATCGGAGGCCGGTTCATGGTCCCCGAGATGACGAGTTCAGTTCCCGGCGTGGTGGCCTCGAGCGATAGCACCTCGGTCTCGATTCGGCGAGCGTCGGCGATCGTGAGGACTCGTATGTCCACCGTCGCCCGGCTCTCCGGGGCCACGATGTTCGTGCGAAGGCCCCCGTCGATCGTCCCGACGTTGACCGTTACCCCTCGTTCGGCGTCATTGAGGGCGAAGAGGCGCTGAATGACCATGGACAGCTCGAGGATCGCACTGGCTCCCCGCTCGGGTTCCAACCCGGCGTGGGCCGCCCGCCCGAGAACGCGGATCTCGAAGAAACCGTTGCCCTTGCGTGCGGTCTTGAGCTTACCGGACGGCCCGAGCGCGGGCTCCAGCACGAACACCCGCTCCGATACCTTGGCCAGGCGCTTGATGTGCCTCATCGAGTCGCAACTGCCGATCTCCTCGTCCGAGTTGATCAGGACGACCGGCGTCACCTCGAGCTGGAGCCCCAGGGTATGAATGGCACGAAGGGCGAACAGGATGTTCACGAGCCCGCCCTTCATGTCGTACGTGCCGGGTCCGTAGAGCCGCTCGTCCTTCTCGATCACGGGCATGGTGTCGAGAGTGCCGGTCTCCCAGACCGTGTCGCAGTGTCCGACCAGAAGCTGGATCGAGCGGTTCTTGACTCGGGCGTGCGGTATCGCCAGCAGTTGCCCGCCGGACTCCACGCCTGGAATGGTGCGAACCACGAAACCGAGACGCTCGAGCTCGAGGCGGAGAATCGCCTGGGGACCCGCCTGCGACACCGGGTCGAGGGACGGTGACTCCGCCTCGGCAAGCCGGCTGAGGAGCCGGACCATCTCCCGCTCCCTGGAGAGCAGGTGCTCGATAATCCTGGGCGCGACCTCGTTCACCATCCGGATCAGCGCTCGAATCCGTCGGGCAGGGGAAACGCGTAGGTCTGTTGTATGGAGGCGAAGCGCCACGGCTGAAGATAGGCGAGCATCGGGGCGTTATGAATCATGTCCTGTCCGTCGCGCTCCAGCGTGCGCAGGGAGTCCCTGGCGACGGCGGCCTCGATGATCTGGCCTACCACGAGACTGTTCTCGCCAAACCCATCGACCATGCGGTCGAGCTTGCACTCGAAGAACAGGTACGACTGGGCCAGGTGGACCCCCTCGATTTTCGTAGCAGGTCGTGTCTGCAGGGCCTCCAGGACGGGCTTGGCGCTGTCGTCGCACCTCGGAGCCGCGCACAGGCTGGCGAGCACTACCTGATCGGGACGGGGCATGGAGACCGTGAAGACGCCGTCTCGCTCAATGTTCCGGTAGGTGGAATGCCGCGGTGTGCAGACGAAACCGAAGTAGTTCTGCCACCCCATCGGAGTCGCCATGTGTTTGGGAGCCAGGTTGGGAGTGCCGTCTTCTTCGAGGGTGCCCACCACGGTAAGTGGTGATACCCAGAAAAACCTGTCCCATATAGGCTTATCAAGGCTTAGCTTAACGAGAGTTTGAAGTGGTTTGGGCGTCATCGCGGATCTCCCTTCGGTTTCGCCTTTACATCATGGCACTGGCGGCCGTAAATAGCCACATCAGCTGAAGCCCCACGACCGGTCGGACCGGTCCTACCTGGAGAGCGGTCATGGCGGACCGAAGTGACTTCGCCGATGTCGTCGAGGAATTGAAGGGTCGACCGGCCCTGGCCCGTGCCGAGACGATTCCATCGGCCTGGTTCACGGAGCCGCGCTTTCACCAGCTCGACTCGGAGGCGATCTTCGCCCGCACGTGGCAGGGAGTGGGACACGAGGGGCGCCTGCCCGAGGAGGGTTCATGGTTCGTAGCTGACGTGGCCGGGGACCCGGTGGTCGTCGTGCGGGACGGCTCGGGGGAGCTCCGGGCATTCTACAACGTGTGCCGACATCGGGGAGGTCCGCTGGCCACGAAGGATGGATGTGGCCGGGTCCTGCAGTGTGAGTACCACGGCTGGACCTACCAGCTGGACGGCACCCTGCGGGGCGTGCCGCACTGGAACCTGGTGGAGCTGTTCGACCGGGAGGACTACGGGCTGGTGCCGATCCGGGTGCAGTCATGGGAGGGGCAGATCTTCGTCAACCTGGACCCGGGAGCCGCGCCGCTCGACCAGGTGCTGGGTGGTATCAGTGAGCGGATCTCACCCGTGCGTCCCGGCCAGCTGCAGAACTACCGTCGGGTCGAGTACGACGTGCGCGCGAATTGGAAGGTCTACGTGGAGAACTTCCTGGAGGGCTACCACGTTCCGATCGTGCACCCGGAGTTGATGACCCTGTACGACTTTCGCAGCTACAAGACGGAGACCCACGACTGGTACTCCCTCCAGACCAGCGGGTTGACGAGCGAGCAGAATATCTACGAGCGGGCTGGGGGAGGTGAGGCCTGGTACTACTGCGTCTTCCCGAACTACATGCTCAACATCCTGCCGGGCCGCCTCCAGACGAACCTGGTCGTACCGGTAGATCACCAGAACTGTCGCGTGATCTTCGAGTATTTCTACGATGACATCAAGTCGGAGGCCGCTCGCCGAAAGATCGATGAGGACATAGCGTTCGCCGATCGCGTGCAGGACGAGGACATCGATATCTGCGAGCACGTTCAGAGAGGCCTGCAATCCCGGGGCTACGACCGTGGACGCTTTTCGGTGAAGTTCGAGAGTGGTGTGTACCACTTCCAGAACCTGGTTCGCGAGGCATACGGACGCTGGCTACAGGGCGAGCGGAGACCGATCACTCCACCCGAGCCGCTGGACCCAAGACACGACGACTGAGGCCAGCGCCGGCGGGCAGGGGCGACGACACACAGGGGACAACACATGCAGACACAGATCTCGACGCGCGGCATGGAAATGACCGGGGACCTGAAGGCCAGGGTCGATGCCGTGTCGGCGGACCTTTCGGCGCGGTCGACCGGATTGCAGCTGGCCAAGTTCGTGCTCGAAGAACGAGAGACGGCCAGGGCTGTGGGTCTGGTACTGTCGTGGGGCGAGAAGCAGGACACCGTCGTTCGACACGCGGAGGCCAGCGACTGGGACCGGGCCTTCAAGGATCTGGAGCGGAAGTTGGAACGCGCTCTCGAGGATCCGGCACCGTCCCCTTGAGCCCGGCCACGCCCTTTCGTTAGAGTTGTGCGTTCCGGCTGATCCCGCCGGCCGGCAAGAGTCAACGAAACTGCGCCCCTCAATCCACGTGAACGCGAGACGTTCATGCAGAGGAGGCGCCATGCCGCAAACCTACGAGCTGGTTCTCACCGGATTCCACTTCCCTCGCAAGCTTCCCCGCCGAAAAGCCAACTTCCGCTTCGTCGCTGATGTCCGGTATGTGAACGGTCGGGGCGAGTACGACACGGAGCACGCCGTGCTTCCGGATCTCGACCGGTACTGGGAGTGCGACCCCGAGAAGAAGGGCGCTCCCGGGTACGTACGGGCAGCTGACGACGGGAAGGTCGCCTCGTTCAAGATGTCACGGATCGACGCATGGGATCGCCTGATCCTCCTGGTTCGCGGCGACGCCGTGCATTCCGTGCAGTTCAAGGTGCTGGACGTCAACCGTGCGGACGGGTGGGATCGCCTCCGACGTGCCCTGGGCGACATCGTGGCCACTCTCATTGGCCGGGCCCGGGCGGCGGTACCCGACAAGGCGTGGGTCGTGTCCGATTCGCTGGGGACGGCTGCCACGGACCTCGAGTCGACCCTCGTGACGAGACTGGCCGGCGGCGACAGGCCACTGTTTCGGGGATCGGTCGCGCTGTCCGGGCCAGGCGACTACGAAGTATCGGGGAGGGGCACCGAGGGCTCGTATTCCATCCGGTGCAGACTCGAGGTGACCGCGGACTGAACTCCCCCTCATCTGCGCAATCGCACGGGCCCACCTCGCCCTTGACGCAGCGGTTAACAACGTTAATGTAACGATGTTAACTTAACGCCGTTAAGGGTGAACTCATGACAGAATCTCACATCGCAGAGAAGGTGGGCTCACGCGAGACCGAGACCGCCATTCTCGAGGCCGCTCGCAACCTGCTGGCCGAGGGCGGTCTGAACGCGCTTTCGATGCGGGCCGTAGCGTCGCAGGTGGGCCTCAGCGCCACCGCGATCTACCACTGGTTCGAAGGCAAGGAAGACCTCGTGGACCGGGTGGTTCAGCACGGGTTCCAGCGCTCCGAAGCCTACATGTGGAAGGCCATCGAGGACCTGCCCGCGGGGTCCATGGAACGCGTGGCCGCTCTCGGCGAAGCCTACATTCGGTTCGCTCTCGAGAACCGGGAGTACTTCAAGATCATCTTCGCCATCCAGACGCCGACCCCGCGTCACATCGACGACGTTCCGGGAAAAGGGGGGTACCGCGTACTTCGCCAGTGCGTGGTCGAGGCGATGGATGCCGGGAACATCAGGCGCACCGACCCCGACATGGTCGTCCTGTTTCTCTGGTCCGTGGTCCACGGGCTGGTGACGATCTTCATGGCCTGTGATCCGAAAGAGATGCTGGCGGAAACGGGATGCTGCGACGACATGGATGAGCAGGAACTCACCATCGGGTTGTTCGCGCGGTTCCGCGACCTGGTAAGAGTCGGGCTCGAGCCAGGGGAAGAGACCGAAGGAGGTCGTGATGATTGAGTTCCTGTCGATGATACCAGCCTCGCGGGCAAGACCGGGCCTCCTGGTCCTCTCCGCGGCGACGCTGATTTCCGGCGCTGCCGCGCCCGCGGCGCACGCTAAGGCGATCCAGGAGACGCTATCGCCCCAGGAGTCGCCGGTCCTCCGCTCGGACGGCGCCCTATCGGCGCAGGTTGGCCTGGGTGAGTCTTTGCCTCGGGAATCCGGCACGGCAGTTCCCGTACAGGAGGCCACTGGCGAGTTCTACGACGCGCGCCCCTATACGCTGGAGAGCGCGGTCGGAATCGCGCTCCGAAACAACCGCCAGCTCGCCGTCTCGCAGTACGACCTCGACGTGGCAAACAAGCAGGTCTCAGAAGCGTACGGCGCCCTGTTTCCCGAGATCGACGGCTTCGCGTCCCTGCAGCGAAACCTGGAGCTTCCCTCGGCGTTTCTCCCGAAGATCTTCGTCGATCCGGACGCCGATCCGAACGAGCTCATCGCCGTCACCTTCGGGGCGGACAACCAGTGGAACGCCGGTCTGGCCCTGACCCAGCCACTGTTCGACGCGGGGGTGTTCGTGGGGGTGGGCACGGCCGGGTCGTTCCGAAACCTGGCGCGGGAGGCGCTGCGCGGCTCGGCGCAGGGCGTCGCCACGACGACCCGCATCGCCTACCTGAACGTCCTGTTGGCCCAGGAAGCCGTCCGCGTGACGCAGAACAGCATCGAACGCGTCCGGCAGACCCTGGAAGAGACCCGCGCCCTGAATCGGGCTGGCCTCGCGGGCAACTACGACGTCCTCCGGCTGGAGGTCGAGCTGGCGAACATCGAACCCAACCTCCGCCGAGCACAGAACGAAGTGAGCGAGGCCCGGCGGGTACTGGCGATCGAGATGGGGCTGGGGGAGACGGCCAGCGCTGCGGCCTTCGGCGAGTTGCACCAGATCGATCTGTCCGAGGGCGCCGCGAACAGCGAGGACAACGTTGCGCTGCTCGCGTTCACCGGTGTCCCGGAAGCCGCATCGGTCGACTACGAGGAACTTGAGGCCGTGGCGCTCGCGCATCGGACCGACCTGCAGCAGGCACGTCTCCAGCGCGATCTCGAAGAAGCGCGGGTGAAGTATGAGCGAACACAGTTGTTTCCCACGATATCGGGCTTCTTCAACTGGGGGCTGCAGGCGCAGGAGAACGGCGCCCTCAACTTCTTCGGTGAGAACCCGGATCAGCGATTCACCACATCGGCCGTCGGCGTGCAGCTGGACGTGCCTATCTTCTCGGGAGCGCGGCGCTGGAACCGCGTGGAGCAAAGGAAGATCGGGGTGCGGCAGGCCGAGGAGCGGATCGGCGACCTGAGGCAGCGAGCCGCCAACGAGGTCGAAACGGTCCTGGCCGACCTGACCGAGTCGCGGTCGCGGGCCGAGGCCCAGCGCCAGGCCGTCTCGCAGGCACAGAGGGGTTTTGAGATCGTGACGACCGAGTACCTGGCTGGAACCCAGCCGCGACTCGAAGTGACGGTCGCCGAGCTGGCTCTCCGGCAGGCGGAGCAGAACTACGCGCTGGCGATCTATGACTACCTGGTGGCCCAGGCCCGGCTTGACCTCGCGGTGGGTGTCGTGCCGGCGGTGGACCCGGTGGTGGAGGCGATGATCGAGGGCGAGATACGGCCCGAGGACAGGGTGGATCCGGACGCCCCCGGCGATCCGGTCTCTGCCGACGATAGGGAAGGCGACCGATGAGGGTGACACGAGACATGAAGATAGATCGAAGGACAGGATTCGTCGTGAAGGCGGCAGCGATGCTGGCGCTCGCCGGCACAGGCTGTGGTTCACCGGAGGCCGCCGGGAACGAGGAGGCGGCCGGAGGCGAGACGTCCTACGTAAAGACGGTGAACGTCGAAACGCTCGCCATCGAGTCCGCGGACTTCACCTCGTACATACGGCTCACCGCCGCGGTCGAGGCCTACGAAGACGTGGTCGTGAGCTCGCAGGAGAGCGGAGTGATCGAGCGCATCATCGTAGACAAGGGATCCAGGGTGCGCGCCGGCCAGCCGATCGCGAAGATCGACGACGAGACCGTCTCAGCGCAGGTCGACGAGTCGCGGGCTTCGGCCTCTCTTGCCAGGGAGCGCTACGAGAGGCAACGCCAGTTGTGGGAGGACGAGGGGATCGGAAGCGAGATCGCCTTCCTGCAGACCAAGTTCGAGGCACAGTCTGCGGACGCCCGCCTGGCGTTCCTCGAAGCGCGCCTCGCCCGTCACACCATCAAGTCGCCCATCGCCGGCCTGCTCGACGACCGGTACGTCGACGTGGGGGAGATCGTCGCACCGGGAACTCCGGTAGCCCGGATCCTCACTATCGACCGCCTGAAAGTGGTAGGCGGGGTCCCTGAGCGTTTCGGTCCGTACGTGCATCCAGGCGGATCTGCCGTCCTCGATTTCGACGTGCTGTCCGGAGCCTCGATCGAGGGCACGATCGCTTTCGTCGGCGCCGCGGTGGACCCACAGAATCGAACGTTCCCCATTGAGATCCTGCTCGATAACCCCGGGGGGCGTCTGAAGCCGCAGATGGTGGCCAATGTGCGTGTCGCGACAGAGCAACTGCAGGGCGTGATCGTGGTTCCGCAGGATGTGGTCATGCGCACCGAGGACGGCTACCAGGTATTCGTGGTGGCCGACGACCCGGGCGGAACGCTGGCCGAGGCGCGGGCCGTGGCTCTCGGACCGAGCTTCGAGAACGAGGTGGTGATCGAGCGCGGCCTTGCCGTGGGCGATCGACTGATCGTCACGGGTCACCAGATGGTGGACGCCGGAGACCGCGTGCGGGAAGTGAGTGAGGGGGGCGGGCAATGACCTGGTTCCGAAACTTGTGGCTCCGCTCTCGCAGCCGGCACCGCGACACGGAGCGACTGGCGGCGGGGAGCGCCGCCGACAGGCTGTTCGAGCGTCGCGATCCGCTCAAGGAAGACCTCGGCCGGTACAAGACGTTCTGGCTGACCGATTTCGCGGTGGACCACCCGATCAGTGTTCTTACGTTCCTCGCGCTGATCGTAATGGGAGGGCTGTACTCCTACCTCACGATTCCGAAGGAGGCCTCACCCGACATCACGGTTCCGTTCGTAGCCGTAAGCACGTTCTACTCGGGCGTCGCCCCGGAGGACATCGAGACGCTGATCACCCGGCCTCTCGAGGAGGAGCTCAACAAGATCTCCGACATCAAGACGCTCACATCTCAGTCGGTGGAGAGCGTCTCCAGCATCACGGCCGAGTTCGAAGCCGGGATGGACATGACGGAGGCTCTGCAGCTGGTGCGCGAGAAGGTGGATATCGCAAAGCCGGAGCTGCCCGCTGCGGCAGAGGAGCCGGCGATCCTGGAGTTCAACTTCTCCGAGTTTCCGATCATGCAGGTCAACGTGTCCGGCGAGTACAGCCTGGTGCGGCTGAAGGAGCTCGCCGAGGACATCCAGGAGGAGATCGAACAGATCCCTTCAGTGCTCAGCGTCCAGCTGTCCGGGGGACTCGAGCGCGAGGTTAAGGTCGATGTCGACCTTGGGAAGCTGAAGTTCTACGGGGTCACCTTCACCGACGTCATCGAAGCGATCACGTTCGAGAACGTCACGGTCCCCGGTGGCACGATCGACGTCGGCGACGTGAAGTACCTGGTCCGCGTACCGGGCGAGTACGAGGAGACCCAGCTGCTCGAAGACATCGTGGTAGAGATGGTAGGAGGTCAACCCATCTACGTGCGGGATGTGGCGACCGTGGACTTCGGGTTCAAGGAACGAGAGAGCTTCGCACGCCTGAACGGCAACTCTGTCGTCACCCTGAGCGTCAGCAAGCGCACGGGCGAGAACATCATCGAGACATCGGATGCGGTCAGGGCGGTGCTCGCAGAGATGGAGTCTGACTTTCCGCCCACCACGCACGTCAGCATCACGTCGGACTCGGCCAAGTACGTCCGCAGCATGGTCAGCAACCTGGAGAACAACATCATCTCCGGCCTGATCCTCGTGGTATCGGTGCTGCTGTTCGTTCTCGGGGTGAGGAATGCCTCTTTCGTGGGCGTGGCCATTCCGCTGTCGATGTTTCTCTCGTTCAGCGTGATGCAGATCCTCGGCTTTACCATGAACATGGTCGTCCTGTTCTCGCTGATCCTCGCGCTGGGCATGCTCGTGGACAACGCGATCGTCGTGGTCGAGAACATCTACCGCTTCCGCGAGGAGGGATTCGACAGGAAGACGGCCTCCAAGCTCGCGACCGCCGAGGTGGCCATGCCCGTGATCGCGGCCACCGCGACGACTCTCGCCGCCTTCGCGCCGATGGCGTTCTGGCCCGGGATCACGGGCGAGTTCATGAGCTACCTGCCCAAGACGCTCATCATCACCCTGTCGGCGTCGCTGCTCGTGGGACTGGTGATCAACCCGACCCTGTGCTCGCTGTTCATGCGGATGGAAGGCGAGCCCCGGCCACACCTGACACGCGAGTTCAAGATCGGCGCCTGGGTGGCGGCGGGTGTTGTCGCGCTGGTCGTCTCGGGCGGACGGCCGCTTACGGCAGGGCTGCTCGCCGCGACGGTCGTCGGGCTCATCCTGCTCAACCGTTTCGTGCTCGACCGGGCCGGACACTGGGTACGGGACCGGGCGCTGCCCGCGGCCCTTCACTTCTACGAAGGGCGCTTGCGCTGGGCGCTGCGGCACCGGGTCATCATCATCGGCCAGACCGCCGTCTTGTTTGTCGGGGTCATCACCCTGTTCGCCATGTTCAATCCGGGGATCGAGTTCTTCCCCGAGGACATCGCTCCCGACGACATCTGGGTCCAGGTCGAGACTCCTGTGGGGACCCGGGCCGAAGTCACCGATGCCATCGTGCAGCGGATCGAGACGGAGCTCGGCGGAATCGACGGTCGCGCCGATTACGAATCGGTGGTGGCGACCACCGGCTCGAAGATCGCCGACTTCGGGAGTGAGACGGGATCGCAGTACGCGACCGTGGCCATCAGCTTCGTGGACTTCGAACTTCGGGAACGGGACACGAACGAGACCCTCGAGGTCATGCGATCGGCCATCGGCGGAGAAGTGGCGGGCGCCACGATCACGGTGGACAAGCCCAACATGGGACCGCCCACCGGTCGCCCGATCAACATCGAGATCATCGGAGAGGATTTCGAGACTCTGAAGGACCTCGGTGACCGGATGGTCGCCCTGCTCTCGAACGGCGCCGTCGCACCGAAGCTTGAAGGACTCCAGAGCGACCTCGATGACGCCAGGCCCGAACTCCGGGTCGAAGTGGACCGTGAAAAGGCCGCCCTGTTCGGCGTCACCACGCTCGACATCGGGAGCACGGTTCGCAGCGCGATCAACGGAACCGAAGCTTCCGAGTTCCGGGACGGCGAGGAGGAGTACGACATCATGGTGCGCCTCGCCGAGCAGTACCGTTCCGACCTTTCATCGCTCGGTGATCTCACGATCGAGAGCGACGAGGGAGCCCCGGTGCCGCTGACCGCCATCTCGACGTGGCGGGTGGAGGAAGGATTCAGCGGGATCAACCGCAAGGACATGGACCGGGTGGTCACCGTTTCGTCGGACGTGCGCGCCGGTTACAACGCCAACGCGGTGCTGGCCGAAGTCCAGGCGTCACTCGAGGACTTCCGCGCCCAGCTTCCAACGGGCTACCGCCTGAGCTACACCGGCCAACAGCAGGAACAGCAGGAGTCGCAGGAGTTCCTGGTGAACGCTTTCCTGTGGGCGCTGTTCCTGATCGCTTTCATCCTGATTTCTCAGTTCGATTCAATTCTGAAGCCCGGGCTCATCCTCAGCACCGTGATGCTCTCCACGATCGGCGTCCTGATCGGTCTCCTGATATTCCGGATGCCATTCGGCGTCATCATGAGTGGGGTCGGGGTGATCAGTCTGGCTGGAATCGTGGTCAACAACGCGATCGTGCTGATCGACTATATCCACGTACTTCGCGATCGCGACGGCCTTGGCGAATTCGAGTCGCTGGTGATGGGCGGCGTGACCCGTTTCCGTCCGGTGATGCTGACCGCCGTAACCACCGTGATGGGGCTCATTCCGCTGGCGATCGGCCTCAATATCGACTTCAACCGGTTCTACCGGACGTTGAACCCGAACATCTTCTGGGGCGGCGCTCAGGCCGCGTGGTGGGGCCCGATGGCGATCGCGGTGATCGCGGGACTCACGTTTGCCACGTTTCTGACGTTGGTTCTACTGCCCGTCATGCACTCGCTGCTGGACGATCTGGTCGGCTTCCTTCGCCGGCACTTCCGAGCGAACGGTCAGGCGGCGCTGAGGGCGGACGACATGCCGGAGTCGGCGGTCGGCTAGCCCGCGAGGACTCCGAGCATCCACGCGGCCCCCAGAGCGCCATAGATGCCCAGGATGTACCCTGCCACGGCCATGAGCAGTCCTACGGGCGCCATGGCCGGATGGTAGACACTGGCCACGATCGGGGCGGTCCCGGCGCCCCCGATGTTCGCTACGCTGCCCGTGGCCACGAAGAAGAACGGGGCCCTGATGACCCGCGCGACCGCCAGCATTACGGCCACGTGGATCGTGATGACGAGGACTCCCGCGAAGAAGAACGCTGGGGCCGACAGCACTTCCATGAGGTTGCCCTGCGCCCCGATCGCCGTGAGGAGCAAGTAGAGAGCGGCGTAGCCAACCTTCGACGCCCCGACTTCCTCCAGGTTGCGGACCGGGGTGAAGCTCAGAAGCAGCCCGCCGGTGACCACGATCAACACCGCCCAGGTGGTGTGGCTGATGATCGTCGGATCTCCGAGCGCCGGGAGGGCCGCGCCGAGCTGGACTGCCAGAACGGCGCCGGCGAAACCCAGACCGAGGATGATCGCGATGTCTCGAAGCTGGGTAGGCTGTCGGTGCGTGTCGAGTTCGGCCAGGAGCTTGTTGGTCTCCGCCAATGCCGTGGTGTCGGCCTGAAGTCTGCGGTCGAAGAGAACCTGCCAGGCGCTGAGGAACAGCAGGACGCCCATCCAGCCATATCCCACGACCGTGTCCACCACGATGATCGGGCCCATGATCGCATCGGGCGTACCCACGCTCTCCGCGATCGCGACCATATTGGCCGTGCCACCGATCCAACTCCCGGTCAGGGCGGCAAGGCCCTTCCAGCCATCGGGTGGCAGCCAGCGGGCGAAGGCGACATATGCGATCTGCGCCCCGATCATGATTCCGATGGCACCTGCGGTGACCATGACCAGCGCGGTGCGACCGAGCTTGAGAATGCTCTTCAGGTCCACGGTGATCATCAGCAGGAGTAGCGCGACTGGCAACAGATAACGCGTCATCCATTCGTAGACGGGCGACGCCATCGGTATGATGCCCACCGTCGTAGACAACGTCGGCACGAAATAGCAGTAGATCACGGCCGGCGTAATCCGAAAGACCTTCTGGAGGGCCGGTAGTTCGCTGATCCAGAAGATCCCGGCGAACACGGCAGCCAGATAGCCGAATACGGCCATCGGCTCCTGGATGAGAGGAGTCATGACGGAGTGGCTACCCGATATCCGCGGACGCGGACTCGGGGGCCACGGGCCGGGCCGGGCCTGGATCCACCCGGTTTCCTCCCGCTGCCTTGGCCTGGTAGAGGGCTGCATCGGCCGCCCGCACCAGCTCGGACGCATCGCTCATCGTCGGTCCGGAGACGGCGACGCCTGCGCTGACGGTGATACGCGTACCGGACGGAAGCTCACGCCGAGCCAGCGCTTCGCGAACCCGCTCCGCATATTGACGAGCCCCGTCCATGTCAGAGCTCGGAAGGATGGCCAGGAACTCCTCGCCACCATACCTGCCGGCGATGTCCGAGTCCCGCGTCTGCCGCTTCAGGATATCGCCGAACGCCTCCAGGGCCTGGTCTCCCGCCGCGTGACCGTACGTATCGTTGTAGTTCTTGAACCGATCGAGATCGAAGATGACTACCGTCAGCGGCTGTCCGCGCTGTGATGCGGCGAAGTGCTGCTGCAGGAACACGTCCACCATCCGCCGATTGGGAAGCCCCGTAAGGGCATCCCGAAACGCCAGCTGCATGGCCGAAGAATTCTGCCGGCGCAGCATCTCGGCCAGGGCGCCCAGCCCCAGGCTGGCCGCAATGAAGACGACGGCGACGCCTCCGGCAATCCGCCAGTCCACCTCGGTTCCAACGATGAGCGCCGGGACGATCTCGATCGCGATCATGAGGATCATCGCGACGAGAAGACCGGCCGCTGCACCTTCCCATCCGCGGTAATAGGCAAACATAAAGGCAGGAACCAGCGCCAGCAGCCACACCAGGCCCGCGAGCTCCTCGAGACTCGATGGCCAGACGATCGCCGCCAGGCCAGCCACGGCCAGCGCCACCAGGCTGATGGCGAGGGCGCGCGGCGGCACCGTGTTGTGTTCCTGTTCCTTTCCGTCCGAACGCAAGTCGATCATCCGTCAGCCGGGTTGGGGTCGCACAGGGAACCCGTTCGTTACCTATTGCTTTGCTATTACAGGCAAGTATGGCTCGATTGGAGGGGCCGGCACAAGAACCGATCCCGTTGCTGCTCGCGCTGCCTCACGCGACCTTGAACCCGAAGCTCAACGGATCCGGCCGGAATCGGCCGGTTAACATGCGGCGCGGGGGATCATGCCAAACGATTGGACTGTTGTTCGGATACGAGGCAACCGGGGACTCCCGACGCTCGATGGTGCCGGGTTTCTGCGCTGCATCGGAGCCGTCAGAAGTGAAATGGAAGGAGGTCGCTGGCACTATCGGTGGGTTGCCGACGCCGATCAGTCCACACGGGACGGACTGCGCGTCGAGTTTCGTCACGGATCGCCCGAGATGGCCCGGGTGGCGGGTGCGCTGGAGAATCTCATACCCCCGCCGGACTCTGTCGATACCGAACCCCTGCGGATGGATCTGGACCTGGATGACGTTCAGAACGAGGAGGAGATGGACGTTTGCCTGTCGATGCTGTGGCGCTACTCCGAGTTGATGGCCGACCTGCGGGCCCGAAACCCGAGCCTGACGGCCACCCGCATCCACGAGCTGACCCCCAAGGCCTTCCTGACGTTCGTGACCGGCGATCGCCGCCACCTCGAGAAGGCGATGCGTGAGATCGGAGTCAGCAATGTCCCGGCGGTGGCGTACGGTCGCGCGGTGGGACTCATTCGGGATGCCCGTCTGAGTTACCAGGCACCGGCGACTACGCGTGAGGCTGCCTGCGCGGCGGCCCGGATTCACCATCTGGCCGGCTGCACGTTCGCCTCTCCCTACTACCCCTTCCGACGCACAGGATGAACAGGCGGTTCGGATTCCTCGGCGTCGCCGCGGTGCTCATCGTCACCGCCCTCGGCTTGGGATACCTCGTCGGTGCAGGCCTTCAGGACGATCGGGCTGCGCCGGGGAAGGACGGGACGCAGGGCCTTGATCATTCGCCCGTGTGGCTGGAAATCCCGGTTCCCGATGTCGAGTTTCGCACCGCCGAGGGCGACGCAGGTCGACTGAGCGACTACGCCGGACAGATCGTCCTCTTGAATTTCTGGGGCACGTGGTGCCCGCCGTGCCTCGTCGAAATCCCACATCTCATCGAGGTCCAGGAGGTCCTCGTGGATCTGGGTGGTACGATCATCGGACCGGCCGTGGGCTCGGGCAGTGGCGAAGCCGTGCTGCGCTTTGGACGCGACCGCGGAATCAACTACCCGCTGTGGCTTTCCGACTACGATACGGCGGTCGGGCGATTCGGGGCGGCAGGCTACCCCTTCACCCTCCTGATCGACGAGGCGGGGATCATCCGGAGGCAATACCTGGGGCCGCAGACGGCGCGCACTCTGCTCCGCGATATCGGCGCGCTGCTGGTACGCGACTCCGCAGCGGCTCCGGCGGGCTAAGCGCTCGGAGCGTCGGGACCACCTTCAGCGGTGTAGTCGGCCTGTGGCTCCAGGAGCTGGCCGCGATACAGCCGAGCGTACATGCCTCCCTCGGCCACCAGGTCGGCGTGAGTACCCTGCTCCAATATGCGGCCGTCATCGATCACGAGCACCCGATCCGCGCGCTGAACGGTCTTGAGCCGGTGTGCGATGATCAGTGTCGTCCTGCCTTCCATCACCATCTCCAGGGCCTCCTCGACGAGCGCCTCGCTTTCCGTATCCAGGCTGCTGGTGGCCTCGTCCAGGATCAGGATCTCCGGCTCCTTCAGGAAGATCCGGGCGATCGCGATTCGCTGGCGCTGCCCACCGGACAGCCGGATGCCGCGCTCGCCGACCATGGCTTCGTAGCCTCCCGCGAGGCCCTGGATGAACTCGTGCGCATGCGCGAAGCGGGCGGCTTGCATAACCTCTTCGGACGATGCCTCGGGCCTGCCGTACGCGATGTTCTCGTAGATCGTGTCGGCAAACAGCAGCGGTTCCTGGGGCACGATGCCCACCGCGGTCCGCAACTCGATCAGCGGGATACGGCGCAGATCGGCCCCCCGGAGAGTGATCACTCCCTGCGTCGGATCCCAGAACCGTGGGACCAGAGCCGCCAGGGTCGACTTGCCGGCCCCGCTGGGCCCCACGAGGGCAACGATCTCGCCCGGCCGGATGTCCAGGTCCAGCTTCCGCAGCACCCACGGCTCGTCCAGTCCGTATCGGAACCAGACGTCACGAAATACCAGGCCACCCTCGTCGCTGGCCGGGGGCAAGGCTTCTGAATGCCGAGGTTCCTTGATGGTGGGTTCGAGGTGAAGGAGGTCGAATACACGCTTTGCGGCCCCCATGGCCTCCTGGTAGCCACTGTACAGGGAGGCCAGGGCCGTGATCGCTGCCGCGACCGAGACCGCGTACAGCAGGAAGGACACGAGCTCCCCGGCGGTGATCTGTCCCTCGAGAACCAGCAATCCGCCCTTCCACAGCACCACGACGATTCCGCCGAACGCGATGAACGTGATCATCCCGAAGAAGATCCCGCGCACCAGCGCTCGCTGGATGGCCGTCTTCAACGCTCGGGCGATGCGGTTTTCGTAGCGCTTTTCCTCCCACCCCTCGCGCGTGAAGCTCTGGACGATCGGGATCTGGGTAAACGCCTCCTCGGCCGTTGCGTTCGACTCGGCCAGCTCGTCCTGTACCCGCGTGCTCTTCGCTCGCAGGATACTGCCGAATGCGTAGGCGCTGAGCACCACGATCGGGGCCACCGTGATCGTCGTGATCATGAGATCGGAGTGCAGGATCGTGAGCAGAGTCAGGGCTCCCACCAGGTACAGGATCTGACGCAGGAACTCGGCCAACTGGTGGCTGAGGACCGTCTGGAGGGTCGAGCAGTCCGACGCGAGCCTGCTGGTGAGCTCGCCGGAACTGCGCTCGGCGTAGAAGCCTGGCGATAGCGTGAGGAGGTGCGAGAAGAGCTCGGTCCGCAGACCGGCGATCACTCTCTCTGACGTCGCGCTGAGCAGAAACACCTGCACGAAGTTGAATACGGCCTGGGCCGCGAAGATGCCGAGCAACAGTATCGCAATGGAGTTGAGAGCCGAAGCGTCACGGGACTCGAACGCTGCGTCCATCAGGTGCCGGACGAGCAGCGGAAACGCCAACCCGATCGCGGCGCTGATGACCAGGGCAACGGCGGCGACCGACAGGGCATTGCGGTGCGCCCTGAGGCGGGGCAGCAGTTGCTGGACCGCGAACAGTGAGAAGTTCGAGTTACCCTCGCGGGGCGTGCTCATCGAGTGAATGGATTCCCGGTTTCATCGTTGGCTCGCGGCATCTATCTTCCCGTCCATCGACGAGCGGAACCTACCGCTCGCCCGCCGCGCGCACCATACGGGCGCGGGCCCTTGGCGGCGATCCTGGTCTGAGGTTCGACTCGCGATCGCGTACTCGCCGGAGAGAGGCGTAGAGTGTCTGATTCGAATCGTTTGCGCGTCTGGAGTCGACTCACGTGGATCGCTGCGGCAGCCACGTTCTTCCTGATCGCGTTCGGCGGATTCGTCCGCATCAGCGAGAGTGGATTGGGGTGTGGCGACGACTGGCCGTTGTGCAACGGTCAACTGGTCCCCGAGATGTCGTTCGCCACCATGATCGAGTTCGGGCATCGCCTGGTCGCCGCGGTTGTCGCGCTGCTGGTCGTCTCGGTGGCGTTCACCGCCTTCAAGTGGGGTACCAGCGGCGATCCTATATGGACCCGACTCAAGCGCGCGGGCCTCGTGGCCGTCTTCCTCGTCGTGATCCAGATCATGCTGGGTGCGGTGACCGTGTGGCTGGAGTTGCCGCCCGCATCGGTGATCCTTCACCTCGGTACGGCCATGCTCTTGATGGGCCTCCTCGTCGCAGGGGCCCTGAACGCGGGGTCGGCCGTGGCGGGTCGCACCATGAAGGTGTCCGACGTGGCATCGGGCGCCGCGATGTGGACGGCCGTATATGGCTTCGTGGTCGTGCTGGCCGGCGGCCTGGTGGCCAACCTTGACGCCGGGCACGCGTGCCAGGGGTTTCCCGCCTGCAATGGAAGCTGGATGCCCGCCGACAATCCGCTGATGCACATCCACTGGGGTCACCGCCTGCTCGCCTACGTGCTGTTCGTCTGGGCCCTGTTCCTGCCCGCGTTCGTGAAGAAGCGGCGGGTCGGGGATGCAGGTGCGCGGCGTGCGGCGATCACAGTGACCGTCCTGGTCATTCTGCAGGTACTGATCGCGGCGGGAATGGTATCGATGTCGCTGCCCGTCTGGATGCGGGCCACGCACGTGGCGCTGGGAGCTGCGGTCTTCGGCGCGCTCGTGTGGCTGGCTTGGACGGTGGCGAGGCCGGCTCAGGGAAGTGCGGGGGCGGGTTTCGTCTAGACGGCCTGCAGCAGCGCGACGTGACCCAGCCCCCCGGCGGCGCAGACGCTGACCACGGACTTGCTTCCCGCCGGCATCGTGGCCAGCTCGGCGGCGGCTTGGGAGAGAATGCGTGCTCCCGTCGCTCCAAACGGGTGGCCCAGCGCAATGCTGCCGCCATTCGGATTGATCCGCTCGCGTGGGAACCGGCCCAGATCCGCCTCCACGCCGGCCCTTTCCCGCACCCAGTACCTGTCATCCAGCGCGGCGACCGTGCTCAGGACCTGGGCCGCAAAGGCCTCGTGGACTTCCCACAGCCCGACGTCGGAGTATCCGAGGCCGCACCGGGCCAGCAGGCGGGGAATCGCCAGCGCCGGTGCCATGAGGAGTCCCTCGGCATCGATGTCCACGCCCGCTAGCTCCCAATCCACGAGGCGGACTCTCGGCACATCGTCCGGTAGCCGCCGGAGTCCCTCTCTGCCGGCTACCCACACACTGGCCGCACCATCCGTCAGAGGGGACGAATTCCCAGCCGTGAGCGTGCCGCTCTCCCGATCGAATACGGGCCGCAGTTGGGCCAGCGCCTCCACCGTCGAATCGGTACGCGGGAGGGCATCGGTGTCCATCGGGAAGGTGCCCGGGGTC
>Ga0316201_10000764_pt1 | contig 19814 bp, 17 predicted proteins | sample CS6wburrow_MG_FD_204516 | JGI IMG/M metagenome (GOLD analysis project Ga0316201, IMG submission 204516) | Coastal sediment microbial communities from Delaware Bay, Delaware, United States - CS-6 worm burrow | ecosystem: Environmental > Aquatic > Marine > Coastal > Sediment | place: USA... | reverse complement strand
AATGGGATATGGTCAAATAACCTACAGTCAAGTAATATAGTTGGGAAAGAAGCCGTGTGAGGTAAAAGTCTCACGCACGGTTTTGAAGACGAGTCCATTATAGTGATATAGGGGGCTTAGTTTAATTTAACAAATCAACATTACTTATGCTTATGAGAGAACAACTTGATTTACGGCAAAATGACATTCAGAAGGGCAAAATCGAAGGTGAGAAAATAGCCCGTTCTTCGATGAAAACTGTGGCAAAACAGATGGTACATGACGGCGAATTGACCCAAGAACAAATGGAAAAATTTTTGAAACGCATGGAAGGGTTCAACCAAAGTCAAGAGCGAGCGTAGGGTGGGTAGGAGCTTCGCTGCAACCCACCACTCCTCATACATAATAGCTTGGTAAGGTGGCAAAGCAAGCGTAGGTGCGTCCTACGCATCTAGAATTTTCAGATATTTGCAACTACTAAATATGCCAAAACCACAAGATGCACCGACGAAATTATCCTAAAACTGATGACGGTTAGCAATAGCATCTTAAAACTACTTGGTGTCTAGGCAAAACAAGCCGATACCACTTTAAAAAATAGGAAACCAACCACATTTTTTGTAATTAATACTTGCTTGTTGTATTTACCACAACTAGAAACGGAACTTGAGGCTAAATATCCGCTTATTTTAAGGAATAATTATAAAGGCAAAAAGTGAACGATGATAATTGACTTTTTCAATAAAGGTACGGAAGATATTGACAACGGCATTGATTCTAAAGAGGCCAGAAAGACTTTGCCAGTTAAATTAAGACGAATAGCTTTACGCAAATTTTACTTTTTGGATAATGCCGTTGATATAGAGGATTTAAGAACACCACCCAGCAATCGACTGGAACTGCTTGAAGGTGATCGTCAAGGACAATATTCTATTAGAATTAATAATCGTTATTGTATCTGTTTCGTATGGACAAAACAAGGACCAACACGCGTTGAAATTGTAGACTACCATTAGGAGGATCAAGCGATGAGAATGCCGACAAACCAACCCCCTATTCATCCCGGCGAAATATTACTCGAAGAATTTATAAAGCCTTACGGTATAACGCCGGCAGAACTATCTCGTCGCATAGGTATTTCCCATAAAGAGATTAATGCTGTCATCAACGGTAAAAAAGCGATTAGCACAGATATGGCTTTGCGCCTATCTCGATTATTTGGCACTTCAGCAGAATTGTGGCTTTCCGGGCAAATGAAATGGGATATATGGCATAGGTTACACGGAGAACATGTTGACGAATTAGAAGAGATTAAGCCTATAGAAATACCCGCGTTTGTCGCTCCAACGGACATGCCAGCGTTACTTTAGTCTATTGAATTTGACTTTATGGACACGGTAGCCGGCCAGCAACTATATCAAAAAGGCTTAATTGAGAGAACCGGCCAAGTAAATTGTTGTTTTAACTGTTATGTGGGAGTTTAATAATGGAAAGCAGAACCCTTTCGCAAAATTTTCAAGTTGTTATTCCAGATTACATTCGGGAACAATTGCATTAGAAGTTGAGCAAAAATTTATTTGTCTGGCCGAAAACGGGAGTATCCGTTTGATACCAGCAAGCGTAGGGTGCGTTCCACGCACCTTAAAGTCTGATATACTTGTAACATATAAATATACAAAAATTATCAAAAAAGACCACACGATGCACCGATGAAACATTCCTAAAACTAATGACGGTAAGCGGTAGTCGTGTATTGAAACTACTCGGTGTCCCTCCAAAACAAGCCGATAAATACCACTTTCGCGCTGTCACACTGAAGGAAAAACGCATCGAGCCGGATGTCGAAGCCATTCCAAAATTAAAAAGCAAACAGGGCCCAGTATTCATTGAATTTCAAGGCTATCATGATCCGTTTATTCGTTATCGACTAGCCGCGTCCGTATTTCAAAGTTGTGCCCAACAAAAGTATAAGGAGCGAGTCATAGCCGGTATTATCTATACAGATAGCGAATACCAAAAGGCAGCTTTGCCACTTTAAAAAATTCTGGAGGCAGAAGAGTGTCAAGATTGGTTTAAGGAAATTGTCCTGACAGACTACACCGAAACGGAATTATTAGCAACGGTTCCCAAATTGATTGACACTCTCAGCTAACCGTGAAAAAGCAGAAATACGGGATAAAGGTCAGGAATGGGGGCGTAAAGTAGGACAAGTCTTTACGAGCAGACAACATCAAGAAGCGTTGGACATTTTAGGTTTATTTTTCCTGACCCTAACTTTTTATGTTGAAACTGGATTTAACCGTACAACAGGAGGTTCAAGGAAATCATAATAAAAAATCACATTGAGCAAATTCGCAACATTTCAAAGCGAGAATGGTTAAAAAGCCTTCATAGACAAGCTATACTCTGTTCAAACATGGAAAGTTTCAAAGAAATGCTGTCAAATGCTTTATCACTGTCAAAAGAATAGTGTCTGCTATAGCGTTTCCCAATTGAATGAAGTACAAATTATTTGAGTGCAAAATTTATTTTGCGGCCTGATTTTCGTTCCAAATTTATTTTGCGGCCTGATTTTCGTTCCAAATTTATTTTGCCGTGGCGCAATTTTCGTTCCAAATTTATTTTGCGGCCTGATTTTCGTTCCAAATTTATTTTGCGGCCTGATTTTCGTTCCAAATTTATTTTGCGGTTCGATTTTCTTGATATAACTGTACGTCATGAGATCGGGAAACGCTATATGATTGATGCACCATCAGGAATAAAACAATATGGATGAAGGGCAATGCTGATTTATTTTATTAATCGGCCTTAATCAGTTTAATCAGTTAGTTACCACCACCTGACTTGAGTTGTTGGCTCACTCACCAAGCTTTAACACCCAACCCCGCTTTTCTCCGAATAATTGGCTATACCCAGTCATCACCAGTTCCCCATGAGACGTGGTTTGCAAAGCGTATGCTTTACCTTTTAAACCCGCAATCGTTTGTTTCCAGCTTTCTTGCCCCCGATCATCTAATTTTAATAGCCAAGCTGTTGACTCTTTGGAACGTTTAAGATGTGATTCTCCCCCGACAAGAATCCCATCGTCTGATGTGAGTTGTAAAGTATTGGCCCGATCAAGGCCTGTGCTACCCCATATTTCTTCCCAACGCTGCTGACTACCGTCAGAATTGAAACGCGCTATCCAAACATCTTGATCCCGCGAAGCGCTTTTTTTCATGTACCCTGCCACCACTAAATCACCCTCTGGCATAATTTGTAAGGCATGCGCTTGCGCTTCATATTGCCCACCATAAGTTTTTTCCCAAATTTTTCTACCCTGGCTATTGAGTTTTAATAGCCAAGCATTCCAATGAGAATACAATGATGATTGTGTGCCACCGGCCATGATAATATGATCATCGGCTGTAATTTGAACTGCGCGGATCACATCATCTTCCGTGCTACCGAAGGTTTTTTGCCATAAAGTTTGGCCATTTTGACTATTGAGCCGAAATAACCAACCATCCGCTTTTCCCATGCCTTGTGAATCTGTCCAACCGCCGACAATAATATCGCCATTCGAGAAAACATCTAAAGCAATCGCGCTATCATTTTGACGACCCCCAAAAATTTTTTTCCAGAGCATCGCGCCAGTTTCAGTTTTTAATTTAAAAACCCAAAAGTCTTTTTCTTGTTCACCAACATAAAGATAACTTTTATAGCCTACCCCAATCACACCATGATTGGGCACAATGTGTAAACCTCTCACCGAATCATCTCGCTCACCACCAAAAGTCTGTTGCCATAACACTTTGCCCTTTTGATCTAATTTGAGAACAAAAGCATCTAAATGTTCAGGTTTTTGTGTCCACCCTCCAACAATAAGGCTATTATCAGGCATGACACACAAGGCATTTGCCCCATTGTTTTCGCCAACATGATAAAATCTATGCCATAATGTTTTGGGTGAAAGGGTGAACGTAGGCAGTATTGCCTTTAACTCACCCGTTTTAATTAACTCATTATGAATAGAACGGTTATTGAGCGTATTTTCCGGTGTCACCAAAGGTTTGGGGATGGGCAACTCTATCGGCCGCTTACTTGACGTGTTGACATTATGGGGCACAGCCTGTTCACCCGTTCTCGTTTTATAGAAATTGATAAGCACAATTAATAAGCCAATTAAAATAATTAATAGACTCATCAAGACATATCGTTTAGTGAGATAAAATAAGGGATTAAATTTATTAATTAATGCCGATTTCGTCTTTTCAGTTTTAACCGCTTTTTGATTTTGAATGTTAATCGCATCATTGTTTGGACGACGCGGAGTTGTTTTCGTCGGTTTAATTTCTTTTTCGGCTTGTTTAATTAATCGCTGATTGATTTCAGCGTTAGCTATCGACAAAGGCTCTGAAATCTTTTTCGGTTTGCTCAAGGCACTTGGCTTTGGTGATAATGTTTGTTTAGTAACCTCCGTTTTTAACGATAAATTATCGACTCGCGGAGAAATATACTCACGCATCCGAGGTAGATCAGGTTGAGATAGAAACCATTGACGTATTAAAGTTGTTGTTATCTCTTGTGTTTTTGGATTCATAATTTATTAATACTGATAAAAAATAGGCGATAAATCGCCTACGAAAAACGACTTAATAAGTGATAAATCGCCTACGACAAACCCATGAACTATAAATCTTATTTTATTGTAAGTAAATTTTTCACGTAGGCGCCTCGATCAAAATCATTTAGCAGAAATGATAAAACATAACTATTGAGAACTTAAAATTGCACATTGGCGTTTAGCAAACGCCTCTTATGAAATCGTTGATTTACGTCATTCGTTGTACTCTTATTAATTCGTTGATCCACGTCATTAGCGTAGCGCAACGAAGTTTCGTTGTACTCATCTTTAGGAAATAAGAAAATGAGCGCGTCAAAATTGCGTGTACTGTTCGTGGCTTCAGAAGCCTATCCGTTGGTTAAAACCGGCGGGTTGGCTGATGTGAGCTATGCTTTGCCTAATGCTTTGCGACAATTAGGTGTTGATGTCCGTTTATTATTGCCGGGATATCGATCTGTGCTTGACCAACTTTCGTTGATTGAAGTGCATGAGAATATCAAATTACCGCCCTTGCAAGAACCGCTTCGCATATTAGCCGGCACAATGCGAGGTGAAATGACCCCCGTTTATGTGATTGATTATCCCCGTTTATATGATCGTGATGGGGGGCCCTATCAAGATACTACTGGAGAAGAGTGGGAAGACAATGCTTTACGTTTTGGCATTTTGTCTAAGGTTGCCGCGTTATTTGGTAATCATAGCTTATTATTTAAACCGCACATTATCCATTGTAATGACTGGCAAACGGGTTTAGTGCCCACATTTTTAAAATTCAATGCTGATCATCATGCACGAACCATAATGAGCGTACATAACATGGCTTATCAAGGCCTGTTTGGCTCTGAAGTCATCGAATTACTGGGTTTATCTCCCAAAAGTTTTAGCATGTTTGGACTGGAATATCATGGTAAAGTCTCGTTTATCAAGTCCGGGTTATACTATGCCGATTGGGTAACAACAGTCAGTCCAACTTATGCAGAAGATGTTCAAACGTCAGAATATGGTTGTGGTTTAGAAGGGCTGATGACAGAACGTCAAAATCAATTAACCGGCATAGTCAATGGTATTGATACAGACACTTGGAACCCTGAAACGGATCCTTATTTGGCGCGTCACTATAATATTGAGAATTTACCCGTCAAAATTCGCAATACCCAAGACTTGCGTAACACATTGCGACTATCACCTTCAAAACAAGCGCCACTTTTTGGCATGATTACCCGTCTCACGGAACAAAAAGGTATAGACTTATTACTCCCCATTATCCCCACGATTGTCAAAACCGGGGCACAATTAGCCATACTTGGTAGTGGTGATAAAAAATTAGAAAAAAGCTTGCAAAAATTAGCAAGCCAATACCCTAAACAAGTCAGTGTGAATATTGGTTACGATGAAGAATTATCGCATCAAATTGAAGCCGGCGCTCATATGTTTCTGATGCCGTCTAAATTTGAACCGTGCGGTTTAAACCAAATGTATAGTATGCGTTATGGTACACTACCTATTGTTCGGCGCACCGGTGGATTAGCCGATACGGTAGTAGACGCAACGCCCGATAATATCAAAAATCAAACCGCAACCGGTTTTGTTTTTGAAAAAAAGGATTCAAACGAATTACTCTCTTGTGTAGAACGCGCCTTGCAACTCTTTCGTGATAAAGCAACTTGGCGTAAATTACAAATCAATGCCATGAGCAGTGATTTTAGCTGGCGAAAAAGTGCAGAGCAGTATATCTCGCTTTATTATCAATTATTGGATTAGATTAAAGTAGTCTTTTGATAGACTTTGCACTGTCATAATCGGGTGGATAAACTCACCAGAGCATAATCCACCCTGATCGCGGCGTCACTCTGTGAACGTTGAAAAGAGTTTACGATTATTCGCCATTAGTGAAACTTCCTTTCTGGGAACCATTCACGACGTTTTTCTTGCTAAATAAACCACATTTTTTTAAAGAAGAAGCAAAATGAGTGAACGTCAATTACATTGCCTACGCCCCATTTTCACCCAAAATCTGATTAACACGCTACAACAAGGCAGATCAGTGAATTTGATAGCACCCGCTGGACAAGGTAGGCGGCGGTTATTAGAGGATATCAAAAGTAGCCCCAAAAATGCTCGAATACCTTTTCTGGATATGAAAAGCTATACGGACAATTATGACGGGTTCATTCAGGCACTTTGGCAACAACTGGATGAAAAGGGTGAACAGCCTACTGATTTTGGGAAATTAATAACGACGCTGGAAAGCCGCAGAAAAAAAATTATCATTTTGTTGCATCATTTTGATGAGTTACTGGACAATTCAAGTTTGGATAAGCGATTTGATGTGAATTTTTTCAATCAGTTAAATAGTATTCAAACTCAAGATAATGTGTCATTACTCTGTTTGACTAGCGAACCGCATGATCAATCCTTTATATTTATCAAGGGTAAACAGTCTCGTTTTTCATGGTTAGATTTAGAAAAGAAAAGGTTGCCTAAACTGAGTTACGAAGAAATTTGTTTGGAGTTGAAGAGTCGTGAATTACCCATCTCTTCAGAAGAACTCTCTCTAGTCGCTTGGGCCGTGCCTCGTCATGAAAAACCTTATTTGTTACTCAAGTCTTTTGCGGACAAAATCAAGAATCAAGAAAACAACGATCTAGAATTGTCTAGCCAACTGAAAATCTGGCGTGAACAGTTTCAGGTTGACAATAGTTGAACTGTAGGCTGGGCTTTGGGTTTTTAAAGCCCACCTTATGTAAATAAGAGATAGCATTTATCCCCTTTATTTATCACTCGATGATCACGTTTTCCTATTCTGCTATATAACTACAAGGATTGTTTATAAGAAAGGATTATATTGTGTCACGCTTGAAGTTATTGATTATAATGACATTAAAGAGTATCTATCCTTTATTATTAATCATCCTTGTCGTTATAGCGTTTCCCAATTGAATGAACCGAAGGTCAGCGAAGCTAAGTACAAATTATTATCGTTCCAAATTTATTTTGCGGCCTGATTGGAGTGCAAAATTTATTTTGCGGCCTTCTTGGAGTGCAAAATTTATTTTGCGGTTCGATTTTCTTGATATAACTGTACGTCATGAGATCGGGAAACGCTATATATCCGCATCGATTAAACAATCCTTGTCGTTATAGAACGAAATGGAAAAAACGTGATTATCAATTATCATTTTTCTATTATCTATTAATCCTTTATTATATACAATCCTTGTCGTTACTATATCATGGAAAAAACATATAACCCTCACGCGATTGAACAACACTGGTATAACTCATGGGAACAAAACGGCTATTTTGCGCCCCAGGGTACAGGTACAACCCCTTATTGTATTATGATTCCCCCTCCAAATGTGACCGGTACACTGCACATGGGGCACGCTTTTCAAGACACCTTGATGGATCTCTTGATTCGTTATCATCGCATGGTGGGTGATAATACCTTATGGCAAGCTGGGACTGATCATGCTGGCATTGCCACGCAAATGGTTGTTGAACGGCAATTGGCCCAAGAAGGTAAAACGCGCCATGATTTAGGGCGTGAAGCGTTTATTGAAAAAGTATGGAACTGGAAGGCACACTCTGGGGGACATATCACGCGACAGTTACGCCAAATGGGTAGCTCCTTGGATTGGTCAAATGAGCGTTTTACGATGGATGATGGGCTTTCTCATGCCGTGCGCGAAGTCTTTGTGCGTTTGTATGATGAAGGCTTGATTTATCGGGGTAAACGCCTAGTCAATTGGGACCCCGTTTTGCATACTGCTGTAGCCGATTTAGAAGTGCAATCGCAAGAAGAAAATGGCTCATTATGGCACTTACGTTATCCGTTTGCCGAAGGGAATGAGGCCCTTATCGTGGCCACCACGCGCCCGGAAACCATGCTAGGTGATACTGCTATCGCAGTGCATCCAAAAGATGAACGTTATCAACACCTTATTGGAAAAGAAGTCGAATTACCCCTAACTGGGCGTACCATTCCCGTGATTGCTGATGAACATGTTGATCCGAAATTTGGTTCAGGTTGCGTTAAAATCACGCCTGCCCATGATTTTAACGACTATGCCGTTGGGCAACGCCACAACTTGCCGATAATCAATATTTTCACGGTGGATGCTAAGTTGAATGAGAATGCACCCGCAGCCTATCAAGGCATGGATCGTTTTGTTGCGCGTAAAAAAATTGTGGCCGATTTAGAAGCAGCAGGGCTGCTAGTCGAAATCAAACCCCATAAATTAATGATACCGCGTGGAGATCGCAGTCATGCTGTGATTGAACCCTTCTTGACTGATCAATGGTTTGTCAAAGTCGGCCCTTTAGCAGAAGAAGCCATTCAAGTCGTTGAAGACGGGCGAATTAAATTCATCCCCGATAATTGGAAAAAAACCTATTTTGAATGGATGCGTAACATACAAGACTGGTGTATCAGTCGCCAAATTTGGTGGGGGCATGCCATTCCAGCTTGGTACGACGAATCAGGGCAAGTGTATGTCGGTTATTCTGAGAGCCAAGTGCGAGAAAAATATCAGATTCCCGAAACGCTCAAATTAATCCCTGATCCTGATGTATTAGATACTTGGTTTTCGTCAGCATTATGGCCGTTTTCAACTTTAGGTTGGCCTGAGGAAACGGAACGACTGAAGACATTTTATCCAACCAGTGTACTGGTTACGGGGTTTGACATTATTTTCTTCTGGGTTGCCCGGATGATTATGATGGGGCTCAAATTTAGGGGAGAGGTGCCCTTCCATGAAGTCTATATTCACGGCCTCATTCGCGATTCAGACGGACAAAAAATGTCCAAATCCAAAGGCAATGTGCTCGATCCCTTAGACTTGATAAACGGCATTGAGTTAGAACCCTTAGTGACGAAACGCACCACCGGATTAATGCAGCCAGAAATGGCCCCTAAAATTGAAGAAGCGACTCGTAAACAATATTCTAAAGGCATTGCCGCCTTTGGTACCGATGCCCTCCGTTTTACCTTTACCGCATTAGCCTCGACAGGGCGCGATATTCGTTTTGATTTAGGGCGAATAGAAGGCTATCGTAATTTTTGCAACAAATTATGGAATGCCACCCGCTATGTTTTAATGAATATGGAAAATGCGGTAGGCGATATTGAAGCGGTTGAATTATCCTTATCCGATAAGTGGATTATTTCCCGTTTGCAACAAGTTGAAGAAGAAGCGCACCAGCATATCAAAACCTATCGTTTTGATTTACTCGCCAATACCTTATATGACTTCACATGGCATGAATACTGTGACTGGTACTTAGAACTTTCCAAGCCTATCTTGCAATCAGAACAAGCCACAAAAGCGCAGAAACAGGGAACGAGACAAACTTTAGTGCGCGTGCTGGAAACCTTATTACGCCTCTTGCATCCCATTACGCCCTTTATCACCGAAGAATTATGGCAGCGCGTCGCCCCATTAGCCAAGCCCGCCCTTTTTCAAAAGGAAAGTGCTCAAACGATTATGCTGCAAGCCTATCCGCAACCACAAGCGGATAAAATCGACAAGCCAGCAGAAGGCGAAATTGAATGGATAAAACAATTTGTACTCGGTGTGCGGCGCATTCGCGCCGAGATGGATATCGCGCCCAGTAAGCCTTTACCGGTTTTATTGCAAAATGGCAGTGCTGACGATCAGCAAAAATGGCAAACCCATCAAAGTTTCATCACTCACCTAGCCCGTTTAAACAGCGTGACTTGGCTAGAAGCGAATCGTGAGGATGCCCCAGAATCAGCGATGGCATTAGTCGGAGAAATGCGCGTTTTAATTCCCTTAGCCGGATTAATTGATGTCCAAGCGGAACTCAAACGGCTAAACAAAGAAATGGAGAAGCTCAAAAAAGAGTTAGCCAAATGTACCGCCAAACTCAATAACCCCAAATTCACAAAACGTGCCCCAGCCGACATTGTCGAAAAAGAACGGCAAAGAGTGACGGAAATGAGCGCCTCTTTACAACAATTAGAAACACAATCTTCGAAGATTCGTGCGATTTAATCTCATCATTTCAAATAGTTAGGCTTAAAATAGTTAGGCTTAGGTTCTTAAGTTTTTTTTGTCTACGTTACAACTTTTGCGGGTTGGAGTGCAAACTTTAGTTTCTGGTTAGGGTTGCCACCCTTTGAATCTTCGAGGATGATTTAACAAACCGCTTTTCAATCAAAAGTTTTTGCGTGCAAAAACTTTTGCCTGAAATAGGTGAAACTTAGATAATATGAGCTGTTTTGGAAATCAAGGGTTTCGGGTATTTGCTGTGTAAATTGTTGGACTTGATGATGCAGACAGCGTATATTTGGCCTCTTTTTGAATGCCTTATGCTCAGACTTGATTTATGTCAAGCCATTTCGTTTGAAAATTGGTATAGAATGTGTACTTTTTTCTTTCATACTCTAAGGTTAACTATTGACAAGGAAAATATAGGTTTAATATGAATATGACTGCAAACTCATATCGAAAAGCGTCATTATCGGTTTTAATAATACCGCTTTTGGCAACTGGTGCAATGATAGTGCCAGATATTGCTCAAGCTGATTTGTCCGTCTCGGGTGACTTCCGTTTACGTTTGGAGGCCGATTGGGATTCACACAAAACCAGTGGCAAGGCGCGTGATGATCGAAATCGTGCCCGTATCCGGGCCCGTGTCGGTTTAAACTACAATCACAATGATTTGTTGTCTTTTGGGGCCCGTTTGCGTAGTGGTTCCGATAATAACCATCTCTCTCCTCACATCACCATTGTTGATTTTGAGGACAATGATACGGGGGATGCTCATTTTAACTTTGATAAGTGGTTTTTTAAGGCAAAGAATAAGGGCCTTTGGGGTTGGGCCGGCCGCAACAGTTTACCGTTTTGGAAGCAAAACGAAATGTTTTGGGATGATGATGCCACCCTAACCGGTGTCGCGGGGGGTTATCAGATTGGATTTGGGAACAGCGAAGTGGCACTCAATACGGGTTATCTGAGTTTACCCACAGGCATGAAGCAATTCTCAGGCAATCTGGCCCTCGGTCAATTGGTTTTTTCTACCCAGTTTGGTAGCTCCAATAAAATAACGGCCGCGGCCGGTTTGCTGGCTTTTGATGCCAATCCTGATGATAAGGATGCGACGCATCAAACCTTATGGGATGCCAATGGGGGTCGGGATTATCGTGTTTGGATTGGTAGTTTGCAAGGCCAATTCAAAGCGGGTAATTTACCCTTGACGCTGGGCGTGGATATGATGCACAACGCTCAAGATTATTCAGACTCCCATCTGGATATGATTTGTGTCTCGAATTTAGGTGAGCCAAGCACTGATAGCTGCAACCGACATTTTACTCGTGATAACCGCGATAACACCGATGGTTATGTCGCTTCCATCAAGCTGGGGCAATTGAAGAATAAACGGGATTGGTTAGTCGGTTATTCCTACGCCAATATTGAAACCCTCGCGCTGCATTCCTCTTATGCACAAGATGACTGGGGACGTTGGAATGAACAGGCTAGTAATATGAAGGGGCACGAAGTGCAGCTGGGTTATGTGCCGATGAAAAATGCGAATTTCCTAGCGCGTTTCTATTCTTTAGAAACCCTCTCTGATGATCCGCAAGATGGTATGCGTTTCCGCTTGGATTTTAATTATAAGTTTTAGGAAAGGGCTGATTTCTGATAAAGGGTTTGTAGGGGCAATCCCTTGTGGTTGCCCTGACTAACTGATAGAGAGCTTGACTTTTGGGTAGGCAAGTGGACAATTAGTTCTAGTAAAACACAGTTGTTCGTTTGCCGGCACTGAGGTCGTTGAGTGGGAGTGCTTCAATCTCAAGGGCTTGCGCGTGGGTTTCCCATAAAAAATAGAGAGTATTTAGGGGTAATTCTTAGCTAGAGCCCCGATATGTTGAGATTATTGAAAATCTGAAATATTGAACATTTGAGATATAAGTTATTGATTTGAATCAATCCCATTCAACTACCCCAGTGCCCGTTTGCCCAATTAATGAGAAATTAATGCGAATTTTTAAACTTAAAGGTTTTAAGGAACGTGCCTGAAATAAAATCGCCATTAAAAATTAGCGATTCCCTTGTCATTGTTGTATTGAGAAAAAGTTTTTTTTCGCAAAAGTTTTGCTAAAACTTTTGCGTGAAAAGTTATTTTATGCGCGTTTCTAAATTCAACTTAAACAGGTGATAAGTATGTTACAACCAGCAATGCATCTTAAAACAGCGATTCTACCGGGTGGTAAAATTGAACTTAATAATTTAACAGTTCCTATAGGTGAATGGGTAGACGTATTCGTTCTGTTTTCGCATTTCCCAACAGTTCAACGCCGTTCAGCATTAGATATTCTTGCCGAATCCCCTGGACACCGCTTGTTCAAAACGGCGGAAGATGTAGATACTCACATAAAAGAGGAACGTCATTCATGGGAAGATTAGCTTTACCCATTTTTGGTTCAGTTTATCTTGATAGTAACTGTTTTATTTACAGTGTGGAGAAAATTGAACCATACAACACCTTGTTAAAACCAATGTGGGTAGCTGCCAAAGCCAATCAATTTGAGATTGTTAGTAGTGAACTCACCTTATTAGAAATACTCACTAAACCACTGCAAGATAATGATACCCTGCTCGAAAATCTTTTTCGCGCTCTTTTAAATGCAAATGAGGTACGTTTGATTCCAACCACAACAGCTATATGGGAACAAGCTACTCGTTTCCGTGCAAAAACGGGTTTAAAAACACCTGATGCTATACATGCAGCAACTGCTCTTGTTGCCAGTAGTACACTTTTTATTACCAATGATGTTGTTTTTCGGCGAATTTCTAGTTTGCCTGTCACGATTTTGAGTGATTATATTGATTGAACAAAGTAATACGTAACAGCGAAATACCCAAACCGATTATCAAAGGAACACTATCCAGTCGTCATGAAAAACCCTCTTCAACTAGGGCAACTCTACGGATTGCCATACTAATATTGTCTTTGTAGGGGCAATACCGAATCTTGCTAAGGTAACTCCAAAAAAATAATATACCCAAGGGCAACCACAAGGGATTGCCCCTACATCTTTATGAATAATCAAGCCGCCTGAATATCCTGGTTGGGTTGTGACTTGCCATCATAACGATGTGTTAACGTATGTCAGTCCTGATGAGCTTGGAAATGAGGCTGCCTTGGACATGATAATCGGATTACTTGGAAGAAAAAAGCGCGATCAAGATGCTTCGATGTTAGAAATTATTCATGTTGAGGATAAACGTCAATAATAAGGGACAACCACAATGGATTGCCCCTACAAGAATAGAGTGTTTTTCGGGGCAATAATTCATAAATACAGCAATAACGGCTTTAAGATACAATACCCATGAAAAAATTTATCAGCTTAACAGTTGTCATAATCTTGATCATGCTAGGCTATTGTCGGTTTGCAATGGCAGATCGTGTTGCAATCTGTAGCAGCTACGCGAATAAACGGGTTGTCACCTTAGATTATTTGGTTCACGGCAGCCAAGTGCCTTGCCAAGTCGTTTATGAAAAACCGACGGAAAAGCCTGGCTATCGTAAAGTCTTATGGCGTGCCAAAAATTCGACCGGTTATTGCGAGCGAAAAATGGATGCTTTTATCCGAAGGCTAGAAGGATATGGCTGGCAATGTGCTTCTGAGAAACAAGATGAGATGCCTTCTAGTCTGACTCAGGAAAGCGAACCGCGCCCTGTTTCTAAACCAGCTGATAAGCCAGCCGTTCACGATGAGCCTTTGCGTCAAGATCAAGAGGGTTTGGCAATTTGTAATAAGCGTGGCGCTAGGCGGACTTTAACCTTGGATTATCTCGTTAAAGGTTCACCATTGCCTTGCCAAGTGGTTTATAAAAAACCGACTGAAAAACCTGGTTATCGTAAAGTGTTGTGGCGGGCTAAAAATTCTGTCGGCTATTGTGAACGAAAGCTCAAGGGTTTTATACGCAATTTAGAGCAATCGGGTTGGCGATGTTCATATCAAGCTGGTACGATAACCGCTATTGCGGATAAGAGTTCACGCAACAAGCCTAGCGAAAAGTCTGAGATAACGTCTGGAAAAAAAGATAAACCGGCTTCTGAGAAGCCCCCAGTTGCACCAAAGCAGTCAGCAAAAATCGTCCGCTTGGAAGACAGTTATAGGGCGCATTGTGGTGATCAAGAGATTAATCTACAAAAACCGCTGACCAAAATTGCCAAAGCACTGAGCGGATTAAAACACGATAGCCGTCAATTGCAAGATTGTTCTGGTATATTTCATCAGGTTGTTAGAAAATTTAAAAGGGAATATTGCCCTAATTATGATTATCCTGATGTCAAGCAGGCACGAACAACCAGAAATATTGCTCAATGGTATCATCAGCAGGGTGAATTGATACTCGTCCATGATCCTTTGGAAAAATCACCTTTGATTAAACCGGGGGCCGTAATGTTTTATGGTTACGGGGGGCAACCCTATCAAGACTTTAAAGCGGAAAACCTCTTTATACCGAAACAGGGCATTAATCATGTTGGTGTTGTCGTCTCAGTGGTTCGAGATGCTAAAAACCAAGTGATGAGCTATAAATTGTTTCATGGACGACGGCCAGGTAAGCCTTCTAAAGTCACTGATTATCATCCGCGAAAACCGACGCGATCTTATTATCCCCCGTTTGGAAATGGTAAAGAACAATGGGTAGCGATTGCGCCATTGGTGAAGCAATTTAAAAGTACACCGTCTGGAAAATCGACATCAGGTAGAGTCGTTGTCCAATATGGTGAAGCTTCCTATTATGCCGACAGCTTGCATGGTAATTTGACAGCCAATGGTGAACGCTACGATAAAAACAAATTAACGGCGGCACACCGGACATTAGCTTTTGGTACTCGTGTGAAAGTGAGCTATTTAAAAACGGGTCAATCTGTAGAAGTCGTCATCAATGATCGGGGGCCTTTCTATAAAAAGAGAATCATTGATCTATCACGTCAAGCGGCTAAACAAATCGGTTTAATCAAAGAGGGGCATGGTAGAGTCAAAATGGAAATTCTGAAATGAGATTTATTCTGATAATACAGAGTAAGGGCAGACACGCAGGTATGCCCCTAGCAAACTCCGCGTATTCATTGGTTGTAGGGGCGAACCTGCGTGTTCGCCCAGGTTTAACTGTGTATTCGCCCTATATTGAATGATATGAAGCTAAAACAACTCAAATTAATAGATTTCCGTCCGTTTAAAACATTAAACATCGAATTTGGAGAACAGTTAACGGTTTTAGTCGGTGTTAATGGGGCTGGTAAAACCAGTATCTTGGATGCCTTAGCCATTATGTTGTCGCGCTTGTTTGTTCGAATTCGTTCTACAAAAGGTACGGGACGATTTTTCACGGATTCGGATATACGAAAAGGGGCGAGCGAAACGGCGAACTCAATTGACATTGAATATAATCAAACGTTATTTTCAGGGCAAGTCGCTAAAACAAAACGAGGTAAAAAGAAACAAACGACTACCAATTTGAGAGAATTCAAATCTATTGTAGAACACCTATATGAGGCTCTGGATAAAAATGAAAAGAATAGTGTTCCACTGGCCGTTTTTTATGGTGTCAATCGTGCCGTTTTAGAGGTGCCTCTCCGTGTACGAACGAAATACGAATTTGATCAACTTTCCGCTTATGATCAAGCACTGACAGGTAGTCGTAATGACTTTCACCGTTTTTTTGAATGGTACCGTGGACGTGAAGATTTGGAAAATGAACAGAAATTGTACCCCATTCAATTTATCAATCAGAAAGAGCGTGCAGAGCAAAATTTGCACTATCAGGAACCACAACTTCAAGCGGTTAGAAAAGCGATTCTCGCTTTAACCGGTTTATCAAATCTGCGGGTTAAACGGGCACCATTGCAAATGCAGGTTTGCAAAGATCATCAGCATTTTGATGTACGTCAATTGTCGGATGGGGAAAAATGCCTGTTAGCACTGGTTGGAGATTTGGCACACCGATTAGCGATTGCTAACCCTGATCTGAATGATCCACTTGAGGGACAAGCTATTGTTCTTATTGATGAAGTAGAATTACATTTACACCCCGAATGGCAACATCGTGTCATTCCGAAATTGCTTGAAACCTTCCCGAATTGCCAGTTTGTTATAACAACACATTCACCATTGGTGCTAACTTATGTGCATTGCCAGAATATTTGGTGTTTGAAGCAAACTGAACACAACATAGAGGCTGTGCAACCCGATGGCACTTATGGGCAGGATTCCAATTTTCTGCTAAAAACCTTGATGGGTTCAAGCTACCGACCCAAAGAGATTGATAAGCATATGCATCACCTATTTGAACTGATCCGTCAAGACACCAGTGAGGCACGGGAATTATTAAATCAATTGAAATCTGAGGTAGAAGGAGAATCGCCAGATTTGGTTCGTGCTGAGACACTGCTTCATCGTCGGGAGGTTATGAACCAATGAAATATATCCTCAAAGGTGCAGAACCGCCATTTTTCACGGATTGGAAGAACAACGATAAAATGTACCAGCGAGGTAGACCAAATTGGAAACGACTTAAATCCAAGGAAAAACAAGCATTACATAAAGCACTGCTTGAAGATCAAGGGGAAATATGCTGTTATTGCGGAAGGCGGATTGTGTTAGATGATAGTCATGTAGAACACTTTCGTCCTCAAAAAGGATATCCGAAATTGCAGCTTGAATACGAGAATTTACTTTCCTCCTGCCAATTGGAACTGCAAAAGACAGAACCAAGACATTGCGGCAATGCGAAAGGGAGTTGGTTTGATGAAGAACAAACTGTTTCTCCCCTTGACCCAAGCTGTGAATCTCGCTTTGAATATTTAGAAGACGGTAGCCTACGCGCTTATGATAATAATGATGAAGGCGTCAAAGCGACTATTACACACTTGGCTTTGGACATCGAAAAACTTCGTGAACTGAGACAGGCTGCTATTTCAGCGGCACTAGAGGAGATTGATATTTTAGATGAAAAAGCGATCCAAGAAGAAATCGCGCTTTACTCTCAACATAATCCCGTAAATCAACAATTTACACCTTTTTGTTCCGCCATCGTGAGCGTACTCTCAAGTCTAATGACAAGGATTGATATATGAAGGGATAAGTTTTACACAAGGGCAGCCTTGTTGGATCGCTTGATTGATTTTAAATCCCAAATTTTCAGTTGAAGTCAAAGTCGTTTCGTGTTTCGTTTTTTGAGCCCATCCTTTAAAATTTTTTTAAATCTAAATAGTTATAAATTTAATTTCCATCCAATCAGGATGGGTATCCCTTAAAGGGTAATACTCGATTCCGCAGTTTTTAGCTCTTGAGTTTTTATATAAAGTGTATAGGGTAAGTGTGAAATGAGCAGAGGGATAGTCATTGATAACGATATCTAATTCTTCCCAATAAAATTTCCAAGGTAAGTCTTCCAAAAAACGGATGTAAGCCAATATCTCTTTATGATGTCCACTAAATTCTAAGCGTAAGCTATGTTTAAAGATTTTCGCTGATGGGTTGATTTCAGATAGAGGTTGGCTGATATGAGTTTCCAATTTCAGCAAAGTTAATGCGGTTTGTGAGACTAATACCGATTTGAGTTTTAACAGACTTTGAGGAGAAATCAAAGTATTGGTTAATAATTGAATATCATTTTCTTGGTAAAACAATTGTTGACGCAAATTCTTGATAGTATTGATAGTATTATTATTGGCATCTGGCTCAATACGACTAGGATTTTTTAATGCTTGGATGGTTTGGTTTAAGGTGTTAAAGTGTTTTTGTTTATATTGTAATAATGATGACAAGTGAAGCCTTTGTTCTTCTAAGGGCTGCATTAATAAGAAGTCCCAACAAGCATAAATTAAGGCCATAATAACCAGTAAAACTAAACCACGCTCACGTAAACTCAGATTATCAAAACGAGTCATCAAGCGATTTATTTGGGTGAGCATAAAGTTTATTTTGCAGAATAAATGAAATTTTCAAATAAATCAGTCTGATCATGACAATCAGCGTTCTATTCGAGTCGTCAATAAACCCACGCACCAATCCGATCACTCCCCCGAGCCAAAGTACTAATTGCTACCAGTATCCAACACAAACCTGAAAGATTGGCTCTGCTTTTCATCAGTGCGTTCTAACTTGACTGTTTGAAAGTAAACTTTTTGAAACGCGCTTTTTTGACTCAATCGAGTGATGAAACGTGGCACTAAATCAGGCTGCGATGTTTTGCCCGTGAGGGTTATAGCACTACCGCCTGATCGTAAATTGATTCTGGTTAGGTTTATGTTTTCATATTGGTATGCCAAATCGGCCAAATAGTTAGAAAAGCCTTTCGTGTTGCCTTGTAATTCATTTTGTAAAACTTCAATCACTTGATTATGCGTTTCTATTTTTGCGGATAATTGATTTATTTCGGTTTCTAACTCTTCACTTTCTTCACTTTGAGTTGGTTTCGATAATGAAGTGCGTCTCAATTTTGCGAGACGTTTTTCAACTGTGCGGTTTTGGGTAGAAAAATGCTGTAATTTTTCCTGTAAACTTGACACGTCTTGATAGGCAGCGGCATAAATGACGATCAAACCTAAACAAGTTAGCCCGACTATCCCGAAGAATAACCTATTGACTGATAACCATTGTCGAGAGTAATTGGAAGAAAATTGACGGGAAGTGGGTTGAAATAAATTAATTTGTTGTTTCATAATCGGAGCGTTTAAAGGGATTTTTGCCGTAAAGCCGCGCCCAAGATTGGAAAACATTGGGCTTGTTGGGCTACGCTTAACCGCACCGAATTGAGTAATGCGTTTAAATCCAATAAGCGCACATTTATCCCCAAATGATTTGCCAGATATTTGCCCAAATTGGGTAATGGCGATGACGTGGGCGCAATCACTAAATGATTAATGGGAGCCTGATTAAAATGATTTTCGTAGTAAGTTAATGAACGACGAATTTCCGCTATTATCAATGGCAGTATGCGCTTAATCTCTCCTTTAACGGTGCGACTTAAATATAAAGTGGCATGACGAGTCATTGTGAGCATCATAAATTGAGGTGTCAACCATAGCAAAGCCACCCCGTTTTTATCCTCAGGCAATAAGGCCGCAATATTACGCAAAGCCAATTCAGGTATATCCAAAGCGATTAATTTAAATCCAAGTCTGAGCAAATTATCAACGTGTCGCTGTACTGCTTTTTGACGTGCAACCACGACATAAA
>Ga0316201_10000763_pt1 | contig 19826 bp, 18 predicted proteins | sample CS6wburrow_MG_FD_204516 | JGI IMG/M metagenome (GOLD analysis project Ga0316201, IMG submission 204516) | Coastal sediment microbial communities from Delaware Bay, Delaware, United States - CS-6 worm burrow | ecosystem: Environmental > Aquatic > Marine > Coastal > Sediment | place: USA... | reverse complement strand
AAAGCCTGATCAGCAGTCTGTTAATCAGCTCTTTCCCGATACTTCTTTTGATTGGCGTCTGGATCTATTTCATGCGTCAGATGCAGGGCGGCGGCGGCGGCCGAGGTGCCATGTCGTTTGGTAAAAGTAAGGCGCGCCTCCTTGGTGAGGACCAGGTGGGTGTCACATTCGCTGATGTGGCGGGTGTTGAAGAAGCAAAGGCCGAAGTATCGGAGATCGTCGAGTTTTTGAAAGATCCGAGCAAGTTCCAGCGCCTGGGTGGAAAAATACCCAAAGGCGTACTGATGGTAGGTTCGCCCGGTACCGGTAAGACGCTGCTCGCGAGAGCCATTGCGGGTGAAGCCAAAGTGCCTTTCTTTACGATTTCAGGTTCCGATTTTGTTGAGATGTTTGTGGGTGTCGGTGCCTCTCGCGTACGCGACATGTTTGAGCAGGCCAAGAAGCAGGCGCCGTGCATTATCTTCATTGATGAGCTTGACGCGGTTGGCCGTCATCGTGGCGCCGGGCTCGGCGGCGGGCACGATGAGCGTGAGCAGACGCTTAATCAGATGCTTGTCGAGATGGACGGCTTCGAAGGTAACGAGGGCGTTATTGTCATCGCTGCAACCAACCGTCCGGACGTACTGGATCCGGCATTGTTGCGTCCTGGTCGATTCGATCGCCAGGTCGTCGTTCCGCTCCCTGACGTTCGCGGCCGAGAGCTAATCCTCAAGGTTCACATGCGCAAAGTGCCGCTGGATGAGGATGTGCGACCGGGCATTATCGCGCGCGGCACGCCTGGATTCTCTGGCGCTGACCTCGCCAATCTTGTCAATGAAGCAGCCTTGTTTGCCGCGCGCTCCAACAAACGCGTCGTCAGCATGGACGAATTCGAGAAAGCGAAAGACAAGATCATGATGGGTGCCGAGCGTCGTTCGATGGTTATGAGCGAAAAAGAAAAGCTCAACACCGCGTACCACGAAGCCGGACACGCTATTGTCGGTTATCTCGTCCCCGAGCATGATCCCGTATACAAGGTCACGATTATTCCTCGGGGCCGTGCGCTTGGCGTCACTATGTATCTGCCGGAAGAGGACCGTTACAGCATGTCACGGCAGCAGCTCGAGAGCAGTATCTCGAGCCTGTTTGGCGGCCGCATTGCCGAGGAGATGATCAACGGTGTCGGAGGTGTTACCACGGGTGCATCCAACGATATCGAACGTGCTACCGAAATTGCACGCAACATGGTCACCAAGTGGGGTCTTTCAGAGCGCCTCGGGCCGCTGACCTACAGCGAGGACGATGGCGAGGTCTTCCTGGGTCGTTCGGTAACGCAACACAAACAGGTATCTGATGATACTGCGCACGCGATTGACGAAGAGGTACGGCGGATTATTGATAGCAACTATGAGCGCTCCAAGACGATGCTCACAGAAAATATCGATAAGCTGCACGCCATGGCAAATGCGCTCGTCAAATACGAGACGATTGATGAAGTTCAGATCAAGGACATCATGGAAGGCCGAGAGCCGCAGCCGCCGGCAGACTGGGATGATTCTATCGATCCACGCGGCCCTGATGACGACGGTTCGGCAACAGCGGAATCGGACGCCAAGGGCACCATTGGCGGTCCGGCAAGCGAGCATTAGTCCCGAGATCCGGATATGAGCGGTCGCCTTTGAGCGCTTGCTGTTTCCAGAATAAAAAGAATATGTTGCGCCTAGGCCCACTCAAAATTCCGGCGCCCACAGTCATGGGCATACTCAATGTCACGCCCGATTCGTTCTCCGACGGGGGGCGCTTCATAAATCCCAATATTGCGCTGCGGCAGGCCATGACGATGGTGGAAGAGGGCGCATCTATCATTGATATTGGCGGCGAATCGACGCGACCGGGCGCAGCAAGCACTAGCGAGCAGCAAGAACTGGACCGCGTAATGCCGGTCATTGAATCCGTGAGGTCGGTAACGGATGTTCTGATTTCCATCGATACCAGCAAGCCTCGTGTTATGCGTGAGGCGGTTGCCGCCGGAGCGTCGGTCATAAATGATGTCGCCGCTCTTCAGATTGATGGCGCGATGACAGCAGCTGCAGAACTCAAGGTACCGGTTTGCCTGATGCATATGCGTGGCGAGCCCCGAAGCATGCAGGAAGACCCGCAATACGACGATGTCGTCGCCGAGGTGGCGGCATTCTTGGCCGAGCGCATCGATGCATGTGTTGCCGCCGGACTCGATCAGGATCTCATTATTGTGGACCCGGGCTTTGGTTTTGGAAAAACTCATGCCCATAACGTCAAGTTGCTGGCGAATCTGCGACAATTGCGAGTGCGGGACCGGCCGCTGCTCGCCGGTATTTCCAGGAAATCGACGTTGGGTGCGCTGACCGGTCGGGAAATCGACGAACGCATGCCCGCAAGTGTTGCGGCAGCGGTAGTCGCGGTAATGAACGGTGCAGATATCATCCGGGTGCATGACGTCAAGGCAACAGTTGACGCGGTCAAGGTCGCGCAAGCAGTACTTGAAACAGGCGAACAACAATGAGTAAACAATACTTTGGCACTGATGGTGTGCGTGGCACCGTAGGCAATGACCCGATGACAGCGGATTTCGCGATGCGACTCGCGAGCGCCGCCGCGCAGGTGCTGGTGCCTACCGGTGGTACGGTGGTCATCGGGAAAGACACGCGACTGTCGGGTTACATGTTTGAATCTGCGCTCGAGGCTGGTTTTGTCGCGGCGGGCGCCGATGTCCTGCTACTCGGGCCATTACCGACCCCTGGCATTGCCCACCTGACCCAGGAATTCAATGCAGATCTCGGTGTGGTCATAAGCGCGTCGCACAACCCGTTTTTCGACAATGGCATCAAGTTTTTTGACAGCACTGGTTCCAAACTGACCGACGCTATCGAGCTGGAGATCGAGGAACGTCTCAAGGATCGCGCCATAACGCTGGAATCGCAGGCTCTGGGCAGGGCGAAGCGCATCGACACGGCAAGGGTCCGCTATCAGGATTTCTGCGCTGCCAGTATGCCCGCGGGAGTTGATCTCGAAGGTCTGAAAGTGGTCTTTGACGGCGCCAATGGTGCCGGGTACAAAGTTGGGCCACGGGCCCTGGCTGCGCTCGGCGCCGAGGTGATTCCGATTGGCTGCTCCCCGAATGGTCGAAACATCAATGATGGTTGTGGCTCAATGGAGCCAAACCTCCTGAAACTGACGGTGCCGGCCGTGCAGGCTCACGTCGGTGTTGCGCTGGATGGCGACGGAGATCGTCTTGTCATGATCGACGAGCTCGGTAACCTGATTGACGGCGACCAGCTGTTGTACATCCTGGCGATGTCGCGGAAGAACAAGGGTGAGTTGACGGGTCCCGTGGTCGGGACGGTTATGAGTAACCTGGGTCTTGAGCACGCGCTGGGAGCCCAGGCAATCGAGTTCCGTCGTGCCAGTGTCGGCGATCGTTACGTCCTTGAGGCGCTGCGAGATTGCGGCGGGATTCTCGGCGGCGAGACCTCAGGCCATATGCTGGTGCTTGATAAGACGACGACCGGCGATGGCCTTATTTGTGCGCTGCAAATTCTCGCCATCATGCAGGAAACCGGCAAATCGCTGTCCCAGCTCGCGGCTGGCATGTCCAAATACCCGCAGACCATGGTAAATGTACGCACAGCACGACGAATAGACCCCGGACAATCATCTGAAGTGCAGAGAGCCGTCGAGCTGGCGGAGAGCGAGCTGGCCGACAAGGGTCGGGTTGTGTTGCGCGCATCGGGCACAGAGCCCGTTATTCGGGTCATGGTCGAGGGCGAGGACGAGCAGCAGGTGCTGGCTCTCGCCAAGCGTCTGGCGTCGGTTGTCGCTGAAGTGGCGGCCTGATTTACTCGGTTTGCGCGTTGATTTGCCGGGTAAGCCCCGGTATCCTTGCGCGCCTTTTGAGCCTACGGACTAACTGACATGCGCGAATTCCTGGTTGCAGGCAATTGGAAGATGAACGGCAGCAACGAGGCCAACAAGAGGTTGCTCGCGGGCATCGTCGCTGGCGTACCCAAAGGGCAGGGGTTTCGACTGCTGGTGTGCCCGCCCTACCCGTATCTTTCGAGTGCGGCCGCTCAAGTTGCCGGTTCTGCGGTGAGTGTCGGTGCGCAAAATGTCTCTGAAAACGAGTCTGGCGCGTTCACCGGAGAGGTGGCGCCCGCAATGCTCAGGGACGTAGGCTGCGAGTACGCGATTGTCGGACACTCCGAACGGCGTGCTCTGTATGGTGAATCAAGCGCGCAGGTTGCGGCCAAGTTTATGGCTGCTCAGGCTGCGGGATTGACACCGATCTTGTGCGTTGGTGAGACGCTCGAGGAACGCGAGTCCGGCTCGACAGAGCAGGTTGTCGGCGAGCAGCTCGCGGCTGTCGTCGAGGCGGCGGGCATCGATGCGTTCGCCGGAGCCGTCGTTGCCTATGAGCCTGTCTGGGCCATCGGCACCGGCAAGACAGCGTCGCCGGAGCAGGCTCAGGATGTGCATCGCTATATACGAACGATGCTTGCCGCGCAGAATGCCAGTGTGGCTGAACAACTGCAGCTCTTGTACGGTGGCAGTATGAAAGGGGAAAATGCGGCCGGGCTCTTGTCTATGCCGGATATTGATGGTGGCCTGATAGGAGGCGCATCATTGAAAGCGGACGATTTTCTGGCCATCGCCACTGCGGCGGCCCAGTGTGCACGGAACGATTGAGGATTAAATGGATACTCTACAAAAAACGGTTTTGATCGCGCATACGCTGATCGCGCTTCTAATTATTGTGCTGGTATTGCTGCAGCGCGGTAAGGGCGCTGATGCGGGCGCGGCATTTGGTGCCGGAGCTTCAGGCACCGTTTTCGGGGCGCGCGGCTCCAGCAGTTTCTTTTCGCGGGCAACGGCGGTCTGCGCGACGGCGTTTTTCGTTAGCAGCCTTACGCTTGCGTACCTCAGCAGCCAGGGTTCGGCAACGCCGACGAGCTTGCTTGAAGACGCTCCGGTGATCGAGGCTGGCGCTGAGGAGGTGCCCGAGCTAAGTGACGAGATGCCGGTTTCCGACATGCCGTCGCTTGAACCGACCGACGACAACGTCGAGCTGCCGAGGCTCGAAGAACCTTCGGCAGAACCTGAACAGAATTAATCGATCGACATCGCTCTGGTGGTGGAATTGGTAGACACGCTGTCTTGAGGGGGCAGTGGCGCGAGCCGTGCGAGTTCGAGTCTCGCCCAGAGCACCATTTTCTGACCGGCCTGTTGTTTCGCCTGAAACAGCAGGCCGGCCTTTTTCAGGGTTCTGACGAGCCGGCCGGACTGAATTCGTAACAATCCTGATATAGGCTGTATTCCTGCCTCGGGACACTGATACAATCGCGCCCTGATTCCTGCGCGATATCAGCCGCCGGACAAGCGGGAAAAAATGCTACAAGAATACGTTCCTATCCTGATCTTTCTCGGCATTGCAGCCGGCCTCGGCCTCGTATTGCTGGGTCTTGGTTTTCTTATTGGTCAGGGCACCAAAGACGAACAAAAACTCTCGCCATACGAGTGCGGATTCGAGGCTTTCGACGACTCGCGCATGAAGTTCGACGTCCGCTATTACCTTGTAGCCATTCTCTTCATTATTTTCGATCTGGAGATCGCGTTCCTGTTTCCATGGGCTGTGTCACTCGACACGGTCGGAAAATTCGGACTGCTTGCGATGGCATTGTTTCTTGCCATCCTGGTCGTGGGGTTCATTTACGAGTGGAAGAAAGGGGCGCTCGAGTGGGACTAGCTGAAACATCTCCCTCGACCGAGCCTGTGGCCGATCCTGAGGCGGCTGGCGGCAGCCTGCAGGAAAAGGGCTTTGTCGTTACCAGCGTAGATGCAGTCATGAACTGGGCACGCACTGGTTCATTGTGGCCAATGACGTTTGGACTCGCCTGCTGCGCTGTTGAAATGATGCAGGCGGGGGCGGCTCGATACGACCTCGATCGCTTCGGCATTATATTTCGGCCCAGTCCGCGGCAGTCCGATTGCATGATCGTTGCCGGGACCTTGACCAACAAGATGGCGCCACCGCTTCGCAAGGTATATGACCAGATGCCGGAGCCCCGCTGGGTAGTGTCCATGGGGTCTTGTGCAAATGGCGGAGGCTATTACCACTACTCATATTCCGTCGTGCGTGGTTGTGACCGAATTGTTCCCGTCGATGTCTATGTTCCCGGCTGTCCTCCTACCGCCGAGGCCCTGATTTATGGCCTGATTCAGTTGCAGAACAAGATTCGCCGCACGAGCACCATAGCCAGGTAATCCTCAAATAAAAATTAAATGGAATGAGTGAGCGTTTAGAGACATTGGCGAGCAGGTTAGACGGGCGCTTTGGCGAGAAGCTTGTGCGCGTGCCGTCAATTTGTGGTGAGTTGACTTACGAGGCCAGCAAAGACGACCTCATCGAGGTTGCCACGGCATTGCGTAACGAAGCAGATTTCGGTTTCGAAATGCTGATGGATGTTTGCGGTGTCGACTACCTGAACTATGGCAGCGATGAATGGAAAACCAACGACGCTACTGATTCCGGTTACAGCCGCGGTGTAGAGCGCAATCCGGTCATTCTTGATGAGGCTGACGAGTTCGATCCGCGTCGTTTTGCCGTCGTTTATCATTTGCTGTCATTGCAACACAATTTTCGGCTTCGACTGCGCGTGTTCACGGGCACCAACAATCCGCCTGTTATCAAGTCGGTTGTCGATATCTGGAATGGTGCGAACTGGTTTGAGCGCGAGGTATTTGATCTTTTCGGCGTGCTGTTCGAAGGACATCCGGACCTGCGACGCATCCTTACTGACTATGGTTTTGTCGGCTATCCGTTTCGCAAGGACTTCCCGCTTAGTGGCAACGTCGAAGTGAGCTACGACGCCGAAGAGGGGCGCGTTGTCTACAAGCCCGTTAGCATCGAGCCGCGCACGCTCGTACCTCGGGTGATTCGCGATGACAACCGCTACTCTGCCGAGCTCAAGGATGTGAACGATGGCTGAGATTCAAAGCTACACGATGAACTTCGGTCCTCAGCACCCGGCGGCGCACGGTGTCTTGCGGCTGGTACTGGAAATCGAGGGCGAAGTTATTCAGAAGGCGGATCCTCACGTCGGGTTGTTGCACCGAGGTACGGAAAAGCTGGTCGAAAGCAAACCGTACAACCAGAGCATCGGTTACATGGATCGTCTCGACTACGTGTCGATGATGAGTAACGAGCATGCGTACGTGATGGCGATCGAGAAATTGCTCGGCGTTACCGTGCCATTGCGCGCACAATACATTCGCGTCATGTTCGACGAGATAACACGGATCCTGAATCATCTCATGTGGCTGGGTGCGCACGGCCTCGATATCGGCGCCATGACAATGTTCCTATATTGCTTTCGTGAGCGCGAAGATCTCATGGACTGCTATGAGGCGGTGTCCGGTACACGCATGCATGCGACTTACTACCGTCCGGGCGGGGTCTACAGGGACCTGCCGGAGTCGATGCCGAAGTACCAGGAGTCGAAATTCCGTAGCACGAAAGAGCTCGACCGCATGAATGCGAATCGTGAAGGCTCGTTACTCGATTTTATCGAGTCGTTTACGGATCGTTTTCCGGCTTGCGTTGATGAGTACGAGACACTGTTGACTGACAACCGGATCTGGAAGCAGCGCACGGTGAATATTGCAGTTGTCTCGCCAGAACGTGCGATGCAGCTGGGTTTTTCCGGACCTATGTTGCGCGGTTCAGGGGTCGAATGGGATCTGCGCAGGAAACAGCCCTACGAAGTCTATGACAAGATGGATTTTGATATTCCGGTAGGCGTGAACGGTGACTGTTACGACCGCTATCTCGTGCGCGTAGAGGAGTTGCGTCAGTCGAACCGCATCATTCGTCAGTGCGTCGAATGGCTGCGCAATAATCCCGGGCCTGTCATTGTCGATGACAGCAAGGTTGCACCACCGACGCGAGTTGAGATGAAAGATGACATGGAGTCATTGATACATCACTTCAAGCTTTTTACAGAGGGCTATTGTGTACCACCCGGCGAGGCTTATGCCGCTGTCGAACATCCGAAGGGCGAGTTCGGTGTCTACATTGTTTCCGACGGGGCCAACAAGCCCTATCGCGTAAAAATCCGTGCCGCCGGATTCGCACACCTTTCGGCGATGTCTGAAATGGTTGAGGGCCATATGCTGGCCGACGTTGTAGCCGTGATCGGTACGCAGGACATTGTTTTTGGCGAGGTAGATCGATGAGCTACGTCCTTTCCGATCACGTCAGGGAAGAAATCGAACACTGGAAGTCTCGCTTCCCTGAGGGCAAGCAGCGTTCCGCAGTGCTGAGTGCACTGCATGCGGTGCAGCATGAGAATCATGGCTACATTACGGCAGAGCAGATGAACGCGGTAGCTGACTACCTCGAGTTACCGACGATGCAGGTTTACGAAGTTGCCACGTTCTACTCCATGTTCCAGACAAAAGAAGTAGGTCGTAACGAAGTGGCTATCTGCACCAACGTGTCCTGCATGCTGCGCGGTGCCGAGGGCATTGTGGATCATGTGGAGAACAAGCTCGGTATCAGGCTGGGTGAGAGCACGGACGACGGCCGCATCTTCCTGAAAAAGGAAGAAGAGTGTGTGGCTGCCTGTTGCGGGGCGCCCGTCATGATGGTCAACCACAAGTACTTTGAGAACCTGAGCAAAGAGCAGGTTGACGAAGTCCTGGATGGGCTCGAGTAATGGCGTACGAACAGAACCTCGTCTGCTTTAACACGCTGGGCGCGGCTGAGTCGTGGACAATCGCGACCTATGAAAAACATGATGGCTATCAGTCGTGGCGTCGCATACTTGCCGGTGAGCTTTCGCCTGCGCAGGTTATTGACGAGGTCAAGGCCTCTGGACTGCGCGGCCGAGGCGGCGCCGGCTTCCCGACGGGATTGAAGTGGAGCTTCATGCCTCGCGACGCCGATGTACAGAAATACCTTGTGTGCAACTCAGACGAAAGTGAGCCTGGAACCTGTCACGACCGCGACGTACTTCGTTACAACCCCCACGCGCTGGTTGAGGGTATGGCAATTGCGGCTTACGCCATGGGTGCGACCGTCGCTTACAACTACATTCGAGGCGAGTTCCTCGATGAGCCGGTGCCGCGCTTCGAAGCTGCCGTTAAAGAGGCGTATGACGCCGGTCTGTTGGGTAAGAATATCCAGGGATCGGGCATCGACTTCGACCTGCACACGTTCGTCGGTGCGGGCGCCTACATCTGTGGTGAGGAAACCGCTTTACTCGAATCGCTCGAAGGCAAACAGGGGCGGCCAAGGTTCAAACCGCCATTTCCCGCCAATTTCGGCCTGTATGGCAAGCCAACCACGATCAACAACACGCAAAGTCTCGCCAGTGTTCCGGCAATTATACGCAACGGCGCCGCGTGGTTCGCCGGGCTTGGGCCGGAGGGCTCGGGCGGTACAGCGCTATTTTCGGTTTCGGGACACATTGAGAAACCAGGTAACTATGAGTTACCGATGGGCATACCGTTTAAAGTGCTACTGAATGATATCTGCGGCGGCATGCTGGGTGGCCGCGAGCTCAAGGCGGTAATTCCGGGTGGTTCGTCCTGCAAAGTACTGCCGGCCGAGATCATCATGGACTGCACTATGGACTATAACTCGCTGCAACAGGCGGGCTCGTCGTTCGGCACCGGGGCGGTAATGGTCATGGACGAGACTACGTGCATGGTGAAAGTGCTGCGCAGGATTTCGCAGTTCTACATGGCAGAATCGTGTGGCCAGTGCACGCCTTGCCGTGAGGGAACCGGCTGGCTATATCGCATGCTGACGCGAATTCTTGAAGGCCATGGCGAGGAGGCGGATCTCGCGAAGCTTGTGGATGTGGCAAACAAGATCGAAGGCCACACGATTTGCGCGCTTGGCGATGCCGCGGCCTGGCCGGTACAGAGTTTCTTGAATCACTTTCACCACGAGTTTGAATACATGGTGCGCAATAACGGGCGCAGCATTGTCGATAGTACGACTGAGGCCGCTGCGTAATTATCATGAGCGACGATATCCTGAACATCGAGGTGGACGGCAAGCCAGTCGAGGCGCGCAGAGGCCAGATGATCATCGAGGTCACGGATGCCATCGGCGCTTATGTGCCACGTTTCTGTTATCACGAAAAGCTCAGCATCGCGGCGAACTGTCGTATGTGTCTTATCGAAGTCGAGAAGGCGCCAAAACCTATTCCGGCCTGTGCGACGCCGGTTGCCGATGGCATGAAGATTTTTACGAAGTCGCCGAAAGCGATTGCTGCACAAAAAGCAACCATGGAATTCCTGCTTATTAATCATCCACTCGATTGCCCGATTTGCGATCAGGGCGGAGAGTGCGAGTTGCAAGACCTGGCAATTGGCTACGGCCGCGATGTTTCGCGTTATAACGACCGAAAACGTGTAGTCAAAGACAAGGACATTGGCCCGCTGGTATCAACAGATATGACGCGCTGTATTCACTGTACGCGCTGCGTCCGTTTTGGCGAGGAAATCAGCGGTAAGCCGCAGCTGGGTACGATGGGGCGCGGAGAGAATGTCGAGATCAGCACCTACGTCGAGCAAAGTGTCGATCATGAGATGTCCGCGAACATCATTGATCTTTGTCCGGTTGGTGCTCTGAACAACAAGCCGTATCGTTACAGCGCCCGTTCCTGGGAGATGGTACAGCGTGCAACCGTATCACCACACGATTGTGTCGGCTCAAACATGTATGCGCACGTGCTGCGAGGCACGGTTAAGCGAGTGGTGCCGCGCGTCAACGAGGCGATTAACGAGACCTGGTTGTCGGATAGGGACCGCTTCAGCTACGAGGCGATATACAGCGAGCAACGACTGACGTCGCCGCGCGTCAAGGAAAACGGTGTCTGGCGCGATATTGAATGGGAAGATGCGCTGGCGGTGGCTGCCGATGCGTTGAAGCAAGCCGATGCCGAGAAGATTGGTCTCATAGCAACACCGGCGATCACCGTGGAAGAAGGTCATCTGCTCGCACAGCTTGCCGATCATCTAGGTACCGCCAATATTGATCATCGGGTTAACCGCCGTGACATTTCGGATCAGGATGACGATCCCATGTACCCGTCGCTGGGCTGCACGATCGCTGAGGTCGAGGCGCAGCCGGCGATACTGATTGTTGGTTCGAATATCCGTGCCGAAGCGCCGATAATTGCGCACCGAGTGCGAAAAGCGGCGCTGGCGGGTGCGGAGATCAGTTTCGTTAACAACGCGGAATACGAGTACTTCTTCGACGTGGCCAATTACCTCTCGGGCGAAGGGCTCGTGCAATCGCTGACCGGGATTGCGGTTGCTGCGGCAGCTGGCAAGCCGTTGCCTGATACCGTCGCCGCCGTTTGCGAGGGCGTTACTCCCAGCGAACAACAACAGGCTATTGCGCGTTCCATTGCCGAAGCGGACGGCGGCCTCATACTCCTGGGGACCATTGCAGGGCGGCATGCAGCCTATACGGCAGTGCGTGCCCTGGCTTCATGCGTCGCCGAGCTGACGGGCGCCAGGATTGGCGGCATTTCGGAGGGGCCAAACGCAGCCGGCGCATGTCTTGCTGGCGTCGTGCCACATCGCACCCAGGGCGGCGAGAACCGCGAATCGGTCGGTCTCGGTGTCGATGACATGTTGTCGAGCAGCATGGACGCCGTCGTTTTGGTCAACGTGGAGCCAGACGCGGACATTCACGCGTCGGCCAATGCGGTCGAGAAGCTTTCCCGCCAGCAATATGTTGTGGCGCTCACGCCGTTCGTGTCGGACGGGTTGCTGGAATCTGCCGACCTGTTGCTGCCAACCGGCACGTTTGCAGAGACGTCGGGTACTTATGTGAACGTCGAGGGAACCTGGCAGAGTTTCTCGGGTGTCGCGAGCCCGGTCGGTGAAAGCCGTCCGACCTGGAAAGTATTGCGCGTCCTTGCGAACCTGGTGGATGCGCCGGGCTTTGAGTATGTGACCAGTGAAGATGTTCGCGATGAATTTGTTGAACAGCTCGGTGACGTTTCAAGCAGTGACGCCTACGAAGGCACCGTAAAGATTGCAAAGCCGAATGGCCAGGACGCTCCGGACGACGAGATCGACGTGCCTCTTTATTCCGTAGACGCCATGGTTCGAAGAGCCTTCGCATTGCAGCAGACCGACGAAGCTCGTCGTGCTGCCGACAATGGTGATGCCTGATGTCTAAGTTGATGCCGCAATTTTTGGTCGATTTCTTCGACTGGTGCGTGGCGGTATTTTCTTCATTGCCCGATGTGGTTCAGTACCTGACGACAACGACCTTCAAGATTTTGCTCGTCATGATCTGTATTATTCTGATCGTCGCATTCTCGACCTACTTTGAACGCAAGGTCATCGGTAGCATGCAGTCGCGCGTGGGCCCAAATCGGGTCGGGCCCATGGGTCTGCTACAGCCGTTCGCTGACGTCATCAAACTGCTCGTCAAGGAAGTCATCGTTCCATCGAAGTCGAGTCGATTCCTGTTCGTGATAGCACCGTTGCTGTCGCTAACGCCGGCGCTGGCGACCTGGGCGGTTATCCCATTGAACGGCAGCTTTGTCATTGCGGATATTAATGCCGGCCTGTTGTATGTTCTCGCGCTGACGTCGGTCGGTGTCTACGGCGTTATTCTCGCGGGTTGGGCGACGAACTCGAAATACGCGTTACTCGGCGCGATGCGTTCGGCCGCGCAGATCGTGGCCTATGAGATCGCCATGGGTTTTGCACTGGTCGGTGTCTTGATGGCTGCAGGCAGCCTCAATCTTGGCGACATAGTCAACGCGCAGGCCGGCGGATTCAGTAACTGGTTCCTTTTGCCCTTGTTTCCCCTATTTGTCGTCTACTGGGTCTCCGGCGTCGCGGAAACCAACCGCGCGCCCTTCGATGTTGCCGAGGGTGAATCCGAAATCGTCGCCGGCTTTCATGTGGAGTACTCAGGGGTGGCGTTCGCGGTGTTCTTTCTCGCGGAATACGCCAACATGGTGTTGATCTCGACCCTGACGGCGATTTTCTTTTTTGGCGGTTGGGCATCACCGTTTGAAGGCTGGACCTTTCTGAATTCAACACCGTGGCTGGCCTGGCTTGCTGCCGGCGGGCTGCATTGGCTGTTTATCAAGATGTGTTTTTTCATGTACGTCTTTTTCTGGTTGCGTGCGACGTTCCCACGCTATCGTTACGACCAGATCATGCGCCTCGGATGGAAAGTATTTATTCCAGTAACGATCGTGTGGATTGCGGTTGAAGGCGCGATGGCCTGGTTCCAGGTTGGTCCCTGGGCGGCATAGAGCGAATAGGGCGATAAGACTATGAGTCGAGCAATAAGCTACATCAAGACCTTCGCTCTCTGGGAGCTGCTGATGGGTCTCTCCGTGACGCTGCGGAATTTCTTTCGCAAGAGCGTTACGCTGGAGTACCCGGAAGAAAAGACGCCGCAGTCGCAGCGCTTTCGCGGCCTGCATGCGCTACGACGCTATCCAAATGGCGAAGAGCGCTGCATCGCCTGCAAGTTGTGCGAGGCCGTCTGCCCGGCCTTGGCGATTACTATCGAATCCGAGGTCGGTGACGACGGCACGCGCCGCACCTCGCGCTACGACATCGACCTGTTCAAGTGCATCTACTGCGGTTTTTGCGAAGAAGCCTGCCCGGTTGATGCGATTGTGGAGACGCGAATTCATGAATATCACATGGAGCTGCCGGGCGAGAACATCATGACCAAAGACAAACTACTGGCCGTCGGTGACAAATACGACGCGATGATCTCTGCTGATAAAGCAGCGGACGCAAAATACCGCTAGGGCGAACGATGTTATTTCACACGATCTTGTTCTACGTTTTCGCCGCGATCATGTTCGGGGCCGCGCTGGGCGTGGTGTTTTCACGCAACCCCGTGCACGCGGTCATGTTTCTCGTATTGACGTTTTTTAATGCGGCAGTGCTTTGGCTGATGGCGGAGGCAGAATTCCTCGCCATAGTGCTGGTGCTCGTCTATGTCGGCGCCGTGATGGTGTTGTTCCTGTTTGTCGTCATGATGCTGGAAGTCGATGTTGAGGCTGCGAAGCGCGGATTGACGCGGTTCGCACCGCTTGGAATCGGCATCGCATTGTTGATGGCTGTTGAACTAATCCAGGTCATATGGCTGCGTAGCCAGGTCGCTCAGAATGTATCGGGTTTTGCAGCAACGCCCGAGGGCTACAGCAATACCAAAGCGCTGGGGGCGGTGCTCTACACCGAGCATGTGTATGCATTCGAGATAGCCGCCGTCATCCTGTTGCTAGCTATAGTCGCTGCCATCACGCTAACGATGCGCAAGCGTCCGGGATTGAAAGTCCAGGATATCGGCGCGCAGGTAGCTGTGCGCGCCAAAGACCGCGTTCGCATCGTGAAAATGGACTCGGAGAAACCGCAATGATCGGGCTGCAGCATTATCTGGTCGTCTCGGCAATGCTGTTTGTGCTCAGCTTCGCCGGCATCATCGTAAACCGGCGTAACCTGATCCTGCTGCTCATGTGTATCGAGCTCATGCTGTTGGCGGTGAACTTCAATTTCATCGCGTTTTCGCGTTACCTCGGAGATGAGACGGGGCAGGTATTCGTATTTTTCATTCTTACCGTCGCGGCTGCGGAAGCTGCCATTGGTCTCGCGATTCTCGTGGTGTTGTTCCGCAATCGGCGCTCAATCGCCGTGCAGGAACTGAATACCCTGAAAGGTTGATATGTACGATTACTACCTGACTATCGTCCTGGCCCCACTTTTGGCCGCTATTATTGCCGGCCTTTTCGGCAAGAAGATCGGGCGTGCGGGCGCGCACTGGGTAACGATTGCAGGCGTAGGTATCTCCTGCGCGTTGTCCTTGCTGGTGCTCCGCAACATGTTCTGGGGCGGTGCCGAGGCGGAAAATATCAGCGTCTACACGTGGGCCGTTACAGACGGGCTGCGCATGGAGGTGGGCTTCCTTGTCGACCGGCTGACGGCGCTGATGATGTGTGTCGTCACGTTTGTATCCCTGATGGTGCACATCTATACGATTGGCTACATGCATGAGGATCCGGGTTACCAGCGTTTCTTCAGTTTCATCTCGCTGTTCACGTTTTCGATGCTGATGCTGGTGATGTCCAACAACTTCCTGCAGCTGTTCTTCGGCTGGGAGGCTGTTGGTCTGGTTTCGTATCTGCTGATCGGATTCTGGTTCAAACGCGAATCCGCGATAGTGGCCAATCTCAAGGCTTTTCTGGTCAACCGTATCGGTGATTTCGGATTTATTCTGGGGATCGCCGGCGTCGTCATGTTCACGGGCTCGCTCGACTACGCGACCGTATTCGGAAGTGCCGAAGCCGTGGCGGCGCACAGCATCCAGATTCTGCCAGGCACCCCGTGGAATGCGATGACCGTCATCTGCATCCTGCTGTTCATCGGTGCCATGGGCAAATCGGCGCAAGCACCATTGCATGTCTGGCTTCCGGATTCGATGGAAGGTCCGACACCGATTAGCGCGCTGATCCACGCGGCAACGATGGTCACGGCCGGTATCTTCATGGTGGCTCGCATGTCGCCGCTGTTCGAATTGTCGACGACAGCACTTGGCTTCGTGATCATTATCGGATCCGTCACCGCGTTCTTCATGGGTCTGCTGGGCATCGTGCAGAACGACATCAAACGCGTTATCGCTTATTCGACGTTGTCGCAGCTCGGTTATATGACGGTCGCGCTTGGCGCCTCGGCTTACAGTGCCGCGATCTTCCATCTCATGACACACGCTTTCTTCAAGGCGCTGCTGTTCCTTGCGGCGGGCTCCGTCATTATTGCGATGCACCATGAGCAGGACATTCGCAAGATGGGCGGAATCAAGAAGTACATGCCGATTACCTACTGGACGGCACTGGTTGGTTCTTTGGCACTGATCGGTTTCCCGGGCTTTTCAGGATTCTTCTCGAAGGACCTGCTGATCGAGGCTGTGAAGGAGTCGCACTGGCACACCGGTGCGACGATGGGCGACCAGGTGACCTACTGGATTGCCTACCTGAGCGTGCTGCTCGGCGTGTTCGTGACCGCTTTGTACTCATTCCGCATGTTTTTCCTGGTGTTCCACGGCGAGGAGCGCATGAGTGCCGAGGAGAAATCGCACCTGCACGAGACACCTAAAGTCGTTACCGTGCCGCTGGTATTGCTGGCGATTCCGTCGGCGGCTATAGGTTGGTTTACAGCAGGGCCGGTGTTGTTCGAGGGATTCTTCGGCGATGCCATCTACGTTGAACACTCGCGAGATGTCCTCGCGCACCTGGGTGCTACGTTCTGGCATGGCAGCTTCGGCCTGGTTACCCACATTTATAAGTCGCCGGCATTCTATCTTGCAGCGGCCGGTATCATCACGGCCTGGTACCTGTACCTAAAACGTCCGGACATCCCGGAGACGATCAAGAACAAGCTGTCAGGTATCTACAACCTGCTCGATCGCAAGTACTACTTCGACGACCTGTACATCAAGGGATTTGCCGCCGGCGGCCGCGCCATTAGCTCGTTCCTCTGGCAGAAGGGCGATCAGCTGATTATCGACGGGATGATGGTCAATGGAACTGCGAGAAGCGTCGGTCGCCTGGCAGCCATAATGCGCCAGATACAGACCGGTTATCTTTACACCTATGCCTTTGCAATGATCATCGGACTGACGATCTTGCTGGGCTGGCTCATCTGGCTGAGGTAGGAAACGGTGCTGTCGAGCTATCTCTTAAGTTTCCTGGTCTGGCTGCCGATTGTCGGCGGCGCCGCGCTGGTCGTCATCGGCGACAATGACGACGCGCGTTCGTCGCAGGCCGGCCTGATGCGTATCGTCGCGCTTGTCACCACGCTAATAACCTTCCTGCTTAGTATTGGTCTCTATATAGGATTCGACAACGCCGAGACAGGAATGCAGTTCGTCGAACGGGTTGCATGGATCGAGTCACTGAGCGTTTATTACTATCTCGGCGTTGATGGGCTGTCGGCACCCCTGATTCTGCTGACCACCTTCATTACACCGCTCGTTGTCATCGCGGGCTGGGACTCAATCAAAAGTCGGCCGGCTCAGTATTTTGCGGCGTTCCTGATCCTAGAAGGGTTGATGATCGGCGTATTTTCCGCGCTCGACGGGCTGCTCTTCTACGTGTTCTGGGAAGCCATGTTGATCCCGATGTTCCTGATCATCGGTATCTGGGGTGGCGAACGGCGCGTCTATGCAACCCTGAAATTCTTTTTGTACACGTTCCTAGGCTCCGTACTGATGTTGGTAGCGTTTATCTACCTGTATCTGCAGACCGGCAGCTTCGACTTGCTTGGATTCATGAATCAGTCGCTGAGCCTCAAGGTTCAACAGTATATTTTCATTGCCTTCCTGCTGGCATTTGCCGTCAAAGTGCCGATGTGGCCTGTACACACCTGGTTGCCCGATGCGCACGTTGAGGCGCCGACAGGCGGCTCCGTGATCCTGGCGGCCATCATGTTGAAGATGGGCGGCTACGGCTTCGTACGTTTGTCCTTGCCTATTGTCCCTGACGGAAGCGAGTATTTTTCCAGCCTCATGATTGCTTTGTCGCTGATCGCAGTGGTCTACATTGGCTTCGTTGCACTGATGCAAAAAGACATGAAGAAGCTCATTGCATACTCGTCGATCGCGCACATGGGTTTCGTCACTCTGGGTATGTTCCTGATGTGGCAAATCACCGCAATGACGGGAGCAGGGCTCGGAATGACCGGCGCAATGGTGCAAATGATCTCGCATGGCTTGATCTCGGGTGCGATGTTCCTTTGTGTAGGCGTTCTGTACGACCGTATGCACAGCCGACAGATTGCGGACTATGGCGGCGTAGCAAATACGATGCCCGTATTCGCGGCGTTTATGGTGCTGTTTTCGATGGCCAACGCGGGTTTGCCGGGCACCTCTGGCTTCGTTGGCGAATTCATGGTGATTGTCGCCAGCTTCAAGGCGAATTTCTGGTACGCCTTCCTTGCGGCTACGACGCTGGTCCTGGGGGCTGCTTATACCCTGTGGATGGTCAAACGCGTCCTTTACGGTGAGGTCGCCAATAACCAGGTCGCAGAACTCGAGGATTTGAACCGCAGAGAATTCATCGTGCTGGCAGTGTTGGCAATCAGCGTCCTGCTGGTCGGGCTCTGGCCGGCACCTTTGGTCGACATGATGAACACATCGGTCGAAATATTGATTGAACAGGTCGGGCAATCGAAGCTCTGACAGGCCCAATTATGAACTTAACGCAATACCTATCAGCTGCTCCCGAGATGACCTTGCTAGGCCTCATCTGTGCTGTCCTGATTGCCGACTTGTTTGTTGATGACGAGCACCGGGTGGTGACGTTCTGGCTGACAATGTTGTCGCTATTGGTGACCGGCGCCGTTCTCGTCGCGACTGCGCCGGAAGCGCGCACGGTAGTCTTCTCGGGAAGCTATGTCAGCGACCCATTTTCCCAGATTCTAAAGCTTGGGATCGTCCTGTTCGTCGCACTTTCGTTGTTCTACGCACGCGACTATCTGCGGGCAAATGACCTGCACAAGGGCGAGTTTTACCTACTGGGTCTTTTCGGTTTGCTGGGCATGATGATCATGACGTCAGCGAACAGCTTGTTGACGATGTACCTGGGGCTGGAAACACTTGCGTTGTCGCTTTACGCGCTCGTCGCGATTGATCGCAACAATGTCACGGCCGCAGAATCCGCAATGAAGTACTTCGTGCTGGGCGCGATCGCGTCGGGCTGTCTGCTGTATGGAATCTCCTGGATTTACGGGGTAACGGGATCACTGCAGTTCCATGAAATTGCGGCTGCCATTTCAGCGGATCCTTCGCTCAACAGCCTGCCGCTGTGGTTTGGTCTTGCGTTCGTGATTGTGGGCATCGCATTCAAGTTCGGCGCCGTGCCGTTTCACATGTGGTTGCCTGATGTGTATCAGGGCTCGCGTACGCCGGTTACCGTGTATCTGGCAACGGCGCCGAAACTGGCAGCCCTTGCATTGACGCTACGCATTCTCGCGGATGGGCTTGGTGGCCTGCACGAGACGTGGGCGTCGATGATCATGGTAGTCGCGGTGTTGTCGCTGCTGTTAGGCAATATTGTTGCGATTGCGCAGACCAATATCAAACGCATGCTGGGTTATTCAACCATTGGACATGTTGGATTCATTTTGCTCGGTGTCTTCTGTGGTACCGGTGATGGCTATGCCTCTGCGTTGTTCTATACGCTGACCTACGTGCTCGCAGCCGCCGGTGCATTTGGCGTGATCATAGTTATGAGCCGACGCGGCTACGATGCCGAGAATTTGACGGACTTTAATGGTCTGAATGCACGTAGCCCATGGTTCGCGCTGATGATGATGTTCCTGATGTTCAGCATGGCTGGCGTACCACCATTCGTCGGTTTCTTCGCCAAATTGAACGTGATCAGCGCCGTTCTTGCCTCGGGTTACCCTGAACTCGCCGTGCTGATGGTGCTGGCTTCGGTTATCGGCGCGTACTACTACCTGAAGGTTATCTGGTACATGTATTTCGAGCCGGCGGAGGATCAGGCGGTCCTGCAGGCGAATACCGATACGCGCCTTGTGTTGAGCCTGAACGCCATAGCGGTGCTGGCTTTGGGCATCGTTCCTGGATGGTTGATGGCCCTCTGCATCGAGATTCTCGGATAGGGTTGTAAACCCTGAGACTGTTGCGTAGTATCCCGTTCCTGCCGATGCGGGGTGGAGCAGTCTGGCAGCTCGTCGGGCTCATAACCCGAAGGTCGCAGGTTCAAATCCTGCCCCCGCTACCAAAATGA